>ERZ827522.565-NODE-565-length-45350-cov-8.646959_pt1 | contig 45350 bp, 39 predicted proteins | sample MGYA00519580_ERZ827522 | MGnify/ENA primary metagenome ERZ827522 (study PRJEB31778, sample SAMEA3449340) | human gut metagenome | biome: human gut; feature: human-associated habitat; material: faeces | place: United Kingdom | collected 2010/2012 ... | reverse complement strand
CGTTCTCTTGGGGGTCTAAGGGGGCCATTCTCTCACGTGAGAGAATGGCCCCCTTTCCCGCGTCCCCTGCACGGTGCAGGGGAACATATTGCCCGCGTCAACGCAGAAAAACTTACTTCTCCTCCGCCGCCTTGATCTTGGCGAGTTCTTCTTCCTCCAGCTGGCGATACGCCACCTTACCAACCAGAGTCTTGGGCATATCCTCCTTGAACTCGATGTCATACGGCATGGCGTACTTCGCCACATTCTTGCGGCAGTAGGCCAGAAGCACCTGCTTGGTCTCCTCGGTCGCAGGCACGCCCTGCGCAAGCTTGACGAACGCCTTGACCTTCTGCATCTTGTAGGGATCGGGCACGCCGATCACGCAGCTCATCTGCACGTACTCGTGCGCGTCGAGGATGTTTTCGATCTGTCCGGGATAGACGTTGTAGCCCGACGAAATGATCATGCGCTTGGCACGGCCGCGGAAGTAGATAAAGCCCTGTTCATCCATCACGCCCAGGTCGCCCGTGTAGACCCACGTCAGGCCGTCGGCGTGCGTGCGAAGCGTCTGCGCCGTCTCCTCGGGATTGTTCATGTACTCCTTCATCACGGTCGGGCCCGCGAGCAGGATCTCGCCCTCCTGCCCGTAGGGAACCTCCCGGTCAGTGTCCGGCTCGACGATCTTGATGTAGGTATCCGGGAACGGCAGGCCGATGGAGCCCTCCTTGAACATGTGCGGCGGTGTCAGGCAGCAGGCCGTGACCGTCTCGGTCGTGCCGTAGCCCTCGCGCACCTGAATGGACGCCTTATGGTCATAGAGGAACTTGTCGAACTTCTTCTTCAGCTCGATCGACAAGCTGTCGCCGCCGGAGAATACGCCCTTGAGCGAGCTGAGGTTCGCCCCGTCCATGCTCGGCAGGCGCAGCAGCGCTTCGTAAAGCGTCGGCACGCCGGCGATGAAGTTGCACTTGTACTTCACGATCTGCTTGGCGTAGCTCTTGGCCGTGAAGCGCGGGATCAGGATGCAGCGGCCGCCCTGCGAGAGCATCGTGTGCACGCACACGCCCAGGCCGAAGCCGTGAAACAGCGGCATCGCCGCGAGCATGCGGTCACCGGGGCGGAACATCGGGTTCGCCGCGATGACCTGCTGGCCGAGGGCGTTGAAATTCTTGTTCGTCAGCACAATGCCCTTCGTCGTGCCGGTCGTGCCGCCGGAATAGAGGATGACGGCGGGGTCCGCGCCCTCGCGCTTGACCTTATAGGTCTTATAGTAGCAGGAGTGGGAGAGCTTCATGAAGTCCTTCCACATGATGACCGGCGCGTCCTCGGGAATCTTCTCGATCTTGCGTCCCTCGGTCAGCATATAGCCCGCCTTGATCGTCGGGGACAGCGCGTCGCGCACGCTTGCGATGATCATGTTCACGACCTTCGTGCGCTCGCGCACCTTTTCAAACTTGTTGTAGAACTGGTCGAGCGTCACCGCCGCCACGCTTTCCGAGGCGTTCAGGTAAAACTCGATCTCCTTCTCTGCCGACAGCGGATGGATCATGTTTGCAATGCCGCCGACGAGGTTGACGGCGTAGAACATATAGATGGCCTGCGGGCAGTTCGGCATGGCAATGGTCACCTTGTCACCCTCGCGCACGCCGATGGTCTTGAGCGCCTTGGCGCACTGCTCGATCTCGCGGATCATCTGGCGGTAGGTCGTCGACTTTCCCATGAACGTAAAAGCGATGTTGCCCGGATATTTCTTAGCGATCTGCTCCACGGCCTCGAACATCGAGCCGTCGAAATACTCAAGGTGCATCGGCACCTCGCCCATGTAATCCTTCCAGGGCGTTCTGACAATGGAATCACTCATACTCTACTTCCTCCGATAGCGGTCGTTCCAAAAGGGTGGGGTGTTCTAACAGATATTTGAAAAGGCGCACGCTCTTTGCGTAATAGTAGCCGTCGGCAATGCGCTCATCCACGGTGAGGCCGAGGTCCACCGTCTCCTGCATTTCGACAAGGCCGTGCTCGTCGTACAGCGGCGTCCACTTCTTTTCACCGATGATGCAGAACAGCGAGCTCGTGCCCCAGTTTGTCAGGTGGTGGTAGCCGCTTTTGAGATGAATGGAACCGAGGTTGGAGATGAACACCGAACTGTAGTTCGGGTCCTTGCCGATCAGGAAATCGGGGCACCAGCCGTGCTTGTCGAGCCAGCGGATAAATCGCACCGCCGCCTTGGACAAAAAGCGCGGCAGGCTGTTGAGCACATTCATGCTGTTGTCGGTCGTGTTGACCTTCTTCTGCTCGCGGCAGGCCGCAACCTCCTGGTGGATCTCCTCGTGGATCGTTTCGATGGTGCTCTCAGGCTTTATCTCCAGCAGAGCCATGGCCTCTTCGCTGCCGTCGGCAAACTCCTTTTTGATGACAAAGCCCGCTGTCACCTTATTGCGCTGATAGTAGTTTTCATTCGCGTAAAAGCGGTTGAGCTTCGGCCGTAAAATGACCGTCTTAACGAGCGCCGTCAGGATCACGTGGAAAAACGTGTACTTGAACGGAATGCCCTCATAGTTTTTCGTCGCAATGTACTCCTTGATGGGCTCTAAATTCACGCGCTCTGCGATATACGCCTCGTTGTCCGCGCGGTTGGGATAGATGATGCCCATGATAAAGTGCAGCGAATCCACATCCCGCAGCAGTGTTGCGTCGCGCCGGTCGCCCCAGCGTCTTTTCTGTTCTGCCATAAAACCTTCTTCCTTTTCTTTCGGTTTTGCTTCTTTTCCCCCACCCTTCCACAAGTGGGATCCCTCTTTAGGGAATAAACCGCTCAAAAATGGCGATCGCGCCCTCGCGCTCCGCCGTCTCCAAGTCTTCTTTCGACCGGATGGTCCAGTAAACGCCTTGCGCGCCGTAGAGCTTACGGCATAAACGCGGCGCCCAGTTTTTCTTATCTTCAAATTTGTAGGCGACAAAATCCGGCTGTGCCATGATGTTGCCCAGCAGGTTCGTCGTCGCAAACGCCATCGGCAGGCTCAAATTGCCGCGGTCTTTCAAAAAGTCGCAGCTCAACTGTCCGCGGATGACCTCTGGCCTGTGCTTTTTCAGCCACGCCACGCACCGCGGGTCGAACGACTCCACGCAGTACTTGACGCCAAATTTGTCGAGTTCCGCCATCGTGCGCTCAGTGAGCTCGGCAAAGTTGTCGCGAAAGCTCTTGACCTCCACAATGAGCGGCAGGCCCGCGCCCTCGAACAGCGCAAGCACATCGCGGAATTCCGGAATAGTCTCCTTCGTCCCGTCCAGCGCATAGTCCTTGAGTTCGTCCGCGCTCAGGTCTTCGAGGTATCCCTCGCGGCCCGTCATGCGCTTCACATCGCTGTCGTGGAACACGGCAAGCGTCCCGTCGCGCAGCAGGTGCACGTCGAGCTCCGCGCCGAAGCCCCGCGCGATTGCGCGCGAGAATGCCGGCAGCGAATTTTCGGGAATGCCCGCCTCCTTATCGTAGAGCCCGCGGTGCGCATAGCGGAATTTCCGCAGCGCCGCCATCGACTCCGTTCCGCGCCGCGCGCGCAGTAAAACCGCCCACGTGACCGCCAGAATCAGGCAAATTCCGACAACGATCCGTAAAATTTTCATTTTAGATCACTTCTTGTATTCGATTTAGTCCGCATCCATGTCCTCAAACGCCGCAAGCCCGGCCTTGGCCTCCACCTTGCAGTCGCCATGGCGCACAAAGCACATCGTCACAAAGCTGCACGCCACGAAGAACGCCGCATACGGGAACAGCATGCTGTAGCTGATGTGCTTCAAAAGCGTGCCCGCCAAAATCGGCGTCACGACCTGCGCCGCCATCGAAAACGTGTAGTAGTAGCCCGTAAACTTGCCGATGTCGCTGCCCTTACACATTTCAACGACCATCGGCAGCGAGTTGACGTTGATCGCCGCCCACGCAAGGCCGACGAGCGCAAACACGACAAACATCACGGCGTTGATGCTCTGATAATGCGTCGTCAAAAAGTACGCCGACGCAAAGCACGCCGCAAGCAGGATGACGCCGCCCTGAATGGTCTTCTTGCGTCCGATCTTCGACGCCATCTGCCCCACGGGGATGTACGACACGATGGCCCCGCCCGTCGCGACGAGCAAACACGTCGACGCACCGCCGAGGCCCTGCCCCATCACGCGCCCGACATACGTCGTCCACCACGTCGTCACGCCGTTGTAGCCGATATACCACAGCGCGATCGAGCTCAGCAGCATCACAAGGCTGCGCTTGACTTCTTTGGGCAGTTCCTCACTGCCGTCCGGCTCCTCCTCCACGAGCTGCTGCTCGGGATGCTCGGCCTCGTATTCCTTCTCCGCCGCCGCGAGCTTCGGCTCGTTTGTCGTGAAGTACAGCACGATGACCGAAACCGCCATCAGCACCGACACGACGACAAAAAGCGGTTGGTAGTTCACATGCGCGGCCCCCGCTGTCTTGCTGTTCGGATACAGCACCGCCGCCACGATCAGATACGAAATGCCGCCGACCGCGCCCATCAGGTTGATGATCGCGTTCGCGCGCGATCTTATGGGCTTGGGTGTCACGTCCGGCATCAGCGCCACCGCGGGCGAGCGGTAGGTCCCCATCGCCACGAGCAGCAGCCCCAGCGTGACGACGAACATCGCGAGCTTACCCGTGCTCGCACCATTTGCGTAGCCGTTGTCAAAAAGCGGCAGCAGATTCATCAGGATCACCGCAGCCGCCGTGCCGCCGAGGATAAACGGCATCCGCCGCCCGATCTTCGTGTTCGTCCGATCGCTCAGCGCGCCGAAGAACGGCAGCAAAAACAGCGCCAGCACATTGTCCGCCGCCATGATCGCGCCGGAAATGGTCTCGTCTAAGTGGAACGTGTTCGTCAAAATCAGCGGGATGATGTTGTCGTACATCTGCCAGAACGCGCAGATGGACAAAAACGCCAGCCCCACCAGCACCGTGCGCTTGTGGTCAAGCTTCATAGCCGTTCTCCTTGCAAAGAAAAGTCGATTTCCTTAGAATCACAGTAGAATATCATGTTTTCGCCAAAATAGCAAGCGCCCGTCGCGCCCCACTCTGTCAAATCCCTGTAAAATGCCAATATTCCTTGCCTTTTCGTCCCGTTTTCGCTATAATGGAACAAAAATTGCGAAAAGGAGCCCCCATGCTGTTTTGGAAGAAAAAAACGCCCCCGCTCGTCCAGTCCTCCGCCTCCGCGTGGCGCGAGCAGTGGCGCGCGATCGTCCCGCCCGAGTGCCGCAACGTCCCCGTCACCGTCGGCGATAAGACCGTCACCGCCTACGTGCAGATCAACCATTTCGTGATGATGCTCCAGGATGGCTTACTCATGGAGGAGCACTTTTTCGACGTCTGCTCCCACTTCCAGCGCGCGGGCTACCATGTCATCTGGCTCATGCGCTGCACGCAGGACATCGAAAACGGCTATTTGAAGCTCAAAAAGCAGCGCGGCGACAAATGCTTCTGGAAGTGGCGCAAGCCCACGACGAACTTCGGCCGCTGGACGTCCGACAACCGCTGCGTGACCATCCTCCTCCAATATAAGCCCGCGCCCGACGGCCCGCTCGAGCACTGCACCGAGCACATTTTGCAGCGCGTCCAGTGGGCGGAGAGCTCGGACGACGCGCAGATGGTCCCATCGCGCACGGAATTCGCCACCGTCGGCGTCCCCGGCACCCCCGCCGAGCTCGCCAACTGGCTCCGCGGCGGCTTCATGTCGGGCGATTTGTAAAATTTTCAGTTGGTTGCCGTCCTTCGTCCAACAACTCCTTTCATGCTTGACAAGCATGAACCCCCGGTTTTCCGGGGGTTTTATTTTTACTGTTTTTAAGGAGATTGCTATGAAACGGACTACAAACTACGCTCTTCCCACGTGGGAAAAATCGGACTTCATCCAAATGTCGGACTTCAACGACCTGACGCACAAGCTCGACACCGCGCTCAAAGGCCACGACGACACGCTGAACACCAAGGCAGACACCTCGTCCGTCACCGCCGTGCAGCAGGAGGTCGCGGCGGCGCGCGAGGCCAACTGCCTCGTCAAGCTCGCGGGGCCGATCGTGACCACGACGGAAAACGGCACGCTCAATTTTGACCTCTCGCAGGTCGACATGACGAAGATCGCGGCGATGTTCTTTACATTCTGCGCGGGCTCATCGAGCGGCAATATGGAAATTTCGGTCAACGGTACATCACTGGGGACGGCGTGCAGCAACAGTTGGAGCACGACGGCGGGGATTTTATGGCTGGTGCCAATGTCAGGAGATGTTTCTTTCGTGTCAACGCTGGTGCTGAACAACAGCAACGGGACTGCCAGTTACGGCGGCTGCGGCGCGGTCAAGTGGGACGCGGTCAACAAGGTGACGCTTGCCGGTACATCCAGCGTGGGAGCAACGGCGACATTGTTTGCAGTGAAAAAGTAAAGAAAACAGAAAAATCCCTCGGGCTTTCGCCCGAGGGATTTTTTATTAGTTCAACGTTCTGCGTTGAAGCTAATTAGAAGCTGAAAGTGTAGGAGATCACGTTGCCGCTGATGGTAGCGGAAGCCTGATTCCAAACAGTGGTCACAGTCGTGCCGAGCTCAACGCCATTGGCGGGAGCGGCGACAGTGATCTCAGCAACGTAGGACTGACCGTTAGCGAAGACATCGCCAGCAGCGCAAGCGGTACGGGTACCGTCGGCGTTATAGCGATACCAAACAGTGCTGACAACGGGGACGCTGACATTCTGAGCGGAGCCATAGGTGCCAGTCACGGTGGTGGCAGTAGCGTCGATACGCTGGCCGCGAACAATACCCTGAATGTCAACACTGAGGCTGGCGGTGGGAACAGTGGTATTGTTGTTGCTGCTCTGATTGATGACGTAGACATACTGAGCCTGCTTTACGTTAGCAACAGTCTTGTAAGCCACGAGGACCTGAACGTTGCGGCTGGTCCAGTCGATGCTCTGATAGCTGTCGACCTTCTTCAGACCAGTCATAGCACCAGCGGTGTTGTAGCTGACCTCGAAGTAGGTAGCGTTGTTGACCCAATAGGTATCGGTGTTGTTCGCGGCGCGATACATATTGTTGCCATCGTTGGTCAGGATGTAGGTGCGATCCCAAGTGTAGGACTTGCCAGTATGGCCAGCAGCATCAGCACTGCCGGTGACGGCGTTCAGCTCGCTGGCGATGACCAGCTCGGCGGAGATAGTGCCAGCGCCGGTAGCACCGTAAGCAAGACCGTTAGCGTCGACCAGCTGGTTCTTGCTGTTGACAGTGAAGGTGTAAACACCGTCACGGTTAGCAAGAGGCTGACCGTTCAGGTACAGAGGCAGGCTGGTCTGACCATAGTAGATAGTAGTAGCCTCATCGGAACCCTCTTTGTAGACGGTGAAGGCATAGCCCAGACCGCCAACACTGTAGCCAGTGAAGGAGGCATCCGCATCGACATAAGCATCGAAGGTGTTGGAAGCGAGAGAGGACTCGCTGACAACAACGAGGGTAGCATAGTTGCCGGAAGCGAGGTAGCAAACCTTAGCCTTGGTCATGGAAGGAACGTTGTCCTTGCCGGTGTAGGTGGTGTAGGTACCGTCAGCACCCTTGACCAAGAACACGGTAGTATCATTGATACCAACAGCAATAGCGGTGTTGTTGGCTTCGTTCGTGCCGCTCATGATAGTCTGACCGTTGGAGATAACGGCTTCCTTCAGGTTAGCGGTACCGGCACAAAGCTTGGTGTTGTAAGCCAGAGCGTAGGAACCGTCAGCATTGACGGAGTAAGCAACGATGCAGTTGTAGTACTTCTCATTGCTGGTATAGGTAGTATCGAAACCAGCGGTTGCGGGGTTACCAGCATCGTTGCCGATGGAATAACCGTTAGCGTTCTTGTCACCAACGGAAGCAATGGTCACGTTCTGCAGGCGGGTACCGTCAGCAAGAACGATGTTAGCAATGGCCTTACCGCCGAGGGTGGTGGAGCCATCACCGAGCCAACGAGCAGCCTCGATGACGAGGTAGTTCTTGGCGCTGGAAACGAGACCGATGATGTTGCCGTAGGTATCGGCAAGAGCATCCCAATTGCCGTCCCGACGATAGTTCAGGAAGAACTTGTCAGCGTCGTTGTAGAAGGTCTCGCCGAGCTTAGTGGTATCGGCAGCGGTGCCAGCACCAACAGTGAAGCCCTTGTAGGTGCCGCTGGCAGCAACATTGGCCTTCTCGACGGACTCAACGTTAGCAACATAGGTGTTGGGGTTGCTGATGGTAACGAGAACGTAATCACCGACGGCATAGCCAGTAGCGTCAACGTTCACGAAAGCGGTGGTCTGGATGCTGCTGGAAGTGCCAGCGGCAACAGAGTAGGCAACAAGGTTGATAGAAGCGTCAACAGTGTGGCCGTTCTTGTCAGTGTAAGCAGCGTTGACCTTGGTGACCTGAGCGAGGTAGGTGTTGATCTCAACGATGCGGTAACCGGCAGAGCCCATGTCGAAGACTTCAGTCAGACGGCCCTGACCGCCAACGATGGAGGTGGTCTTCAGAGCGTTGATGGAGGTGATGCCGGAAACAACAATGCCATCCTCATAGATCTTCTCAACCTTAGCGGTCTTGGCGATGCCCAGATCCTTGGCGATGTCGCACTCGGAAACCTTGGTGGTGTAGGAGGCGTCAGCCTTAGCAACGACGAGGGTCTTCTTGTCACCAACGTTGTAGATCCACTTGGTAGCGGGACGGCCGAAAGAATCAGCGTCAGCCTTGCCCTCGAGCTTGAAGTTCTTGTAGCCGAGGGTGGGAGCAGCATTGCCGAGCACCTTATCGGTCACATAGCCGAAGGCCGGAGTGTAGGTGACGGTGGAAGCCTCAGCGATGGCACGGAACAGGAGCTCGGCGACCAGCTCACGGGTAGCGGGAGCGTTGAGGTCGATGCCCTTGACGTTCTTGAGCACGCCGGCCTGCTGCGCGGTCTGCGCAACATGCAGCGCCCAATCAGCGCCGGAGAACTCACCGTTCTTGTCGTAACCGACAGCGCGGAGGATCATAGCGAGGACTTCGTAGCCGGTGACCTTGCCGGAGGGCTTGAAGGTACCGTCGGGATAGCCCTTGACCAGCTCAGCGTTGGCGCAGTAGCCGATGTAGCCCTGAGCCCAACCGGCGCCAGCCATATCGCTGAACTTGTTGTAGGTGGCGTACATGGAAGCCTTAGCATCCTTGACGTCCTGAGTGTACACGCGATAAACGATCGCGGACACCTCAGCGCGGGTGATGTTGCCCTTGGGCTGGAAGGAACCGTCCTCATAACCCTTGAACACACCCATGCCATTCAGAACGGCAACAGACTCAGCGTAATCATCGCTGATGCTCTTGTCATCCTTGAAGGCTGCGTTGGCGCTGACGGCCAGAGACAGAGTCATGACCAGAGCCAGCACCATTGCGAGTAACTTTTTCATAGATGTTACTCTCCTTTCATAAATTTCCATCCCCTTGGAGCCGAACACCCGCCGTCTCTCCCTCTCCTGCGTGGTTGCTGCCAAAATTTGCAAATCCTCAAATTGTTGCAGAAACAATTGAAAATAAGAAAAATTCAGCAGAATCAACGCAAAATCGTTCAATTCGGTGGATATTGCATCCCCTTAAAGATGGTTCGTTTGTCAGAAAGGAGCAAGTTTCGGCGTTTCTCGGCTTACTTACCGTGGCATGCCGATCCCGTAACTAAGTCGGGAACGCACCGTTCCCCACCCTTTCTGCACTGTCACCTTACCACACCCCAAATTTCAAGTCAACGCTTTCGCCCCATCTGTAACACACTTGTAACAAACCGCCGCTTCTGTTACAGCTTGACATAAAACCACAGAAAACCCCATTATCCGCCACCACATACATATAATATATAAGCACAGATATGAAAAAAGCGGCCTAAGCCGCTTTTAGTGTTCTGATGACCCGCGCAGCGGTCAGGCGGCAAGTAACAGTAGTCCGCGCCGCCGCGCGGGGAGCGAAATTTCCCTTTTCCAGCCGCGGCCCGCCGAAAAAAAGAAAAAGCCCGCTCATAAGAGCGGACTTTCGCCAATATTTTTTGCACAACCTCGTACAACCCGAAAAAATTTCGCGCCCGCAGGCGCGAAATGATCTTGATCGTTTTTTGTCGCGACAGAAGGTGAATTGCCGCAAAGCGGCAAGAGAAGCCGCCCTGGGGCGTGTGCGTGACAAAAAACGCCTCTCACGCCGCAAACGTGCGCGCCTACGGCGCGTGCGCTGCCGCGGCGTGCAATCCAAAATCAAAAAAGGCGGCTTTCGCCGCCTTTTTTGAAGTTCTTTACTGAATCTCGATCTGCTTCGCGTTCATCACCGCGCTCTTCTTCGGCATGTTCAGCTTGAGCACGCCGTCATTGTACTGCGCGGAGATGTCCGCCACCTCGACGCCGCTGATGTCGAACGCGCGCTGGTAGCTGCCGTAGCTGCGCTCGCAGCGGACATAATTGCCCTTCTTGTCCTGATCCTCGTGCTCGCTGTGGCGCTCGGCGCGAATGGTCATCGTGTCGCCGTCCACATCGACGTGGATGTCCTCTTTCTTGAAGCCCGGCAGATCAGCTTCCAGCAGGTAGCTGTCGCCCTTGTCCTGAATGTCGGTCTTAAACTCGCTCAGTCCGCGGCCCCACGAGCCGTCACCGAAGAATGCGCGCTCCATCTGATCCCAGGGATCATAAGCCGCAACGTGGTTGTTTCTGCGTTCAAAAGGTCTAAGTTCAAACATAATACAAAGCCTCCAAATCTATTCGGGCGAGCCGCTCTTGCAGCCCGCGTGGTTTACATTTCTTTCGTTCCCCTCGGAACAATTATGAGTATAGTCACGCCCTGTGAACAAAAATACATCTTTTGATGAACAAATCTTTAACTTTAGCACTCTTACGCCGAGAGTGCTAAAATCGTGGTAGCTGCGGACCGCTACCAAACCGCTACCCGACCTTTCGCGCCCGCAAGCCCTTGCAAAATCAGTCTTTTTTCGCCCCGCCAAACCCCCGTTTTCGGCAAATCGCTACCAAACCGCTACCCGCCGCGTCCGCAAGCCCTTGCGCAGCGGGCTTTTTCCGCGCCGCTAAGGGGATGCAATAGCAACTAAAATCGCACGTTTTCCTGCAAAACGGTCAAAAATGCAAGAAAATCGAAATGTTTTGCAACTTTTTCGGTCAACCTTCATTTTCGCCCGCGAACAGCAAAATGCCCGCTTTTCGCTGCCGGAGCGCTCCAAGAGGATGGAAATTTATGAAAGGAGAGTAACATCTATGAAAAAGTTACTCGCAATGGTGCTGGCTCTGGTCATGACTCTGTCTCTGGCCGTCAGCGCCAACGCAGCCTTCAAGGATGACAAGAGCATCAGCGATGATTACGCTGAGTCTGTTGCCGTTCTGAATGGCATGGGTGTGTTCAAGGGTTATGAGGACGGTTCCTTCAAGCCCGAGGGCAACATCACCCGCGCTGAGGTAGCTACGATCATCTATCGTATCTACACTGCCGACGTCGCCAAGAACGATAAGTCCGGCCTCTATGCCACTTATAACAAGTTCAGCGACATGGCTGGCGCCGGTTGGGCTCAGGGCTACATCGGCTACTGCGCCAACGCCTCCCTCGTCAAGGGTTATCCCGATGGTACCTTCAAGCCGTCCGGCAAGGTCACCGGCTATGAAGTCCTCGCTATGATCCTCCGCGCGGTTGGCTACGACAAGAACAACGAGTTCTCCGGCGCTGACTGGGCGCTCCATGTTGCGCAGACCGCGCAGCAGCTCGGCGTTCTGGACAACGTGGCGAAGACCACCGACCTGAACGCTCCCGCTTCCCGTGAGCTGGTCGCGGAGCTCCTGTTCCAGGGCATCCAGAAGGCTCAGGTCACCTACACCCCGGCCTTCGGCTATGTGACCGATAAGGTCATCAACACCAAGACCAACAGCCTCGGCGAGAAGAACTTCAAGCTCGCTTCCGCTGTTGCTGCCGACAAGTGGGGCCGTCCCGCCACCAAGTGGACCTACAACACCGGCGACAAGTCCACCACCTTTGTTTCCAAGGCTGACGTGTCCTACACCAAGGCTGTTGCTGAGTGCGACGTCGCTCACGACCTCGGCCTGAGCGCTGATACCGCTTACACGCTGATCGTCAACGGCCAGACCCAGACCACGAACTACCTCGTCAACCTGACCGACACCGTCACCAAGATGGGCGCTCAGGGCCGTCTGTTCGAGGTCTACAAGGATGCCAAGACCATCGTGATGATCGACACCTTCCTTGCCAAGGTCACCTATGTTGCTGACATCACCTATGATGCTCAGGGTCACGTCAAGACTCCTGCCACCATCACCCTCGAGGTCTATGATGGCACCAATGGCACTGGCGCTCAGAAGGCGGCTACTTACACCACTCTGACGCTCAAGGACTACGACAACAACTATGGCTATGCCAAGGATGAGTATGTCCTCGTCAACGCTTACACCAATGACCCCAACTCCGCCACTATCAGCGGCAAGGTGTTCAACAACACCAAGCAGTATGCCGAGATCGTCGGCAAGGCCACTTCCATCGAGGGCGCTCAGAGCGTGATCTACTGGAACGCTCAGCAGCACAACGTTGAGGGCACCGTTTATGACGATGCTGTCAAGTTCTACCTCGATCAGGCCGCTCAGAAGGACTCCAAGTACACCTGGTACTTCGATTCCTACAACAACCTGATCGGTGCGGTTGAGATCGCTGCTGCGAACAGCTACGGCGTCATCAACTCCATCTGGTGGGCGGGCAACGCCACTGACGGTTCCGGCGTGGCGAAGGCCAACGTCACCTATGTGGACGGCACCACCGCTCAGGTCGACCTGAGCGAGATGACCTACTTCGACGATATTGCTTCCGGCATTGTGAGCTCCAAGATTGCGAACGGCAAGGTCACCCACAGCACCGGCATCAATAACATGGTCATGAAGGCTGATGGTAACTACTTCTATGTTGATTCCTACATCAACACCAACACCAATGCGGATACCAACGAGCTGCTGAACGGCCACCTGTTCCGCTTCACCACCAAGTCCAACGGCACCCTCAAGGCTGTCGAGGTGGCCACCTATCCTGCTGGGGCTAATGTTGCTGATTCCGGCAAGCTCCACAACGCCGCTGATCTCGCAGTGTATAAGAACACTCAGGTCTATACCAACCGCACCAATACCCTGGTTGTCAACGCCAACACCACGTTCCTGGTTCGCTCCGGCGCAGGCACCTCTGCTAGCCCCTACACCTTCAAGTCCATCACCGGCTTCACCAACATTGACAACTACAATGCGGCTGAGGTCGACTGGGTTGACCTGAACGGCGACAACGTTGCTGATTACGTTTACGTCATCGGCGCTACCACGAGCTCCAAGGTCACGAGCCTGTTCTACTTCGACGGTCAGCAGGGCGCTTACACCCTCGCCGACGGTACGTGGGTCGTTAAGGGCTATGTCGACGGCGTTGCCGGCGAAGTCAAGTTCGCTAACTATGCTGCTCTGCAGAGCACCCTGACGGTGAACAGCGTTAAGGGTGAGCCCAAGACCAACACGCTCTACATCGTCGCTCTCGAGGACGGCGTTGTGAAGCAGGGTCACGCTGTGACTACGGGCGAGACTCTGGATGCTGAGGTCGTTTCCACCACTGTTAACGGCACGCCCACTACGGAAACCTACGCTCTTTCCTCCGCCTACGAGTCTGGCAAGACCTACACGGTTGATAAGGTCTCCGGCACGATCGGCGACAACTTCAGCGACTCCCTCTACTATGATGCTGACGGCCGCCAGTATTACAGCGTGGTCGCTGACCTGACCAAGGTTGTCGGCACGATGGGCAATCCTGTTGATCAGGACTACTACTTCGTGTACATCAACAACGCGACCGGCCAGAGCAACCGTCTCTGCGCGCAGGCCTACGCCTACGACAAGAATGCTGCTGCCACCAACGCTGTTATCACCGCAACCTCCGTCACCAACACGGATGCCGCTGTGAAGGGTAACACCGTTGCTAGCGTGACGTTCGCTGCAAAGGCTACCGCTGGCACCGGCTTCACCGGTACGCCCGATCTGACTGTGAGCAACGTCAAGTTTGAGCGTCTGTTCACGGACGCCAACGGCGCGACCTCTTGGGTTGAGATGGCTGCCAACGAAGTTTTCGTTGCTAACGTCTCCTACCGTGCTACCATCACGATTGCTGTTCCTAGCACCATGGCAAACGCTCAGCTGGCGAGCACCAACGTGATCACCTACACTGCGGGTGGACACACGACCACCGGTGTTTACAACACTGTGGTTACCGACGTTTTCTCCGTGCAGTAAGTAATCTGTAAAAAAGGAGACCCCTTATTGGGGTCTCCTTTTTTTGCGCAAATTTCGTTGTCTTCACCGCTTATTACGCTGCCTGATTTGACAAAGTTCTAAAAACATTCCAATAATGTTTTACCCCCGAGGTCTTACGACCTCGGGGGTTTTTCGTCAATATCCCAACCCTACATAATAATAGGTGCTGCCGGACATATTCATCTGCACGTCACCGGCGACTTGGGGATTTTGGCAGTACCAGCTCACCTTTTTTTCGCCCCATGTGATCGTGCCCATCGTGTCGCCCATAGGGCCGTAGCCATTGGGACGCACGAAAAGGGTGTGCGTCCCGGGGCTGTCCTTGCGTATGATAACGACCAACACCGGCGTAAAGTCGAACGTGAGGGAACTGGGGCTTGACTGACCGGTTTTGCCGTTGCCCGCGTAGCTGCCGCTCGAAATGCGGCAGGTCTTGCCGCCGCTGCCGAGCGCCGTTTGCAGCGCCGTCACCGTCTGCTGCACCGTCGCGGCGTCCGCCTTTTCGGCAGTCGCGTCCGCTGCGGCCTTGAGCGTTTCGTCGATCGTCTGAAACGCGGTGTTGAAGTCCTGCATCTTGATCGGATCCTCCTTGACCCATTGCGGAAGTTTGTAATTTGTTGTCGTCTCCATGCTCTTTCCCCCAAATTTTGATAATGTTGGAAAAGGCACCTCACACCCCCCTGAAAATGGGGGATACTGACACATGATTTGCCTTTTCATGATACGCCGTATCATGAAGAAACGTTGCACACAACGCGGCAAAAAGTTGTACCGCCTCCGGTATTAGAATTCACGATACAACAAATTGCTGCGTTTTGTGCAGCGATCCCCGTTGTGCGTGGGAACTTTTTCGCCTATCATGCGTCTATAGAAGTATCCGAAAGAAACGAGGACTGACCGATGAAAAAGCTTCTTTCCCTCCTGCTCCCGCTCGCGCTCCTGCTCTCCCTGACCGCCTGCGGCGAAAAAAGCGCAGACGAGGCCGCGCGCCAAACCCCGCCAACACTGACGGTGACAAGTGCAAACGCTTGCAGCGTCACCCTCAAAAGCAGCAGCTACGACTGGACCTACCCTCAGGGCCTACAGAGCATGACCGTCATTGCCTGCGGCGCGCACCCGCTGGACGAAAACTGCCGCGACATCACGCCTGTACTGGAAATGCCCTTTGCAGTATCAGCCGCCTATTTCTACACCGTAACGCTCGATTTCGGCGATAATTCGCCCGATTCCGTCAGTCTCCGCTGCTGGCCGTCCGACGCCTGGGGCAGCACCGGCATGCCGTCCGAGACCGTGACCTCCCAGCGGCAGGATAACGGCACATTCCGCGCAGAACTGCCGCAAAGCGACGGCATTTTCGCCGTCGACGCGCTCTGGGACGGCAGCAGTGCGACCTACACCTTCTGCACGCACGCGGAGGGGAGCGAAGAGCTCCACCCGGGCGCGGTGCTCAGCATCGGCGAGAGCGAAGACATCCGCAAGATCGACATCTCGTGGCGCAGCGGCAGCGTGAACATCTATACCGCCGAGCAGAGCGCGCAGATCAGCGTGAAGGAGGAATCCGCCGCGCCGCTCGCCGAGAGCGAGAAGATGGTCTGCGCGATCGACGGCGACACGCTGCGCATCCGCTTCCTCGGCGACGCTTACCGCGGCAGCTACGACGGGGAAAAGTACCTCGACGTGGGACTTCCGAGGGAACTGGTCAGCGCCGGTCACTTTGAGGAGATCGAAGTCGAAACAACGGACGCCTACACCATCGTGGGCGCGGACGTTTCCGGCAGCATCAAGCTTTCGACCGTCGGCGGCGACGCGCGCGTGATGGGTGCAACCTGCCCCACGGTCGAGATCGAGACGGTGAACGGCAGCGTGGGCGTGGTGGACGGCACATGGGGGAAAATCGAGCTCTCGACCGTCTCCGGCGCGATCGAGCTTGCAGGCGAAGCGGAAAATGCCGAGATCGAAACCGCGAGCGGCAAGGTGGATATCGCCGGCGCGCTCGGCGCGCTGGACTTCGAAAGCGTCAGCGGTGACCTGATTTTGGCTACCGAGCGTGCGCTGCGCCTTGATGCCGAAACGGAGAGCGGCAGCATCTATCTGACCCTTCCCGCGCAGGACGGCTTTACTCTCGACTATGAAACGAAAAGCGGCGCGTTCCGCTCCGCGCTCACCGAGCGCGAAGGAGCGCTCATCACCTGTCTCGACGACCACGCGACGCACTACTCTGTGCCCGCGCTCGACGGCGGCGCGGTGAGCGAGCTTACGATCGAAACGATGAGCGGCGAGGTGACGATTGGAGCCTCTTCCTCTGGAAGCAACTAAAGCGCAAAAAAAGAGAGCGGCAGCGCCGCTCTCTTTTTTCGTTATTTCTCGTCGATTGCAAGCCACGTCTGGTCGAAGCCGTAGGGGAGCAGCTCCTTGATGTGCAGGTGCTTTTCCTCGTTGTCCTTGTTCAGGCACACGACCTCCATGTCGGGGCCGAACTCGTAGAGCACCTGACGGCACGCGCCGCAGGGGTAGCAGTAGTCGTCGCTGCGCCCAGCGATGACGATGCGCTTGAAGCGCCGATGCCCCTCGCTCACGGCCTTAAACGCCGCGGTGCGCTCGGCGCAGTTCGTCAGGCCGTAGCTCGAATTTTCGATGTTGCAGCCGGTGAAGACCGCGCCGTCCTCACATTCGAGTGCCGCGCCCACGGGGAAGTGGGAGTACGGCACATACGCCATGTCCAGCATGGCGACGGCCTTCGCCTTGAGTTCTTCTAACGTTGCCATAATAACGCCTCCTCACCAGTCTACGCCGAGATCAGGACGGACTTGCGTATCCATGATGTCCTCGGCGTTATAGAATTGCAGATAGCGGCTGCGCGAGTGGCGCAGCGTGGTGCCGTCCGGATGCAGACGGTCGCAGATGACGGCGGAAATGTCGGGCTTCACATAGCTGAACGAACTCGTGCCGACACTCGCGAAGATGCGGAAGCCCTGGCTTTGCAGGTACTGGAAGCACTCGCCGGTCTGGTGCCAGTCGTCACCGTCGGGACGGCCGCCGTGCGGATAGAACAAAATCTGCGTGGGGCCGACGAGCGAGCCGACCTCGTCCGCCCAGCGCTCGGTGTCGTTGATGACGGTCTGGAGCGGCTTGGTGTCGAGGCGGATGTGGCCCCAGGTGTGGCTGCCGAACGTCCAACCCGTTTCCTTGAGCCGCTCGATGACGGGCTTGACGGCCTCGATCTCGCTCGCGCGGTAGGCATCGAACGCGGGGCGGTCGGGCGAATCTGCCGCGATGTCGCGGTCATCCTGCGTGCGGTAGCCTAAAATACCCTGATAGCCCGTCAGCGAGAAGATGGCCTTCGCGCCGTTGAGTGAAAAGTCGGGGTGTTCGTAGACAAACTGGTCGAGAATGGGCGTCGCGTCGAGCTCCTTGGTCAAAAAGGTCTCATTTGTGTACGGATCGGTGCACTGCGCCCAGATCTCGCCGTCGTCGCCGACGACGAGCTTGCTCGTGAAGCCCTCGTCAAGCATATAGGGGTAGTAGTTCACGTCGTCAAAGCTGATGACGAGCGGCTTTTTGCCCTCTGGCAGCATCAGGGTGTTTCGCACCATATGCGTGCCGGACTCGTCCGTCACCTCGCTCCAGACATCCTCCATCGCGACTAAGATGTAGCCCTTGTCGTACACGGACTGCAAAATTTTGTTGTATTCGTCGACCGTCACCATCCAGTCGTCGAGGCCGTAGCGCTGGTCCTGACTGGCATTGCAGTCGTGGAAGGCCCACTGCGGATAGGCGATGATCGGGTGGAAAAAGAGGTGCTCCACCACCTGATCCGGCCCCCAGGCCTGCGTGAGCTGGTCCTCGGACCAGTAGTTGCGCACGGCGTCGTAGGGGTCAGTTGTATCGTCAGTATTGTTGTCGGTGTCGCTGCCATTCTCGTCCGTGACGGTCTGATCGTCGCCGTCGGACGGCGTCGTCTTATCGCCGCAGGCAGTCAGCAGCGACAGTACCATCAGCGCGCTGAGCAGCAGCGCAAAAAAGTGTTTCATGTCAAAATCTCCTCTCTCAAAACTGCGGGGCTATTATAGCAGACTCTATTTCTTTTGACTACGCCTTTGGCGCTTTTGTTCCCATTTGTAACTATTTACCACAAATAATTAAAGCGTCACAGCTTTTCGCATCCGCAGACGCGAAATGATTTCGAATCGTTTTTTGGCGCGACATGCGCGTGCCAAAAAACTCTTCTCGCTCCGCGCGTGTCGAAGCCGCCCTTTGGGCGGCAAGGCACGAAGCGGAGTGTAATTCTCAAAAAACAAGGGACACGGTTTCCGTGTCCCTTGTTTTTTGAAGAATTAGAAGTCTGCGTTGCCCACGGTTCTCGGATGCAGCTCCACGTCGCGGATGTTGCCGATGCCCGTTAAATACATCACCATGCGCTCGAAGCCAAGGCCGAAGCCCGCGTGACGGCAGGAACCGTAGCGGCGCAGGTCGCAGTACCACCAGTAGTCCTCGGGATTCATGCCGAGCTCGCGGATGCGCTTTTCGAGCAGCTCGATGCGCTCCTCGCGCTGGCTGCCGCCGATGATCTCGCCGATGCCCGGAACGAGGCAGTCCGCCGCGGCGACGGTCTTGCCGTCGTCGTTGAGGCGCATATAGAACGCCTTGATCTCCTGCGGATAGTCCGTGACGAACACGGGGCGCTTGAAGATCTGCTCGGTGAGGTAACGCTCATGCTCAGTCTGTAGGTCGATGCCCCACTCGACGGGGTAGTCGAACTTCTGGCCGCTCTCCTTTAAGAGCTTGACGGCCTCGGTATACGTCACGCGGCCAAAGTCGGAACTCTCGACGTGCTGGAGACGCTCAAGAAGGCCTTTGTCGACAAAGCTGTTGAAAAACGCGAGATCATCCGGGCAGCGCTCCATCACGCGGCGGATGATATGCTTGACCATCGCCTCCATGACCTCAAGGTCGCCGTCGAGGTCGCAGAACGCCATCTCCGGCTCGATCATCCAGAACTCGGCGGCGTGGCGCGCGGTGTTGGAATTCTCGGCGCGGAACGTGGGGCCGAAGGTGTAAACGTCACCGAACGCCATAGCGAAGTTCTCGGCGTTGAGCTGGCCGGAGACGGTCAGGCTCGTCTTCTTGCCGAAAAAGTCCTTGCTGTAATCGACCTTGCCGTCGGGCGTTCTCGGCGGGTTCTCCAGATCCAGCGTCGTGACCTGGAACATCTCGCCCGCGCCCTCGCAGTCAGAGCCGGTGATGATGGGGGTGTTGACATAGACGAAGCCGCGGCTCTGGAAGAACTCGTGCACGGCGTAGGCCGCCGCGCTTCTCACGCGGAACGCCGCCGAGAAGAGGTTCGTGCGCGGGCGCAGATGCTGAATGGTGCGCAGATATTCGACGCTGTGGCGCTTTTTCTGCAGGGGATAGTCGGGGGAGGACACGCCCTCGACCTCGATCTCTGTTGCCTTGACTTCGAGCGGCTGCTTGGCCTCGGGCGTCAGCACGACGGTGCCGCGCACGATGAGCGCGGCGCCCACGTTCTGCGCGGCGATCTCCTTATAATTAGAAAGAGAATTCGCATCCATCACGACCTGCAAATTGCGGAAGCACGAGCCGTCGTTCAGCTCGATGAATCCGAAGGTCTTCATATCGCGGATGGTCTTCGCCCAGCCGCATACGGTGACGCTTGCGCCGCCGTACTGCTCTTTGTCGGCGAAGAGCGCGGCAATTCTCACTCGTTCCATAATAATTTTCCTTCCTTTTGTGGGTTTTCACGGGATAATAGAGGTATTATATGCCACTTCCCGTGTAAATTCAAGCCCTGCTTTGTGTTGACTTTTGACAAGTTGTATGTTATGATGCAATCTTACCTCAAAAGGTAAACGTGAAACTTTCACCTATTACTTTACAGGAGGATTTTTAACGATGAACAAGTATCTGGATATCGCCCCCGAGGTTGCCGAGGCCCTTGCCGCCGGTAAGCCCGTCGTGGCGCTCGAATCCACCATCATTTCCCACGGCATGCCCTACCCCCAGAACGTGGAGACCGCGCTCAAGGTCGAGAGCATCATCCGCGAATGCGGCGCGGTCCCCGCGACCATCGCCATCATCGGCGGACGGCTCAAGGCGGGCCTTTCCAAGGAAGAGATCGACTACCTCGGCCGCACCGGCGCGGGCATCCCGAAGGCTTCCCGCCGCGACCTGCCCGTGCTCGTCGCGCAGGGTAAGGACGGCGCGTGCACCGTTACCACCACGATGATGATCGCCGACATGGCGGGCATCCGCGTGTTCGCCACCGGCGGCATCGGCGGCGTGCACCGCGGCGCGCAGGAGACGTTCGACATCTCCGCCGACCTTGAAGAGCTGGCCAACACCTCCGTCATGGTCGTGTGCGCGGGCGCGAAGTCCATCCTCGACCTCGGTCTGACGCTCGAATATCTCGAGACCCACGGCGTGACCGTCATCGGCTACGGCACGAGCGAGCTGCCTGCGTTCTACACGCGCAAGTCCGGCTTTGGCGTCGACTACGAGCTCGACACGCCCGAGCAGCTGGCGAAGGCGTTCCACGTCAAGCGCGAGCTGGGTCTGCGCGGCGGCTTACTCGTCACGAACCCGATTCCCGAAGAGTACTCCATGGACAAGGAAGTCATCGACAAGGCCATTGCCGAGGCCGTCGAGGACGCGAAGAAGGACGGCATCCACGGCAAGGCCACGACGCCGTATCTGCTCGCCAAGATCAAGGACCTGACCGGCGGCGACAGCCTGGATTCCAACATCCAGCTCGTGTTCAACAACGCGCGCCTCGGCGCGGCGGCGGCCGTGGAGCTCAGCAAGCTCGAAAAGTGAGATACTTTGTCATCTATCTCGCCGCGATCAATCTAATTACTTTCTGCGTCTACGGCGCAGACAAGCGCCGCGCCAAAATTCAGGGTGCGCGGCGCGTGCCCGAAAAGACTCTATTTGCACTCGCGCTGCTGCTCGGCAGCGCGGGTGCTCTTTTCGCAATGAGGGTCTTTCACCACAAAACGCGGCACTGGTACTTCCGGTTCGGCATTCCGGCGATCTTGCTTGCGCAGATCGCGGCGGGGGTGTTCGTGTATGTGCGGTTTTTCGCGGCGTAAAAAATTTTTGGGAAATTTTCGGGTTTTGTGAAACAAAACAGACGTTTTTTGCGTCTAATCAATGAAGCAAAGGGAAACTGGGCGAAGAGGGAAGATAAAGAATTTATGAATTTTCCATTTTCCTGTTCCCTTATTTCCCGCGGCATGGTAAAATGCCATGTATGAGAAAGGCTCTGTGCGCGCGGAGCCGACAACAACAAACACGAAAGGATGAAGATCACATGAAAAAATTTCTCTCCTTGCTATTGGCTCTGACATTGGTCCTGAGCCTCGTCGTCGTGCCTGCAAGGGCAGACGATGGCCCGTCGGTTGGCGGAGCCCTTTCTATCACCGCGACTGATACAACGAGAGGCGCGACGAACGTCACCTTTACGCTTACTGGTAATCCGTCAGTTACGGGGGAAAGCGGAGACGTTACTATCACTAATACTGCTTACAGTTGGAACATTGGCTCCTATCTTAGTGGTTCAGCCGGCACGGAAAGCACAACGAATGCGCTGACTGCTGAAACGAAAACAGCTGCAACTACTGTATCTTGCAACGTGCAACTTACCTATACCGTTGCTGGAAGTGAAGAATCCAAGCAGGTTTCGACAACAGTCACCAGTAATTCCTTTGCAATCGCAGATGCTATTCTTGACAAAGATATCTCCACTGTCATCTTCAAAGGCCGTGGTTATAGCTATGCGCGCAACACAGCAACCGTTTATTATGATGCCGCCGAAGCAGATGCCAGCAGCGGTACAAGCGCCCTTGCAGATAAGACTAATTGGGGCGTGAACGCCTCTGGTGTGACGGTTGATCACGTTTCTGTTAGTGGTTCCAACGTTTCCTTATCCCTTAAAAAGCAGGGGTGCGACGATAAAGTTATTCCTGTTACCGCAACTCAACTGACTGCGCCTACCTCCGTCAGTGCTTCACCTGCAACTGGTGCAAAGACTGGCACTAAGGTCGAGTTTACCCTTAACGCTACTACGAGCAGCAACACCAAGATTACTTGGACTTACCAAGCATCGGATGCCTCTAATGCAACTGCATTCACTCCGACCAAGAACACCACTACGGGTAAATATGAGTGGATGATTCCCGATTCCCTTGAAACTAAGACTTACACGATTACCTGCTCTTTGAGTGAGAGTGGTGCTTCGGGCACGAAAGTCAGCAATACGACCACGCTTGGTGTTGTGAAGGATGAGAACATCCTCACCTATAATCCGAATGCTGCCGCAACGCGCGGTTCGACGGTCAATCTTTCCCTTACGTTTACGGATAAGAGCGGCAACAAGGTCGACGGCGCTCTCAGCAACGTAACATGGGCAATCACGTCCGGCACCGGCGCATCTCTTGGCACGAAGGCCGTTTCTGATGACGGCAAGACCGCGTCCAACACGCTGACGATTCCGAGCAACGCCAGCAGCAGCTACACCGTAACGGCTAAGTTTACTGCCGGTGGTAAAGAATACACTGCCACTTATACTGTTACCGTGAAGAGCCTGACCGCTGCGATTTCTCCCATTCAGAACAACACCCCCGTCACGCTCTACGGCTATAACTACGGCTATATTACGAACAACAATCTCGTTGCGATTGCGCAGGCCGCATTGAATACTGCAAGTATTAGCGCAACCGTTAGCTATGTTACGCTCGACACCGGTTCTCGTACCAACTGCTATATTCAGCGGACCAGTGGTTCCTCCAGCGCCTACTACACCTATACGATCACCGGCACCAGCATCGGCACCGCGTCTTTCACCGGTACCGTCTATACCAACAAGGGCAACTATCCCATTACCTTTACGGCGACCGTCACCCCCATCAGCACCACCTATGAGGCGCAGTATCCCGAGCCGGTTGCCTACGGTAATACCTATCGTTACTATGTTCAGGTTCCCGCCGGTGCTTCCTACTATTATGTTGTCGGCACCCCGAATCAGGCCACTACTCCGACTGATTTCTCTCAGAGCGGTAAGACCGTCTACTATGCCAACACCACCAGCACCAACCTGTACCCGCTGACTGACAGCAACTTTGTGGGCGGCCAGTGCACGCTGTGGATCGTGACCAAGAACAGCTCCGATAACAGGCTCTACTACGGCCAGCTCACCGTCTACCAGAAGAACTACAACATCAACTACAACGGCGTGGCCGGTGAGACTGTCCAGTTCGCGCAGAGCGACTTCAACGACTTCATGAACAAGGTCGCTGAGGCCCGCGGCGACGCCAGCAAGACCAAGTCCTATCCCTATGTCACCTTCGATTACGTGACCTTCTCCCTGCCCACCACCGCGCAGGGCACGCTGTACTATGGCGGCACCGCCATGTCCACCAGCAATTCCTCCGGCGCGTTCAACCGCAATACCAAGGTCACCAACCTCGATAGCGTGACGTTCGTCCCCAACGCCAAGTCCACCGCGAAGACCATCACGCTGAACTTCACCCTGTACGCGACCCGCTATTCCAGTTCCTCCACGAGCCGCGGCACGACCGTGAGCTACTCCGGCAGCGTCGTCGTCAACCTCGTGCGCGAGGATATCAAGTACACCGTCTCTCAGGGCGACAGCGTCCGCTTCGACGAGAGCGACTTCCTCAGCTACCTGCGCTCCACCAAGGGCTACAGCAGCAACTACACCATCGACTACGTGACCTTTGACCAGAGCGCCGTCTCCGCCGTCAACGAGGGCTCGCTCTACACCTACTACAACGGCTACAACTACGGCGGCTCCATCAAGACGACTGACAAGTTCTACTACAGCGCCACCGCCAGCCAGAACGCGCTCAGCGACGTCGCGTTCCTTGCCAGCCGCTACGCCAAGACCGGCGAGACCGTCTACATCCCGTTCACCATCTACGCCCGCTACGGCACGACCGGCACCGGCACCCGCCAGCTCACCGGCACCGTGGCCATCAAGATCGGCCAGACGATGAACTTCATCGACGTCAAGACCACCGACTACTTCTACAACTCCGTCAAGTGGGCCGTCGGCAAGAACATCACCAACGGCACGTCCAGCACCACCTTCTCCCCGTACAAGTCCTGCACCCGCGCCGAGATCGTGACGTTCCTGTGGCGCGCCGCCGGCAGCCCGGAGCCGACCACCACCCGCAACCCGTTCCGTGATGTCAACGCCGTCACGCACTCGAGCTACTACAAGGCCATCCTGTGGGCCAGCCAGAAGGGCATCACCTCCGGCACCAGCGCCACGGCATTCTCCCCCGATCAGGTCTGCACCCGTGCCCAGATCGTGACCTTCCTGTACCGCTACGCGGGCCAGCCCAGCGGCTACTACTCCAACCCGTTCAAGGATGTGGGCGCCACGAGCGAGGCGAGCTATTACAACGCCATCCGCTGGGCCGTCGGTAAGGGTATCACCTCCGGCACCAGCGCCACGACGTTCTCCCCGTATGCTTCCTGCAACCGCGCCGAGGCCGTGACGTTCCTGTATCGTTACACCAACGGACTATAATGCTTAAAACGAAAGCCCCGCTCAGCGGGGCTTTCGTTTTAGCTTTTTGCGCTCCGCGGCAGCGCACGCGCCGTAGGCGCGCACGTTTGCGGAGCGAGAAGTGTAAATCCTGACGCACACGCCCCAGGGCGGCTTCTCTTGCCGCTTTGCGGCAATTCACCTTCGGTCGCGGCGGAAAATGATTTGAATTTATTTCGCCGCGGAGCGGTGAAACTCTGCGAGGCTTTTTGGGGGGTGGGCCCCCCTTACCCCCCTGGGGAGCGGACGACAGGGGGTGCAGCCCCCTTGCCCCCCCTGTAAGGCGACTGACGGGGGCGGGCGGTTTGCGTTTACTCTTTTCCATTCTGTAAACTTTTGTTCAAACGCCTTTACGGGGGTCGAAAAAGCGTGTAGAATGGCAGCATCAAGATTTTAGGAGTGTTTTTTGTGAACAAATTCCGCGATGCCCTTTACCGCTTTATGTATGGCCGCAACGGCGTAGATGCGCTGAACTGGGCGCTCGTGATCCTTGAGCTGGCCGTGAGCATTCTGAGCTCGCTCATCCGTGTGCAGGGCGTGTCGCAGGCGCTGTACTTTGTGTCGATGGTGCTGATGTTCATCGTGCTCATCCGCATTTTTTCGCGCAATCTCGCGCGCCGTCAGGCCGAAAACGCGAAGTTTCTGACCTGGTGGACGCCGAAGGCGAACGCCATTCGCGGCGCGAAGGCACGCCGCGCCGACAAGGCGCACAAATACGTCCGCTGCTCCTGCGGCGCGTACTGCCGCGTGCCGAAAAACATCGGCAAGGTCGAGCTCACGTGCCCGAAGTGCGGCAAGAAAAGAGTCGTGAAAACGTGAAAGAAAAAATCCGTCCCGCGGGACGGATTTTTTTGTAAGAAAACCGGTTTTCCGCCGTCCTATAGACAGAAAGGGGGTGAGGGCGCTGACGAATTTTGAAGAGGTGTACGCCGTGTACTTCGACGATGTGTACCGGTATCTTCTCTCGCTTTCCGGAAGCGAGAGTACCGCCGAGGAGCTGACGAGTGAGACGTTTTTCCGTGCGATGGACGCCCTCGACCGCTTTCGGGGCGAGTGTAGCGTGCGCGTGTGGCTCTGCCAGATCGCGAAGAATCTCTATTATTCGCAGCTGCGGCGCGAGAAGCGGCTTGCCCCGCTCGAAGACTGCCAGATCGCCGAGGAGCGCCACGAGGAGGAGTTAGAAGATCACAGCGAGGCCGCGCGCATCCAGGAATTGCTGCACGCGCTCAGAGAGCCGTACAAGGAGGTCTTCATGTGGCGCGTGTACGGCGAGAAGAGCTTCCGCGACATCGGCACGCTCTTCGGCAAGACGGAAAACTGGGCATGCGTGACGTATCACCGCGCCAAGCGCATGATCCGCGAGGGATTGGAGGACGACTGAAATGGACAAAACTTGCAGCATCGTGCAGGATCTTCTGCCGCTCTACGAGGAAGACATGCTGCGCGAGGAGACGAAGGAATTTGTGGACGGGCATTTAGCGCAGTGCGCGGCCTGCCGCGCCGAGCTCGACGCGCTGAAGGCGGACGTGAAGCCCGCGCCCGTCAGCGCGCAGCCGCTGCGCGACTTGAAGCGGCAGCTTCGACGCAAGAAGCTGACCGCCGTGCTGCTGGCCGTCACGCTCGCGCTGACGCTGGCGACGGCGGGGTTTGCGTACCTCACCGCGCCGCAGTATTTGCCGTACAGCGAGACAGAGTGGGCGATCTCGCGCTCGCCCAGCGCGCTCGCGGACGACGGCTCGGCAACGGATGGGCTTTCTGATCTCAGCGGCGCGGAGAGCATCTCCGTCAGCCTGCTTGTGCCGGTCTCCGGCGCAGAGGTCACGAACACGCAGGACCCCAACAGCGGCAAAACCATCTACTTCATCACCGCATGGCGCACGCCGCTCGACACATGGCGCGGCGCATTCGACAAAACCGGGGGCACCCCGAACGCACACAGCACAAATGATCGCACACAGCGCGAGGCGGACGCACTGCAAGGCGTGCTCGCCAAGGCGGAGTCCGCGCGCACGCTCTTTACGCTCGACGCCGCGAACTGCGCGGCAGTCTGCTATTCTCAGAACAACGGGCAGGACGATGTGCTGCTCTGCGGCAGCATGAACGGCGGTGTCATTTCGCTGCCGAGGCTGGCGTTGGGCTATTACGTTCTGCTATCGTTAGCACTCCTTATTACGCTGGGTATTGCATTTTTCGTCTGCCGCAGGAAGAAAACGGGCAAAGCGCTCGGCTATCTCGCGCTGATTCCCGCGAGCTATCTTGCCGGTCATCTACTCGTCAAGGGTTTCACGACGACGAGCTACCAGATGCAGCGCGACTTCTCGCTCATTATCCTCGCCGCCGCGCTGATCTACGCCGCGGTCATGCTGGCGATCAACCTCTGGCGGCAGAAGCGGGAGAAGGTGTAAAAGAGGAAGAGACGCATTCGCGTCTCTTCCTCTTTTGCAATCAAATTCGAATGCTCAAGGCCCTTTGAGCAAAGCCGTGATAGTCCGCAAATGCGCTTTGCAGGCCGTCGATCCCCTGCGTTTCCCATCGGTCTGCCAGATACAGCATACCGCACATACAGGCAAACTTTTCATAGTACGATCCGCAGACCGCCTCTTCAAGAAACTGCTTTTGCCTGTCTGGATCCGTCTCCGTAAGCGCGAGGCGCAGTTTGGCACGGCTTGCTGCTGCGACCTCGGTAAGCTGCGGTGTATGCCAGTCCACACAGTCGATTTCTGTCGCCTGATAGGAGAGAAGATGGGCGAATCCCTCATGAAATGTGTAAGCATCCAATCTTGTCAAATAGTCTGTACTTTCCAATGCGGCATCTGCCGCCGGATAGCGGTGTCCAATCAAGAGATGCGTAATCTCATGCGTCAGCAGATTCCGAATGATGCTGTCGAGCTGGTCGAGCTTCGCATAATTGCACCAACGGATGAGGTCAAAGATGAGATGTGCCTGCCCGTCGGGCGAGTGTGCCGCAACGGCGTCGTAAGGCTCGGGATAACCGACGATCAAATCAAGTGTCGGCTGTACCGCCTCCCAATCGGGGAAAAGCGCGTCCCAAATCGGGCGGTTGACGGGGACAAAGTGCGCAGCCGCTTCACGGATACGGCGTTCGAGCTTGCGCACAGTCTCTCGGAGAGCAAGATCCTCAGGCGGCGGAGTAAATGCATTCCTGCCAAGAACTGACGAAACCGAGGTGTGTTCAAAGAGCCATGAAGCACGAAAAGCGTCGACGCAGCTACTCTCGATATATGCCTGTGCGATCGAACTGTCAATCAGCATTTTCAGTCCCTCTCTTTACGAAAAACCTCTTTTGCCGTAACAGACAAAAGAGGTTTTTCCTTGGCGCAGCGGGAGGGATTCGAACCCTCGTGAGGTTTCCCTCAAACTGATTTCGAGTCAGCCCCGTTATGACCACTTCGATACCGCTGCATATTCAGTTCACTGTTATCAGCCAAACTATTATGCCATAACTTTTTGCGTCTTGCAAGGTCTTTTTTCGCATTCAGGGCATATTCTGTGCGTATGAAGACTGTCTATTTATCGGTACGCCTGAAAAATTACGAAAATGCGCTCGCGCTGGTCGGTGCGCCGCTCGCCGAAACGCCGGAGAACGCGGACGTTTTGCTGCTGCCCGGCGGGGGCGACATGCACCCGCGCTTTTACGGTCAAGCGCTGAACGGCTCGGAAGATCTCGACGAAGCACGCGACGCGCGTGAGCTCACGCTGATTGACAACTTCCTGTGCGCGGGAAAGCCTGTCATCGGCATCTGCCGCGGGCTGCAAGTCCTCAACGTCTATTTTGGCGGCACGCTGCGTCAGCACATCGAGAGCCACAGTCAAATTGACGGCGTTGACCGGCTGCATGCCATCAACACCGCGCCGGGCCTTCTGCGCGAGCTGTACGGCACGCGCTGCACGGTCAACAGTGCACACCATCAGGCCGTCTGGCGGCTGGGGACGGGGCTTCAGGTCTTCGCCTGCGCGGAGGACGGCACGGTCGAGGCCGTCGGCCACAGGACGCTCCCCGTCTTTGCCGTGCAGTGGCATCCCGAGCGGCTGTGCGGCGCGTTCGCGCGGCCGGAAAGTGCTGACGGTGCAAGGCTTTTGCACGCTCTACTCAGATAACATAAAAAAGTGCAGAAAAATTCTGAAAAAACGTTGACAAAACGGGACACTGATGCTATTATAACAGAGCTGACGATTTTTGCGGAGGGCGCATGCAGGTGTAGCACAATGGCTAGGGCACCAGCCTTCCAAGCTGGGGATGCGGGTTCGATTCCCGTCACCTGCTCCATTCAATTCGCGCCAGTAGCTCAGTTGGATAGAGCAACTGCCTTCTAAGCAGTAGGCCGGGGGTTCGAATCCCTCTTGGCGTACCATTTCAGATCTATGGTGGGTATAGCTCAGTCGGGAGAGCACCGGATTGTGGTTCCGGGTGTCGAGGGTTCGAACCCCTTTACCCACCCCACGAAATCGGGGATTGGGAGTGATCCCGATCCCCGTTGATTTTGCCCCGATATTGGGATGTAGTGTAATGGTAACACACCAGACTTTGACTCTGATATCGTGGGTTCGAATCCCGCCATCCCAGCCACGTCGCTGATGTTCTTCCAACTCCTGCTTCCTGCAAGCAGAAAGCATCCGTTTCCGAACACCAGCTCCTTCTTCAGCCGCGAATCGCTGCGCTGGATTCGCGTCTGAGTATTTGTTGGGTGCGTCTGATGTTTTGGATAGCAGATAACTTTTCACACCGATATGCCCCAGTAGCTCAGTAGGCAGAGCACCTGCCTTTTAAGCAGGGTGTCCGGGGTTCGAATCCCCGCTGGAGCACCAAAAAATCTCCTCGCCTTTTGGCGGGGAGATTTTTTCTGGTCGCTCCCGGGGAGTCGAAGTTTATCCCCGATAGGGGAAATCCCCGCTGGAGCACCAAGCAAAAACGCAAAAACCTTGTAATATCAACGGTTACAAGGTTTTTGTATTTTGTGGGGTAGCGCACAATGCTCCATTTTGCAGCACGTTTTGGGGGCAATTTAATCCCCTTGGGGGCAATTTTGGGGGCAAAAATCACTGCAGTTATTTGCGTATGGGATAGATCACCGTCTTGCCGTCGGCGGGCATATTGGCTCACATGTTGAAAATCTCTTGTTTCAAGCACATTGTTGTAAATTTCTTGCGTTTTCATATATAATATGTTATTTTCATCTTAGTCCGCACCGCATTTTGCTACGCTGGCTAATCAAAGATTGGTTAGGAGATTGACGTCGACGTGAACGAAAATGAGAATGTACTTGATGGCTTCCAAATTTCCGGAATCGTATGCTTTGTATTGGCACTTATGTTTTTTCTGGTAGGCTTTTTTGTCGGAATCGACACGGGCAACATATTCATATTTTGCGTAGTACTAAGTATTCTGCTAATCATTATTGGTAATATTCTTTTTTCGATATCTGGTGCAAAGAAACAAAAACTGTTGGATGGGGTTCAGGCGCAAATTCACAGTATGCAAGCGGCAGAAGAACAGGCAAATAAATCTGACGATATCGATGATTTTTTATTACATTATCGTCATTTATTATTTGCAGCGCAGCAGCTTATAGCGTTTGAAGGACGCGTACCTTTTTCATTAAGGCCATCCATACAGTACAATATTTTCTTGGTCAAAAAGCAATGGCGCACACGCGACGCAATTGAACGCCATTACAGCAGAGTCAAAAAGCTTGCACGAACAACTTACAGAAACAACCGAGCTTATATAGAAAGTCTTTGCCGTATATTTGCAAATGAAATTGAAAAAATCAGAGTGAATTCGATAGAGAAACCTTGGAATTCGCTACAAAAATGCGAGATCAGTTATTTGCAGAATGTGGTATATTGAACGCATACAACACTGCAAGCAATCCGACCAATGCCACTGACAACGCATCAATGTCCGAAATAGACGGAATAGACGGAATGGAAGGACACGCTTTTGAAAGTTATTGTGCTAATCTGCTGCGTAAAAACGGGTTCGAAAATGTAATCGTAACACCCGGTTCAGGCGACCAAGGTGTTGATGTAATTGCGGTAAAGGATAGCATCCGCTACGCTGTGCAATGCAAATGCTACGCATCTGCACTAGGCAACACACCAGTGCAGGAAGTGTGTGCCGGAAAAAATATGTATAATTGCCATGTCGGCGTCGTAATGACAAATAATTACTTTACCGCAAGTGCAAAGCAGCTGGCAGAAAAAAACGGAATTCTACTGTGGGATCGCGACAAATTGCAATATATGATTGACAACACAAAACGTGAAAAGTGTGCCTTATAACAACAAGAATAACGTGAACCGCAAATGCGCTGCGACCACCATTCTCGTTCTGTCCCGCGATACTCTCAGCAGACGCAAATGTGCGCGCATCAATGCTTGCCATCCCGCCAAAATGCAAGTATAATCGGGGCATCGAGACAAGATAAGGAGGAATCCGCATGGAAAACACACTCAAACAGAAGCTCGCTGCCGGCGCGCGGCCTATCGGCACCTTTTTTGACACCGCCAGCGTGAGCCTTATGGAGTGCCTCGGCCGCACGGGGCTCGACTTTGCCATCATCGACAACGAGCACTCCCCCATCGAGGCCGAGACCACCGCCGCGCTCGTGCGTGCCTCCGAGCTGAGCGGCATCTGCCCGATCGCGCGCGTGCGCGAGATCAGCCGCCCCGCCGTGCTCAAGCTGCTCGACGTCGGCGTGCAGGGCCTGATCGTGCCGAACGTCAAGACGCTCGCGCAGGTGCAGGAACTCGTAAACTACGCGAAATATTACCCCATCGGCCAGCGGGGCTTCTGCCCGTCGCGCAAGGACGGCTGGGGCTTTGACGGGCTTGGCTCCGTGCCGGAGACCATGCGCCACTTCAACGGCGAGACCCTGCTCTTCCCGCAGTGCGAGACCGCCGAGGCGCTCGCCATCATCGAGGACATCTGCGCCGTGGACGGCGTGGACGGCATCTTCGTCGGTCCGTTCGACCTGTCGATTTCGATGGGCATGCCGGGGCAGTTTGACGCGCCGGAATTTCAGGCGGCCATCACGCGCATCGTCGCCGCCTGCCGTGCGGCCGGAAAGTACTGCATGTTCTTCACCGGCACGACTGACGGCGTGGTCGACGGCTTCCGTAAGGGCTTCGACGCCATGGCCTACAGCCTCGACGCCGCGCTGTTCATCCAGGGCGTGAAGCGCGATGTGGAGGACATCCGCAGCCGACTGTAAAGAAGATATGGATATAGCAAAGGCGCGCACCAGCCGGTGCGCGCCTTTTTTGCATACCTCAATGCTTGTCGCCGCAGAAGGCAGCCTCGTCGTTCGACCAGCCGCGGTCGAGCAGCCAGTAGGTCGTCTCGTCATCGGCCGCCATCTCATCGTCCGTCAGCTCGCGATCCTGGTGCTGGCGGCCCCACTTGAGCAGCTCATAATTGCGCAGCTCCTTGAGCGTGAACGGCAGGCCCAGCTCCTCCGCCACCGGCAGGAGCACATGCTCGGTCATCACGTCCCGGATCTCGAGACTGCCGGGATAGCAGTCCATCGCCTGCTGCACGCGCGCCTGCAGGGCGGGGTCGGCGTCATAGCGTTCAAAGAACTTATCCACATTCGTTTTCGGTTTGTCTGCCATATCGGTCACTCCTGATACAGGTATTTTCCTGCATTATACTACACCAAGCGCCCGCGCGCAAGGCGCGTTCACGTCTCCGGGGACTCCGCCAGCTGCGCGAGCGCGCTGCGCACCGCCGCGATCACGAACGCGGAAAACGTGCAGTCCTTGCCCGCAATGGCCGTCTCCACGTCCGCGATGACATCATCCGGAAAGCGGATGGTCTTGTTCGTCGTGTGCGGTGTGCGCGGTATCTGAAATACTGCCATGATGCCGCTCCTTTCCTTGTTTTTCCTGATAATACCACGCCGGGCACAAAAATGCACCCGCGCGCACCCTGCCGAATACCATGGGTACGGGAGGCACCCGCCTCCGGAGGAAGGGGAAGCAACCATGACACAGATCCAAACGCTCAGCGAGCTGCAGCCCGGCCAGAGCGCGACCGTGCGCAGCGTGTGCGCGCCCGACGGGATGCAGCGGCGGCTGCGCGACCTCGGCCTGATCGAGAACACGCGCGTCGTCTGCCTCGGCCGCAGCCCCATGGGCGACCCGAGCGCCTATCTCATCCGCGGCACCGTGATCGCGCTGCGGCGGTGCGACTGCCGCGGCATCCGCGTGGCCGTGACGTAAAGGGGGTGCGCGCATGGGACTGACGCACCGCTCTGTCGGCGCGCACGCGGCCGCGTTCGGCGGCACACACCGGGCGGGCGAGCGCGTCGTGGCGCTGGCAGGCAACCCCAACGTCGGCAAGAGCACCGTCTTCAACGCCCTGACCGGGATGCACCAGCACACCGGCAACTGGGCGGGCAAGACCGTCGGCTGCGCATGCGGCCGGTGCCGCTCGGCGCGGGAGAATTATTTATTCGTGGACATTCCGGGCACATACTCCCTGTGTCCGCACTCGGCGGAGGAGGCCGTCGCGTGCGACTTTGTGCGCGGCGGTGAGGCCGACGCCGTGGTCGTCGTGTGCGATGCGACGTGCCTGGAGCGCACGCTCGTGCTCGCGCTGCAGGTGCGCAGTGTGACGCCAAACCTGATCGTGTGCGTGAACCTGCTCGACGAGGCGCGGCGCAAGCGCATCACCGTCGACCTGCCGGGGCTGCAGGCGCAGCTCGGCGTGCCGGTCGTGGGCGTGACGGCGCGGAAGAAGAAAACGCTTTCCGCCCTGCTCGACGCGCTCGACACCGTCGCGGCGGCGCCGCAGCCGCTGCCGGACGCGCCGCCGCCATCCGACCCCGCGGACGATGTGCGCCGGGCAGAGGCCATCTGCCGCGCGTGTGTGACTTACGGCACGGCCGAATACGCCGCGCGCGACCGGCGGCTCGACCGCCTGCTCACGAGCCGGGCGACCGGCTATCCCGTCATGCTGCTGGGGCTGGCAGGCGTGCTGTGGCTGACGATCGCGGGCGCAAACGCCCCGTCGGAGTGGCTGGCGCGCGGGCTCGGCTGGGTGCAGGCGCAGTTTTCGGCGCTGCTCACGACGCTGCGCGCACCGCTCTGGCTGCACGGGCTGCTGGTGGACGGCATGTTCCGGACGCTGGCATGGGTCGTGGCCGTGATGCTGCCGCCGATGGCCATCTTTTTCCCGCTGTTCACGCTGCTCGAGGACGCAGGCTATCTGCCGCGCGTGGCGTATAACCTCGACCGGCCGTTTCACGCCTGCCACGCGTGCGGCAAGCAGGCGCTGACGATGTGCATGGGCCTCGGCTGCAACGCGGCGGGCGTGGTCGGCTGCCGGATCATCGACTCCGAGCGCGAGCGGCTGCTCGCCGTGCTGACCAACAGCCTCATGCCGTGCAACGGGCGGTTCCCGGCACTCATCGCGCTCATGACCATGTTTTTTGCAGCGGCCAGCGGCAGCTCGCTCGTCAGCGCACTGCTGCTCACGGCGGCACTCGTGCTGAGCGTAGGGCTGACGTTCGGCGCGACGTGGCTGCTGAGCGTGACCGTGCTGCGCGGCAGGCCGTCGGCCTTTGCGCTGGAGCTGCCGCCGTACCGCGCGCCGCAGGTCGGGCAGGTGATCGTGCGCTCCGTGCTCGACCGGACGCTGTTCGTGCTCGGTCGAGCGGCCGCCGTGGCAGCACCGGCCGGAATGCTCCTGTGGACGCTGGCAAACGTGCACATCGGCGGCGCGAGCCTGCTGGCATGGTGCGCGAATGCGCTCGACCCGCCCGGGCGGGCAATGGGCATGGACGGTGTGCTGCTGCTGGCGTTCGTGCTCGGGTTTCCGGCCAACGAGATCGTGCTACCGATCGCCGTGATGGGGTATCTGGCGCAGAGCAGTCTGGGCGATTCGCTCGGGCTGGCGCAGATGCACGCACTGCTGACCGCCAACGGCTGGACGTGGACGACCGCCGTGAGCGCCGTGCTGTTTTTCCTGCTGCACTGGCCGTGCTCGACGACGCTCTGGACCATCCGGCGCGAGACCGGCAGCACAAAGTGGACGCTGCTGGCGGCACTGCTGCCGACGGCAATGGGCATGGCGCTGTGCACGGCGTTCACGGCGCTGGCGCGCGCGCTCGGCTGGTGAGCGGATAGGCAGCAGCCGCCGGGACATACTAGCCGCAGGACGCAGGAAAGGAAGAAGCAAGTGACCCGACCGACCACGGAGGAGCTGGCGCGCCGCGCGCTCGAGACCGTCGCCCGGGCGCATGGCGTACCCGTCAGCGATGTGCACGCCGCCGTGCGCAGGGCGGCGGAGCATACGGAAGCCCTCGGCGCGCTCGCGCCGGAAGAGCTGGTGGCATATCTCGCGCACAAGAGCAGGAACCGGGAGCCGTAACGGCTCCCGGTTTTTTTGCCTGTCGGAAAACCCCAATGGGGTTTTCCGACAAAAGGCTTACAGTCTGCTGCGCGCAGAATTTGTGCGCCGATGGCACACAAATTCCACACTTGCAGCCTGAGCGGTATTTTCTCCGCCGCACATGTCGCCGGAGAAAATGATTGAGATCTGATTTGCCGCCTGCGGGCGGCAAACTCTGCGAGGCTTCTTCTGTGCGGGGCCGGTGCTTTCATATGCTCCCGGTTTTGTTAGGTTTGCGCGAAAATCGCCGTTGTGCCGGAGCACGATTCGGATTATAATGGAAGCACCACACCGCGGCCCGGCCGCGGGAAGGAGCGGACCAACATGAAATTTCTTCACCTCGCCGACCTGCATCTCGGCAAGCGGGTCAACGGCTTTTCAATGCTGGAGGATCAGGCCTATATTCTGCGGCAAATTCTCACGATCCTGGACGACGAGCGGCCGGACGGCGTGCTGATCGCGGGCGACGTGTACGACAAGCCCGTGCCGTCGACCGAGGCCGTCGAGCTGCTCGATGGGTTTCTGACCGAGCTGTGCACGCGCGGCGTGCCAGTGCTGCTCATCAGCGGCAACCACGACTCGCCGGAGCGGCTCGCCTTCGGCGGACGGGTCATGGATAGCTGCGGCATCCACATCGCGCCGGTTTACGGCGGCGCGGTCGCGCCCGTTGTGCTGCGCGACGAATTCGGCCCCGTGTCCGTATGGCTGCTGCCGTTTTTGAAGCCCGCGCACGTGCGCCGCTGGTTCCCGGACGCCGAGATCGAGAGCTACACTGACGCCGTGGCCGCCGCCATCGCGCACATGGACATCGATCCTGCTGCGCGCAACGTGCTCGTGACGCACCAGTTCGTGACCGGCGGGGCGCGCAGCGGCTCGGAGGAGTTGTCCGTCGGCGGGACGGACAATGTGGACAGCCGCGTCTTCGCGCCGTTTGACTACGTGGCGCTCGGCCACCTGCACGGCGCGCAGCAGATCGACCGCCCGACGATCCGCTACGCCGGGTCTCCGCTCAAGTACTCGTTTTCCGAGGCGAGCCAGCACAAATCCGTCACCGTCGTGACGCTGGGCGAAAAGGGTGCGGTCGATGTGCGCACCCTGCCGCTGACGCCGCTGCGCGACCTGCGCGAGATCCGCGGCAGCTACGACGAGCTGACCGCGCGGAGCTTTTACGAGCACACGACCTACCGCAGCGACTACCTGCACCTGATCCTCACGGACGAGCAGGACGTGTACGACGCCGTGGGTCGGCTGCGGGCGATCTACCCATACCTGATGACGCTCGACTACGACAACGCGCGCACGCGCGCCGCCGGGACGGTGGCGATCCCCGCCGCCATGGAGCAGCGCACGCCGCTGGAGCTGTTCGAGGCGCTGTACTTACAGCAAAACAACCAGCCCATGAGCGACGAGCAGCGCGCGTTCGCGGCACAGCTCATGGAGGAAATCCGGGAGGTGCAGCCATGAGACCGCTGAACCTGACCATGTCCGCCTTCGGCCCGTACGCCGGGCAGACGACCGTAGACTTTTCTGTGCTCGGCACGACCGGGCTCTACCTCATCACCGGTGACACGGGCGCCGGCAAGACGACGATCTTTGACGCGATCACCTACGCGCTCTACGGCGAGGCGAGCGGCGAGAGCCGCGAGAGCTCCATGCTGCGCAGCAAATACGCAGCGGCCGAGACGCCGACGTTCGTGGAGCTGACCTTCACAAACGGCGGCAGGACCTACACCGTGCGCCGCAACCCCGAATACACGCGCCCGAAAACGCGCGGCACGGGCACGACCGTGCAGAAGGCGGACGCCGAGCTGACGATGCCGGACGGCCGCGTCATCACCAAGGCGCGCGACGTGACCGCCGCCGTGACGGACATCGTCGGCGTGGACCGGGAGCAGTTTGCGCGCATCGCGATGATCGCGCAGGGGGAGTTTCGAAAGCTGCTGCTCGCCCAGACGGACGAGCGCAAGGCCATCTTCCGCCAGATTTTCCACACGGAGCGGTATCAGGCGCTGCAAAACCGGCTCAAGGAAGAGGCGGCTGCACTCGACCGGCAGTGCGGCGAGCTGGAGGCCGGGCTGCGCCAGGCGGCCGGGAGCATCCGCAGCGCCGACCCGGAGACGCTGCCGGACGCGCTGGACACCGGCGCGCTGCTGGAAGCGCTGGATGCGCTGCTGCACGCGGACGAAGCCGCGCTGACGCAGGCGCAGGCAGAACGCGCGGATGCGGAGACGCGGCGCGAGCAGGTGCTCTCCGACCTCGGCAAGGCAGAGGCACTGGAGACCGCGCGTGTGAAACTCACCGAAGCGGAGGCCGCGTGGACGCAGGCGCAGGCGGAAGCCAAGACCGCACAGGCGGCGCTGGACGCCGCCAAGGCCTCGCAGCCGGAGATCCAGAGCCGGCGGCAGGGCATCACGCGGCTGGAAGATGCGCTGCGGCGGTATGAACAGCTCGACACGCTGCGCACACAGGCGCAAGCGGAACGCAAACGGCTGGCGCAAAAGCAGCAGGATCTCGACGCGGCACGCGCCCGGACGGACGCGGCCGCAAAGGCGCTGGAGACCGCGCGCGGGAAACTGAGCGATCAGCCGAAGCTGGCCGTGGCCGCCGCGCAGACCGGGTACGCGCAGGAAGCGGCCGCGCAGCGCTGCACGCAGCTGGCAGCGCTAGCAGAGCAGCAGCGGCAGTGCGCCGAATTGGGCGCAGCGCTTGCCGCCGCGCAGACGGAATATTGGCAGGCGGCCGAGGCCGCGCAGGCGGCGCTGGCGCACTACGGCGCGCAAAACCGCGCCTATCTCGACGCACAGGCGGGCCTCCTCGCGCGCACGCTCGTGCCCGGGCAGCCCTGCCCGGTCTGCGGCGCAACGGAACACCCCTGCCCCGCCGCCGCGCCGGAGCAGACGCCGGACGCCGCCGCGCTCAAGCGCGCGCTGGCCGATAGCGACCGGGCGCAGAAAGCGGCCGCGGAGCGCAGCGCACAGGCGGCGGGGCTGCGCGGGCAGCTGGAGGCCGTGCGCACCGCGCTGGCACAATCGTGCCGGGCGCTGACGCCGCCGCTCGACCCGGACACGCTGGCAGACACCCTCCCAGCCCTGCGCGCGGCCGCCGCGCGCGACGCTGAAGCGCTCAAAGCGCAGCACACGGCGCAGCAGCAGGCGCTGGAGGCACTTCAGGCGCTGGAAGCCGGCCTGCCGGCACAGGAGGCGGCCCTCCGGCAGCAGCAGGCGGATATTCAGGACCGCGCGCAGGAAATCTCCGCGCTCGAGGCGCGGTGTGCGGAATTGGACACGGATGCCCTTCGCCGCGCGAAGGAGCTGCCGCACGCAGACCGCGCGGCGGCACAGCGCGCGCTCGACGAGACGCGCACGCAGTGCGATGCGCTGCAGCAGGCGCTGGATACGGCGCATGCGCGCAGCAGCGCGGCACAGTCCGCGCTCGCCGGGCTGACCGGAAAGCGCGACGCGTTGCGCGCCCAGCTGCAGGCCGCGCCTCCGGCAGACATCGCCGCCCTGCGTGCGCAGCGGGACGAGCTGACCGCGCGCGTGGAGCAGCTGCAAAAGCAGATCAACGCCTGCGCCGCGCGGCTGGAGCAAAACCGCGCCGCCCGCGCCGCCATCGATACGCAGCGGCAGCAGCACGCCGCCGTGCGCGCACGCTGGCAATGGGTGCACGCGCTGGCCGCAACGGCCAACGGCGCCGTGCCCGGCAAGGAAAAGATCATGCTCGAGACTTACATCCAGACCGCGTACTTCGACCGCATCCTCGGCCGCGCGAACACACGCCTGCTCATCATGTCCGGCGGGCAGTACGAGCTGCGCCGCTGCGCCCGCGCGGGCGACAACCGCAGCCAGACCGGGCTGGAGCTTGAGGTCATCGACCACTACAACGGCACGGCGCGCAGCGTCAAGACGCTCTCCGGCGGCGAGACGTTTGCCGCCTCCCTGTCGCTGGCGCTGGGCCTGTCCGACGAGGTGCAGGCAACCGCCGGCGGCGTGCAGCTCGAGGCGATGTTTGTCGACGAGGGCTTCGGCTCGCTCGACAGCGAGGCGCTGCAGCAGGCGCTCGCCGCGCTGGTTGGCGTGTCGGGCGGCAATCGCATCGTGGGCATCATCTCCCACGTGGCGGAGCTCAAGGACCGCATCGACCGGCAGATCATCGTGACGAAAGACCGCAGCGGCGGCAGCCGCGTGCAGGTGCATGCATAAAAATATCCCCGGCAGCCGAAGCTGCCGGGGATATTTCGATCATGCGGTCACTCCACGACGAACAGCAGATACCACTGCCCGTCGACCTGGACAAACTCGAAACAAAAATCGTTGTCCTGACCGTTTTGATACGTCACGTCGCAGGCGACGATGACATTGTCGTCGATGCGCACACCGAGCTCGCGCTGGAGCTCGCGCACGTCGCTGGCGTCGAGACTGTCATCGTCATAGACGTAATAGTCGTCGATTGCCTTGCCGTAGTCATAATACCAGTCGTCGAGCTGGATAAGGGCCTCCTTGCGGCCGGTGACGGTATCGTCATCCTGCATGTACGCAATCACTTCCGGCAGGAAGAGGTCGAGCATGGCATTAACATTATCGTTTTCAAAATAGGTGAAGTAGCGGCTGATGAGCCGGTCCACCTCTGCGCCGCCGGCCGTGCTGGGACTGCTCGCCTGACGGGCGGCAAAAATACCGGCCACAATGGCCACGATCACAACCAGCGCGGCAAAGCCGCACAGCAGACCGATGAGCAGCTTCTTCGGGTTGTGCTTCGGGCCGATCTCCGGCGAGGAGACCGTGCCGCCGGGTGCGGACGCATACCAGTCGGTCTGGCCCTGTGGCGCTTCGGGCGCGGGCATGCCGCAGACGGTGCAAAAACGCGCACCTGGTGCGAACCGGCTGCCGCAGCGCGGGCAGACGCCCGGGCCGAACGGGGCCGCCGCACCGGTGTAGACACCCGGGGCCGCCCCCTGCTGAGGCGGTGCAGACGGTTCCGGTACGGGCGCGCCGCAGTTGGTGCAAAAGCGCACGCCGCTCTCAAGCGGGGCACCGCATTGGGCACAGGTGCGCGGGACGGCAGGCTGCTCGGGCAGCATGGCGCCGCAGGCGCGGCAGATCACGGCACTGTCGGAAAGCTGCGCGCCGCATTTCGGGCAGAGCATGGCAAAACCTCGTTTCTGTTTCGGTTTTTTCTCATTGTAACATCCGGCTTTCGATTTTACAATCCATTCTTTGCGTGTTATACTCACATTATCTCATATTCTGATTTTTCCGGAGGCAACGAACCCATGAACATCACTGCCATCATCTATGACGCCGACGCGCGCCGCACGGCCTACATCCTCGGCACGGTCATCGGCAACTGCAAGCTCTTCCCCGCAGAGCGCGCCCCGCGCGACTGGAGCGGGTATGCAAACGTCATCACCGTCACCGCGGGCGAGGACGGCCCGGTCGTGACAGCCGGGCTGCAAAAGCGCGTGACCTTCCGTCCCAAGGGCGAGGACGAGACCGTCGCCGCGGCCGAGCTGATCGCCAAGGCCTTCTGCCCGCCGGAGGCACCGATGCCGACGGACGCGCTCAGGGCGCGCATCGACGCCTTTCTGGAGGCGCACAACACACTCGCGCTCGCGACCGGCTGCGGCAAATGGGTGCGGTGCACGCCGCTGGAATACCTGCGCGTGGACGGCAAGCTCTATGTTCTCACCGAGGGCGGGCTGAAGTTCAAGGGCATCTGGTGGAACGGGGCGGTCTCCGCCGCCGTGTACGACAGCTACACGGGCATGGCGTCGCTCGCCGGGCTGCAGATGACGGGCACGGCCGTGTACATCGACCCGCTGAGCGACGAGTACCGCAGCGTGATCGAGGCGCGCGGCGTGCAGCTGCAGCAGCTGCAGCAGATGCCCGCGATGCTGCACGCAGTGCGGCTGGACATCACGCGCTATGAGCTGCTCGACGGCGCGCTGCGCAGCGAGGGCTATGCCGCGCGGCAGGTGCTCGATCTGGGCTGATGCATTCTATTTTCCCATCTGTGCCATACTATGGTTAGGGAGCACCCGCTCCGAAACCGGACACAGAGGAAGGTGGAATCTTTGCACGAAGCAGGCACGCAGCCGGCCATCCCGATCGGGCTGGGCATGGCGCTGGTGCACAACCAGCAGGCGCTGACGAAATTTTCAGCGCTCACGTACGAAGAAAAGCGCGCGTTCATCGCAGGCGTGCACGGCATCGACTCGCGGCAGGAGATGCGCGCGTATGTCGACCGATTCGCGGAAAGCTGAAAAATACCCCCGCTGTGAAAAACGCAGCGGGGGTATCTTCATGTCTCGAAGCGGATGAGCGTGCAGAGCGTGTCCGCACTGTAGACGCACACGAAGGGGCCGGTGTCCGTCAGGGTGTATTTGAGCGTGACGGCCTCCACGTCCTTGACCGCCTTCGGGTAGACCATGCGAAAGCCCGTGAACGCGTCGCGCGGCACGGTGTCCGGCAGAGCCTCGAGCGCAAAGTCAAGATATTTCGTGTTATGTACATGGCCGTTAAAATCCATGTCGCTGCGGCGCAGGGGCAGCGTTTTCTCCCCGTCGAAGGCAGCGGGCGCGCGCAGACGCGGCGCAGCGGACGCAAACACACCGCGCGCCTCCGGCCGGTAGGACTGGAAGCGCGGCTGGTCGATGCGGATGATCTTCTGCGCGCGCAGGTCGAACAGCACGAGCCGCGACTCGGCGCGGACAAGCTCCGTGCCGGTCTCGTCCGCAAGCGTATAGTCGCGGAAGATGCGGCCGATGGGCACACTGTCGCGCACCCAGGTCGTGACGCGCAGGGGCGCCTTGCTGTCCGGCCGGCGCACGATCTGGACGCGCCAGTCGGTCAGCACCCAGGTGATGCCGTGCCGGCTGGACTCGATCACGTCGTCGCCCGTGCTGTCGGAGTGGCGGCTGGCCGTGTTTTCAAAAATGCGCAGAATCGTTTCATACCCGAACTTGCCGTTGGGGTCAAAATCGGCAACGCCCGGCTGATAAATTTCCGAATAAAACATGATGATCGCTCCGTAATCGTGAATGTGTGCCTTCAGACGCCCGGCAGGCAGCCGTTTGCGAACATCCAGCTGTAGGCCAGCGCCCAGGAACCGAAGAGGTCCGTCTCGTGCAGGGCGCGCACCTGCGCGCGCGTGTACCACGCCGACTCGATCTCCTCCATGGGGTCGGTGCTCGGGCGGAACGTCCCCTCCGCTGTGCCGAAGACGCAGACCGTGCGTTCATCGCCGATGCCGACCGTGCACGCTGCCGGCGGCAGGACGTGCGTGATGGCCGTCAGGCGCAGGCCGGTCTCCTCGCGCAGCTCGCGGCGGGCCGCCTGCTCGGGCGTCTCCCCCGGCTCGATGAGGCCGCCGGGCAGACCGTAGATGCGCTGGCCGAGCTCCATGCGAAACTCGTGGATGAGCGCGATGTGCTCGCGCGCAGCATCCGTGAGCACCATGACGACCGCGTCCGTGCGGTGGTGCTGCAGATGCTCGAGCGAGTCGATGTTCCGGTCACGGCTGACCATCTCATACGTGCGCGGACAGCCGGTGCGGTCGATATAGTGCAGGTCGTAGCGGTGCAGGAACGCGCCGCCGTCCTTTTTTTCAATGTCAACAAATTGCAATGGTGGTCGCCTCTCAGGTCATGATAGCTTAGGATACCACGTTTTGCGCCGGTCTACAACCGGAAATGATAATAGATCAGCCGCTGTCACTTTCGACAGCGGCTGATCTGTTGGGGGGAAGAAAAAAGGGAGGATGCCGGGCGGGCTGGACGGCCGCGCCCAGTATGAGGATACCACACCTTTCTTAAAAAATCATGAGTGTCAGCCGGTCTCCGGCAGCGGCACGATGCCGTGCGCGAGCTTGAGCTGCAGCACGCGCAGCACGCTCGCATCGAGCGCCGCCTGCGTGAGTGTGCCGTCCGCGAGCGCCTGCTCCACGGCCGCGACCGCGCCGGGTACGTCGCTGATCTCGAGCAGCATGTCATTGCCGGCAGCGAGGGCGAGCACGGCCTTCTCCCCGTCGGTATACTGCGCGAGGGCCTGCATCTGCAGCCCGTCCGTGACGATGACGCCGCGGAAACCGAGGTCGTAGCGCAGCAGGTTCGTGACGAGCTTGTGCGAGAGAGACGCGGGCACATCATCCATCGTCGGCACGGTCAGGTGGCCGACCATGACCATGTCCGCCCCGGCGGCGATGCCGGAGACGAAGGGCTTGAGGTCCTCCTGCCGGAGCTGCGGGAGCGTCTTGTCGACCGTGGCGGCGCCGTTGTGCGAGTCCGTGGCCGTGCTGCCGTGACCGGGGAAATGCTTCAGGCAGCAGATGACCCCGGCGTCGCGAAAGCCGCTCACGGCGGCGGCGACAAGCTCTGCCGCCTCGTCATAATTATCGCTGTAGGCGCGGTCGCCGACGGCGCTGCTTTTCTTGTTCGTCCAGACATCGGCCACGGGCGCAAAGTCCGTATTGAAGCCGTAGGCCGCGATGTCGTGCGCGAGGGTCTGCGCGTTGTCATACGCGCCCTGCGTGCCGAGACTGCGGTAGCTGTACATGCTGTTGAGCTTCGTCGTGCCGACGGTGTTCATCAGGCGCGCGACGCGGCCGCCCTCCTCGTCCACGGTGACGAGCGGGGCCGTGGCACTGGCGGACGTGAGCGCGGACGTGAGCGCCGTGAGCTGCTCGCCGGAGGTCATGTTGCCCGCCGAGAGCAGAAAGCCGCCGACGGGATAGTCCCGCAGCGCGGCGGAGAGCTCGTCCGTCATGGCCGTGACGGTGCCGCCGTCCGTGAGCACCTCTGGGTGCACGATGAGCAGCTGGCAGATCTTCTCGCGCGTGGTCATGCCGTCGAGCAGCGTCTGCGCCGCGTCCTTCCGGACGGCGGCGGACGTGCGGGGCGTGGGCTCCGGCTGCGCGGCAGTCTGCCCGCGGCGGACGCACACGACCACAAGCAGCACCGCCAGTGCCGCGAGCACGAGCAGATAGACGGCTGCGCGCCAGTTTCGCTTTAAAGTTTTCCAAAATGTATTCCAACTCATGGCTCCAGTTTACCGCAGCGGCAGCAAAAACGCAACCACATCCCATCGACGCGGCGGACTTGTTTCGTTCACAATTTCGTGCTATAATAATGGACAAAATTTCGGGAGCGCGTGCTCCCAGACAGGAAGTGCTTTCTTTTATGACAAAAATTGATATTTTCTCCGGTTTTCTCGGTGCCGGCAAGACCACGCTGATCAAAAAGCTGATTGCTGAGGCGTACACGGGCGAAAAGATCGTGCTGATCGAAAACGAGTTCGGTGAGATCGCCATCGACGGCGGCTTCCTCAAGGACTCCGGCGTGCAGATCAACGAGATGAACTCCGGCTGCATCTGCTGCAGTCTCGTGGGCGACTTTGCCGATGCGCTCAAAAAAGTGCTCGAGCAGTTCCACCCCGACCGCATCCTCATCGAGCCCTCGGGCGTCGGCAAGCTGAGCGACGTCATCCGCGCCGTGCAGGGCGTACAGTCCGACGAGCTGGTGCTCAACGGCTTCACGACCGTCGTGGACGCGAACAAGTGCAAGATGTACATGAAGAACTTCGGTGAGTTTTTCAACAACCAGGTCGAGAACGCGAGCGCCATCATCCTCTCGCGCACCGAGGGCATCCGCCCCGAGAAGCTCGACGCCGCCGTGGCGCTGCTGCGCGAGAAGAACCCGACCGCCACGATCGTGACAACGCCGTGGACGGAGCTTGACGGCAAGCAGATCCTCGAGACGATGGAGCGGCGCGACACGCTGTCCGCCGAGCTCGAGCACCTCAAGGCCGAGGCCGCCGAGGAGGATGAGGACGAGCACGAGCACCATCACCATCATCACGACGACGATGACGAGCACGAGCACGAATGCTGCTGCGGCCACCACCATCACCATGACGACGATGAGGATGACGATGACCACGAACATGAGCACGAGCATCATCATGACCACGACGAGCATGACCACGATCATGACGAGCACGACCATGACCACTGCT
>ERZ827522.548-NODE-548-length-46153-cov-9.222049_pt1 | contig 46153 bp, 53 predicted proteins | sample MGYA00519580_ERZ827522 | MGnify/ENA primary metagenome ERZ827522 (study PRJEB31778, sample SAMEA3449340) | human gut metagenome | biome: human gut; feature: human-associated habitat; material: faeces | place: United Kingdom | collected 2010/2012 ... | reverse complement strand
AATGGTATGCTTATAGTGATGATGGAACAAACTATACAATGATATTAGATCATAACACTACAGCAAAAGTATCTTCATGGGATGAAAGTAGGACACAAATCACAACAGATACATCAACATGGAATAGTAATTTAAATGCAAGATTAATCAAGGGAGAAGAGGTAGCAAGTATAACAAGAAATACTGATTGGACAAGTACAAGTGATTGGTTTTGTTTGGATACCAATCAATCAGATTCTACAAATTGGTGTTCTAAATCACAAGGAACAAGTAAATATGCCTGGTTGTTTGATTATACAGATGGTTGTATAGATCATGGGGGTAATATAACAGATTCCAGTAATTATGGCTATTGGGTAGATACGTCTAGAGACACTAGTAATGCATGGTATGTTGGTAGATATGGTCTTTTAGGATATATTAATATCAGTCGTACTTATAATGGAGTTCGTCCGGTTATAACAATTTCGAAAAATATCATTTCATAATTAGTGTATTTTAAAATTAAAGTATTTAAAGTTACAAACAAATTAAAAATATGTTACAATATAGATACAATAGGAGATGATAAGTGATGAAGAAAACAGGATTTACACTCATTGAATTACTAGCAGTTATTGTAATATTAGCAATTATCGCTTTAATAGCTACACCAACAATATTAGGCGTAATAGAAAAAGCAAGAAAAGGAGCTTCTGAACAGTCAGCATTAGGATATATTGATGCTGTAGAAAAACAAGTAGCAATTAATCAAGTAAAGAATGAAAATTTAATTAATGATGGAACATATAATGTTCCAATGACTGGAATTACTGTAAAAGGAGAAGTTCCAACAAAAGGATGGTTAAAAATAGAAAAAGGGTTAGTAACCAATTATTCTTTTGTAATAGGAAAGTATGTTGTAACAAAAGGTAGTGAAACTGTAAAAGGTGATGAACCAACAAAATCTGAAGAAGAAGTTATAAAAACATATCCAGTATATAGTAATGGAACAGCAATTTATTATAATCCAGAGACAAATAGTAAATGTGATGAAATTGAAGCAGTAAGTACAACAGGAACAAAGACTGGATGTATGAAATGGTATACGTTCAACGATGAAGGTAAAAACGCTTCAACAGTGAATATGATATTAGATCATAATACCACAGCAAAAGTAGCTTATAATTCAACAAAGATTAATACAGAGCCAAAAGAAGTTGCTACTGCTCTTACTACAGATACATCAACATGGAATAGTAATTTAAACGCAAGACTAATAACAGCAGATGAAATTGCAACAATCACAGAAAACAAAAATTTTAATAGTTCAACAACAACTATTGATGCCTGGTTTTATTTAGATAGTAATAATCAAACACTAACGGCAACAAGTCAAGGGGCAAGTAAATATGCATGGTTATTTGACTATACAAAAGGTTGTACAACTTTTGGATGTCATATATCTGATTCAAGTAACAATGGATACTGGACAAGTACTCCTGTTCTTGGAAATAATAACTATGTTTGGTTGATTGATAAAATGGGTTTTTTGCATGGTACAAATGTTTCTTACTCTGATCGTCTTGGTGTGCGTCCAGTTATAACAATTTCAAAAGATATCATTTCATAATTAGCGTATTTTAAAAAAGTTACACATTTATATTTTGTGTAGCTTTTTTAATAAGTTTATGAATTGATTTCTATACTTTTTGATATCTTTGTGTTATATTATTAGGAAATGAGGTGAGGTTATGTCAAAGGTTATACTTGTTACAGGATCTGCGAAGGGAATTGGGGCATCTTGTATCAAAAAATTTGCTTTGGAAGGTTATAATGTTATTATTCATTATTTAAAAAGTGAAAAACGGGCTAATGAATTAGAAAATTGGGTAAAAGAAAACACTTCTTCAAAAGTTCTTACCGTCCAATGTGATATAACAAAAGAAGAAGAAATTCAAAATATGATACAAAAGATAGTTGAAAAATTTGATCATATTGATGTATTGGTAAACAATGCTGCTTTAGAAATTACAACAGAATTTCAAAATAAAACTAAGCAAGATTTCTTAAGTACTTTAGATACCAACTTAGTAGGAACATTTTTAGTTTCTAAATATGTATCAAAATTTATGTTAGAAAATAAAAAAGGAAATATCGTCAATATTACAAGCAATAATGCTATCAATCAATACGATCCTAGTACTTTAGAGTATGATGCATCAAAAGCAGGAATTATTTCTCTTACACATAACTTAGCTGTTGAATTCGCGCCTTATATTAATGTAAATTCTGTTGCTCCAGGATGGGTAATGACAGAAAAAGTAAAAGAATTAAATGATTCTTTAGACGGAATGTTAGAACAAGAAGAAAGTAAAAAAATATTAATTCATCGTTTTACTTATCCAGAAGAGGTTGCTAATTTAGTTTATTTTTTAACGACAGATGAAGCAAGAAGTATTAATAATCAAGTGATTACAATTGATGGAGGAACAAGATGAAACAAATCATTATTATTCCAAAAGAAGGAGACTTATATTCTTGTACTTTTGAAGAGAATATTAGTCATGCTTTTTACTATCAAAAATATGCTATTCAAAATGGTTTGTCTTTTTTAGATGAATTAACTTGATGTATGTTCTTGTGGGAAAACATTTAGTTTAAATGATTATCTAAGTATCATATTAGATGATTATAGTATTAATTGTTTTTGCCCCAATTATTTAAGTAAACAACAGTATGATTGGTTAAAAGGAAAATATTCTACATTTTCTAAACTTCAAAGTATGAATATTCCTTTTCATGCCATGATTTGTTCTGATTTGAAAGATGAAATTTTAGATCAAGAGGATATAAATCCATTGAAACAATTTTATAAAGAAATAAAAAAACATAAGGAGGATACAAATGAAAGAACTTATCGAAAATAGTGAAGAACAACTAAAAGATATTTATTACCAAATAGAAAAAGTAGAAGAATATAATAGTTTTAAGGTATTAGAGGCTTTTAAAAAAAATAATTTATCCGAAATTCATTTTAATATGACAACAGGATATGGCTATGATGATATCGGAAGAGATACTATTGAAAAAATCTATGCAGATATTTTTCAAGCAGAGGACGCTTTAGTAAGAAGCCAATTTATTTCAGGCTCTCATGCTCTTACAGTAGCTTTGTTTGGACTACTTAGACCTGGGGATATCATGCTTTCTATTACAGGGACACCTTATGATACATTACATGAGGTAATTGGAATAAAAGAAAATTCTAGTTCTTTAAAATCTTTTGGAATTTCTTATGAACAAATCGATTTAGAAAATGATGAATTTAATTACTCAAAAATAGAAGAAGTATTAAAAACAAAAAAAATTAAATTAATCGAAATACAACGTTCAAAAGGATATTCTACTAGAAAAAGCATCACTTTAGAAAAATTAGAAAAAGTAATTCAACTTATTAAAAAAGTAAGCCCAGATACTATTATTATGATTGATAATTGTTATTGTGAATTTGTAGGAAAAAAAGAACCTATTGAATTAGGAGCAGATATTGTAGTGGGTTCTTTAATTAAGAATTTGGGGGCAGGTATTGCTCCAAATGGTGCATATATTGTAGGAAAAAAAGATCTTGTTCATTTATGTAGTGAACGTTTAAATTTACCAGGAGAGGCAAAAGAAGTAGGACCTTCTTTGGGAATGAATAAATCTATTTTACAAGGTTTATTTATGGCTCCTAGTGTTGTAGCAAGTTCTTTAAAAACTGCTGTTTTAACTAGTAAAGTATTAGAAGATTTAGGATATCAAGTAGATCCAACTTATCAAGAAGAAAGAGCAGATATCGTTCAAAGCATTATTTTTAATAATAAAGAAGATTTGATACATTATGTTCAAGGAATTCAAGATGGATCACCAATTGATTCCAATGCAATTCCAGAACCATGGGATATGCCAGGATATGATGATCAAGTCATTATGGCATCTGGATCCTTCACACAGGGGTCTTCTATTGAACTTTCTTGTGATGGACCAATTAGACCTCCTTATATTGCTTATCAACAAGGTGGACTTACTTATACTTATGGTAAATTAGGACTTTTAAAAGCAATTGAGAGGTTAAAACATGAATAATTCAGGTTTTTTAAAAGATGTTGGTCATGGTATTTTACTCAATCAAGAAGAAGAAAAAATTTTAAAGAAATACGAAATATCTTATTTAAATTGTCAAAATACAAAAGAATTGTTATTTAAAATTGAAGACTATTTGAATGATTCTTTTGAAGAATTAGAAGACCTAGAAAAATTATCTCTTCGTTTGTCAGAATATTCTTATTATCAGGAAACGAGAAAATAATGAAACAATATATTGATTATTTTACTTATCAAAAAAAATTAAATAATATTTTGACATTTCATTTATTCGAAAAAGAAAATTATGAAGAATATATTTTTGACACTAATATATATCAAAAATATTTATATACTTATCAACAGGTGTTAAAAGATTTTAAAGAATTTATTCAAAATTATCCTATTCATGATAGTTTAGAACTAGGCATTTTATATACATACTTTTTGTTGCCAAATGGAATATTTAGTTTATTCAATAATTTTTCTTATTTTCGTGAATACAGTTTATTTGAACCAAAAGAATTACTTGGTTCAAAAATTATCTCTGGAACTGGGTGCTGCAGACATATTGCTAAAAACTTGATTGATATTTTAAATGTTTGTGGTTTTGAGGCTTATTATTTGTCAACACAATTATTAGATGAATCAGATTTTCACGCTCTTGTTGGATTATGCTTTCAAAATAAAAAGTATGTATTAGACCCAACCAATAGAAAGATAGGATATTTTATTGACGAAGGTTATATTATGACAGAAAATCCAATCACACAATCTAAAAAGAAAATATTTAGATGTTGTTCTTATGATTCTAAAAAAAAGCAATTTTTAGAACAAATGTTAAATATAAATGATATTCAAGGTTATTATCAAAAGGAATCATTTGATAAAGTAGAGTCATTTTTTGATATTTATGCTGATATAGCTGTTTTATATTATAAAAACCAACAAAATTTTCAAAATTTTAAAAGAGAAGAAATAGAAAATTATCAAAAAATATATAAAAAAATGAACAATCTTTTTTACTACAGAAAGGAAGAGTAATTATGAAAAAAATTTTATTAGGAATTAAAAAATTTGTTGAAGAAATCGCAAATGAATCAAAAGAATATAATGATCTTATTATTGAACAAGAAAACAAAAGATATGATGATTTTAAAACAATTGATCAACAATTAGAAGATTATTTTAAATGGTATCAAGATAATATTTTAGATTATCAATGTAGGGATGAAGAAAAAAACGAAGAATTGAAAAAATTAAAAAAATTAATTTCCAAATTTGTTGCTTGGTATGAAATAAGGTATCCAGATTATGAATTAAGTTGTATGGTTCCTTTTCCTTATAGTGATGATTCTTTTCCGATGAATGAAATTTTAAAGGAAGAAAAACAAGTATCAGATGAATTTGATTGGGCAACATTTTATGATAAAAAAGTATTTTTAAAATCATTATCTATAGAGGAAAAAATGTTAATATCAAATAAGTATATTTTCAATGGAGTTAGATGGTTACATTTTAAAAGTCAAAACGATTTATTGCATGGTATTCAAGTTAAATTAAGCAAAAAAATGAATGTAAGTTACCTTTTTAATATAACATTGAATTCTATTGAACATTTATCAAATATCAAAGGAAAAAATATTGAAGAGGCAATTCAGATTTTAAAAGAACATGGGTATGAATTAGAAAAAAACGATCGTAGTTTTTTAGAATATTATAATAGTACAAAAGAAAATTCTTGTAAAATTTTAGAAGCAGTTATGTACTCTCTAATGAAAAGTGGTGGCAGATACGCTGGGCCTAGAAGAGCATTATTATTTGCTCAAGAATTTCATCTTAATATGGATATTCCAATGTCTTATGGTGTGATATCAGATGATGAAAATACTTTGTACTTAATTGATGAATATTTAAAAAATGGTGGTCATGAAGATCTTATATGTTGTGTTGATTACTTTAGAAAAGATAAAAAAGTTATGCCTTTAAATGACATTATAGAAAAATTTTTAAATGATGAACCTTCTTACGAAGTTCAAAGAGAAATATCTAGTAGGAAGTATGATTTAGAGGAACAATTAGTAACTATTTTAAATAGTCAAATAGATCCTAAAGAATTGGAAAATGAAAAGATAAGAAAATATAGAATTGAAAGAAAATTAAAAGGTAATTAATTTATTGGAGAAATATATATGGAAGAAATAACAAACAAAAATTGTTTATACCCTGCAACGATTTCTTACAGTAAAAAAAGCTTTTAATGTATGATGATAATCAAGAATTATTATTATATAAAAAAGATTATTTGATTATAGTACCTGGTACAGATTTTAATATGAATGAATTGTTAGAACAAGCAATTTATCATTTGACAGGAATTCAAATTAATTCTGATAATGTGGTCGATTTAATTGCTACGAAAAATTATATTAAAGAAAATCATTCTATCAATGGAAAATTAAAATTTATTTATAAAGAATTGCGTAGAGAATATTATTCTTATTATTTAGGAGATTCTAGAATTTATCCTTATGAATTTAATGCATTAGGAGAATTTACTAAAATTTCTTTAGAACAATTGCTAAAAGAACAATATAATCCTTTTTTTCCGGTTTTAAATGAATTAAATAAACGTTTAACTTATCAAAAATATTAAACAAATTATTGACTATCTTAAATTTTATGAATATAATAGAGTCAAAGCAAAGAACAAGAGGAGTATAATGATTTTATTTGAAAGAGAGTTAGTGGTTGGTGAAAACTAATAAATAAATCATTAGAAGGTAGCTTGGGAGCTATATATCAGAAATCATAGTAAGATATATTGTTAGTCGCATTAAGACTTCAAGATAGAGTAATCTATGAATTAAGGTGGTACCACGTAATCACGTCCTTATAGGGGCGTGTTTTTTTTGGAGGAAAATATGAAAGAGTATTTAAAGTTATTTAATGATTATGTTAAAACATTTGATTATCAAGATAAAATGATTTTACATAAATTTCATCATACATATCGAGTGATGGATTTTTGCAAACAGATTGCTCTTGGTATTCATGCAGATACTAAAATCTCACAATTATGTGGTTTATTTCATGACATCGGAAGGTTTGAACAATATCAAAAATATCAAACTTATTCTGATATTCATTCAACTGATCATGGTGATTTAGGAGTTTCTATTTTAAAAGAACATTTTAATTCAATAGAAAATTATGATTTAATCTTATTTACTACTAAAAATCATAATAAATTAATAATAGAAGAAACAGAGGACTCTAAAAAACTTTTATTTACTAAAATTGTAAGAGATGCTGATAAGTTGGATATTATGAAAGAACAAGGGCTTACAATCAAAGACTGGAAGCCAAGTATCAATGAAGAAATTTTAAGCCAGTTGTTTTCTAATCAACCTGTTCATGATCAAACTCTCAAAACGGATGTAGATTATGTTTTTAGACTATTAGGATTTATTTATGATATTAATTTTAAATATACATATCAATATATTTTAAATAACCATATCATTGAAAACAAAATTAATTTATTAGAGTGTTATATAGATGATGAACGTTTAGAAGCATTAAAAAAACATTTGATAGAATATTGTAAGAAGAAGGTGGATGAATGAAAAGAGGCAACTTAATTATTATTCCTGATGAAAATCAAATATTAAGTCCTATTTTTAGTGAAGATATTATAGGAAAAGACGCTCATAATAATGGAATTGAAAAGTTTATAAAAAAGTATTATCCAAATACTCCAATTCAAATTGATTTGAACGACTATAATGGTGCACCTTGTGAAATAGCGAAAATGAACCATTTAGTAGTCAAAACGGAGGATACAGTTTCTTTGGTAATCATTTATTTGCCTGAGATTATTACAGATCGCCAAATTACTTGGCTAATGGAACAAAGATTGATTTTTGAACAATATCAGACTTGTGTTGGTTTATCTGAAACAAAAGAAGAAGATAAAATTGTTTTCAAAGAAATGAATGGGTTATCTGATATATTGAAAGAAGCAAAAAGAAAAAATAACAGAAAGGATGAAATTCGTGTTAGATAAAAAATATAATCATTTAGAAGTAGAAAAAGATAAATATGAAAATTGGAAACAGAAGGGATATTTTACAAGTGGTGATTTATCTAAAAAGCCATATAGTATTGTAATACCACCTCCTAACGTAACAGGAAAATTACATTTAGGTCATGCTTGGGATACGACTTTACAAGATATCATGATTCGTTATAAAAGAATGGATGGCTATGATGCATTATGGCTACCAGGAATGGATCATGCTGGAATTGCCACTCAAGCGAAAGTAGATAAAAAATTGCGTGATATGGGAATTGATCCAAGAAGTATGACAAGAGATGAATGGCTAAAACATGCTTGGTCATGGAAAGAAGAATATGCTGAAAATATTCATAGACAATGGGCTAAAATGGGATTAAGTCTAGATTATACAAAAGAAAGATTTACCCTAGACGAAGGTTTATCAAAAGCTGTCCGTCATGTTTTTGTAGCACTTTATAATAAGGGTTTAATTTATAGAGGAGAAAGAATCATTAACTGGGATCCTGTTGCTATGACAGCACTTTCTAATGAAGAAGTTATTTATCAAGAAGATGAAGGCGCCTTTTATCACTTAAAGTATTTTATTGAAGGAACTAGTGATTACTTAGATGTTGCAACAACTCGTCCAGAAACATTATTTGGAGATACGGCAGTCGCTGTAAATCCAAGTGATGAAAGATATCAAAATCTAATTGGAAAAAATGTCATTTTACCAATTGTTGGTAAATTAATTCCAATTGTAGGGGATGAACATGCTGATCCAACATTTGGAACAGGTGTAGTTAAAATTACTCCAGCTCATGATCCAAATGACTTTGAAGTAGGAAATAGACATCACTTAGAACGCGTTGTTGTAATGAATAAAGATGCTACAATGAATAAAAATGCACTTCATTATGAAGGATTTACTAGAGAAGAATGTAGAGAAAAATTACTAGAAGAATTAAAAGAAAAAGATCTATTAATTCGTATTGAACCAATGGTACATAGTGTTGGACATAGTGAAAGAACCAATGCTGTTGTAGAACCATATTTATCAAAACAATGGTTTGTAAAAATGAGACCTTTAGCTGATGCAGTTTTAAAAAATCAAGAAAACCCAGAAACAAAAGTAAATTTTGTTCCAGAACGATATGAAAAAACAATGAATCACTGGATGGAAATTACTTATGATTGGTGTATCTCTAGACAATTATGGTGGGGACATCAAATACCAGCTTGGTATAAAGGCGATGAAGTTTATGTAGGAGAAGAAGCTCCTAAAGAAGAAGGATGGACACAAGACCCAGATGTCTTAGATACTTGGTTTTCTAGTGCATTATGGCCTTTTTCAACAATGGGGTGGCCAGAGGATACAGAGGCTTTAAAAAGATATTATCCAAATAATGTTTTAGTAACAGGATATGATATTATTCCATTCTGGGTAAATAGGATGACTTTCCAAGGATTAGAATTTACGAAAACAAGACCATTTAAAGATTGTTTAATTCATGGTTTAATTCGTGATAAAGAAGGAAGAAAAATGTCAAAATCTTTAGGAAATGGTGTAGATCCTATGGATGTAATAGAAAAGTATGGTTGCGATTCTTTAAGATTTTTCTTGGCTACTTCAACAGCACCAGGAATGGATCTTCGTTATGATGAAGAAAAAGTAAAATCAACTTGGAATTTTATTAATAAATTATGGAATGCCTCTCGTTTCGTTTTAATGAATCTAGAAGATTTTGATATGAAGGATTATTCTTTAGAAAACTTAAAAGAAAGTGACAAATGGATTGTTACAAAATTAAATTTATTAATTCAAAATGTAAGAGAACATATGGATAAATATGAATTTAATGTAGTAGGCAGTGAAATTTATAGTTTTATTTGGGATGATTTTTGTGATTGGTATATTGAACTTGCCAAAATCAACATGGATAATACAACCAAATCCGTATTAATTTATACTCTAGAAAATATATTAAAATTACTTCATCCATTTATGCCTTATGTAACAGAAGAAATTTATCAGATGCTTCCTAATGCATTAGAATCTATTATGATTAGTTCTTATCCAGTTTATGATGAAACTAAAGTATTTGACTCTAGATTAGATGATATTATTGCTCTTATTAGTAGAATTAGAAAAATAAAATTAGAAAATAATATTGGAAAAGAATTCTTTATTGAATATGATAATACATATTTGAGTGATCATATTGATTTAGTAAATCGTTTAACAAAGATTAATCAAGGTTCTTTAAAGAAAGAAAATTGCTCTAAAATTGAAATTGCTTTTCAAGATGGTGTTGTTACACTTTACTATGATGGAAGTGAAAATTTAAGTAAATTAAAAGAATCTTTAGAAAAAGAAAAAGAACGATTAGAAAATAGTATTCAAAGAAGACAAAAATTATTAAGTAACGAAAATTATGTAAATAAGGCTCCTGCAGATTTGGTTTCTAAAGAAAAAGAGACTTTGGAACATGAATTACAAGAATTGGAATTAATTAAAAATAAACTAAGTTAATTATCTAATTGAAAAAAGTTTAAGAAAAAATCTTAGACTTTTTTTGACAATTATTTGACAAATCTACTAGCCAAATGGTGAAATATTTGTTATTATCTAAGTAAGATAGGGATCCGCCCTAGTAGTTAGATAGGAGATTTGTATGGAATTAAAATTTAAAATAGCAACAGAAGAAGATTTAGAAGGAATCATTCAATTATGTAATGAATGTTTCAATGAAACAACTAGTATGGAATATGCTACAAAAATGTTTGAAGCAACAAAAAATGATCCTAATCAAATTTATTTGGTAGGTTGTGATGGAGATAAGATTATCGCACATGTAAAAATTACGATTATCCCAACAATATATGAAAAAATGAATACTTATGCAATAATCAATCATGTCTGTGTAAAACCAGAATATAGACGTCATGATATTGCTACACATATGCTTGATGAAGTAACAAGAATTTGTAAAGAAAAAAATTGTGTATGCATGGAATTATGGTCTATGAACTTTAGAGAAGCAGCTCATGCTTGTTACAAACACTATGGATTTGGTGTTGATGATGCAAAATTCTTTTCAAAAAAAATATAAGGAGATGTTATTATGAAGATTAGCAATGTTTATATCGGTGGCTGGTTTCAAAGAACAATGCTACAATTAACAGAAATATATGATTTTTTAAGAGATTGTAAATCTCAATTGAATTTAGATCCAGAAAAACTTCAAGAATTTCGCAAAAGTTTAGAAATTGGAAAAATTGATTATGGTGTAGCTGGGGAAGAATACATTGAATTTACGACAGCTCTAAATATGAAAGTAAAAGTATTTGAAGATGGTTTGATTACGGTCAACAATACAAATGTTAGTGATGATACTTTATTTGCTGATTTAGATAAAATTACAGATTACTATGAAAATAAGTTATCACCAGCCTTTAATTATTTATTTAGTTTGGGAGCACCTGTCCCAAAAGAACTTGCTCATATAGAAACCATATATCCTTATTTTATTATTTGCGATAATGTTACCAAAGAAGATATTTCAGATTTGTTATCTAGAACTGAAAAACAAAAATATTTTGAATTTTCTAGTGAAAAATATGATGTTGTTAGAGGAGATAAATATTATTTTATTAATAATAAAAAACAATCTCTTGAAAATATTGAACGTTATATTGAATCACAAGTTTTTATTCGTGAATTTAAAGGACAATTACATCGTTATTTAAATATTCATAGAATTATTTGGGAAAAAATTGATAATATTAAAGATAAAGTTAATGTAAAAGGATCCGAAATTGTTAAATTTACAACAAAACTAGAAGGTTATTCAAAAACAGTAAACTTAATTGATGGAAGAATTAACCAAATGAGTACTTATATTTCAACTAGAGAAAAAATTGTTAAAGCAGATCCTGAATTAACAGAATTTTTAGCAATCTCTGGATATCGTTATGAAACATTAAGAGATACTTTAAATTATATTCAATATTTATGGGATATGACTCAAACACATTTGAATCAAGCAAAAAGTTTATTTTCTGAAATTAAATCAGATGTTACAAATAGTTCAGTATCGAATTTAACAGTAGTCACTTCTATGAGTGCTGGAGCATCTCTTTTAGGACTTTTAAATGAATCACTTCCAACTGTTAATCTAATGGGATTTGTTTACTTTTTAATTTTGGCTTTAATTGGTTGGATTTCAACAAAAATTTTATCATTTATAGGAAAACAAAGAAAATATGAAGTAACAGATGTTGAATATGATAAGGATATTAAATGAAACGATACGTTCAAATATTTAAAAATTTATTAAAAATTGATAATAATAAATTATTTGTAATTATTCAAATGTTTATTAGTTCAGGAATTAATAACATTACTAGTTTGTTACCACCAATTGCGACTTCTGGAATTATTGCAATGATCACGAATAATAATTTTGATGGTATTTGGTATTTTGTAGTCTTATATATTATTTTTTATTTAATGTATTTTGGCTCTTTATATTGGAATTATCATACTTATACTGTTTTAGCAGATTATTATCATTTAAATGTTCAAAAAATGTTATTTGAAAAAGTAGCCAATAATGAAGCTATTTTTGAAAAGTTTTCAAAAGGTAAAATTATAGAAACGTGTAGTGATGACATCCGTTATCTAGTAGATGTTATTGATTGTATTGTAAAAGCAACTATGAGTATTGTAAAACTTGTTATTATATTTATCATATTTATGTATTACAATATTATTGTGGCAACTATTGTTTTAGTTTTAGATTTGTTATATTTAAAATTAATGAATGATAATTCTAAAAAAGTTTCTAAATATTATGAGGGAACTAGAAAGTATGAAGATAAGATTATTGATATTTTAAATCAAATGCTTTCTAATTTAAAACAAGTAAAAACCTTAAATATGATGCCTAAATTAAATGTTAATTTGGATAAAACAAGAAGAAAATGGAAAGAACAATATAAAGGAAAAAGAAAATTTATGACATCTAGATATTCTATTATTCCTTTTATTGTTTATTTTGGTAAAATTGTTTTATATATTTTCTTAGCTTCTTTAGTTATTAATAAAAAGATGACCTTAGACAAATTAGTGCTATTGATTAGTTATTTTGAAATGACTGTTACTTGTACAGATTCTATGTTAGATAATTTACTAAATTTAAGTAATTATGGAGTACGTGTGAAACGTGTAAAGACAATTTTAGATTATACTCCACAAAAAGGAATTGATTTTGGAGATATAGATAATGATTATATCAATGGTGTGGTTGAATTTAAAAATGTATGTTTTGAAATTAAAAATAAAAAAATATTAGATAAGGTATCTTTTAAAGTATATCCCAATGAAATTAATGCAATTGTAGGACATAGTGGTAGTGGAAAATCAACGATTGTAAATCTTTTATATCGCTTACGAAGGATTAAATCTGGAGAGATTTTAATTGATGATGAAAGTATTTATAATTATACAAAAGATGTTTATGCTTCTAATGTATCAGGTGTTTATCAAAAGCCATTTGTATTCGATATGAGTATTAAGGAAAATTTATCATTAATTGATTCTAATTTTCAAAATCAAATTGAAGCTTGTAAAAGAGTAGGAATTCACGATAAAATTTTAAGTTTACCAAAAGGATATAATACTGTAATTGGAGAAGAACAGCATCTTTTATCAGATGGTGAAAAACAATTACTTGCTTTAGCAAGAGCATTGCTTTCAAAATCAGAAATATTATTATTTGATGAGATTACTAGTAATATCGATCCAACAACAACTACATTGATAGCAAATTTATTAATGGATTTAAAAACAGACCATACTATTATTATGATTACTCATAAACCAGAAATGATGTCTATTGCAGATAGAATCATTGTTATGGAAAATGGAAAAGTAGAATGTAAGGGAACGAATAAAGAAGTTTATAAAAAATCACTACTTTATCGTGAACTTATGAGTAGAACATTTGCTAGTATTAGTAATCCAGAAATGTAATGTATAAAACTATGAATGTTTGTAAATAATAAAAATAGTCAAAATATGTGTAAAGTATATAGAAAGAAATTGACTAAGATTTCATAAAATGATATATTTAAATTGTAGAAAAATAGAGGAGGAAGAAAAATGAAATCAAACAAAGGTTTTACGCTAATTGAATTATTAGCAGTTATCGTTATTTTAGCAATTATCGCATTAATTGCAACACCAACAATTTTAGGTGTTATTGAAACAGCAAGAAAAGGATCAGCAGAATCATCAGCATTAGGATATATTGATGCTGTAGAAAAACAAATAGCTATTGATATGTTAGAACAAGAAGCTGCTGGTAAAGTACTTGCTAAAACAAGTGGAAGTTTAACAGTTGGTACTGATGATAAAAAATTAACTGTTAAAGGAACAAAACCAACTTCAGGAACAGTTACAGTTGACGAAAATAAAGGAACTATTACTGGTGCTAATTTAGTAATTAATTTAAGTGGTAAAAATTATTGTGTAACATATAATGGAACAAAAGCAACTGCTGTAGTTATGTCTGGCGACGATACTTGTCCAAAAGCTTAATTAAAACGATAACAAAACTAATTTGAATTTAAAACTGACTATGGTCAGTTTTTTAATTTTAATTAGTGAAAGTTATAAAAAATTATAAGAAACTTGAATAAATATTTATAAAGCAATAGTTTTTAAAAATTCTATTTAATTTTTTAGCATAGAATTTTATTAAGTTATAGAAAATATTATATATAAATAATTATAAAATTCCAATTAGAATATAGAAAACAGTAAAAGAAAATAGTATAATTAAAATGATATTTTCAACGGATTAAGTCTATTAAATAATAATTTGTAATATAATTGGTGGTGATATCTTGAATCCTGAAAAAGTTGGTAAATTTATTAAAAAATTAAGAAAAGATAATCATTTAACACAGAAAAAGCTTGCTGATAAATATGGTGTAACATATCAAGCTGTTAGTAAATGGGAGAATGGTATCAATCTTCCTGAAGTAACTTTAATCAGACAAATGAGTAAAGATTTTAACATTAATATAGAAGATATATTAGATGGTGAATTTTTAACTAAAAAGAAAAATAGAAATAAAATTATATTGATTGTGTCTATTATATCAATCGCTGTTATTACTTTAATAATAGGATTAACAATAGTTGTCAAAAATGTCAGTGATAATAAGTCATTTAGTTTTAAAACTTTATCAACAACTTGTAATGAATTTAATGTATCAGGAAGTATTGCTTATGACAATAAAAGATCTTCTATTTATATTTCACATATAACTTATTGTGGTGGTAATGATACTACTATTTATAAAAAAATAGAGTGTAGTCTTTATGAAAAAAATAACAATACTAATACAATATTAAGTAGCTGCAAGTCAAAAGGTAATGAAGTTACTTTAGAAGAATATTTAAAGAATGTGGAATTAAATATAGATAATTACACAAAAACTTGCAAGTATTATAACAATGATAGTTTTTATTTAGAAATAAATGCAACTGACCAAAATAATAAAGTTATAACATATAGAATACCATTGGAACTTAAAAATAATTGTCCTAAATAAACTCAACTTTATGTTGAGTTTTTTCAACCATAACGTTATAGGAATTTAAATTTAGTGATGATACGATGATATTGTGAAAGGAGAAATATTATGAAAGACAGATTTTTAATAATCATCGTATCAATTGTAAGTTTATTAATAGGTATGCTAATAAGTTTTTTATTACTTAATACTGATAGTAGCCTTGTATCACTTCCTAAGCCAGAAGTAACAGGTGGTGAAAGAGGACAGTTAGGTATTGATAAAAATATTAATGAAGAAACAATAGATAATTATTTGAATCGTAGTGATTCTGTATATCGTGATATGAGAATGTTAGTCGATCCTGGTAATTATGCTGTTATTGGAGGGGATTCTTATTTATCAGGAATAGTTCAAGGATTTGAAGTAGTGCCTTATCCATTATTAACTAAGGTAAAAGGATTACCAAAAGAAGTTGGCGATAGTTATACAGGAAAGACCTTATTTACTCAAAATGAAGATGGGACATATAAGGCAAATTATAAAGAATCATTAGAATATTTAGAGTATTATTTTCCTAAAGATAAATATATCTTCTTAATGTGTGGTGGTGGAGGATATGCCGGAATGACTAAAAATCTTCTAGTATCACTTGGTTGGGATGAAAATAAAATTTATAATGTTGGTGGTTATTGGTATTATAATGGGAAAAATAATGTAAAAATAAAGAAAACAATTAATGGTAAGATATCTTATGATTTTTGGAAAGTAAATTATCACAATATTGATTTTGAAAATTTAACAGAGGTTGCTAATAATGATTAAAAAAATATCTGTTATAATTTGTATTCTATCAATATTAATAACAGGTTGTTCTAGTAAGATAAATCAAAACAATAAATTTTATTTAAGTGATAAATTTTATGACAAAGGTAAATTTATAAAAATTAAAAATGAGGATTTATCTAATTTAGATAATGAAAATTATTTGCTGTTTACTTATAATAATTATTGTAATATGGCTATTCCTTGTGAAAATATATTTCAGGAGTTTATGACAAAATATAAGATAGATTTTTTATCTATTCCGTTTGATGAATTTAAAAAAACTGAATTTTATAAGATTGTTAAATATGCTCCATCAGTACTTATAGTTGAAAAGGGGAGTATTGTTGCTTATTTAGATGCTAATTCTAATGATGATTTAGAAAAATATCAAGATGCGAGTAAATTTGAGGAATGGTTAAATAAATATGTTTATTTTTCAAAATAATATTATACTAAAATAATTTAAAAGGCAATTTATAGTATTATAATAACTTAGAATTGTCTTTTTTATTTATAATAACAAAAAATAACTATTAACTAATAGTTATTTTAATCTTTAATTGATTTCAATATTTACTTTACTATGACAAATCTTTTTATTATTTTTAATACTATAAAAAATTAGTTATATTTCAGATTAATTTATATACATTCAAATAACTCAAACTTATTTGTAAATGGTCATTATAAAAATCTTAGTAAATCATAAATACTTTTAGTTAAATGATATTATGTAAATGTGAATTCTATTGAAATCATTTCTAATAAAACAAATAAAGCGAAAGCTATATACTGGCTAACTAAATTTTGTAATAATGTTAATAAAGGAAATATATATACTATTGGTGATAGTTATAGTGATATAGAAATGGTAAAAGAATTTAAAGATTACTGTATGGAAGATTCAGTATCTAAATTAAAATCAATAGCTAATAAAAAATATGATAGTGTATCAAGTTTAATAAGGGATATTTTAAATGATCAAAAATAAATAAAATTGTTTAGTTTTAATTTTGATTATTTATGTAATTTATTGATGCCAAGTTACAAAAATTATCTTTCTGTATAAATTAAGTGCTGTCTAGACACAGATTTTACTCTTATATTAAAAATTAAAAAAGAGGATTAAATTATTTTGATAATTTTTCCTCTTTTTATTGTTATTTCTATAAATAAAAAACTCGCAATCACTATATAAGTGTGCGAGTATTATTCTCAATGGAGCGATAATAAAAGTTATTCGAAACTCCTAATAATAATAGTTGATATACAACTAATCTCTACAAATATAATACCATAAATAATGTAAAATGTGTATATTTTTTTATAATAAATGTAAAAATTAATGTTATAATTATATATAGTAAAGGTAGTGATAGATGTGAATATCAATTATGAAAAGATACAACAATCAATTAATGAGTATGGGAATTATATTTTAAACTGCATTAAAAATCAATATAGTTCCTCATTAACTCAAGGGCAACTTCAAAATATTGATAGTTTATTAAATACAAATTTCATTGTAATTGAAAGACCAACAAAAGAAGATATTGCTTTTTTTAGTAAGCAAGCAGGAATGACCAATCCTGAAAATTATAGCTCTGAATATATTCCATCCGCTCATGGTGGAAGAACAAAAGAAGATAATAAAATTCATATTTATCCTTATACAAAATCATTTAGTGATTGCAAAAGTGATGAAGAAATAATTCAATCATGTATTGATAATATTGTTGTCCATGAAATATTTCATTATTTTATTAGACCAAATTTATTTAATGAAAGTAATACAATAAAAGATGAGTTTGGACATTTTATTACTGAAGGATTAGTTCAACATTATGCAGAAGAATTTTCAAAAAAATATAGATTAGGAAATCCAAAATCTAATTATGGCAAAAATGTTGAGTTTGTTAAACAATTAATTGCTTCATTTCCAAATAATTTGACGCAAGCACAAATTGATAGAATAGTATTCACTTATAATCAAGATGAATTATTAAATATAGTACAAAATGGAAATGAAATGTATCAAGAATATGTTGATGAACTTCAATTTAAAGAGGATATTTCCACATTTATTACAATTATGGGAACAGATATGGGAATGAGCAAAGAAGATGAAAAATTAAAAGGAATTATAAAGCACTATAAAAAAATTGATGATGTTAATATTATCTACGATGAATTAAGTAAAAATATTGAATTAATATTTAAAAATAATATGGAAATGAGAGATGGTTATATGTTGAAATTAAGAAATCTTATTTCTGATATAAAATTAAAAAAAGAAATGTCTAGATATCAAACTGAGATGAAATCATTTTTACCCATTGAAGAGAAAATAAAAAAATTAAAAATGAGTGGTAAAAGTGTTGATGAAATAAAAGAAGCAATAGGAGTTGATAGTTATATATTTGATTATGTTCCAAATGTCTTATATCATGGAAGCCCTGAAAATTTAGATGTTATTAAAGCAAATGAAAGCACACAAAAAGGCAGTTATGTTTATGCAACTGATAATCCAGTTCATGCTTTATTCTTTTCTATTTTTAGAAATTCTAGTATAGCAAGAGCACATATAGATGAATATATAGATAAAAATGGGAATTATCAAGTTAAGTATTACATTGATGAAAGAGTTCAAGGAGCTTTAGATAAAATTATTTCTAATCAAAATATAACGATTCATGTTTGTAATGGAGAACAATTTTTTAAACCGCAGGGAGAAGCATATATTGGTAGAGAATGGATTTCAAAAGATGGGCAAAGTATAGTTCCGATAGATAAAATACAAGTAAATGTTAAACACTTTTTTGAAATTTTAGAAAAAGAAGGTTTAGTTGAATATGATAAATATGATAAATCCAAAGATTGGAAAACAATTATTGATATGTTAGGTCAAAATTATCCTTTTGGCTTAAGCACAGAGCGAGGAAAAAATATAGAAGAATTTGATTTAATGTATGATGAATTTATAGAAAATAATTTTCCAGAACAATTAGAATTTTCTAAACAATTTAGAGAGTTTGCAAAAGAAGTTATGGCAACTAATTACAAATTAGAAAATCCAAATATGACAGCTGAAGAAGAAATAAATTATAAGTTAAAAACTATTAAAAATACAGCTGATGGTTTCTTATTAGCACAAAAAGATGAATCAGGTAAAATTGAATGGAGTGTTAATATGAAGAAAATAAATACATTTATGAATCCAACTGATACAATACAAGAAGCAAAAGGAAGAAGTCTATAATGGCTAACCATAAAATACATATTAAAGTAGCACTAGATGTAAATAAAAAATTAAAAATTGATAATGATTCTATTATACTTAGTAGTGTTTTACCTGATTTAACTATCACAAAGGATCTAAGTTAAAAAATTATATTGATAATATTGGAAAATTGCACATAGATTTATTAAAAAATAATACTATTGCAACTTTTAAATTAAGAAAATAAGTCGATTTATAATTCAAATTGATATGATAAAAGGATGTTTTTGATTATCTTTCAAAGTCATCTTTTTCTTTATTTAAATCCAACTCTTTAATATCTTCATCATTTAAAATATTATCTTCATACATTTCATTAATTATATAAGTATATTTGTCATCTTTATCGTACCAACTATGAAGTTTTCTATGTAAGAAAGATATTAATGTATCAAATTTATCTTTAAAATACTCTAATGCACTTTTTAAATCAATTTTTTTTAAATTTAGATATGATATTTTATTATCTTTATCTTTGATGATATTATTTAAGGTATCTACTCTTAGGTTTAAAGCTTTATTATTTTCATTAAGCATATTAATTTGTTTATCTTTATTTTCTATTTCTTCATTAGCATTAATTAAGGTACTAGATAGAGTTTCTATTTTATCATACTCATTATTAGTATTATCTACTTGCTTAATAAAACTAATAATAGAATCTTTATCTTCTTTTGATAAGATATAATTATCCTTATTTAATTTAGATACTTTTAATTTGTTAATTTTATCCTTTATATCTTTTGAGTTATTTTTTAATTCATTAGACTTTTTATTTACTTGCTTTAATTTTTCATTATTTTTTTCTATTTGTTTTTTAATATCAATATAGTTATTCATATCAGATACATGAATATCTTTATTTCTGCCTTTTTGTTTTTGCTTTAAAGTAGAATCTAAACTATATACTTGGTTAAATTCTTCAATACATAAAGTTCTCATTTTATCTTGTAATCTAATTAAAGATTCTTTAGTAAATACATCAGATTTACCAACTTGTTTTTCCATACCATTTTTATTTTTATATTTAATGGGGACACCAACAATATGAAGATGTGGGCTTGTTTCATCAAAGTGAATTATAGCACTTGCTACTTTAAAGTTAGATACTAGTAATTCTAAATCATTAACTTGCTTTTTGTAGACTTTGGACATTTTCTTTTTAAATTCTTCATCTTTAGTATCCCAATATTCTTTATCTCCAAGTTCAATTATTATTTTGCAAGCAAGATCCTTTTTCTCGTTATTAGATACATTATCAAAGTAATTATCAATCATACGACTAGGTCTATATTTTTTAGAATTATATTCAAGTCTAGCTTCTTCAAATTCATTTAAATATAGTTCTTTAACATCTTTAAGTGGAGAAGAAGTACCTTTAACAATTTCAATTAATTTTTGATTATTATCATATTTTCTATAATTATGTTTATCTACTTTTGATAATTGTCTTATATTTTGTATAGCATTATTAGATAATGAAGTAGTACCACTTATATTATTTTTACTATTTTGTTTAGAAATATTTTTTCTATTTTTATCACTTCCTAAATGTAGGGAATAGGCAAGTTCGCTCATATAATCACTTTCCTTTCTTTAAGAGTATATTTTGCCATCCAAAATTACTAACCCCTAGGAATTTTGTACGCAAACATACAAAATATCCTGTGGGCTAAGGTTTAACACCTTAGAATCCGTTTATTAAGTTTTTAAATTGCTATCATCACTTTCATTTACTTACGTATTCTGAAACGTGCCACGCATTTTAAAAATCTTCTTCTGTAACATTATCAGGTATTGTTTCAAATACATCTTTTATATTTACCTTTATATCATTAGAACTATTTTTTGTAGCAAACATTCCCATAGCTATCCAATTATTATTATCATTGTTATTTTTTTTGTAGAGGGAACATTCTTATAGGAACTTCTTTTTTAAGTAATGGTCCTATGTCTAGTTTTTCAGTTTCTTTATAGAAAGTTCCTTTATAAAAATTAACTTCATAATATTCATTTAATCTATAAAAATGCTGCATAACTTCTCTAATAGGTAAATATTCACTATATCTTACATTTGTATCTATACATATACCATTAAAATCATAAGTAAGTTTTCTTTTCTTATCAATATAACCTTTGTTATATAACTCTTCAAAATCACTATAAAATGTACTTCTAAAATTAACTTGTTTAATTAGATACATATTATTTTTAAATTCTAATTCAATATCATCAATATATTTCATCACTATATCAGCTTTAGTTTGTCTATCTAACAGCTCCCAATTATCATTAAAAGCATAATAGGTAATAGGAAGTTTAACTTTATTAATAAAATCCATATCTCGTTTAAGTAAGATATCCTCTACTGTAAAATTAAGAAGTTCTGACTGTGAATTTTCTAACATTTTAGAATTAATTATTTCAATTTGATTTTCTATTATTTGAGATTCTTGTTTAAATTCTTCTTCAGTAAATAATTCATCAATATATGCTTTTTTAATTCTATCTTTTTTATTATTTAACTTTTTCAATTCTTGTTCTAGTTCAACTTTAGGGTTATCTATTTTTGCTTTTAGAACGGGTAAAAAGAATTCATTAACAACATTATCATACTCTAATATATCAGCAAGTGAATTTTTGATATGTTCTTCAATTTTATCTTCGTGGATATTATTCTTACAATTTTCACACCTATAGTAGAAGTACCATTTATCAGTTTTAATTTTATGTGAAGCACCACCAGCAAGAATTCTTCCACATTTAGGACATTTTAATTTTTGTAAGAAAATATAAGTCTGAGTTCTCATATAATTTTTTTGATTTTTCTTCTTTTGTACTTGGCAACTTTCCCATAACTCTTTACTTACTATTGGTTCGATGACATCTTTATAATATGTTGGATGATTAGTCCTTTTACCGTGAACATAATCTCCTTTATAAACCTCATTTGCTATAATTCTAAGTATTCCAGTATTACACCAATTTGTTTTACCTAATACTTTTTCTTCATTAAATATAGTAGCAATATTAAAATAAGATTTTCCTTCAAAATATAAATTATATATTCTTATTATAATATCTTTAGTAAGTGGATCTGGTACTAATTTTTTATTTGTATGTTTATAACCTAACGGGGCTCTAGCAGGAATATGTCTTTCTTTAATAGCACCAGCAAGACCAACTTTAGTTCTTTCGCTAGTTCTTTCTATTTCATTTTGTGATACTGTTGTAAGTAGTCTAGCAACCATTTTACCACTTGAATTAGTAGTATTTATTTCTTCATTAGCACAATCTAGATAAGCATTATTTTCATCAAGAAATTTCATTATTCCTTCCATATCATAAACACTTCTAGTAAGTCTATCTAATTTAAGTACAACAATAGTATTACATTTCTTGTCCCTTATATCTTGTAATAGTTCTTCAAATGCAGGCCTATAATTGCCTGTTTTAGCACTTATTCCAGCATCTTTATATAATTTATATATTTCATAACCTTTATACTCACACATTGCTCTCAATCGCTTTTCTTGCTCTGGTAAACTAAATCCTTCTCTTACTTGATCTTCAGTTGATACTCTAATATATAAACCAGCAATTTTCTTTTCATCATTCATAAAACTTCAACTCCTTCCTAAAAAAAGAGCCAATAGTATCTAGTAAAGTCTAAATACTATTGACTCTTCAAAAAATGTATAAATTTGTTTCCTTATGTATATATTTTATCATATATTTTCTTTTATTTCTAGCGTAGCATTTAGATTTAAATAGATTTTAAATAGTTTTTTAATTCAGATAATTTAATCTTATTAGATAAATTCTCTATAAATATTTCATTAGAATAATTAAAGATAAGAAAAGTAATATTATTGATAATAATTCTATGTGGTTCAATATAGGTAAGATTTGTCTTATCAATTTTTCTAATACTTCCATTAATAATAATAGGTTTAACTTTAGCGAAATCACATATAAACTCCAATTTCTTTTTAAGTGATTCTTCTAATGTAATTTCTTCTTTAATAATATTTACCATAGTTCCATCCTTTCTTTTTAAAGTAGGATAGTTTTCTAAAACACAAAAAAACTAATCCATTTCTAGATTAGTTATTTATCAAAACTCGAAAAGTTCGAGCAGATTTCACTATGGAGCGGTTAGGTTACAGCTTACGAACTACAACACTCTCTTTCTAAAAATATTATATATGAATTTCCATATTTTTTCAAGGAAGTATGGAAAAAATATCTAAATATAGTATAATTTAGTGGAAGGATAATTTACAATGATTAAGGTGAAATAATTAATGAAAAAGAAGTATTTAGATTTAGCACTACCATCTGGATTTGAATGTATTGTTGGTGTTTTAATTACTATGACTGATGCATTTATGATATCGCAGTTTGGTTCTGAAATAATAGCATCCGTTGGAGCAATGGGAACAGTTATAGATTTTATGTATTTAGTATTACAATCAGTAAATGTTTCCAATAATGTTATAGTAGCTAGATTATTAGGAAAAAATGATAAAGACCAAGCAAAAATCACGGTAGGAACTGCATTAATAATTGCTATAATTTGTAGTTTAATTTGTATAATTTTAACATTAAGTATAAGTAAATTTATTCCAAAAATGTTTTTAGTTAATAAAATTGGCTTAGTATATTTATATATAAGATTGATTGGAGTAATACCCAATACAATCCTAACAATATTAGGTGGTTATCAACGAACATTAGGTAATAGTAGAAGAATGCTTAATATTAGAATTTTATGTTTTTTTATCAATGCTATTCTTGATTTTATTTTTATCAAACTTGGATTTGGAATTACAGGTGTAGCTATTTCAACTGTGTTGGCAGAAATAATAAATATGATAGTACTAATTTATTTTTCTAAAAAGTTAGTGAAAATTAAATTTGAAAAGAGCATAGCGAAGGAAGAATTTGATTTAATACGATATAATATTTATGAGAGAATTTTTAAAAGAGGAAGTAATTTTATTTTAAATGTTATTATATCAAGAATCGGTGCACTTCAATACGCTGCACATATAATTGTAATGCAATTTTTGGATTTAATAAATAATTTCTTACATGGAACAGGTATAGGTACACAAACTATAATTGCAACATCAATTGGAAGTAATGATAATGAAAAAATTAATCAAACAACTAAAATTATAAGTAGTTTAAACAAAAAAATAGTATATGTAACTACTTCAATTATTGGAATTGCTATGTTGATTTCTTTACCATATTTTTTAATTGAAAAAGAAAGTTTAATAATAGGTTATAAGTTATTATTATTTGTTATATTAGATTGTATTTTAAGTGGATTCTATCATTATTATTCTAGTATATTACGAGCAATGAAAGAATTTAAATATATTTCAAAATTAAGTTTATTTATAAGTGGAGGCTTAAGATTAGTGTTAGCATATTTGTTAAGTAAAATATGCGGTATATATGGTGTGTGGATATGTTTTATTATCTCTGATTCTATAATGAACATATTGTTAAACAAAAAAATAAAGGAAACACAATTCTAATAATGAAGGGTATGGGAATTCCCATATTAGAATTTATATGGGAGTATAAATTCAGTGCTGGATAGACAAAAATTTTACTCCTAAATTTAAAAAGAGGATTAAATTATTTTGATAATTTTTTCCTCTTTTTTGAAGATTATTTATACAAAAACATATTCATTTAAGACAATTTCTTCTGTTGTTTTTTTATAGTTGTTTATTAATTTTGTCCATTCTAATGGATTTAATTTCAAGCATGAAAAAAGTCCTACTTTCTGTGATAAGAGAACTTTTAAAGTTTTATATAAAAATAAAAACTTACGAACAATTAAGTCCGTAAGTTGATTTCAAATGGAGCCCTTAAGGTTCTGGTAAAACAACCATTAAAAGCAATAATTATAGGTAGTAATAACTACTAACTAAAATTAGTATAACATGATTTTAGTAAAATTAACCAACATTTTAATATTTTAAGTAAATAAAATGCTATAATAGGAACTGAAAGACAAATAGTAATTTGAAAGTGAGTGATACAAATGCAATTATTTAGAAAATTTTCGTTGAAAGATAAGCCTAATATTGCGTGTATAACTTGTTCTCATATTCTTGACGAAAATAAACCAATATTATATGTAAGTCATGATTATGATGATGGATGTTGGCAATTTTTATGTGGGAAAGAACATGGTATAAAAGATTCAAGAGTAGTTGCTCTAAGTGAAATATATAAGCTTGATAAATCAATTCAAAAGATAGTACATTTAGAGCAAGGTAAGAGTGCTTACAGGAATAATAAAAAAAGCAAATGGATCATTAATTAAATTTAGGAGTGTGATTATATGACTGCTGAAGCATTATTAAATGATTTATATGAAAAATATGGGGATGATTTTAACTGGTATATGCCATCTTTTATAGATAAAACATATATGCAGGAAGCAAAAAAAGAAATAAAGGTTGGGCATTTTCTTTATGGTAAAACATTATATTCTGTATTTAAATGCAAAGATAATAATGATGTAATATTTGTTACAGGCAATAAGGGAAAAGATTTATATGTATTAGTGCATTTAATTTATGAAGAAAATAAAGATGCAAATTATCCAAAATACAAATTGTTAAATGATATTTATGAAGTAAAAGAATATTTGATAAAGCAATATGTAAATAAAATTAATTATTAAATTATAATCGTGAAGGAGACAATTATGGGATTATTTGATAAGTTTAAGAAAAAAGAAAACAGTGATTGGGAAAATGCTTATGTAGGGAATCCAAATTTTTATAATGGCAAAGATGGTAAGCCATTTGGTGCATTTGCACTAACAGAAGATACTTTAACTTCTTGTCCTAAAAATCCAAAACTATTGTATAAAGTAGATAATACAGAAGTTGATGAATGGAAACTAATATTCGTAAGTACAACAAATAATGGAGTTTTGGGGGATATGGATTATTATGAAGCAATAAATAAACTTATAAAGTTTGTTGTTGATGAAAATGATAACAATATACTAATTAAAGGACTATCACTTGAAGAATTAAATGAAGTGTTGAAATAATTGTAAATTACAATTTAGTAATTACTGCAATAATAATTAGTATAATAATTTTAAGTTATTTATGGATTACATCACAATGTAATATAATTGTTAGAAAATAATTTTTTGGCGTTAGAAGTGGTTTAAATATGAAATATAAAAATGAAATAGTAATTATATCAATAATAACTATATTGATATTATTTTTAAAATTGATAAATGTGTTTCAAATTGAAAATGGCTTAGGATATCCTTTTACTATTGTTTTAATGATAATTTGTTTTAGTCTTGTTACAATATTTATTCAAAAAAATATAGATAAAAATTACAGAATAAATAAATTAAATTATCAAAATTTAAACATTTTAAAATACATATCGTCAATTTTAATTATTGTATTACACTTGCGTCCATTTTTTAGCTTTTCAAACGAATTAGATTTAGCATTCAATAATATCATTACAAGAATATGTGTTCCTATATTTTTTATCATAACGGGCTATTTTGTTGCCAAAAAAGAGAAAGAAAATAAAAATTATATAAAAGAATACATAAAGAAAACAATACCATTATATTTGATTTGGAGTTTGTTGTACATACCTGTAATAATAGGTACAATAATTCAGTATTTGCCAATCATAAATGAGTATATATCAAAAATCAATATTACTTTACCTTTACTAATTATTCTGTCAATAATATTATTACCTATTATAGTGTTGGTTGCTTTATGCTATACAGGAGTTTATTATCATTTATGGTATTTTCCTGCAATAATATTTTCTTTGATTGTTTTAAAAAAATGGAAACAAAAATTTAATATAAAATATTTATTAATAATTTCCTTTATATTATTATTGTTTGGAGCGACAGAAACTTATTATGGAGTTTTGCCGTTATCAATAAAAAGAACATTATCTTATTATTATAATATTTTCTTTACTACAAGAAATTTCTTATTCTTCGGATTATTTTATGTAGTATTAGGTTATTATGTAGGTACAAAGGAAAAGGCATATTCAAAATATTGTTTTCTTAAATTAATTGTTTTGTTTTTCTTATTAACTTTTGAGGCAATATTACTACACGATACTGATAGACTTAATAGTAATATTTTATTATCTTGTATACCATTAACTTACTACTTATTTATTTCGGCTATTTATATTACTAATAGTGTGAAATTAAATTTCCAATTTGGTACTTATTCTAAATATTATTATTTAATACATCCTATGATAATTTTTGTTATATCTTTGTTGTATAAAAATATAAATTATTATCCATATTTAAACATTTTGATAGTACTACTGATTACACATATTACTTCAGCTTTAATAATTAAATTAAAGGAGAAAAACAAAAAGTTAATTATTTAATAAATTACAATTTAGTGATTTGCTAGATAGATAATAATTTATAAAAAATGAAATAATTTATTGACTTGCACGTAACGGATAGTGATATTGTGTTAGTGAGGTGAAAGTATATGAGATTAAATGAAGTTATTAAACAAGTTGATTTAAGTAAGAGAGCAATAAAATTCTATGAAGAAAAAGGTCTATTAAAAACTAAAAGAGATAGTAATGGTTATAGAAATTATACTGATAAAGATATTAGTTTATTAAAAGAAATTTCATCATATAGAAAAATGGGGATAGGATTATCAGATATTAAGGAAATTTTAAATGATAAGAGCGTATTAAAACAAATTCTAATAGAAAAGAAAAAAGAAATAACAATTTCGCAAAATGAGTTAGAAGCATTAGAAAAGTTTATAGAAAATAATAATATAGAAGAATTATATGATTCTGTTGACTATAAAACTCTTGCTGATGCAATTCAGAATTCTATTCCTGGTTTTTATGGATATTATTTTTTAAATCATTTTTTACCATATTTACAAATAAGAATTCAAACAAAAGAACAACAAGAAGCATATAATAGACTTATTGAATTCTGGGATAACACAAATATTAGAATTCCATTTTTAATGAAATTAAATTCTTGGATTTTGTTTAAATTGAATTCTAAAAAATCACTTATAGTTCAAATTGAGCAAATTGATTCGCAAATCAAGGAAATGCTTAATCCAACTGAAGAAGAATATGAAAAGTTAAAGAAAAAAGTTAATGATGGATATAAATTAAAAAATAGTATTTTTTATAAATATAGTTTAATAGGAATAAGTCAAAGAAAATTTATGAAGGAATTACAAAATAAGGGATATAATGATATATTTATTCCAAGTATGATTGCATTATCACCAAAATATAAAGAATATCATAATGCTTTAATGGCAATTAATAAAAGAATTTGTGATGATTTAGATTTATATTATGACACCAATTTTAATTTAATTAAAAAGAAAAAATAATTCAAATTCCAACTTAGTAATTAGTTAGAAAAATAGTAATTTGATAAAATGTTAAAACTCTTTGACAAACTTCCAAAAAACTTATGTAGATATGTTAAATGCTAATAGTATATAATTTTTGTGAAAGGAGAAAAAGAATGAATTTAGGAGATAAAATTTTACAATTAAGAAAGAAAAATGGACTTTCGCAAGAACAATTAGGTGAAAAAGTAGATGTTACAAGACAAACTATTTCTAATTGGGAATTAGGTGAAACAACACCTAATCCAGAGCAATTAAAAAAAATGTCAAAAGCATTTAATGTTAGTGTTGATGAAATCTTGGATAATGATTCAAAGGAGTTTTTAATGAACAAAATAAGTAATACAGAACGACTAGCAGGAATAATAATCAAAATATTAAAAGTAATAGGATTTGTATTCATTGGATATATTATATTTATGATAATTGCAGTGATTGGACTAGGAACTTATACAGTTGTTAAAAAAGATAATGCTAATGTGGAAAGTAGTGCGACAACAATATGTTCTATTGATAATAAAAAGTATCAAATAGAATTTGGAACAAACAATTATTTTAAATGTAATAATTGTTCTAAAAAAATGTCAGATGAAATAAATGAGATTGTAGATTTTAACAATATTAACAATTCAATGATAAATATAGAAAATTATTTTAAAAATAATAATGGAACTTGTGAATAATTACAAATTACAATTTTATAGTAATAAAAATCTCCGAAAAATTACACTTTCAGAGATTTTTTTGTATTTATTTTATAATGGCATCATTTGCAGTAAATCCTTCAAGTGAATTTTCTTTTACTTGAATACAAATGTAAGAAATTGCATTGTCTTTGTTAGCAAAAAATTGTCTTTCTGCTACTGGAGATATTCTTACCCAATCACCAGTAACTAAATTAACTTCTTCGTTGTCAATAATTGCCTTGCCAGAACCACTTATAACATAGTAAATTTCTTCATTTTGTTTATGAGAATGAATAAAAGGCACACATTCTCCTGCTCCAATAGTGTTGATGCTAATTTCAGCACCTGTTAAACCTAATTTTTCGTGTAATTCAACTCTAGGTGCACTTTCTGAACTTACTTTCATAAAATTTGACATTTTAAATTCCTCCTTAAATATTAGTATAATAAATTTATATCAAGATACACACAATAAAACAAGTACGCACTTTAAAGTAACTGCTTGTCAAAGTAATAATATATGATACAATATCAGTAAATTAGTAAGGAGTATCAAAATGAGAAATATAAATGAATTACCAGAATGTCCTGTTGCAACTACAATATCTTTAGTAGGAAGTAAGTGGAAATTATTGATAATAAGAAATTTAACAAAAAGAACATGGAGATTTAATGAGCTACAAAAGTCACTGAATGGAATATCACAAAAAGTATTAACGGATAGTTTAAGGCAATTAGAAAGTGATGGTATTATTTTTAGAAAGGATTATCATACGAATCCACCAAAAGTTGAATATGGAATGACTGATTTAGGATTAGAATTAAGTAAAATGTTAGATATAATGGCTTCATTTGGGGATTTTTACAAATCAAAATTATAATAAATTTAAGGAGAGAGAAAAATGCAATGTATTAAAGATACTATAAAAAATATAAATATAGTAATTGGATGTAATATAGGATGTTCTTATTGTTATGCAAGAATGAATAATAATAGATTTCATACTATTGATGATTTTAATAAACCTGTATTTTTTGAAAATAAATTGAAAATGCTTGATAATAAAAGGCATACAGCGTATTTACTAACTGGACAAAGTGATTTATCAGGTTGGAATGAAGAATGGAAAGATAAAGTTTTTTCTAAAATGAAAGAAAATGAAAACACACAATATATTTTTTTAACTAAAAGACCTGAAAATATTAACTTAAAAGAAACTCCTGATAATGGTTGGTTTGGTGTAACAGTTACTTCTTCAAAAGAAAAGACAAGAATTGATTATTTAAGAAATAATATCAAAGCAAAGCATTACCATATTACTTTTGAGCCTATGTTTGATGATGTAGGAAAATTAGATTTAAATAATATTTCTTGGATTGTAATAGGTACTGAAACAGGTAATAGAAAAGGGAAAATATCATCAAAAAGAGAATGGGTATTTAATATTTACAACCAAGCAAAAGAGAAGAATATACCTGTATTTATGAAAGAAGATTTATTAGGAATTTTAAATGAAGATGAGTTTGTACAAGAATTTCCTAAAGAATTTGGAGGAATAAAATGATAGATTTAAAAAAAGTGGTAATTAAAGAAAAGAAAGTTGATACAATTCTTACAAAATCAAACTTGCCAATAGCAGGATATTCAATAAATCCTTATGTTGGTTGTCCTTTTGGATGTGAATATTGTTATGCTACATTTATGAAAAGATTTACAGGACATAAAGAAGATTGGGGAATGTTTTTAGATGTTAAGATGTGGGATAAAATAAAAAATCCTGAAAAATATAAAGGTAAAACAATGATAGTAGGATCTGTAACAGATGGATATAATTATTTTGAAGCAAAATATAAGAGAACAAGAGCATTTTTAGAAGAAATGCAAGGAAGTGGAATAAATTTAATTATAACAACAAAATCTAATTTAGTTACAAGAGATATTGACTTGATAAAAACATATCCTAATCCATTGGTTGCTTGGTCAATAAATACATTAGATGAAGAATTTAAGAAAGATATGGATTCCGCACCAACAATAAAATCAAGAATTGAAGCAATGAAACAAGTTCACGATGCAGGAATAAGAACAACTTGCTTTATATCTCCAATTTTTCCTGGTATTACTGATGTATTTACTATAATAGAAGAAATAAAAGACTTTTGCGACTATATATGGCTTGAAAATTTGAATTTAAGAGGCACGTTTAAGCCTACTATAATAAATTATATAAAAGAAAAGCACCCTGAATTAAATGATTTGTATAATAAGATTTATACTAAAAAAGATATGTCTTATTGGGAAAGATTAGATAAAAAAGTACAAGAGTATGCAAATAAAAATGGATTTATGTATGTTATAGATGAAGAACCATTTTTAAAAAATCCTACTGGAAAACCTATAATAATAAACTATTTTTATCACGAAAAAATAAGACAATTATCAAAGAATAAATAGTAATTTTTAAAGAAATATTCGAAAATACAAATTACAATTTATCGTTATGTTAAAAAGCATTGCTTGCGGCAACGGGTATTTTTATAATAAACTGAATTTGATGAAAGGAGAAAGTGTATTATGTTAAAAGATAATTTAAAAATATTAAGAAAAAATAAAGGACTTTCGCAAGAAGAATTAAGCATCAAATTACATGTTGTTAGACAAACAGTTTCAAAATGGGAATCAGGTTTATCTGTACCAGATGCTGAAATGTTAATGACTATATCAGAAATATTAGAAACACCCGTTAGTGAAATTTTAGGTGAAAGTATAGAAGAAAAAGAAAAAAATGATTTAAAAGTAATATCAGAAAAGTTAGAAGTCATTAATGAACATTTAGCAATGAAACAAAAACAAAAAAGAAAAATGTTAGTTAATACATTAATAATTGCTGATGTATGTTTAATAATATTATTTATCTTATTAGCAATATTAGGAAGTCCATATCAATCATGGGATTATAGTGATCCAGAGTGGTCAGTAATTGGAACTTTATGGCATTCGTTTGAATGGATATATTTCAAAGTGACTCCACTTATGGTTATTGTTATAACAGCAATACTTGGAATAATATTTGTTAAAAGAAACAAATAATAAATTTGCAATTTATCGTTGAGATCAACTTTAATAGTTGGTCTTTTTAGTTTCTATTGTCATAACTTATCACTTTCCTTTCTTAAATAACAAAAAAACTAACTATTTCTAGTTAGCATTTATTACTTAAACTCGAAAAGTTCGAGTTTCCTATCAATCTGGAGCGGTTAAGCTACACCTTACGAACTACATCGCTCTCTTTCTAAAAATATTATATAGTAATATCTGTATGATTTCAATAGTAATAAAACTTTATTTTTTCCGAAAGATAGAAAAATTTTAATTTATATGTTATAATTATTTTAGATAAAATAAAACTTCAATATTATATTGTATAGGTGATAAGTATGAATAAAGATGAATTTATAAGATATGTATCTAGCGAATTGGAGCAAGGTAGAGATATAGATTTAGAATATCAAATTAATGGAATTCCATATAAAATAAAATTTTTAGCTACTGATATGAATAAAGGTATTAATATACCATGTATTCTTGCAATTCCGTTATCTGAAAATACAAATAGCCAACTTGTGGTAGAAGCCAACAATTTAGAAAGTGAAAATTTTCAAGAAATTATAGAACAAGGAACTCAAACAGGAATTAGATTAGCACAATTAACAAGAGATTTGTCGAGCCCTATTGTTATTCCATTAATACCAAGCTATAGAGATTATCCGTATTTACAACAATTATCTCAAGAATGTTTTAGTATTTCAAGGGATGATAGAAATTATAGAATAGATGAGCAAGTAGTTAAAATTATTGGTAGAGCAAAATCTATTTTAGAACAAGAAAGAGGATTAGTTGTAAAAGATAGAATATTTTTAAATGGATATTCAAGTTCGGGAGTCTTTGCACAACGATTTGCTTTATTACATCCGGACATTGTTGAAACTGCTTGTATAGGTGGTGCAAGTGGTAGTATTCCTATTCCAACAGAAAAATTGGCTTATCCGTTAGGAATAGCTGATTATGAATCTTTAACAGGCAAGAGATTTGATTTAGAAAGCTATTCAAAAATTAAGTTTAGATATTATGTTGGAGAACTTGAAACACAAAACAAATCAAACTCAAGGTTTGATGATTTTGGCCAACCTGCTCCTATGCATGATATGAGTTATTTTGATAGAAGCGTGCCAACAGAAGTCGGAAAATATCAAAGAAGTGTTTTAGGAACAGAAATGTTTTCTAGAGCACAAAAAACAATTCAAATATTGAAAAGCCTAGGAATTGATGTTCAACATAAAATAATTTTAGGCAGAGGTCACAATAATAGAAACGGTATAGGTGTTAATGAACTAGGAGATAAATTTGTTAATGATACTTATAAAAGTACCATTAAAAGTAGAGAAATAAATTACGGAGTATCAAGGTAATTGAATTGTTCCAATAATTACATAATATACATTGCTAAAACCAACATAAATCTTGATTTGTATTTAGGGGTTTGGGGTATTCCCCATATAAGAATTTGTTCGGGAGTACAAATTCAGTGCTGGCTAGACAAGAATATTACTCCCAAATTAAGAAAAACATAAAAAGAGGATTAAATTATTTTGATAATTTTTTCCTCTTTTTTAAAGATTATTTATATAAAAACATATTCATTTAAGACAATTTCTTCTGCTGTATTTTTGTAATTGTTCATTAATTTTGTCCATTCTAATGGATTTAATTCTTTGTTTTTTTCAGATAGTCTTTCATCATTTTTAATATAATTTCCCATTATTTCTTCATAATAATTCTCACAAGAATCATTGACTAAAAGAAGATGATGAGTTAATTTATTTGTCATCAATAATGTTTCATAAAGTGCTTGCTTGTTTTGGGCAATAAAGTGTAATCTTAATATTCCATATCTTCCAAGCCTTCCATAATTTTTGCCTTTTTCTAAATATAAATCTGGTAATAAATAATCTCCTTTTCTTGTATAAGTAACTTTCATTTTTATCATTCCTTTCTTCTTTAAATAGTGCTAATTAATTTCTTTTTTGGCACTAATATTAAAATATCTTTAATAACATTTTTCTCAGTATATGGACAACTGACAATACCATCTATATATAAATGTTCTTGTGATTTAGTAATAAATTCTTCTAAAAATTTATTAGAATATTCTTTGTGTTTCATTTTCTTAATTGATAAAATATCATAATTCAATTCCATATTTTTTAACTGAATTTCGTCAATTTCTTTATGAAATTTAATTCCAATATTATTGTCATTCATAATAATATTAAGATATTTTAAGTATTCTTTACTGCTTTTAGTTATAAATTCATCTGTGAATTTTATATCCTTAATTTCAATATTATAGTTTTTATCACGTTTAATTTCTATCATAGATATAAGTCTATGAATCATATCTCTTTTAGCTTCTCTTGATAACAAATCATAAAGAAAAGCAAATCCAATATTTTTAATATTAGTAAAAAATAAAGTGTTATTTTTCTCAGTACAATCTAATTTTTTTACAAGTTCTATTGTATATTCTTTAGAATTATTATCTGGATCAAGTCGTACTTTCTTTTGATTTAGTTTATCAATTTCCTTTTTGATAACGTCATTTTTATGATTAATTGTTTCGACATCTAAATTAGAACTTAAATATAAATCTACTAATCTTTTTTCCTGTAATTTTAATTTTTCGATTGCTTTTTCTATATCTTTTACATCATCACTTTTGGTAGAATTACAAGTTATAATTTCATTATCCATAGAAAGCATAAATAGTGTTAATTCTTCTAATACTTGTTTTAATTTTGTTTCTATTTTTTCAGTATTATAATGAAGTCCAAATCCACTACAATTATGATTTTTACATCTTAAATGGTAATAAACTTTTTGATTTCCGTTAGGATATTTAAAAGATTCTGATGATGACATTATCTCACCACAAATAGGACATTTTACTAAACCAGAAAACAAATGAATATATTCTCCATAGTTAGAATGTTTGTTTTTTACTAAAACATTTCTAGTAGCATTCCATGTTACTTCATCAATAATTGGTTCACAATAATTTTCAACTCTTAAAATATCTTGTGGCTTTCTTTTGTACTTTCCATATTCAAAGATACCAATATAAATAGAATTAGTAAGTATTTTATAAACTCTATCAGATTTCCATTTTCCTTGTTTTAAATAGGCATTATTATCTTTCATAATAGTAGCAATACTTCTTGTAGAATTGCCTTGTTTGCATAATTCAAATATTTCTTTTACAACTTCTGCTTCAATAGGTTCTACTTCTAAATGACCAGTTTCTTTATTTCTAATATAGCCATATGGTGCTTTACTAGGATGAATACGCTCTAACGCCATTTCTTCCATGGCTCGTTTAGTTCTTGCTCCAATCTCTTTTCTTTCTCTTTGACCAAATACTAAATTCATTCCAAAAATCATTTCACCATTAGCGGTAGACACATCATAAGGTTCGAGCATTAGTTCTATTTTTACATCATGTTCCTCACAATAATTAAGTAGCCAAAAGCCATCATAATTATTACGAGTAAGTCTATCAACTTTAATTGCAACTAATTTATCAATCTTTTTAGATTTAATATCTTTTAGTAATCTTTGCATTTCGGGTCTCATCAAATCTTTTCCAGAATGTCCAGCATCATTATAAACATCAACAATATCATATTCATTCTTTTCACAATATTCTTTAATCATTCTAAGTTGTGAATCAATAGAATAACCATTATCTCTTTGGTCGTCAGTAGATACTCTTACATAAATACCACATCTCATAGTTTTCCTCCTTTCACTAAATTTCGAGAAATATTAAAATAGTTCTCATATGTTTCCTCACAAATAAGCAAAATGTATAGTCTAAAATTAAAACTTTTTCAAAAATTGTGTAATTTCTTTAATATTGTATTTTTGATTATGCTCTTTAATATAAAAAGGCTTATTTGATATTTCATTAACTTTGTATTCAAGTATTGTAAGAGCAGTAGGATATGTAATTTGGTATTCAGTAGGTATTATTACTTGTAGATTGGTGTGCAAGATAGTTTTAATTTGTCCTAATTTAACTGTATATTTAAAGTTTTTTAAGATGCCAGTTAAATCTTTATTAGGTTTTAGTTTTTCAATTACTTTAAAATCAAGCATGAAAAAAGTCCTACTTTCTGTGATAAGAGAACTTTTAAAGTTTTATATAAAAATAAAAACTTACGAACAATTAAGTCCGTAAGTTGATTTCAAATGGAGCGATAGATAAGATAATTTGAAACTATCACTATATAAGTTAATACAACTAACTTCTATAAAAAGTATAGCATATATCAAAAAAATATAAAAGATTTTAAACAGAATTTTTAAAATAAACTTAATTGACCATTCATTTGTAATTTCATTTCTCTTTTAGTATAAAAATTGTCTTTTTTAATTATTTCTTTTTCAAACTCTGATACATCAGAAGTTATCTTTTTTCTTGGAAAGAAACTTAGACTATAAATATTATAATACCTGCTATTAACATTATTCGGATTATTAATAAATCGATCAGTAATTGGAAAAAGCTTTTTTGCAATAGCAACTTTATTCTTTTGACTAGAAGAATTATGCAACATATTAAAATTTGCACCTAAAAATAAATCAATAAATTGAAGCATAGTATTGTTGTCTTCTAAACAATTTGTATGGTTTGTTTCTAAAAAAGTTATTTCATTACAATTGCATATTATTTTATCGTCATTTAAATCAATATATCTTAATGGCTGATATTTGAAATATTTATGATGTTTCATATCACCAGTATCATGATAAACAGCATCAACTTCAATAATATCATAATCACTAAAATATTTTTTTAATGGATAAATAATTGCGGTTCTAAAAAATCTATTATATATATTTTCTTCTACATTTGTTTCTTCTCCAGAGTTTTTAAAATAACTCTTATCAAGTTTATTTAGATTTATTCCTAATACATGCATATAAAATCTACCTGGAGTTATATTATTCAATATTACATCACACCATCTATTTGCAATATTATAATTATTAGTAGTATCGTATTTTTGATAATGTATTTTGATTTGATTTGAATAATGATATGAGCAGTTATTATCACAGGAAGTATACTTGTTTCCGGCACCACATCTAAGATTATTTAATTCTATAGACAAATCTTTTATATTTGAAGTTGGAACTATACATACACCAATATAATCCCAATTTTCAGTTTCACCAAATGGACCATTGTCAAGTTTTTCATTTTTAATTTCATCGCAAAAAATAGATACATTGATTTTTTTCATATTTTTGCCTCCTTGATTTATTATTATATCACTAATAATAAATTTGCTAAAATGTATTTAATTATGATAAAACTTACTATTTTAATGCTATAATTATATTAGATGTTTTTTGGAGGTTTTAATATGGGAATAGAATTATATAAACATAATAAAGAGGCATATGATAAAATTGAAAAAATGTTTGAAAGTGAGGATAAGGTTGCTATAGTTCATGCAACAGGAACTGGTAAATCATTTATTTCTTTAAAATGGTTATATGAAAATAGAGATAAAAGATGCCTATTTCTTGCTCCTACATATGAAATAATAGATCAACTTGAACAACATATTAAATCACAAGGATTAAGTGTTAGTGACTTTCCTAATTTAAAGTGTGCTATATATCCTAATTTTTCAAGACTATCAACTGATGAAATAAATAACTTACATTTTGATAATATTGTATTAGATGAATTTCATAGATGTGGTGCACAAGAATGGGGACGAAGTATTAATACATTATTAAATAATAATCCTAATGCAAAAGTTTTAGGAATTACTGCTACACCTATTAGATATTTGGATGATAATAGAAATATGGCAGAAGAATTATTTCATGGAAATATTGCTTCCGAAATATCTTTAACTGATGCAATATCAAGTGGAATATTACCTATGCCAACTTATATATCGGCAGTTTATTCATTTAAAGAAGATATGGATAGAATCCAAGCAAAAATTAATAGATTTGAAAATCCTGAATATAAAGAAGTTTTTCAAAAGAAATTAGATGAAGCAATAAGAATGTTAGAAAATGCAAAAGGTTTACCCGAAATATTTGAAAAACATATTCCAAATAAAAGTGGTAAGTATATTGTTTTTTGTAGAGATTATGAACATATGCAAAAAATGATAGCAGAATCAAAACAATGGTTTAGTAAAGTTAATCCTAATGTTGATATTTATTCAGTTTATTCTGAACAAGGTAGAGAAACTAATAAACAAAATGTATCAAGTTTTGAAAGTTCAACTAATGATCATATTAAATTATTATTCTCAATTGAAATGCTTAATGAAGGAGTTCATGTTGAAGATGTTGATGGTGTTATAATGTTAAGACCAACAATTTCTCCAATTATTTATCTTCAACAATTAGGTCGAGCTTTATCAGTGGGACATAATGCACATCCAATTGTATTTGATATTGTAAATAACATTAATTGTCATAAATCAATATATGAAGTATATGAAGAAGTTAAAAAGAAAGTATTAAGTAATCATAATGGTAATACTCAAAATGGTATTGATGAAATAGATTTAGAAGAATTTAAAATAATAGATGAATTAAAACAATTTAGTGATTTTTTAGATATGTTGGATTCTTCATTAAGTAGAGATACACTTACTAAATCAAAATGTGAAATGGTAGTCCAAAAAATAATAGAATTTAAGAATAATAATGGAAGAATGCCATCTGGTGTATCGCAAGATAAGGAAGAAAGATCCTTGCACACTGCTTTTTTATATTATAAAAGACATTATACTCAAGAACAAATTAAATTACTTGAAGAAAATGGTATAACAGTAGTACCTAAAACATCAGAAGAAAAAAATGAAGAAACTATTTATGGTATTTTAGAATGGCTTGATACACATAACGGAAAAATGCCATCTGGTTCAAGTGATGATTTATATGAAAGAAGTTTGTATAATTCTTTCATAAGAAATAAAGAGCAATATACGGATGAACAACTAAAAATATTAGAATCTAGAAATATTAAAATAGAATCTAGAAAAGGAATGTCAAGTGAAGATATTATCAAAAAAATAGTTGATGATGTAATTGAATTTAAAACTTTAAATGATAGAATGCCATCTACAGCTAATGGTGGATATGAAGACTCATTATATCAAAAATTTAATAGAAATAAGAAAAACTTTACAAATGAACAATTACAAAAACTTGCAAGTGCAGGAATAGATGTTAAAATTAAATCAGAAGAAGAAATTCAAAGAAAAACTACTAGAATTGTTGATAAAGTTGATTCAACTATTAGTGCATTAATAGAATTTGAAAATGCTAATGGAAGAATGCCATCAGATAGTGGTGAAACTTTAGAAGAAAGATCACTTTATCAATTATATTTAAGAACGAAAGATTTATATACACCAGAGCAAATTAAACTTTTAGCTGATAATGGAATTATAGTAAAAGAAAAAAGAAAAAATAGTATTGATGAAATACTTGAAGATAGCACTAATGCAATAATAACTTTTGTAGTTATTAATCATAAAATGCCATCTGGTAAGTCTGAAGATAAAGCAGAACAATCTTTATATAATTCATTTAGAAGAAATAAAACAAAATATACATTAGAGCAAAAGCAAAGATTATTAGAAGCTGGAGCACCAATTCAACTTGATGAAGCTGAAAGCAATTTAGTAGTAAGTTCTTTAAGTTTAGAAGAACAAAATGAATTTTATAAAAAACAAATACAATATTGCCAAGAAATAAATAATGAAATATTATATAATTATTATTTAACAAAATTACAAATAATAAATGGACTATCAAATGCTGAAACTGGTGGAATATTAGATGGAGATTCAAATGGATTTAGAAGAAAGAATTAAAAAAATAGAAGAAAGAAATAAAAGAGTCGAATTAGATAAATTTTGGGAAACAAGTTGGACTAGAAAGATATGTATTATAATTTTAACTTATATTATTGTTATTACTTATTCATATTTAATTAGAGAATATAATTATGTATTATTAACATCACTTGTTCCTGTAATTGGTTTTACTTTATCAACATTATCTTTAAAAGCTGTAAGAAAAATATGGGAAAAGAATATTAAATAGCGAGGTAAAAATATATGCAAGAGATTTTAAATAAATATTATGAATTCTTTATTAGCAATAACTTTACAAATAAAGATACTACAGAAAATGATAAAGAATTTTATGAATTATATAAAATCATTACTAATCAATATGATTTATCAAAAAATAGAAGTTTAAAATATGATTTATTGGTATTTGATGACTTCTTTGATCGTGCTAATGTATTTTGTATTAGAAGACCAGGAGGATATTCTCTATCAAGAAATGATGAAGAAAGTTTAAAAAGAGCTTTTGAAAGACGAGAGAGTGTTTCATTTAATTGGTTTAGGGCATCTACTAATATGGTTAAAAATGATGATTTTATCTATTCAATAAAAAATGCTAAAAATGTTTTTTGTAAAGCATACTTATCAATAAAACCAGAAAAGTATATTGAAGTGATGATTAAACTTCAAGAATTTATAGATAGACTTTATAAAAATCATCCTGATGAAGAAATTGGAGAATGTAAATTCAGAAAATTTCCAGCAAATGATGCAATTGTTTTGAGATTTGCTAATAAAGAACATTATGAAGAATTTTTAAACTTCTTGGATGAAAATCCTGAAATAACAAGTTCTTTTGATATACCTAATTTATTTATTCCAAGAGATGAACATGGTATATCAATCTTACCTGATCAAGATAGTTCTTATAATTATTTTGTTACTAAAATGTTATGGGATTATATGTTTGAATGTAGAGAAAAAAATATAAATGTTTCAGTAGATGAATTATGTGATTTTATAACTAAATATGATTGTTCAACACCAGAGTTAGTTGATAAATGTAATGAAAGTGTAATAGAAAAATTTAAAGATATTTTAATTGGTAAATTATCATCAAAACCAGATTCTGAACTACTTTCTTTTATGAATGAAAAAGGTAAAAAAATTAATTAATTTAAAACGATGACTTATCTTTCTAAGTCATCGTCTTTTTTCGTTTTATAAAATTCTTCAGCAGCTTCATTCATTTCATCATTAATATGTTTAGTTGCTTTTTCAATTTCTTTTTTATTAAATAAATTAAATTTTCTTCTAGATTCCATTTCTTTTTGCTCTCTTTTCTTAACCTCTGAATCATATTGTTGTTTAAAATAATAAAGATTAATATTATTATAATTAAATAATCTATCAATTAAATTTTGTATAAATTCGGGAAGTTTTTTAATCATTTTATTTAAATAATAAATAAGATAATCAGTTCTTTCTTTCAAATCTTTATATCTAGCTTCAGTTTGATAATTGATACTCTTTAAATGTTCATTTTCTTCTTTTAACTTTTTATTTTCATCTAATAACTGATTTTTAGACTTAATAACAATTTTATTATTAAGTTTTTTCTTTTTATCAATTTCTTCTTTTATTTCATCTTTATCTTTGTTAAGTTTTGTTATTTGCTTATTGATAGATTTTTTATTATCTTCTAAATCAGATACTTCATTTTCAAGATTAAATATTTCTTGTTTAAGTCCTTTAACTCTTTCATTAAAGAGTTTTCTTTCATATGAAGTAATATCTCGATTTTTACCTTTTTCTTTTTCTTTAAGTTTGGAATTTAAACCATAAGCAATATTAAATTCATCAATACATCTTTCTCTCATTTTATCTTGAATAACTACTAATGATTCTTTTGTAAATATAGAAGTTTTACCAACTTGCCTTGATAAACCTGTTTTACAATTTTCTTTTACTGGAACTCCAACTATGTGCATATGTGGAGAATGTTCATCAAAATGTATAGTTGCATTTGCTACATAAAAGTCTGGAACTATTTCTTTTAAATCTTCAAGTTGTTGTTCAAACACCTGTGTCATTTGATATTTATATTCTAAACTTTTCTCATCCCAATATTCCATGTTTCCAAGTTCAATAACTATCTCACAGGCAAGATCATGTTTTGTATCGGTAGCAATTTTGTTAAAGTAGCTATCTATTTTTCTATCATCTCTTGTTTGCTTATTATTATATTCTAATCTTGCATCTTCAAATAAATCTAAATACAATTCTTTAACATCTTTAACAATATCATTTGAACCTTTTATAGTTTTAATTAGTTCTTGATTATTATCATACTGTCTTAAGTTATGATGATTAACTTTTCCTAATTGCTTAACATTTTGAATAGCATTATTATTCTTTGATGTAGTACCTGATGGAGTATTCTTTGCTTCTTGTCTTGCTTTAATAGATTTATTTTTATCATTACCTAAATGTAGTGAATAAGATAATTCCATATAAATTACACCTCCTTATTTTATGAATATTGAAAATGGCACTAAAGTGGCTTTGTCATTATTCATAACTTCCTATATATCTTGTCAGAAACAAGATATGGAAGCTAAGGTTTACCACCCTAGAAATCGTATTAATTTAACACTATCGCCACTTTCATTTACTATCGTAAACAAAACGTGCCACGCTTATAAATTAATCATCGATATCAGGTATACATTCAAACAAGTCTGGAATGTCTACCTTAATATCGTTAGGAGAGTCTTTTGTTACGAACATTCCCATACCCAATATTTCTTTTGAATCATCATCCTTTTCAGTAGGGAATATTCTTACAACGACATCTCCTTTATGAAGTGGTAGCATCTTTAATTCTTCGGTTTTCTTTTGAAGATAACCTTTATAAAAATTCACTTCATAACATTCATTTAATCTCATTAAGTGTCTATATACTTCTTTAGCAGGTAAGTATTCACTATAACGAACTTTACCATCTACACAAAATCCATTAAATGAATGTACTATCTTTCTTTTCCAATCAATATAACCTTTATCAAACAATGATTTAAAATCTTTATAGAAAGTAGATCTAAAATTTGTTAGTTTAACTTTGTATTTATTATTTACTAATTCTAATTCAATATCATCAATATATTTCATAACTATTTCAGCTTTTTCTTCACGTTCTAAACTATCCCAACTATCAACAAAAGCATTATATAAAATTGGTAGTTTGATAGAGTTGATAAAATCCATATCTCTTTTAACTAAAATATCATCAACAGATAAGTTTAATTTACTAACTTGTTCATTTTCTAAAATCTTCTTTTGAATATCTTTAATTTTATTTTCAATGGTATTTGTTTCTTCTTTATATTCTTCTTGTTTATTATTTTCTTTTTTTAATAGTTTGTCTAAAAATCCCACAACAATCCATCCTTTATACTATTGTATCAATTAATATTTAAAAAGAAAAAACTTATTTTTTAGCGAATATATGTTGAAAGGAGATTCAACATATGTACTATATAAAGATAATATTAGGAGGACTTTTATGAAATGTCCTCTATTCAAAAACAACTTTCTTTATTATTCGATAAAAGAAAACAAAGTCTTTTCGTTGATGATTTAACATATCAAAGAATACAATCTCAAGTCTTTAATTATCCTAAGAAATATCAAAATGGATATACTTATTATATTGACTTAGATAATGATTTATATTGAAAATCATGAACCTATCATCCATAATAAAATCAGTAATTATGAAGAATGGTTAGATAGATTGGGCAATGAATTAGGAGGCAAAAAACATGAAAAAAATAAATGAAACTCAACGAAAAATAATTCATTTATTGAATGATTTGGGCATTGATCGTATCAGCATGGCTGGAATTATGGGAACATTAGAACAAGAAAACTTAAATGAAAATACTTTTTAAATTTCATTGAAAATAAAGTTTCTCTTACTATCGAAGATTGTACAGACCAAATATGGCGTATGAGAGGATGTTAAAAATAAATACGAAAAGCTCATAAACACTATGTTTTCTAGCATTTATGAGCTTTATTTTTTATAGTAATTATACTCTTTAAAATTATTCACCAACGTATGGTAATAATCCCATTTGTCTAGCACGTTTGATAGCTACTGCTAATTGTCTTTGATATTTAGCAGAAGTTCCAGTTACACGTCTAGGAATGATTTTACCGTTAGCTGAAACAAATCTTTTTAATAATTCAACATCTTTATAATCGATGTAAGTAATTTTGTTTTTTGTAAAATAACAAACTTTTCTTCTACCCATTCTTTGTCTTTTAAAAGCCATGTTCATATACTCCTTTTCTAAAATTGAATATCGTCTTCCATGATATTAAATGAATTGTCAAAATCTTTTTCTAATTCAACTGTTTGCATATCTTGGAAATTATCTGTTTGTGGTTGAGCAGGTTGAGAATATTGATTATTCATCATACCTTGGTTCATAGAACTTTGGTTTCTTTCTCTTTGAGCTCTTGTTTCTAAGAATTGAACAGAGTCACAAACAACTTCTGTAACGTATACGCGTTGTCCTTGAGCATTATCATAAGATCTAGAACGAAGTCTACCTTCAACTCCTACTAAAGATCCTTTTGCACAATATTGTGCAACATTTTCAGCGACTTTATTCCATACAACGCATGAAATATAATCAGCTTGTTGCCCATCTGCAGAGTTATAGTTACGATTTAACGCTAACGTAAAACTTGTAACTGCAGCCCCGTTTCCAGTTCTTCTAAGTTCTGGATCACGAGTCATTCTACCAACCATAACAACTCTATTAATCATCGTCAAATGCCTCCTAATTATTTACGAAGAGTTAAGTGACGTAAAACTGAAGCGTTGATTCTTGATAAACGTTCGAATTCAGCGATTTCTGCTGGTGCACAAGTTACATCAACTACAACATAGTAACCTTTTGTGTAATCTTTAATTTCGTAAGCGAAATCACGTAATCCCCATTCGTTGACATTATCAACTGAACCACCGTTAGCAGTTAAGATTGATTTGAAGTTTTCAATTAAAGTATTTCTAGCTTCTTCTTCAACATCTGGTTTTACAATAAACATAATTTCATATTTATTCATCTCTTTTACCTCCTATGGTCTTTTGGCTTACTTTTTGGTA
>ERZ827522.524-NODE-524-length-47403-cov-3.900735_pt1 | contig 47403 bp, 41 predicted proteins | sample MGYA00519580_ERZ827522 | MGnify/ENA primary metagenome ERZ827522 (study PRJEB31778, sample SAMEA3449340) | human gut metagenome | biome: human gut; feature: human-associated habitat; material: faeces | place: United Kingdom | collected 2010/2012 ... | reverse complement strand
CCGCTTCGCTACTTGCTCATAACCAAATAACTGCTCCGCAGTTTATTTGGTTAAATTATAAGCTTCTTTACTCTGTCATCGCCTTTTTTATAGCCTCAAGTTTCTCCTCGGCATCTTTAAAGTTTTCGCCTTTTACACCGAAATAGTATTTGATCTTTGGCTCAGTTCCGGAAGGACGAACACAGCACCATGCATTGTTTTCCAGCTCATAATAAAGAACATTGGATGTGGTTTCTCCTGTGATCATATCCCTGCGGCAGTCACTCTTGTAATCGCGGCATGCAAGGACTTTGAACCCACCAAGCTCTTTCGGTGGATTCTCACGGAAGGCATTCATCATGGCTGTGATCTTCTGGGAACCGTCGATTCCTTTCAGGGTTACTGTTGCAAGGTCTTCTTTGTAGTAACCATATTTCTCATACAGTTCCACCATGGCATCCCAGAGCGTTTTTCCCTGAAGTTTGTAGTATGCGGCAACTTCGCAGAGCATCATCACTGCAACCGGCGCATCTTTATCTCTTGCATAGGTTCCTGCCAGACAGCCGTAGCTCTCCTCAAGTCCGAATACGTAGTGATGGCTTCCTGTCTCATCAAACAGGCGGATCTGCTCCCCGATATACTTAAAGCCTGTCAGCACTTCGATCAGAGCTGTGTTGTATTCTTTTGCAACAGCTTTTGCCATATCTGTAGTAACAATGGTCTCAACAAGCGCAGGATTTTCCGGCATGGTGCCTGTTTTGGTACGCTCCCGCAAAATATACTCGGCGATGAGCATGCAGGACATATTTCCGGTAAAGCTTACATATTCACCGGTTTTCGTATCTTTTGCATGAACACCAAGACGGTCTGCATCCGGATCTGTGGCAAGAATAATATCTGCATCTACTTTTTTTGCAAGCTCAAGAGCAAGTGTCCAGGCATTTTTGTCCTCCGGGTTCGGATATGGAACTGTCGGGAAGTTTCCGTCCGGAACCTTCTGTTCTTCCACAACATAAACCTGTGTGAAACCAAGCTCACGGAGAACTCTTCGGACAGGAATATTTCCGGTTCCGTGAAGTGGTGTGTAAACGATCTTCATATCCTTGGCAGCCTCCGGGATGATCTCCGGGTGGATGCTCTGTTTTTTCAGCTGCGCGATATATTTGTCATCAAAATCGGTTCCGATGATGCTGAACAGATTCTCTGCTCTGGCTTCATCTTCTTCCATTGTTTTTACCATGGAAAAATCCGTTACTTTTGCTACTTCTGCAAGAATGTTTTTATCATGAGGCGGTGTGATCTGGGCACCGTCTTCCCAGTATACTTTATATCCGTTGTATTCTCTCGGGTTATGGCTGGCTGTGATCACAATACCGGCAATACAGCCAAGCTCACGGACTGCAAAAGAAAGCTCCGGTGTGGGACGAAGTGACTCAAAAAGATAGGTATGGATGCCGTTTGCATTCAGGCAGAGCGCTGCCTCTCTTGCAAACTCCGGTGACATGATACGGGAATCGTGGGCAATGGCAACGCCCTTGTTCTGGCCGTTCATGGCAATGATATAATTGGCCAGTCCCTGTGTGGCCTGGCGTACCGTATAGATATTCATACGGTTGGTTCCTGCTCCGATCATTCCACGGAGTCCGCCGGTTCCAAACTCCAGCTGACGGTAAAAACGGTCCTCGATCTCTTTTTCGTTCCCCTCAAGTTTTTTCAGTTCCTCCTGGGTCTGCGCGTCGAAGTACGGGTCTGTGCACCACTTTTTGTAGATTTCCTGATAACTCATCTTTTTACATCCTCCCTGATTTTTATTATTTTTTACAATACTTAACTGGAAATTTCCCGCACACAGCCTTCCTATGAAGCAGCCCATGTGACTTTATTTTCCCGTCAAATATCCAATATCAAAACCTTATATCCCGTCAGTTTTTTCTGGTTACGCTTCTGCCAGCCGGTCAAAGATCTTCACCAGAAACAGCGAATTCACAAATGCCTGCACACCGCCGCCCACAAATACCCAGATCCAGAAGATCGCGGAAAAGGTCTGCGGAGAGATCAGAAACCAGAGCACAGGAAAAAGATTCACAACTGTGATCACAAGAGTCTGTCCGATGTGGCTGGCTGCCAGTCTGGCACCGTTCTCAAATGTCTTTTTTACCGTATTCTCAAACTTTGCAAGAAGCGGAAATACATAGGAAAAGACTGCTGCGCAGATAATCCCGAGAACAATACAGAAGCCGTACATAAAAGAAGCTCCCTGTGCCCTTCCTGCTGCTCCCAGGATATGAAAATCCGCGACCAGCACCACAACCACCACCAGAACGATCACAGTTACCGGTAATGACTGAAGAAAATTCTGTTTAAAAGAATGGAAAAATTCTCTTGTCACAGTGGTTTCTTCATCTTTTACAAGCTTCAGCATCACATAGTACAGAGCAATGGTAGATGCGCCGATGGTGATCACCGGGATACAGCACAAAAGCCACAGGATGCTCAGCCAGAAAATGTTGAAGATCTTTGTCATGATCTGTGTGTAAGCACTGTCGCCGCGAAAATTATCTTTAAAAGCCATTATCTTTTCCTCCCCAAAAAGAAATATTTAACCAAATAATTACTTCACCGTTATTCGATGTAGATCTGCGTAACGAATATGGATTGCAAATATCCGACCGGCCACTCATTCCTCCATCAGATACTCCAGAAACTTCAGTGCGTTCTCCGGATTTTTTGTTCCAACCGCTACTGCAAATACCGGATCTTTGATATATTCCGACATCTCCGTGAACCGATTGTCCCCGGAAAGACTGATCCCGTAAGGTTTCACCTCTCCCTGACCGGTTTCATGATCCTCAAAGGAAACCTCGTCATCCTCTTTATAACCGGCTGCATACTGATAAGATTCCCCGTATTTTTTCTCCAGGTCTTCTTCTGTTACCTCATCCAGGCTTTCAAAATAGCCATAACCTGCATATTCCTCAAACAGCTCCCGATCCAGGATCACCACATCGATCTGCTGACTGTGAAGATAAACCTGAAGTTTATCCAGGGCTCCATCTTTGACATAAAAAGATCATCGATCTGCACGGTTTTCCGTTTTCCATCTGCTCCCAGAAGATTACTCATATCCGCTGTAACCTGTGCAAGTTTCTTCTCATCCAGAAATTCATCGATCACTGCCGCATAGAGAAGATTCTCCGTTCTCGGCCTTGCCACATGCCATATCAGGGATACTGCCACAGCAATAAGAAGGATCACTCCCACTGCCGTAAGGAGATAATAGTCTTTCAGATATTGTATTTTCTGCTGCCGGTCCATTTCCGGCCATTTTCTTACTTCGGATTTCCGCATAGGTTCTCCTCGTCACAATTCCTGACATTCTTCACATTTAAGTAAGTAGAATGTTTATTTGTTTTTTATTTAGCTAAATTTTAATATCTTTTAGCTAAATCTCAATCTGATCAGCCCGTTAATTTTGCAATGTACTTAACTTTGTCTAATACGCACAAAAAAAGAGGCACTGTTTTTGTTACTTTTACAGTGCCTCTCTGAGTCGTTATACTACTGGCCTAAATGCCGTTGTTTTATTTTGCAGTAAAATGATACAGTCTACTCTTGAAATCGCCCCAGAAATCTTTCATCAGGAATCCACCCTTCATCAGCATCTCTCCTGTGTAAGTTTCCTCTGTTCCTTCCAGTCTGTATGTTACCTTCGGATCAAAGCCTCTCAGAAATACTTTTCTGGAATGGCTGTTTGGTACGCCAAGTACCTGTACATAAGTTACCAGCACTTCTTTTTTGTCCTGTGAGGAAAGTGCCCAGCAGTCATATTTATGGTTTTCCCGGTAGGATGCGATCCGGTAATACTCTCCCTGCTGGATCAGGTGTCTGTATTTATTGTAGGTTGCCGTCTGCTCCGGAATCAGCGCTCTGTCCTCCTCCGGGATCTTTGTGATATCCAGCTCATAGCCGAAGGTTCCTGCAAGAGCCACATGGCCCCTTGTCTCAAATGGTGTCACACGTCCCACAGAGTGGTTCGGGCAGTCGCTGACATGGGCACCGATCACAGAAAGGGGATATATCAGTGCGCTTCCTTCCTGGATCATCAGACGCTCCACTGCATCCGTATTGTCGGAACACCAGATCTGCGGGCTGTAATAAAGCATTCCCGGATCAAAACGTGCGCCGCCGCCGGAGCAGTTCTCAAGAAGAAGATCCGGAAACTCCGTAACCAGTCTCTCCTGAAGCTCATAAACACCAAGCACATATCTGTGGAAAAGCTCCTGCTGTCTTTCTTTGGGAAGATAGCTGCTGCCAAGGTCAGAAAGCTGACGGTTCATATCCCATTTCACATAGGCAATGTTTGCACTTCGAAGAACAGATGCCACACATTCGTAGGCATAATCTCTTACTTCCGGTCTGGAAAAATCCAGAACATACTGGTTTCTGCTCTGGGTTGCCTCACGGCCCTGGATCTGGATCGCCCAGTCCGGATGTGCACGGTAAAGGTCAGAATCCGGTGAGATCATCTCCGGCTCAAACCAGATTCCAAACTGAAGGCCGATCTTGTTTACTTCATCTACCAGATGTTTCAGGCCGCCTGTGATCTTCTCTTCGTTGACTTTCCAGTCACCAAGAGAACAGTTGTCGGAATTACGTTTTCCGAACCATCCATCATCCATGACCAGCATCTCAATGCCACATTTTTTTGCCTCTCTGGCAATGTCAAGAAGCTTGTCCGTATTAAAATCAAAATATGTAGCCTCCCAGTTGTTGATCAGGATCGGACGTTTCTCATATTTAAATTTGCTGCGGATGAGATGGTTCCGGTAAAAGTCATGATAACTTCTTGTCATCGCTCCAAGACCGTTTCCGGAGTAAACTATAACCACCTCCGGTGCCTGGAATTCCTCTCCCGGTGTAAGGAGCCAGGAAAATTCCTCCGGATTGATTCCCATAGTCATACGGAGGTTATCAAACTGGCACAGCTCTGTCTCCGCCATAAAGTTTCCGGAATACACGAAATGCATGGCGTAAACTTTACCGTTTTCCTGCTCGGTTCCGTTTGTCACAAGGGCAATAAACGGATGTTCCTGGTGGCTGGACTCTCCTCTTGCGGAAGAGATCACCTGTTTTCCGTAATGGAGCTCTCCGGTCTGGATGTGACGCTCTCTTGCCCAGGTTCCGTGAAGAGACAGCATGGAAAAATTCTCATTGTCCATATCCAGGCAGGCACTTAAGATCTTCTCGATGCGGAGATCTTCTTTTCCCTGATTCTGTACACGGACGCTTCGCGTAATTACATTTTCTTTCTCAAAGGCAGTATAGGAAAGGACCACCTCGAGATCCAGATCTGCATCTTTCAGGGTAATCTCCAGTGTTTCTGCCTCATCCTCTGTGGCAAAAGATGCCGGAAGCCCTTTCAGTCCTTTTTTGCCTTTATAGATCTCATGTCCTGTGTAATGCAGTTCACATCCCATATTTCCGGCTGCATTTCGGATATTCAGGCAGCTTTCCCGGTAATCTCCGATTCCTCCGGTTGGATACTCCATGGGAAAGAAATCAAGGAATGCGGATTTCTCTCTTTTGTTTACCGATGGTGTATACGGCGGCTCTTCCATTCGAAGAAGATAATTGTCTGCCTCCATAAAAAGTCTGTCCCCGTAATAAATATGTCCCAGAAAACCTTCCGGGCTTACCCCCATCACATAGGTGCTTTTTTCCGTATCAAGACGGAAGATCTTTTTCTCTTCATTAAACGTAACTGACATGTGCCTTCTCCTTTTTTATATTATTAAGCGGATCTTTACGATCTGACTTTATGACTTCCCCAAAACCTGTCAACGCTTCTGCGCTTTATTTTATAAAGCTAATTTTAGCTGTATTATAGTTAATTTTAGTCTTTAAGTCAACGTCTGTTTCTGCTTTTCCCTGATTCTTTTTTGCCCCACTATGTCTCTACTCTTTCACAGACACCGCCGGCATTTCCAGATACCGGTTCAGATCTTCCGTGAGAATACGGATCTTGTCTCTGGTGTCTTGCTCTTTGTAAGTCAGCCGGCTGGCGATCCTGGTAATATAATCCTCCTCTTCAATGATCTCACAGGTCTCCGGGAAATTAATATCATAGTACTGGGCAAGATAAGATACCCAGTAGTCCACCGGCACCTGTCTGTCTGCAGATAATACTGACTCCCTTCTGAGACAGGATTCCCACACTGCCGGCGAGATCAGGCCTTCTCCGGCTGTTTCCTCGGAAACTCCAAGCATGGCTTCAATGGATGCCACCAGTTTCACCCGGCAGTTATCCAGTTTATCTGCATCCCGGATCAGTTTTGCATGAAACAACGTTCTGGCATCATGGATTCCTTCCAGTTTAAAATCACTGTGCTTACGGATCGCCGCATTGATCAGATCATCAAACAGATCCTCACGGACAAAACGCCGGATCATCTTTTCCTCCCCGAAGAGAAGTTCCGCCCCGAATACTGCATGATCCATGGTTCCCGGCTCAAAACTGTGAAATCTTCGGATCTGTTCAAAACGTCCGATATCGTGAAGCAGCCCGATCAGCTCTGCAAGTTCCACATCTTCCCTGGAACACTCCATCCTCCTGGCGATCTCCCCTGCGTATTTCACCACACCGTAAGTATGCTCGATCTTCAGATAGATCTGCTCATCCTGCCGGTCGTATTCATCCAGATAATTTTCAAATTCCTGCTTTGCGTGTTCAATATCGATCATCCCGCCACGCACCTCCTGACTTTTCTTCTGTTCCTCTGATATCCCCTGCAAAGAATCCCCCGTTTATAAAAATGGTATCAAAAAAAGCGCTATCCTTCAATAACGCTTTTTAAAATATTTAAACTTTTTATTTTAATTTATTCATATTTCACGATTTCTTTCCGCAGCCGCTTCATGATGCGTTTTTCCAGGCGTGAAATATAAGACTGTGAAATTCCCAGGAGATCTGCCACCTCCTTCTGTGTTTTCTCCATTCCTTCCCGGTTTCCGATTCCAAAACGCAGACGGATGATCATCTGCTCCCGCTTCGTCAGTTTACTGATGGCTTTTCCCAGAAGCGCGATCTCCACCTCATCTTCCAGACGTCTGGAGATCACATCATCGTCCGTTCCCAGGATATCAGAAAGCAGTAACTCATTTCCATCCCAGTCCACATTCAACGGCTCGTCGATGGAAACTTCCATCTTGGTCTTGCTGTTTCTCCGGAGGTACATCAAAATCTCATTTTCAATACATCTGGATGCATAGGTAGCAAGTTTGATATTTTTTACCGGATTAAATGTATTGATAGCCTTTATAAGTCCTATGGTTCCGATAGAGATCAGATCTTCCACACTAACTCCTGTGTTGTCAAATTTTTTTGCAATATAAACCACAAGCCGGAGATTATGCTCGATCAGAACGGCCTTTGCCTCTTTTTCCTTTTCTGTCCCAAGCATTGCTATCACTTCAGCTTCACGCTCCGCCGGCAGCGGTGCCGGAAGGATGTCATTTCCCCCAATATAAAAAACATCTCCCGGTCGATTGATCATAAACCTCTGGATCACCTGAAATGGATAAGATCTTACAGCTGCTCTGTTCATAATATAAGCCCCCTTCTTAATTTAATAGTCTGGAATTCAAAAGTATCCCGTACTCTTCTCCCAAAGCTGAGGGCTCGGATGTTATGGCAAGCACTGGTTTTCCCACATGTACCACCCTTCCGGGAGTTTGGATCAGAAATTCGTCAAGAACCACTGCCAGCAGCAATCCTTTTTTTCCATCTGCGGTACGACAACTCAGAAAATGTGGCTGCAGACTGACAAGCTCCGTATTTTCCAGTCCCTCTGGCTTATCTCTGATATCCATCAGTTTTTTTACCAGTTCTTCCGATACCAGGCTTCCCAGAAGTTCCTGTTTTATAACAGATACCGGCTGTTTTTTCACGGGATCCATAAGGAAGTTTCCCGTATCAAAAAATCCATATGTCTGCTGTATCTTCCCCTGATATTTAAGCGTGACCGGATAAATATTCCTTCTGCCAAATCGGAAGGTCTCGGCTGCACACCCCAGTGTATAAAATGCACCGTAAATCCCTGCCACAAAAAGCAGAAATGTTTTCACCGTCATGGTCCTTTCCGTTTCCAGTGCCTGATAGATCCCGCCTACCACAAAAGCTGTGAAATACAAAGCCAGAATGGTTTTCGCAAGAAGGCCTCCTTTTTTCAGGCGAAAAGCAAAGGATGCCATAAAAAAAGCGCAGCCGCCATGGATCAGTACAGCAGCAGGAAAAATAATCTTAAAAGGTACACAAAGAAGCAGGCAGGATACAAAAGATCCAAAGGCAGCGGATAACACGCATCTTAAGCGTTTCCCGTCAAGATGCAGAAATTTTCCCACAAGTCTTAAAAGCATATAATCCATAAGGAAATTCGTCATAAAAACGATATCTATGTATATATTCTGATACATAAGACTCCCCCACTGCTGTTTTATCTGCCATTGATTCTCAACTTTGGTAAGTACATTTATTATAGGGCAGGCTCTGTGCATATTTTGTCAAAGTTGGATGTCGATTCTTCAAACTTATCGGGGCATTTCTGTCTGCATCGACATTTATAGATTTTTTCTATGGATCAGCGACAAAAATGTATAAATTTCCGTACAATATGTGTATTTATTGATTTTCGCACTTTATAGTGTTAAAATATTTTTTATTATATATTTCGTAAAAAAATTCTATTTTATGAGATACAGGAGGGAATCGAACAATGATCAATATTACCGGACATACCGGGCTTACCGGCCTTCTGGGAAGCCCAGTGGCACACAGCGTATCACCTTTAATGCACAATGAAGCATTTCGTTACCTCGGGCTTGATTATGTGTATCTCTGTTTTGATGTGACAGAGGAGACCCTTCCCCAGGCAGTGGAAGGACTGAAAGCCTGCGGGATCAAGGGCTTTAACCTGACCATGCCAAACAAGAATAAGATCGTGGAGCTCCTGGACGAACTTTCTCCTACCGCACAGCTGATTGGAGCGGTAAATACCGTCCGCAATGATAATGGAAAATTAAAGGGATTTAATACCGATGGTTATGGATTTACCCAGTCTGCCAGAGATGCAGGCTGTGATGTGAAGGGACGCACCATCACCGTTATGGGTGTGGGCGGTGCCGGAATGGCAATCTGCGGACAGTCCGCCCTGGAAGGTGCAAAAAAGATCCATGTTTTTGCACGTCCTACCAGCCGTTACTGGGAACGTGCCGCTGCCATGGCAGAAAAAATGTCTCATATGACAGAATGTCAGATGATCCTTCATGAGATGGATGATCACGCCGCTCTGAAAGACGCACTGGAAGAAAGCACTCTTCTGATCAACGCTACCTCTGTGGGAATGGTTCCGGATGTGACCGGCACAGTCATCCCGGACAAAACTCTGTTCCATCCGGAACTTACGGTAGCCGATGTTGTGTATGAACCAAGAGAAACAAGACTTCTTAGAGAAGCCCGGGAAGCCGGATGTCCAACCTTTAACGGAATGTACATGCTGCTTCACCAGGGCGTAAAAGCATTCCACATCTGGACCGGACTGGATATGCCGGTTGAGATTGTAAGAGAGAAATATTTTAAATAATCCATCCCTGTTAATACACGATCCGCATATTAATTCCCTGTGGGAAATCTCCGTATTTTTCTCCGAAGAGATTGATTCCACCCTGATTTATGGCATCCGGGCGCACTCCGATCCTCAGAGAAATATACGGTTTTCCTGACAGGCGCACGGTTTCCAGTATATTCTCATCGTTCACCTTAATCTCATTGATGTAACATCCATCTTTTCGCAGAGAAACTCCTGTCATAAATCCATACTGCGTCAGACCTATGGGCCATACATTTGGTGTCAGTCTTCCTCTTCTTGCTCCCAGATCTCCCGGACATGTATAAGTCCCAATCTCTGTTCCATTAACTGAAAAAGTAATATCCGACGGCCACTGGGCATTATATCCAGGTGCTTCCGAACAGAGTTCCATGGAAAAGTTCATCTCCTGGATGTTCCAGAGGGGATTTATTTTGTTGGGAAAACGATATTCTATATATCCCCGGCTGAACCAGATCAGCTGCGCCTGCTGCCTGTCCGTCGAATAAAAAGACCTTGGATCATCAAAAGTATCAATTACCCCGTTCATTCCCGCCAGGCCACAGGAAGGTTCCACCTGAAAATCTGTATAATTTCCAAGGGGCATCTGGTATACCAGCGTATTTTCCGCCGCGCTGATATCCGTATCATACGCTTCCAGATGAAACGAAATAAAATCGCACATGCAGACTCTCATGGAGCCATGAATTCCCGGCTGGCTTTCTGTAGATACCAGATGAGCATCCTCCAGACAGCGGATATGCAGCGCTGTTGAAGACAACGGGATTCCCAGTCTCCTGGAAATTTCCTGCAGTGACAACGGATGCACCTTTATCAGATTCAAAATATCAATCCGTACCGCTGAAGACAGCGCCTTTCCGATTGCTGTGATCCATGGTTTGTGACTCTCTGTTGACAGGTTCAGTTCCAGTTCCTTTTCTGTTGTAATTCCCTGACTGATTCTTTCTTCCGCCATTCTTTTTCCTCCGTTTCAAGATTCATGTAATGAATATCTGCTTCTTTTCTTATTTATTTCATTATTTATGTAATAAATATCATTTTTTCAAAAATATATACAAATTGCATTATACATTCTTGTTACAATCGCAGATTTGCGTCATTTTGCATTAAAACCATTGATTTTTTCGAATTTTATGACTACAATTATGAGTATAAAAAAGAGAAAAAACTTTTTGAAGCTTCGTTTTTTCCTCTACTTCCAGTAATTATGTAATAAATTTATTAACCCTATTATATGGCAGCCAGCGTAACCTGACAACATTCTTTTTATATCCCGGGCAATACCCATTACGGATATTTCAATATTGATTTTACTCAAAGAAAGGATTTAACTCTATGAGAAATGAATATCCGCGCCCTGATTTCATCCGGGAGAAATGGATGCCTTTAAATGGTACCTGGAATTTTCAGGACGGAACCGACAAAACTCCCGTAAAAATCCAGGTTCCCTTCCCGCCCCAGAGCAGACTCAGCGGGTTTCAGAAAGAACTTACTTCTGACAGAATCACCTATCAGCGAAATTTTTTTATCCCGGCAGAGTGGATCGGTCAGAGAATTCTTCTTCACTTCGGAGCTGTTGACTACAAATGCAGCGTATTTATCAACGATCATTGTGTCGGCTTTCATGAAGGCGGTCAGTCCTCCTTCACCTTTGATATCACAGATTTTCTTTCCGGAGGTGAAGAAACACTCACCGTGGCAGTTACCGATTACCTGCATGATGAAACCGTTCCCAGAGGCAAACAGTTCTGGAAATCATCCGGCGAGTTTATCTGGTACACGCAGTCCAGCGGCATCTGGCAGTCCGTATGGCTGGAGCCGGTAAATGAAGCTCACCTGGAATGGATTCATTTTACTCCGGATATTGATCAGGGTACTGTAGAAATCACTTATTTGCTTTCCGACTGCACTGTTTTTCCATGTGAACTGGAATGGGATATCCGGTTTAAGAACAATCCGGTTTCTCACGGTTCCCTTACTGTTTCCGAAAAACGCGGAAAGATCATTGTTGATATTTTCAAAAACAAGGCACTGCGCGGTTCCTTCCACTTTACCGGATGGTACTGGTCTCCGGAACATCCGAATCTTTTTACAGTAAGTGCACTTCTGAAATCCAGAAATATCCTTCTGGATCAGGTGGAAACTTACTTCGGAATGCGTAAGGTGCACGTCCACGACGGCAGAGTTTATCTTAACAATCAGCCTTATTATCAGAAACTGCTTCTGGATCAGGGCTACTGGAAGGACGGACTTGTTACCGCCCCATCCGAAGAAAACTATATCCAGGATATTCAGAAAGCCAAGGAAATGGGATTTAATGGCTGCCGTAAACATGAAAAAGCAGAAGATCCTCTCTTTCTTTACTGGGCCGATAAACTTGGATTTCTCGTATGGGAAAGCACCGCCAGTTTCTGGAGTTTTTCTCCGCAGTCAGCAGGTGTTTTTTCACAGGAATGGACCCGTACCATACAGAGAGACTACAATCACCCCTGCATTATTCTGTGGAACATGATGAACGAAAGCTGGGGAGTCCCCAGACTTTACGATAACACACAACAACAACATTTTGCGCGGTCTCTGTATCATCTGGCTCATGGCCTGGATCCTTCCAGACTTGTAATCGCCAATGATGGATGGGAAATGACGGAAAATGACATCTGTGCATTTCACTCCTACAAACACGGATCTCCGGATAACCCGGATGCTCAGGCCGCATTTTCTCTGGGACTTCAATCTCTTTCCGGACTTGAAAGCCTGGTAGAACGACCGCTTTTTGCAGACAGCTTTGTTTATGAAGGGCAGCCGGTTATGCTTACAGAAGCCGGAGGAATTTCCCTTAAAACAGGAAAGGATAAAAAAAGCTGGGGCTATTCTGATACAGACAGCGAAGAAAGTTTTCTCGCAGCTTACAGCCATGTAATCCGATCCATCTACGCTTCTGATCTGCTCTGTGGTTTCTGCTACACACAGCTATCTGATATCCAGCAGGAACAGAATGGGCTTCTCGATGAAGATCATCAGTTCAAAACAGATCCGAAAAAAATCAAAGCAATCAACGATTCCAGGGAAACGACAACCTCATTTTCCACCATTGAAGACTATTAAAGGAGGCCTCTATGAAAAAAACAATTTTTGTACTTCTGGATGCCTGCCAGTATGAAGCCGGCACACGAAATCTCGGATATCTGGAACATCTGATTGATTACAAAAAAGGTGCCAAATATAAAGTAAAAGGAGAACTTCCTTCTCTTTCCAGACCTATGTATGCAACGCTTCTTACAGGAACTCCGGTCTTTTCCCATGGGATTACGACCAATGATACCCTGAGGACCCTGGACTGTGACAATGTTTTTTCCCTCTGTCAGAAACAGGGTGGAAAAACCGCAGCCGCCGCTTATCACTGGTTCGGAGAACTTTATAACCACATTCCATTTCGCATTGACCGTGAAAGAATACAGCTTCAGTCTTCCGAAACCATTAATTCCGGAATTTACTACTGGGATGACACTTACCCGGATTCCCATCTTTTTGCTGATGGCGAATTTCTCCGACAGAATCAGAACCCGGATTTCCTCCTGATTCATTCTATGGCAATTGACGATCAGGGACATAAGCACGGATCCGGTTCAAAAGAATACGAAGAAGCCATCGCTGTTGCAGGGCATATGATCGCCAATCTGCTTCCCACATGGAGAGCCGCAGGATACCATGTGGTTGTCACTGCAGACCACGGCATCAACGAACTTGGCATCCACGGAGGAACCGATTGTGCACAGCGTGATGTTCCACTTTATATTTTCAGCGATCAGGTATCTGCCGGTCGATTTGAAAATCAGTATATTTCACAGCTTTGCATTGCCCCGCTTCTGTGCCGGCTTCTTGATATCGAGCCATCCCCGGATATGATGGCAGAGATTCCGATCAATATGGCAGATGCTATTTCACTCATACCATAACAAAGGAGGGTTTAACTATGAGAAAACGTAACTTATCTTTAATGAGCACTGTACTTGCAGCCGCACTTTCCGCATCCATGCTGATCTGTGCCATTCCTGTCAGCGCTGCGGACGCTTCAACCGTTGTTTTAAACGGCAAAGAAATGAGTCTTGATGACCTGATCAAAAACGCCAAAGAAGAAGGGGATCTGCAGTCTGTGGGAATGCCTGATGACTGGGCAAACTGGAAAGGTTCCTGGGATTCAATCACAGATACTTACGGAATCACCCACGGCGATGTTGATATGACTTCCGCAGAAGAGCTTTCTCAGTTTGCAGCTGAAAAAGATGATCCTACAAAAGATATCGGTGATATCGGTCTTTCCATGACACCAGAAGCCATCAAACAGGATGTCATCGGCACCTACAAAGCTTCCACCTGGGATTCCTTCCCGGACTGGGCAAAAGATCCTGACGGCCGCTGGATCATGACCTATACCGGATCTCTTGCCTTCATCGCAAACACAGAGTTTACCGGCGGAAAATGCCCGACATCCTGGGAAGATGTAAAGAACGGGGATTATCTGGTATCTGTCGGAAATGTTCTTGGCGGTGCCGCATCACAGGTTGCTGTATTATCCTGTGCGATCGCCAATGGCGGTTCCATGGATAATGTCCAGCCAGGAATTGATTACTTTAAAGAACTGGCCAAAGCCGGACGTCTTGACACCGGCGACACCACTTCCGCCCGCCTTGCAAGCGGTGAAATGGTCTGCTGTGTAGGTAATTATGATTATTCTGTCCTTGCATGGAGAGATAACATTGTAGCAGAAAATCCAACCATGGAACTTGATATCACAATCCCGTCTGACGGTTCCGTAACAAACGGATACGCGCAGATCATCAACAAATACGCGCCTCATCCAAATGCGGCAGGTCTTGCCATTGAATATCTCTGCAGCGACGAAGGTGCCATCAACCGTGCAGAAGGATATGCACGGCCGGCCAAACAGGACGTAACACTTCCTGACGATGTAAAATCCAAACTTCTTGATGATGATTTATACAAAAACTGTACAAATATCTCTGATGTTGACGCATTAAACAGCGCATGTGCAGAAATCGCTGAATTATGGGAAAGAGAAGTTCTTCCACTGGTTCAGTAAAAGGGAGGGCTGACAGATGAAAAAAGTTCGTAACCTTCAAAAACTGATACCGCTTCTTCCGCTACTTTTGCTGGCTATCCTGTTTATCTTTCTGCCGATTATAAGCATGGTCCAGAAAAGCTTTTTATCACCGGAAACGGGTGCTTTTACATTCAATAATTACAAAACAATCTTTACAGATTCCGTTTATCAGGTAGCAACCAGCAACAGTCTGTATCTGTCCTTTGCTTCCACTATCATTGGACTGATCCTCTCTTTCTTTATTGCCTGGGCAGTCAATGAACTTGGAAAAAACGGACAGAGCCGTATGTTATCCATGTTGAATATGGTATCAAATTTTGCTGGCTTACCACTTTATTTTTCATTTGTAGTTATTCTTGGAAACACCGGAATTTTTGTACTTGCACTGCGTGCCATCGGTATACAGCTGTCTACCGTTTTCCGTCTGTATTCCATCCAGGGGCTTTTGCTGATGTTTATTTACTTTCAGCTGCCCCTGGGCAGCCTGATGCTGGTTCCTGCTTTTCAGGCAGTGGATTATTCCTGGAAGGAAGCAGCTGAGATTCTGGAAGCTTCCCCGTTCCAGTTCTGGACGAGAATTGGAATTCCGGTAATGCTTCCCAGTCTTCTTGACACCTTTGCACTGCTTTTCGCCAATGCGATCACAGCTTACGCCACAGTTCTTCTTCTGGTAACCACCAGTATTCCTCTTCTTCCGGTAAAAATCACAACCATGTTTACCGGAGAAATGACACCGCAGAAAGAAATGGGATCTGCTCTGGCGATCTGGATGATCATCATCATGCTGGCCGTTATCTGTATCTGCAATCTTCTGAAAAAGCTGACGTATAAAGGAGGGGAACAGGTATGAAACGAAGAAAAAAACTGCCTTATGTTATCATTATCCTCGCCTGTATTTTTCTCCTGATTCCATTTGCTGCAACCCTTGTCTACTCCTTTACCATCGGATGGACAAAACTGTTTCCTGCAGGATGGACTTTTAAATACTGGATACAGGCGTTTACCGAGCCAACACTGTGGCCCGCTATCCTTCGAGGCGTTCTGATCAGTATCCCTCCGATTCTGATCTGCAACATCGTTGTAATTCTGGCTCTGTATACTTCAGTGGTCTATTATCCAAAACTTGAAAAATACATCCAGACCATCTGTATGATTCCAAATTCCCTGAAGGGTGTAACGATTGCAATTCCTGTACTGGCACTTTACGCAGGCGGAGTAACTTTCTTTTCCAACCGAATGGTAATGCTGGTCTGTATTTACAGTATTTCCATCCTGCCTTTTGTATATCAGGGAATCCGAAACAATCTGCACGGAATCAACGTTACCCGTCTTCTGGAAGCAGCGGAAATCCTGGGTGCCGGAAAATTATACGCATTTATCCGGATTATTCTTCCGAATATGCTGGCCGGTATCCTGGTATCTTCTCTTCTCGCTCTCTCCACAGTTTTCGGAGATTTTGCAGTCATAAAAATCATTGCGGGAAACAAATACGAAACCATTCAGATGCTTCTGTACAACAGCCGTCTGATTGTACTGCAGTATCAGTGTGTAATTGTAATCATCATGTTTACAGTTACTCTGGTTATTTCACAGCTTGTTTTTAAATTTCAGAACAGAAAGAGATAGGTGATATAAATGGCATATATTGAATTCAGAAATGTTCATAAAAGTTTCGGAAATAACGAAGTTCTGAAAGGCATCAATCTTTCTATTGATGAGGGAGAATTTGTCACTCTTCTCGGTCCCTCCGGCTGTGGAAAAAGTACGCTTCTCCGCTGTTTTTCAGGCCTGGAGACCGTTACGGAAGGAGAAATTTATCTGGACGGAACTAACATCACAGATTTTACTCCCAAACAGAGAAAAATCGGCATGGTTTTCCAGCAGTACAGTCTGTTCCCCAATATGACTGTGCGCCAGAATGTTGCCTTCGGCCTTCAGATGCAGAAAAAAGACAAACATTTTATTGCAGAAAAAGTAAATGATGTTCTTCATACCGTAGGACTTTCCGACAAGCTGGATCAGTATCCACGTCAGCTGTCCGGCGGCCAGCAGCAGCGTGTTGCCCTGGCCCGTGCCATTATCATGGAACCAAAAGTTCTTCTTCTGGATGAGCCTTTAAGCGCAATTGATGCCCTGCTGCGAAGAAACCTTCAGGTGGAAATCCGTAAAATTCAGCAGAGTCTGAAAATGACTACCATTTTCGTCACACATGATCAGGAAGAGGCCATGGTTATGTCCGACACCATCCATCTGTTTAATGTGGGTCAGATTGAACAGTCCGGATCACCGGCAGATATCTATACCCACCCGCAGACAAAATTTGCAGCCAATTTTATCGGACACTATAACATCCTCAGCAATCCGGATCTCAAAAAACTGTGCGGTCTTTCCTCAGACTGTGACTTTGTTGCAATCCGCCCGGAAGCCGTCCTGATTTCTCCGGAAACGCTGAATGATGCCGTTCATTTCCAGGGAAAGATCACCGGTGTGATGCTGCGTGGAACTACCATTTCCTACACCATAGACTGCGATGGTATCGAATTACGGGCAGATACCCTGTTTGAAACCAACCGGCAGCGCAATATGGGCGAAATGCTTCAGCTCCAGATTTTGAAAGAAGATATTCTTCATCTTCATTAATAACTCCTGACTTTACGGAGGTATTCCCTGCAAAAAAACTCCCACCAACAGGCAGCTATAAACAGCTGTCTCTGTCAGCGGGAGTTTGGTTATGTTATTTTATATCTTCTTATTTCTTTTCTTCCTGAACTTCGATCTTACGGATAGTCTTGTTCTTGATCTCTTCTTTGATGAAGCTGATGAACTCGCCAAGATCTTTCATTCCTTCATCACCAAGGTAACGGCTTCTTACGGAAACCTTGCCCTCTTCTTCCTCTTTTGCACCAACGATAAGCATGTATGGTACTCTCTCAAGACGTGCCTCACGGATCTTGTATCCCATCTTCTCAGAACGTCCGTCTACGGAGCAGCGGATGCCTGCCTCTTTCATCTGGGCCTCTACCTTCTGCGCATAATCGTTGAACTTCTCGGAGATCGGGATCACACGAACCTGCTCCGGGCAGAGCCATGTCGGGAACATTCCTGCATACTTCTCAATGAGCCATGCAAGAGTTCTCTCATAGCATCCCATAGATGTACGGTGGATGATGTACGGACGCTGTTTGTCGCCGTTCTCATCAATATAGTACATATCAAACTGTTCTGCAAGAAGTGCATCCCACTGGATTGTGATCATGGTGTCTTCTTTTCCGTATACGTTCTTGGCATTGATATCAACCTTCGGTCCGTAGAAAGCAGCCTCTCCTACATCCTCTGTGAACGGAATGTTCAGCTCGTTCAGCATCTGGCGGATATGACCCTCTGTCTCCTCCCATACTTCCGGCTCACCGATATATTTCTCTTTGTTTGTCGGGTCCCATTTGGAAAGGTGATAGGTTACATCTTCCTCAACACCAAGTACCTGCAGGCAGTACTGTGCAAGTGCGATACAGTCTTTGAACTCTTTTACCATCTGGTCCGGTCTTACAATCAGATGTCCCTCGGAAATCGTAAACTGACGAACTCGTGTCAGGCCATGCATCTCACCGGAATCCTCGTTACGGAACAGTGTGGATGTCTCGCCCAGACGGATCGGCAGATCACGGTAGCTGTGCTGCTCTGCTTTGTATACATAGTACTGGAACGGGCATGTCATCGGACGAAGTGCGTAAACCTCTTTGTCCTTTTCCTCGTCCCCAAGTACGAACATGCCGTCTTTGTAATGATCCCAGTGTCCGGAGATCTTGTAGAGATCACTCTTTGCCATCAGAGGAGTTTTTGTTCTTACATAGCCACGTTTTGTCTCCTCATCCTCGATCCAGCGCTGAAGCTCCTGCATCATGATCACACCGTTTGGCATGATAAGCGGAAGTCCCTGTCCGATTACGTCTACTGTTGTGAAGATCTTCATCTCACGGCCAAGTTTGTTATGATCGCGTCTCTTAGCCTCTTCCATCTGCTCCAGATGCTCTTTCAGCTCATCCTTTGTTGCATATGCAGTTCCGTAGATACGTGTGAGCATTGCGTTTTTCTCGCTTCCTCTCCAGTATGCGCTGGAAGAAGAAAGAAGCTTGAATGCTTTGACTCCTTTTACGCTCATCAGGTGTGGTCCTGCACAGAGGTCTGTCCAGTCTCCCTGGGAATAGAAGGAAATCTCCTCTCCCTCCGGAAGATCCTCGATCAGCTCTACCTTATATGGCTCATTTTTCTCTTTGAAGTATGCGATGGCATCCTCACGGGATTTTGTGAAACGCTCAATCTTTGCGCCTTTTTTGATGATCTTCTTCATCTCTTTTTCGATGGCATCAAGATCCTCACGGGAAAATGGCTCGTGGTCGAAATCATAGTAGAATCCTGTATCAATGGATGGTCCGATGGCAACCTTTGCCTCCGGATACAGATTCTGTACAGCCTGTGCCATTACATGAGATGCTGTATGACGGAGAACTGCAAGGCCCTTCTCATCTCTTGCTGTAAGGATGTTAAGCTCACAGTCATCCTCAAGGACTGTACGAAGATCTACAACCTCTCCGTTTACTTCTCCTGCACATGCAGCACGTGCAAGGCCTTCGCTGATGTCATATGCGATATCGATCACTGATCTTGCTTCTGAGTATTCTTTTTTTGAGCCGTCTTTTAATGTAATAATCATGATTGTTTCTCCTTTCGTTTTCAATGAGTTTCTATGATACACAGTGCATTTTCCTGTACCGGAGATCTTTTCCCGGAAAATACTGTGGAGTAATTTTCTCCGGAATAAAAAAATCCCTTACAGTACATCACGCACTGTAAGGGACGAGTTTATTCATTCTCGCGGTTCCACCCTGCTTGCTCCATATAAACAGATACCTGTCAAATACAAAGCCTCTCAATTATGATGATAACGGAATCACCGGACCGGATTGGGGCCACTCGGAGGTAGTTTTCAACTGTTTCCCGATAAGATGTTTCCAGCACTTCACATCTCTCTCTGTAACGTTTCACAGTTTACTCGTCTCGTCAACGTGTTTTTATTTCTTTTTCTGTGGTTCATTATAAGCGCAGTATTTTTATTTGTCAACGCATGTTTAAAAAAAATTTTCACAGATTTCCCATCATTTTATCCTTGATGATTGCCAGAATTTCTCTTGGAATGTAGACCAGAAGACGCCAGCTTCGATATCTGGAAGGTACCATAACAACTTCCCGGAAGCCGCATTTCCTTGCAATAGCTGCTCCTCTCCATACATGAAAATTGTTGGTCACCACGCCTATGGAACAATCTGTGGTTCCGATCTTCCTGCGGCTGAATTCCAGATTCTCCTTCGTGCTGGTGGACTCTTCTTCCAGGATCAATCTGTTCCCCTCTATCCCATGTCCGATGAGATAACGGTACATGGCCTCTGCCTCGGAAATGTTTTCTCCGTCACCTTTTCCACCGGAGAGAACTGCCCTTGTGCCAGGATTCTCCTTAAGATAAAGAAGAGCCCTTCTGGCTCGTTCCAGAAGGGCAAGTGTCATCCGTGTTCCGTCCACGTGGGCACCTAACACGATAATGTAATCCAGATTCTTCTTTACACTCATTATCTTCCGCAGCAGTATTTGTATTTCTTGCCGCTTCCGCATGGGCACGGATCGTTTCTTCCGACTTTGTGTGGTTTCACAACTGTGCCGGATTTCTTCTGCTCCATGTAGAGAGCTTTCTTCTTCTCTTCTGTGAAGATCTTGTCCCACTGAGGAAGGTTGTAAAGCCAGTCAGCCTTGGCATCTACCATGTTCTTATAGAGTGCCTCTTTATCAAATGCAAGGTTTACCTTGGTATCCTCATCCATAGTCTCGATCGGGTTCGGAACCTTCAGGCTGTCGTTGATTCCGTCAAGGAAACCAACCATAGTCATAACATCCTGACCGTATTTCTCAGCAAGCTCTTTAACAGTTCCGGAAACAACCTCATCCGGGTTCTCCAGAAGCTGCTCGTAAATGTTCTTCTCAATGTTAAAATAAGTTGCCCAGAAGCGCTGAAGCTTATTCTTATCTGCATTCTGATTATAAGCAACGGAACGCCACTGCTCAAGAATTGTCATATCGCTCATTGTCTGATCCTCTTTTCCAAAATTTTAGATGAATAAAGCGGCCGTTTCATTCCGCTTCGCAATTTTTGTTTATTATATCATCTTTTGGTGAAGAAAGCAAATACATCTATCTCATATCCACAAAAATCCACATAAAAAAGATACTTTCTCACCTGCAGCCGTCACTGTACTGTGCAGAATATTTTTTTGGAAAATCACGAAAAAGGACAGCAACTTTTCCCATTCACTGTCCTTTTCCTATGTGTCTTATATCATATCCTGTTTATTTTACTGAAGGTACTGATTGGACTTCCAGATCACACTTACCAGACGTGCAATGCATGCGCGCAGGTCCTCGATCTTAAGTGTTCCCTCTTTCAGTCCTTTTCTGAGATTGTCATGATCTCCGAAACATCCCGGCATTACCAGGTCATTTCCCGCTCTCATGCAGCCGGATGCTGTACAGCTGTCTCCCTGTTCTGTAGTCGTCCAGTCTGTCATGATCGCTCCTTTAAATCCCCATTCGTTTCTGGCGGACTCTGTACAGAGATCATAATTGTTTGCCGCATGAATACCGTTGATCAGATTGTAACTGGTCATGATGGACATTGGCTGTGCTTCTTTTACCGCAATTTCAAATCCTTTGAGATAAACTTCGCGAAGTGCACGCTCAGACACAACACTGTCTGATCCCATACGATTGTCTTCCTGATTGTTGCAGGCAAAATGTTTGATGGTCGTTCCACATCCATAATTGGACTGAACACCTTCTGTCATAGCTGCCGCAATGGTTCCGGATACATACGGGTCTTCGGAATAGTATTCGAAGTTTCTTCCGCAGAGAGGATTTCTGTGGATATTCATTCCCGGTGCCAACCAGAGTGTTACTCCGAAATGTTCCATCTCTGTTCCGATCATGGCTCCCACTTCACGGATCAGCTCCCGGTTCCAGGTCTGCGCAAGCAGTGTTCCTACCGGGATCGCAGTACAGTACTGATAATATCTTTCTCCCGGAAGTTCTCTGGAATCGTCATAGAACAATCCACCTTCCAGACTGAACTCAAATGGCATGGAAACAATGCTTCCGTCATTTACATGATAATACTTCATCAGGCGAAGTCCTGCCGGTCCGTCTGCCAGAACGATGCTTGCAAGACCTTTGTCTACTGCACAGCGATGGGTTTCACCTGCAGAACCTGGAACGGAAATTCCTGCTGCGCCAAGATTGCCACCCTGTGCTTTGCCCGGATCTCCTGCTGCCAGATCGATCAGATCTTCTTCTGACAAGGTATTTACAAAATCCATTGCTTCTTTTTCATAGAGGTCTGCATTCTTCTTATATTCCACAGTCTCGGTAGCAATGTCTGCTCCACGAATGTTAAGAACAGTCAGTTCCTCCTCTTTCGCCTGCTGCGCTGCTGCCGCCGCACGTTTTGCTGTTTTGGATGCTTCCTGAGAAATTTCTTCCAGTTCCTGTTTCAGCGGGAAAAGATTTCTGACCTGTCTTCGGATCACTTCCTGATCCAGTTTTATGCCTCCGCAGAGTTTTGCTGATGCAAGACTGTTTCCGACCCATATGCCATAAAAACCACTCTCAAGGATCCATGCAGCTCTCTTCTCATCATAAGAAGTCAGCCCATCCATCTTTACTTCCATGGTAACTTCCTGTGCTTCTCCCGGTTTCAGCTCGTTTGTCTTTGCATAGGCTGCAAGACGGTGTGCTTCTTTTTCGAGGATGCCGCCCGGCAGGGATGCGTAAACCTGTACGACTTCTTTACCGGAAACATTTCCCGTATTTCTGACCGTTGCCGTAACACGGATCTTTTCTGCTGATACCGCTTTCAGAGCACATCCGGTGATCTCAAAGTCTGTATAGGAAAGACCGTAACCGAATCCATAGCGCACCGGAACTTCAAAAGTATCAAAATAGCGGTATCCCACATAAATTCCCTCATCATAAAGCTCTGTTTCCACATTTCCGTTATTATGTGAAAACTTCTCGGAGCTGGGATAATCCTCATATTTATAAGCCCAGGTATCTGCCAGTTTACCGGATGGGTTCACCTTACCGGACAGGATATCCGCAAAGGCATTTCCGCCTTCCATTCCAGGCTGTACGATCACCAGAAGGGCTCTGATATTGCGGAACTCATCCATAAAGGAAAGATCCACCTGTGCACCTGCATTGATCACAACAACCACATTCTTATAATAAGCACAGATATCTGCCAGCATCTGATGCTCTTCTTCACTGAGATCATAATCGCCTTTGTCAGCAGTACGGTCTGATCCTTCTCCTGCGATCCGGCTCAGAACATAGATCGCGTTTTCTGTATCTTCTCCTTCGGCTGGTTTCTGGATCGGATCTCCTGCCGGCATCTTAAAGGGAGTGGTGCTGTATACCGTAAAGAAATCCATGGTATCTGCACCTTCTCCTGTTTTTGAAAGGATACTTCTCTTCCACTCCTGACGTGCATTTTCATAGATCTGGTCGTAGCTTTCGATCCACGCTTCTGTTGTCACCTGGAATCCGGCATTTTTCATTCCCTGAAAAACAGATACGCGTTCACGCTCATTGACATCTCCGGAGCCGGTTCCTCCCTTGATGGTCCTGCCTGCACCGGCACCATAAAGTGCCACTTTACTTCCTGCTTTCAGCGGAAGGATATGATCTTCATTTTTTAGTAAAACGATTCCCTCTGCCGCTGCACGGCGGGCCACTTTACGATGTTCCAATTCCCATGGCTGCACTTTGGGATCTGTAGTGCCGGAAAATTTTCTCTCTTTCAAAATACGTGTCATGATTATTCCTCTCTGATAAAATCTGCAAATGTTTCTTTTATTTTCTGTTCGTCATCTGTACCTGCATTCAGGACTAGCGGCTTGGAAAGATCAAGGCTGAAGATTCCCATGATCGATTTTGCATCTACATAATATTTACCGCTCTGCAGATCCATGTCGCAGTCAAATTTGCTGCAAAGTTTATTGAATTTATCTGCATCCTGCATGGATACGATGTTTACTGTTAATTTTACCATAATCAGACTCTCCTTTTCCAGTTAAATTCAAGCGGATATTTTGGGCAAGCGGATAAAAGCATCCGCATTCGCTACGTAGCTCTACACCAAATAACTGCTCCGCAGTTTATCAGAAGGAGCTACGCTCCTCCTGATACAAGCAAGTCCCCCTCGCAGGGGACTTACTTGATTTAGTTAAAGTACTTCCTGAGAAGATACGTCGGGGTGCAGCTCCATGCATGGCAGTAGCTGTTGACAATGCTGCTTCCATAAGGAGATTCCGCCGGATTTTCCGGATTGTAAAGTTCCCAGAATGTATCCGCACCGTGGCTTAACATTCCGCCCCAGTAATATTTCATATATTCCATTGCCTGGTCTCTTTTTCCGCACATCAGAAGTGCTTCCACAAAATGATGGTTCATGTACGGAGAAACCATTCCTTTTTCCGGTTTTAACTCCACCAGACGGTCCAGGATTTCTGCTCCCTCTGCGCTGTCTACCGCGCCTGCCAGGATCAGCCATACCTGACTTGCATAATTGATCTGTTTTTCCTCTCCGCTTATGAAAAGGCCGCTCTCTTTATCAAAAAGATATTTTTTCGCAGCTGCTGTTTTCGCCGCAGCTTCTTTTTTCATCTCTTCGGCTTTTTCAGCGTCTCCGAGGATTTCTGCGATCTTCTGTACCTTCTTTGCACAGTATATATAAACACCCTGCATTGCGCTCTGCTTGTTCAGACCATCCGTCCAGTCGATAAAGCCCCAGAAACCATCTCCGTTTTTCATAAGTTCCTTTTCATCAAACTGCTCTTTCGCAATTTCCATCTGACGATATGCACAGGCACTTAAATCTTTTAAAGTTTCCCTGTCACCGGACGCTTCGTAGTAGTCACAGAGGGTTGCTCCAAAGAACATGGAATAATCCAGAAGGAAGGTATCATCCACGATAAATTTCGGTTCTGTGAAAAGGCAGGCGCTGACCTGGCCATTATCCTTTGTCTGTCCAGCGAACAGATACAGACATCTTTTTACCAGATCCATGTTGTGGAAGGTCTCATAGTTCGCAAGTGCCTGGAGCCTTAAGTCGCCAAGCCACAGACGACGGTCTCTCTTTGGTCCGTCCTCGAATACGGACTGCATACAGTTTTGCAGGGTACGGAGGCTGACACGGTCCAGTTTTCGGATCATTTCATCCTCACTTTCCACCGGCTTTACATCTTCCATACTGACAGCGGAAACACTGACACAGGATACATCTTCCACTACCATCTGCCATTTCAGTGATGTATCTATCACCTCGATCTCCATATAGCGGAATGCATATCTTCTTGGAAGCTTCAGCTCTGCCGGAAGGACATCGACATGGATAAACTCTTCCTGGATCCATCCACGGCTGATCCACCCATCATAATCTGCGGAGTCCTCTGTCATCTCCTTGGCGATCTCACCGAATTTCAGTCTGAAAAATGCCGGTGCATCCTGAGGGCTTCCTACGGAGTTCAGTTTCAGGGTCACATATCCCACCTGATGATCTCCTAAATCCAGACAGATCTTATCTCCTTTTGCCAGGTGATAGCTGGAAAGATTTCCGATCTCATCTTTTTTATGAACTTCCGGATAAACATCTTCTGTTTTTACGATATCTACGATAGAAACCGGACGAACTACCGTTTCCCGTAACTTTGGTGTGCATGCTTCTGCTTTTTTTACAAAATCCTCATTGGTCACACGGACCATCTCAAGGTCACTGCTTACCTCTGGCATTATGCGTTTGCTCTCCTTTCATCCAGTTCTTTGACGATCTGCGGATAGATCTTATCCAGATCATAGAACATCATTGTGATAATTGTTGCGATATTTGTGATGATCGGCACCCAGATGTACATTGCTGTGATATAAGTCTGAGCCGTTGCTGTCTGTGTTGCAAGGTTTGCGTCAAATCCACCAAACTGAAGAAGTGCCGCACCGATACTGCTGGCGATAGCCATTCCCACTTTTCCAATGAAACCATTTACTGCGGAAAGAGTTCCGGCTGTATTTACACCGGATTTCCACTCACCATAATCAACAGGGTCCGGCTGCATTGCAAAATGCATACTTCCCTTCAGTCCGTATCCTGCTGCCGCGATCACCGCACCAGCCAGAAGAACCGGAACATTTGTGCCGCCAAAGAAGATGATCAGAAGACCACCCATATGTACAAAACTTCCTCCAACCATCAGATTTCGTTTTGATGTGAGTTTTACAAGGAACGGTGCACAAAGATTTGCTACGATTGGTACCAGTGTTGTGATGGTCGCAACGATCTGTACCAGTGTCGTGTTCTGTACAACATAAGTAAAGTAATAAATAACCGCACTTGCCTGGATCACAAATCCACCAAAGAACCAGACGATATTCAGTGCAAAAAGTTTCCACGGTTTGTTGTGGAGCAGACAGGAAATGTTTGCTTTAAGGCTGACTTTTTCCTGTTTGATGGTTACACGCTCTTTTGTGTTAAAGAAGCAGAAGAAGAATACAAGGCATCCGACTACACCGAAGATCATCATAACGATACGGAATCCAAGTGCCTCGTTGCCGTTTCCGAATTTGTCTACCAGTGTCAGGGCAAAAGCGCTGACTACAGTGGAACCGATGGATGAAAAGAAAGTTCTGCAGGATGCAAGGACGGTTCTCTCATGCGGGTCTTCGCTCAGTGCCGGAAGAATGGATGCCATCGGGATATTTACAACGGTGTATGCAGTGGAAAGCAGAATGTAAGTAATGTATGCGTAGATCAGCATACCTGTCTGTCCGATATCCGGTACAGAGAATGCAAGGACTGCAGCCACACCAAATGGAACCGCACCAAACAGGATCCATGGTCTTGATTTACCCCATTTTGTGTTTGTCTTGTCAATGAGGAATCCTACGATCAGGTCGGAAATTCCGTCAATTACTTTTGTTACCAGGAACATTACACTGACTGCACCGGCATTCAGATGCATGACATTTGTGTAAAAATACAGCAGATACAGGGAGATCATCTGCCAGATCAGGTTGCAGGCAAAATCGGAAGATCCATAACCGATTCTCTGACGCCACAGGCCGATCTTTACTTTCTTTTCAACTTCGTTCATCTCTTTTACCTCCGAATTTCTTTCTGGCATTACTGTACACTTTTTCCCTTTTTCTTCCAATTGTGATTTTTTTTGTAAAACACTGACGTTTTTTTCGATGATTATGATATACTTTCCTTATCTCTTATGAAAGATCCGCACGAAAAGGGGACTGTTATGAAACTTACCAGAGAAGAATTTCAGAAATACATTTATGCCTACAATGAAGATGAGATTTTTTACAAAACACTTTACCTTCAGGAGAAAGATCATCCGGGATATCAAGTTGAACCAGGCATGCCGTGCCCTCAGGGAAACTTCTCTCAACAATCATGCCATCTGCGAACTTGTAGGTTACGAAAGTCCGGAACATTTTATGCGTACTTTTAAGAAAACTTATGGAATGACTCCCGGTGAATACCGGAAGAAGAACAAAGAATAACGTAATAATGTAGTCAAAAATACGGAACCTCCATCCGGGCAGATAAATGTATCTGTCTTTCGTTAAAGAGAAGTTCCGCAATAAAAAATTTCAGGATAAATTTTTCATGATAAGCAATATCCTGCTGTCATAAAAAAACGGAGAATTTTATATATTATCTGTATAACAGATATCGTTCCGGGAGATACTTACCATATCCTCCCCTTTAGACGCAGAGGGCTTCGCGATGGTGCAGGTTCTCTGCGTTTCTCTTTTTACAGCAACTCATACTGCATCATCACAAATTACTTCACACCAAGTTCCTCAAGCTCTTTTGCCGCCTGTTTCAGGTTTTCGAACTGAATGGTACGGATCCCTGCTTTTCTAGCCCCTTCACAGTTGATGGCCCGGTCGTCCATAAATACCGACTTCTCCGGTTTCAGATCATAGCGTTTCAGAAGTGTCTCATAAATATCCACTTCCGGCTTGATCTGCTGTACGTCGCAGGAAAATACCACTCCGTCCATATATTTCAGGAACGGCATATCTTTTTTGGTTCTCTCCAGCATATAAGTTCCGTAATTAGAAAGAACATAGAGATGATATCCCTGGTTTTTGAGATATTTCACCCATGTTTCCGCATAGTCATAAAGATGCATGCATTCCGGATCCCGTCGTACCACTTCACGGATATCCTTCTCATATTCCGGTGCACTTTCTACAAATTTATCTACATACCAGGACTCCTCGTGGAGTGCTCTGTCCTGTTCTTCCCAGATTGGGTTTCGAAATGTTGCATCCGCAATTTTTTCATATTTTTCTTCCGGAAAATTGTAGCTCTTCAGATACTCTTCCCAGTCATATCCCATCAACACATTTCCCACATCAAAAATAACATTCTCGATCATACGGTTTTCATCCTCCTTTGGTTTCTCAGGTCCCCAGATCCGGTACGCCATCCAGAAAACATAAGCCACGATCGGTACCAGTACTGCTGCCGCAAAAGCGCCCCGGAACAAAGCCTGTGAGTTCTCACTGCTGCCCCATGCAAACACCATGGGAAGGCAGAACACGAGAAGCAAAATAACAACGCCTGCCAGTGCCGCAATTCTTTTAAAATTTTTCATTCGGAATCCTTTCACATGATATACCAGTTGTTATAGCCAATATTATCATCAGCCTCTTAACAAAAGGGCGCCGGAGAAATTTCCCCGGCGCTGCCTGTCGTAATCCTGTCACAGTAAATGATTATCTGTAAATGATGTCGTTTCTTCCTGGTCCGTTTGAGATCATGGTGATCGGGAATCCGATGTGTTTCTCTACGAACTCTACATATTTTCTGCAGTTCTCCGGAAGATCCTCGTATTTCTTGATTCCACGGATATCGCATTTCCATCCAGGAAGTTTCTCGATCACCGGTTTTGCTTTCTCAAGCATTACAGTTGTCGGGAATTCTGTTGTTACCTCTCCGTCGATCTCATAGCCTGTGCAAACCGGAATCTCATCCAGATATCCCAGAACATCCAGTACTGTAAAAGCAACGTCTGTAGCTCCCTGGAGACGGCATCCGTATTTGGATGCAACACAGTCGAACCATCCCATACGTCTCGGACGGCCTGTAGTAGCACCGAACTCACCACCGTCACCGCCACGTTTTCTCAGCTCATCTGCTTCCTCGCCGAAGATCTCAGAAACGAATGCACCTGCTCCAACTGCACTGGAGTAAGCTTTGCATACGGTTACGACCTTCTTGATCTCATATGGAGGCAGGCCTGCACCGATGGCACCATAAGCAGCCAGTGTGGAAGAGGATGTAACCATCGGATAGATTCCGTGATCCGGGTCTTTTAAGGTTCCAAGCTGTCCCTCAAGAAGAACCTGTTTTCCCTCTTTCAGTGCATTCCAGAGATAGAGAGATACGTCACATACGTATGGCTCAACCATTTTCTTGTATTCCATCAGCTCGTTCATGATATCTTCCGGTTTCAGAAGCGGTTTGTGATAGAGATGCTCAAGTGTTACGTTTTTGGTCTCACAGATACGTACAACTTTCTCTTTCAGTGCTTCCTCATCAAAGAGCTCACTTACCTGGAAGCCGATCTTTGCATATTTGTCAGAATAGAACGGAGCGATTCCGGATTTTGTGGAACCGAAAGCCTTGCCGCCAAGACGCTCCTCTTCATACTGATCGAACAGAATGTGGTAAGACATTACCATCTGTGCTCTGTTGGAGATCAGGATCTTCGGTGCCGGTACTCCACGGCCTACTACTTCGTTGTACTCCTTGAAGAATACCGGAATGTTCAGTGCAACACCGTTTCCGATGACACTTGTTGTATGTCCGTAAAACACACCTGACGGAAGTGTATGAAGTGCGAATTTACCATAATCATTTACGATGGTGTGGCCCGCATTGGCTCCACCCTGAAATCTTACGATGATATCAGCTTTCTCAGCAAGCATATCTGTGATCTTGCCTTTACCTTCATCTCCCCAGTTTGCTCCTACTACTGCAGTTACCATAACACAGTTCCTCCTTGTGTCTTTCTCTATTATTCGGAACGACATGTTCTCTGCCTGTAATACACAGAGACACGTCATTCCTGTCTGTGTTCATTTCTTAATGTTTATAACATCTTGGAATTATACGTTGATCTCAACCTTAACGCCAAGCAGATCCTTATGTGCATCCAGAACCGGCTGTACCACATTGGCAATAAACGCCTCTGTCTGCTCTTTTGCACGTCCTGTATATCTGGACGGATCCATGGATTTCTGAAGATCCTCAAGAGTCAGGTTAAATGCCGAATCCGCAGCGATCAGTTCAAGAAGGTTGTTATCCTTGCCTTCTACCTTCACGTTCTTGCCTGCTTCCATGGAAAGCTCACGGATACGCTCATGAAGCTCCTGACGGTCTCCACCTGCCTTAACTGCATCCATCATGATATTCTCAGTCGCCATGAACGGAAGCTCGGACATCAGTCTCTTCTCAATAACCTTCGGATAAACAACCAGTCCGTCTACAACATTGAGGCAGAGATCCAGGATTCCGTCAATTGCAAGGAATCCTTCCGGAACGCTGAGACGCTTGTTTGCAGAGTCATCCAGAGTTCTCTCAAACCACTGTGTCGCAGATGTGATAGCCGGATTCAGGGCATCGATCATCACATATCTGGACAGGGAAGCGATTCTCTCACTTCTCATCGGGTTTCTCTTATATGCCATGGCGGAAGATCCGATCTGGGATTTCTCAAATGGCTCCTCCACTTCTTTCAGATGCTGAAGAAGACGGATGTCATTGGACATCTTATGTGCACTTGCAGCGATTCCCGCAAGGATATTCAGCACACGGGTGTCCACTTTTCTGGAATAAGTCTGTCCGGAAACCGGATAGCAGGACTTGAATCCCATCTTCTCGGCGATCATCGGATCGATCTTGTCGATAGTCTCCTGATCTCCGTCAAAGAGTTCCAGGAAGCTTGCCTGTGTACCGGTTGTTCCCTTGGAACCAAGAAGTTTCATAGTGCTTAATACATACTCAAGGTCCTCAAGATCCATCAGGAATTCCTGTGTCCAGAGAGTTGCCCTCTTACCTACGGTTGTCGGCTGTGCCGGCTGGAAATGAGTAAATGCCAGAGTTGGCTGATCTTTATACTGTGCTGCAAACTTGGAAAGCTCCGCGATCACGTTCACAAGTTTCTTGCGGACAAGTTTCAGTGCCTCTGTCATAACGATAATGTCGGTGTTATCTCCTACATAACAGGAGGTTGCTCCAAGATGGATGATGCCTTTTGCCTTCGGGCACTGTACACCAAACGCATACACGTGAGACATTACATCATGGCGAACCTGACGCTCACGCTCCTTAGCCACATCATAGTTGATATCATCCGCATGAGCTTTCATCTCATCAATCTGCTCCTGGGTGATGTTAAGGCCAAGCTCACGTTCCGTCTCAGCAAGTGCGATCCACAGCTTTCTCCATGTGCGGAATTTCATGTCCGGGGAAAAAATGTACTGCATCTCTTTGCTTGCGTACCGCTCTGACAGCGGGCTTACATATCTGTCTGTATTCATTATTATCCTCCTGATTACATACATCCGGGCCGGAATGGCGAATGATCCGTTATCTGCCCGGATCTGGTTAATTCACGCCTCTTGAAATTATATAACATTGCCTCTTCAAAAGCAACCGTTTGTTACTCCATACCCTGATGGAATTTTCCCAGAAATTCCTTCATTCTGCCATTATCGGAAGAAAATACCTCCTGTGGGGTTCCCTCCACCGCGATCACACCCTTGTCCATAAAGATGATGCGGTCGGAAATATCTCTTGCAAAATTCATCTCATGGGTGACGATCACCATGGTGATATGCTCCTGTGCCAGATCCTTGATAACCTTCAGGATCTCCCCGGTGAGCTCCGGATCCAGTGCAGATGTCGGTTCATCAAAAAACAGGATCTTCGGATTCATGCAGAGGGCACGGGCAATGGATACTCGTTGCTGCTGTCCTCCTGAAAGCTGGAAAGGATACGCATTTTCCTTATCTGCAAGACCCATTTTTTTAAGAAGACTTCTTGCCTGGGCATAGACTTCGTCTTTTTTTCTTTTCTGCACTTTTAAGGGTGCGTCTACGATATTTTTCATTACGGAAAAATGCGGGAACAGATTAAACTGCTGGAACACCAGTCCCACATCTCCGGTTTTGATGATCTCGCCGCTGTCCGGTGTCTCAAGACCTGTGGCACAGCGCAGGATGGTGGACTTGCCGGAACCGGAAGGACCGATGATACTTAACACTTCTCCCTCTTCCACATCAAGAGAGATATCTTTGAGGACTTCCAGTCCGTCAAAGCTTTTTTTGATATGTTTCATTTCAAATAATTTCATATTATATACTCTCCATTCCGGTTAACGGTAGTAATTCATGCTCTTTTCAACCTTCTGCATCACAACTGCCACGATCAGATTGAATACATAATAAAATACGGCAGCGATCACAAAGGGCATCATGGTCGTCTGTGCACTTGCGATCTGCTTGGCAATGGTAAACATCTCCGCTACTGCCACAACAAAGGCAAGGGAAGTATCCTTGACCAGTGTAATAACTTCATTGGTAATGGATGGCAGGATCCTCTTGATCACCTGTGGAAGGATGATGCGGAAAAACGTCTGCACTTTATTGTATCCGAGGATCTTTGCAGCCTCATACTGTCCAACCGGCATGGACTCAATGCCGCCACGGTAGATTTCTGCAAAATAGGCCGCATAGTTGATGGCAAATGCGATAAATACAGCGATCAGGCTGTATCCCATGGAAATACGGATTCCAAAGATAAAATATGGACCGAAATATACAACCATCAGCTGCAGCATCAGAGGAGTTCCTCTCATGATGGATATGTAAGCGGATACAATGGCACGGATCACTTTGTTTTTGGACATTCTGCCAAAACAGATCAGAAGTCCCAGCGGCAGAGAAAACAGCAAAGTTACAAAAAAGATCTCAATGGAGACCAGCATTCCTCCTGCCAGCTGCTGAAGCATTACACTAAAACTCATTTTTTTCCTCCTGGTTCGGAGTATCTGTCCCATTTATCGGACTGATACCTGTAATTCCTGTAAACAACAGGAAATGAGCGTGCCCGGCAGCTCTTCCAACGCCGAAGCACCCTCATTTCCTTTTTATGCAAAAGCTTCAAAAACTTCTGCTATGTTTCTTATTTCTCCTGCTGTTTGATAGTTTCTGAAAAATATCTTCACAGTTTTTGCTGTAATCTGAGACTGGATCACTTAGATTCAGAATCCGCTTCTTTCTCTGTGCTATCTGCACTTTCTTCTGTGTCAGCTTCTGTGGAATCGGAATCTGAGTCCTCCTTATCCTCGCTGATGCAGAGCATACTCTTATCCAGCTCATATTTATCTGCAAGCTTGTCAACTTCACCGGACTCGTCAAGTTTCTTGACTTCATCCCATACCAGATCTTTCAGTTCATCGTTACCCTTCTTAAATCCGATGCCATACTGCTCATTCTGGATCGGCTCGTCAAGGATCACATATTTATCCTTGCCTCTCTGGGAAAGCTGATAATTGGCAACACCAATATCAACAGCAACCGCATCTGCAGCACCGGAATCAATATTCATAAACGCGGTGTTGTAATCCGGGTTCTCTGTAAGAGATGCAAAGCTGTCCTTCAGATCCTTGTTATCGTCGTTATTCAGTGCGTCCAGTGCAGCGGATGCAGCCTGTACAACTACGTTCTTACCCTTAAGGTCTGCAAGCTTCTCAATTCCGGAATCCTTGGCAACTACGATCACCTGCTCATTGTTGATATAAGGATCGCTCCATGTATAATCATCCTCACGGCCGTTAATGGTAAATCCGTTCCAGATACAGTCGATGGTTCCGGAATTCAGCTCCATATCCTTGGAATCCCAGTTGATCGGCTTCTTGACAAGCTCCCAGCCAAGATTATCACATACTTCCTGAGCCAGGTCAAGATCAAATCCCACATATTCTCCATTATCATCCTTATATCCGAATGGAGGGTACTCTGCGTCAAATCCGACGATCAGTGTCTTATCCTCAACACCAGCCTGTACACTTACTCCTGTTACCATCATTCCTATTGTCATCGCTGCCGCCATTACTACTGCAACTGTTCTCTTCTTCATGATCGTTCTCCTTTTTTTCGTTATTCCTTTATCACGTGGTCACTCTACTACGTGAAAGCGTATGGTTATAGTAACATACCAAAAAGGAGCTGTCAAGAGCAAACCTTCTGCTCTGCCAGATAATCTTTGTATTTCTTTCTTGCGGTTTTTAAATAGGCCCTGGAAATAGGGATCTCAGTCTGTCCAATTACAAAACTGTTCTTTTTGAGTGTGTTCACTTTCTCCAGATTGATGCAAAAGCTCTGATGGCATCTCATAAAATTACTGTCGGAAAGCTGTCCCGCAAAATCTCCCAGACGCGCTCTGCAGCTGAGTTTCTTTCCGTCGGTAAGGTGGAAGGTTACATTATGGAGGCTGCTGGATATGTACGCCAGACTGTTATGCTGGAGTGTATAAACCTGAGTTCTGTAATGAAAATGCAGCGCCTTTCCGCCTTCTCTTTCACAGGTGGTCAGGATAGGTAACAGCACATGCTCCAGTTCTCCGCTTTCTACAGGTTTCGTCAGATAATTAAAAGCAAATACCTCAAAAGCTTCTTTATAAAATTTCTCATTTTCCGCTACCATGATGACCGGAATATAATTTCCCCGAAGCCGTATCGCACGGACTGTCTCCAGGCTCTTTCCATTTTCACCATCCAGCCCCATAAATACCACATTACAGATCTTATGCCCTTCCGTCAGTCCGTCAAGAAGGCTCTGCCTGCTACGGTATATCAGGATCTCTGCATCCGGAAGCAGCGTTGAAAGCTGTCTGTAAAGCTTCTGAGCATCTTTTCGTATTTCATCACATACCGCAATAGTTATCACTGCCATGGTTCTGGTTCCCTCCGCCCTGTTCTTTCTTGATATGATCTATTCTATTTTCAAAAAAACTGTCTCGCAATATGTGCCACCAATTGTGCTCGGATTTTTTACAAATAATTGCAATTCCTGATCTGTTTTTGTATAATAATGCCACAAGTATGAAAAAAGGAGAATTATTATGTCTGACTTCAGCAGCAAATGCCGTGAATATCTAAAAAATACAGGAGAAACGGTATACCAGTTATCTGCATCCTCAGGCCTTGACCGTACCTCTCTGCAGCGTATGATCACAGGCAAACGTCTGCCTGGAATGGATTTTGTCCGTCAGTTCTGCGATTCGATCCGGATTAATCCATCCCAGCGTCAGGAACTGATTGAATTATATAAAATCGAAAAAATTGGAAAAGAAATTTACTATAATCGGAAATACATCCAGGAACTTCTCCGTGTGATCAGCACCCAGCAGATGCTTTTCTCCTCTGGTTTTCACAGTCTTACTTCTCTTCCGTTTTACAGTGGAGACTTTTCACTTGATGTGGAAAAAAAGTTTTAAACCTTTTTGAAGATATCCTGCTCTCCGGTTCCGACGAAAAGATCTGCACCAACATTCCTGCAAACTGTCGGCTTATTGTACAAGTTTCTGCACATCTCTATCCGGAATATCAAAAGCTTCCTCCTGTTATCCAGATTCTTCCGCTTCACCAGAATCCTACCGCATCACCGGACTATAATATGAACCTGGAAACTTTTTTGTGTACCATTCTTCCGATCCTGTGCGGCTTTCTCAATTATCAGCCCTACTATTATTACACCCAGGCCGGAAGAGAACTTTCCTGTTATGAATTGTTTCCGTTTTTCTTTATTACAGAAAAGAAACTCCTGCTTATTTCTTCTGATATGTCAACTTTCATATCTACAGAAAATCCGGAAGTTATACATTCCTATCAGCAGGAATTTCAGAAAATCCTGGAAAACTCCAGCCGTTTTTTCCAGCAGTCGGATTCTCCTTCACAGATCCTGGAGATTTTCGGTTCCATTATGAACACCAATATTACAACAAACTTTGCGCTGGAGTCTCATCCATGTCTTGCGTTGATGTCCTATGGACCCGACTTTGTACAGGCCCTCTTTGAAAACAGAGATATTGATCATTCCAACTCTGTTTATACACAACTGGTTTCTATTTTAAAACAGCCGCAGTTTGCCTTTACAGAAAACGACACTTCCTGTAACTATTTCACCCTGAATGGAATCCGGAAGTTTGCACAGACCGGTCTTCTGGACGGTTCATATTCCTATCATCAGACACCACTTCCAAAAGAAGAACGGAGAAAATCGATCCAGCACATTCTTGACACAGATATGGGCGGTGAAAAATGCAAGATCCTTAAGCATTCTGTCCTCCCTGAAACGGGAATCCATCTTGAAGTTCTGTCCGATTATTCTGTTTTTCTCTGTTTTCTTTCCAAAGAAGATACTTTTATGTGCGTTTATCTGAAAGAAACCAGTATCGGACAGGCTCTGGACGACTATCTCTCTTCTCTTTCCGAAGAAGAAGCTGTCTACACAAAAAAAGAAGCCCGGCAGATCCTGCTGGGACTTCTTGAACAGCTTTAAGAGCCTGTACTTCTGTGATATTCTCTTGTAAGATCCTCCAATATCCTGTCAGTCTCTCCGGGTGCAATCTTCTGCTCCGGGAGGCTGATAAACTGTTCCAGAGCTCTAGCAGTTTCTTTTTTTACGGAATCCTCTGCCTTCAGATCTTCCTGTATCTTTTCAAATTCTTCCGGTGTATGCACACTTCGGTAAGCCAGAAGATAAATCTTCAGTGCCTTTTCTGACTGGTTTACCTTCCATGCAGCAAAGAAACAGTCCAGTGCCTTATCCATCTGAAACAGATAACTGTAAGCACATCCCTGATTATGCAGAATCCGCTCTCTCATTTCTCTGGAGATTTCTCTGGAATCTTTTTCCAGAAGCTTCTGATAAACACGGATTGCGTTCACGTACATCCGGTTTTCCATGAGGGCATCCCCTTTTCTCTTTTCCCGTATCTCCTCGGATTCCTTATTTCTTCTTTCAATCCTTCCATTCAGGATACGAAGTTCTTCATAAGCCAGATAATTGATCTCTTTAAATATCGGATACAGAATTTCCTCCAGACCTGCCTCTTTTCCAATGAAAGGTCGAAGCTTCGCCGCAAGTTTTGGAAGTTTCAGTTCCTCATCCAGCCAGGTACACAGCTTATTACTGATAAGAGAACGATCCACAAGGTAAAGATTATTATAAAGATAATAGCAGAGTTCTTCTATGGAATAAATATTCGTGCTGATATTTTCAATGTAAAATGGTTTCTCTGCTTTCTTTACCTGGCATAAAATATATCCGCTCATACCTGTTTCCTTTCTTCTGTCTCATCCCAGCGTACCAGTTCTTTCCATGTCTTCCCGCTGGATGGATACATTTCCCCAAATCCAAGATCCTTTACTGTGATCTCACAGTCTTTCGATGATACGTATTTCAACGTAAGTGCAAGTCTGGTCGTCCGGTTTGGTCGTTTTGGCAAACCTTTAAGTGCCATTGCCACCCGCTTTCTCTCCGTTTCATCCGGAAGATTTACTACAAAGACCAGTTCTTCCGTATCATCCAGGATCAGTTCACACTCTGCATTGCATTCATACCAGTTGCTGCCGCCTTCGATCAGCGGATAATACGCAGGAGAACCCATCACCCGCATATCCATTCCCACATCCGCAGTAACCAGGGAATCGCTTAAATATCTGTACCCTTTTAATTTTTTGTCTTCAAGTCTGTCCTTACCGGCGATGCAGGCTCCTTTTGCAAAGAGATTGTTTCCGTAAAATACTTTGCGTCCCTGATGACACAGAAGCTTTACTGACTGCTGTGCCCACTGCTGGTCGAACCCTTCTCCTGTGATCTGCACACTGGAAAAAAGTTCTTTTCCAAGAGTTTTTGTTATAAAACGGCAAAACTCCACATCACGGATCTCATCCTCCGTTTCAAGCGTTGTACTCACCGGTTCTTCGAGATTGACAAGTATAGGTCTGGATGCAGCATTGATCGTCAGCTTACGAAACGCAATTTTATCTCCATCAAACGCATACCAGGCCACACTTCGGTTCCAGGTTTCTCTTTTCTGGCCCAATGCATAGTAATAAAAACTTTCCCCGTAATCCATAAGCATGTATTTCTCTGCCGGAAAACCGGCAATTCCACAGGCCTTCTGATAATTACGCACCTGTATGGCATCAAGCTCAGGAGAAGTGATACACATGCACTTTGTGTTTTTTACAATGTCCTGAATTCCAAGAAATTTCAGCATTCCTTTCAGGAAATGAGCAAGGAGCTCTGCCGGCTCCTTATCCTCTCCCGCCACCTGTATGCTTTCTTCCTTCTGGCAGATATCATAAATATTTCCGAGCATGATCCCGCCTTTTTCTCTGGAAAAATACTGTGCTTCCAGGCCCACACAGTAATCGTTCTGCTCTGTACGGTAACAGATACAGCCCGGAGCCTCATACTGGCTGGTTCCCACTTTCATGGAAAGAGAACGGGCCTCTTCTGCTTTTCTGTCATAATAGCAGATCTGTGTATATTCTTTTCCAATATCGATTCCTATCAGCAAATCTCGAATTTCATTCATCTTTCCGGTTCCTTCTCTATGACAAACATTTCATTGACGTACTGTTCCTGCCGGAGATACTGTGAAAGTTTCTCCTTCACTTCCGGATCTTTCTCCAGTTTTCTTGCACAGAGGATCTGATTGATCAGCTGATATTTACTGGAAGCTCTGTCATCCGTCAGATTCATGGTCAGCATTTTCTCTTCAGTCCTGTGCACACCGTTTTCATCTTCTGTCTGAAAATAATAGTGCAGAGTCTCACCGTAAAACAGAGTAAACGTCTTGGTAAAAATTCCCTCATAGACATTACGCAGCGGCTCGCTCTTATATTCCGGCATGGTTCCAAGTCCTGTATCCAACAAATAATACAAAGTAACAGAAGTCTCAGGCGAAGCATGATATTCTACAAAAGTCTTATCATCCAGCTGATACGGGCGCAGGATCCTCTGATCCAGATCATGGAAAAACTCAAATACCATATCATCTTTTACGCAGGAAGCCAGAATTTCTTCCTCCAGAGCAAGTTCTTCCTCCTCGGATGCTTTTTCTTCGGAAAGTATTTTCAGAAGTTCCAGGTCACAGATTCTGTCTGTTGGCCATTCTTTCCGTTTGCAGATTTTGAGATATTCTCTGAGACACGGAGTCTCCGGCATCCCCTTTACAAACATTCCATAAGCCATCTGTGTCAGGTAAGCTCCGATCACCTGTTCCTTTCCGGAATGACTGATATAAGATTTCAGGATCTTTTCGCCTTCTTCCCGGTAATCTGCAGTGAACATCAGAAGCGAAAGTATCCTTTCCTCCAGGCTGTACGTATCCATCTCAAAACCGCAGGCACTTTTCCAGATATCCAGAAGTTCTTCCACAGGACCAAACCGGAATTTCATCAGATACTGAAGGATCACTTCATCATAAATTCCATTTCTGTATACATGGGAAGAAAGTGCGATCAGCTCTTCATCTTCCGTACAGTCACAGCGAATGATCATCCGGCTTGCCAGTTTCAGCAGCTCACATTCCTCTACTCCTTCAAAGCCAAATGCCTCCACAACGCTCATTGCCTGTGGGAACAAGCCTCTCTGGATGAGGATTTCCAGCAGTATCTTCTTATCGACCATAGCATATTCCCGATAGTCCATCATTTCCAGGCAGGCATCCAGATCTTCTCCCTGTACATGATCCCTGTAATATTCCAGGATCCGTTTTCGAACAGCATCTCTGTATTCTCCTGTAAACGCAGATGAAAGGACCAGCTTCTGAAAAATCCCCAGATTTGTGCGGCAAATATCCTGTGTCTGGCAATAATAAAGCAGCACACCTGCTTCATCTGCGCCCTTTTCCAATACTGTCGGTACCATTTCCCTGTCGTCAAAAAGTGGTGTCATGTTATAATCCACTGTTGACGCATAGCGTCTCTGTTTTTCGTCCTGAAAGATCACTGCAGCATCTTCTGTATAGATCCTCGGATAGGCGATTCCATGCACACAGGGATAAATTTCTTCCTGTTTCATCTGTCTGTGACGAATGATCACGCTGCGTACCTTGGGATCATCTGTATACAGGCGGTACGTAAACATCCTTGAAGCAATAACCTGTGCTTCCTCCGTATTTGCCGGTTCGCGCATAAATTCCTGATAGACAGCAGCATAATTTTCATTCATTCTTCCTTCTCTCAGCTTGCGCATGGCAAAATCTCTCATGCTGTCCCGATAGCTTTCGTAAGTCTGCGGATCCTGCTCTTTCCGGGCGATGATGCAGGCATAAAGATACGCTCTCTTGGAATCTCCGAGATTATTGTTATTATAAGTAAAATACATAAGCAGCGGCTTCGGAAGTACTCTTCTGTAAGAAGTGTCCAGTGTCTCTACATAATATTCATAAAGACGTGTGATCCGGATTCCCTGGTCTACTGCCGCGGAAAACCAGCGGAAATATTCTGCTTTTCGTGGATTTCCCTTCATGATATATTTACAGATCGCTTCTACTGTGTCATCCGACGGAAAAGCCTCACACCCCAGTACCATAGCCCGGTACAGGCTTTCATTAAATGATTTCTCATAACCGGAAAGATAAGCAAGCCGCATCACAAGTTCCTCTGTAAGCATGTTCTCTTTTCCGGCAAAAAGAAATACCTGCGCCCAGAAACGATTCATCCGGTGAAGCAATGACATATCCCGGCAGATGCTGTTCCATGCTTCCAGATACAGAAACGGGCTGGTACATCCTCTTTCAAAAAGCTCTTCCATCAAAAAGATCTTTCTGGATGGGGAAAGAGTCTGATCCATCTCAAATACCAGTTTCAGAAGAATGTAACTGTCCTCTTTCTGCATCTGAAAATTCTGGATCTTACGAAGCGCCTGTTCCTCATCTCTGTACAGTCCTGTCAGGGTACACAGATACAGATAAAGCCCTGCCTGTTCCAGTTCATTATGATTAAAAGATTTATTCTGATAACGTACCAGAATGTCTTCTGCTTTCTGGTCTTCTCCTTCCAGATGGAAAATATACGCTTCCAGAAGCTGATATTCCGGATATTTCAGTCCGCTCTCTCCCATTTTATCCAGTTTTTCATGTGCTTCGGCTGCCCATGTCTGAAAGCCGGTTTTCCCGCATGCAAAAGTCAGATACTCCCTGAGCATGGATACGCGGTACTGTTTCTCCAAAAGGTCAAGATTGACAGAGCTTCCGTTTCCCCTGGACGCCAACACATGATACACCAGTTTCTGATAAGGAGTCCGTACAATGATCTCACCATACTGGTTACCTTTTCCCAGTTTTTCCTTATGGATCACATATTCCACTTCACAGGTACTTCCAATAAAATCTTCTTCCGTCACAACATGTTTCCCTGTTTCCAGGAAGTCCCCATTCACTTCAATATCTGCACGCAGATGGCCCCAGCCGCTTCTGTGAATATAAAAAGACTCCTGTATGGATTCACTGACCTCATAGAAATTCGCCTCTTCTCTGTTCAGATCCAGTGTCACCTTATCTTTGGCACCGGCTGTGATCAGAAATTCCTCCAGATGCTGGTATGTTACCGGCTGCTGAGACATTCCTTCATAAAGAGAACGGAGCTTCTCACTCTGTTCTTTCAGGATCAGGGAAAAATGGCGTTCCGTAAAAAGCCTGTATGCTTCATGGAAATCCTCCTTTGCGATCCGGATAAATTCTTCCATGGAAGTCACTTTTCTGCCTGAACTCTTCACTTCTTCTGTCTGCACTGTTACCTTAAAAGGCAGCCTGTATTCTCCGATGCTGGTAGTAAAACACAACCATCCCGCAAAACTTTCCCCGGGTTTCATTCCTTCTGCATCCACGCCATAAGGCATACGTACTGTCGTACCTGAAAAGCGGTCAAATCCAGGCACCAGTCTCCGATCAGAGGATGTTACAAATCCACTGATCCTGCGATTGTCATCTGTGCCAAAATAAAGTTCGTCTTTCGTCGTTTCTCCTGCTTTCAGAGTGACGGAAATCTCCTCCTGGGAAAACAGAATTTCCGGCTGTTCATAAATAAATTTTCCGTTAAGAAGCTGTTCTATCCTCTTTTTCAAAATATATACTCCTCGTCAATGTACGTTGATTATTAACACTCATGTCTTATGATTATACACCAGATCAGAAACTGGCGCAACAGGATGACACCCCTGTAAATATTCTGTTGGAAAAGCACGAAAAGCACGTCCATTTCATAAACTGTATGGAAATCCCCTTTGAGGTGAATCTTTGAAAACATTTTTGAAACCGCTGTCTGCTGCGGAAGAAAAATTTTATCTTCTGCAGTTCCAAAGGGGCGATCCGGAGGCAAAAAACATTCTCATCGAACGTAATCTCCGTCTTGTGGCCCATGTCGCAAAAAAATACCAGGGTTGCGACGAAGATCCCGATGATCTGATATCCATCGGCACCATCGGCCTGATCAAAGCAATCTCTACTTTTGATCCCTGCCGTACTTCCAAGTTGTCCACCTATGCGGCACGCTGCATTGACAACGAACTTCTCATGATGCTCCGCGCCCGAAAAAAACGATCCAGGGAAGTTTCCCTTTATGAGCCTATCGGAACAGACCGGGAAGGTAATGAGATCAGCCTTCTTGATATCATTGAAAGTCCACCCGTAGATGTTGTGGAAGACTGTTTCCAGAAAGACAGTATTTCCCATCTTCTCAGTCATATCCCTCAGATCCTTACCCAAAAAGAATATGAAGTGATCTGCTGCCGCTACGGTCTGAACGGTCAGGATCCTCTGACACAGCGTGAAATTGCCAGAAATCTTTCCATCAGCCGTTCCTATGTATCCCGCATTGAAAAAAATGCGCTCCGTAAACTCCGAACACTTTTTCCCGAAAAACAGTAAGGGGAGAACGTTCTTTTCGTTCTCCCCTTAAATATCTGTTTTACTCACCTCTTCGAAGAATATCAAATACCTCCGGTGTCTCGTTCAGTTTCACATAAATTCTCTGTTGTGCATGTGGTGCACTTTCCATGGATTCTCCTTCTTCGTTATAAATGGCTTCCACTGTAACCGGGATATTTCTTCCATCCGGTTTCATGATCTCAATGGTTTCCCCCACAGAGAATTTATTTCTCTGTGTCAGTCTTGCCAGACCTCTCTCATCGATCTCTTCCGCAAATCCAAGATAAGTATATTCTCTTACATAGGTATTACTGTCATAGATCTGTGTGTTCTCATCCGGTTTTCCATAGAAAAATCCGGTCGTAAACTGACGGTAGGTACAGTTTGAGATCTGTTCCTGATACCATGGCATATTGGCATGATACTTTTCCGGACTTTCCATACAGTCATCAATGGCCTTACGGTAAGTTCTGGCTACCGTTGCCACATAAAGAGCTGTTTTCATGCGGCCTTCGATCTTCAGGCTGTCAATACCGCTGGTAAGGATATCTTCCATATGTTCTACCATGCAGAGATCCTTGGAATTGAAAATAAAAGTCCCTCTCTCATTTTCAAATACCGGCATATATTCTCCCGGGCGTTTCTCCTCCACAACGGAATATTTCCATCTGCACGGATGCGTACAGGCTCCCTGATTGGCGTCTCTGCCTGCCATAAAGTTACTCAGAAGGCATCTTCCGGAGTAGGAAATACACATAGCTCCATGGATAAACGTCTCAATCTCCATGTCATCCGGAATATGTGCCCGAATTTCCCGGATTTCCTCCAGAGAAAGTTCTCTTGCACTTACCACACGTTTTGCTCCCAGATTATACCAGAAACGGTATGTCTCATAATTGGTATTGTTCGCCTGTGTACTGATGTGGCGCTCAATCTCCGGACAGATTTCCTTTGCATACATAAAGATTCCCGGATCTGCGATAATCAGTGCGTCAGGACCGATTTCCTTCAGTTCCTGAAGATATTCTCTTACGCCTTCAAGATCCCGGTTATGGGCCAGGATATTTACTGTCACATAAACTTTTACACCATGGGCATGGGCAAAAGCAATGCCCTCGCGCATGTCCTCTTTTGAAAAATTCTTAGCCTTTGCACGAAGTCCAAAGGCTTCTCCGCCGATATAAACGGCATCTGCACCATATATGACGGCAACCTTTAAAACCTCAAGGCTGCTCGCCGGAACTAAAAGTTCTGGTCGTTTCATAAGCCTGTTCTCCTGTTTTTACACTTACAGCCGCCCCGTCTCCAAGTGGCAGTACCGATGTACGAAGCACCGGGCTGTGGGTCAGCTGCCAGAGGTATTCTCTCATTCTTTTATAAATTGTCCGGTTTCTCCGTTCCACAAGATAATGAGATTCGATAATGTCTCCCTCCTGCAGCACGTTGTCTGATACCAGTACACTTCCCTCTTTCATCAGACGCAGCACATCCGGAAGCCAGTGGATATACTGTCCCTTGGCCGCGTCCATGAAGATCATGTCAAATGTTCCTGTAAGGGTTTTCAGGATCTCACCGGCATCTCCCTCCAAAAGTGTGATCTGGGATTCCCTTCCTGCACGCCTGAAATTATCCTTTGCCACAGGAATCCTTTTTTCGTAATTTTCTATGGTAACGATCTTAAGATCTTTCGGGCCGTATTCACACATAAGAAGTGTGGAGAAGCCTACGGCAGTCCCCACCTCCAGAATTCGCTTCGGCTGTTTTACTGCCAGAAGCATCCTCATAAAACTCTGCATATCCCTTCGGATGATCGGCACCCGGTCCGCAAGTGCCCTTGATTCCAACTCCTGCAGAAACGGAGTATTCCCCATATCAAGAGAATTGATATAGGTCTTCATGCGTTCTTCTACGATCACTGGCTGTTCGATCCTTCCTCACTCTCTTCTCCGGACAGTACCGCTATGATCCTGGTCGGTGTATAAGCTGTACTGAGAAGGTATGTACCGGCCTTGATCTGACCGTGGTACGCGGACATTCTCTCCTGCACTACAAAAGCAGCTGCATCCTTGATAAGCCCTTTCTGCTCCAGAGTCTTACCTACCTTATATGCAGACGCACCTTCTTTTATGACTACAGTTACCTGCTGTCCTTCTCCCGGACTCATGGCCTGCTGATTAAATACATCATATCCAAACTGATATGCGGATTTTCCAACCCAGATCAGAAATACAAGGATACAGATATACAGAGCGATCTTAAATGCCCCTCCAGCCAGAAAAACCCCGGCTCTGCCTGCCTTGTCTCTTGTGTCTGCCATAGTCTTTCTTCCTCCTATAAGTCAGGAATCTGTATGTCTATCCCGGCTACCAGCGTTCTGCAGATTCTCTGCATCAGTCTGCACAGTGCAAGCTCGGCGTCAAGATAGGCATTTACTTTCAGGTTCTGTCTCAGACTTGCAGACTCCCGGTTGAGCTGTTCCGCTACCTGGAACAGCTCATCCTTATCAGCCTGGTTCTGAAGTCTGAAATTATCTCCCCGGAATCTCATCACCCTGGCCTTCAGCTCAGGTTCCTTATCAAGCTCCGCCGCCTGTTTCTGATATTCCTGGTATTCGTCGCTTCTGTGCACAACATCGAGAAGTTTCTCAATGTCTATGCTGATCTCATCCATGTTCCTATGCCTCCATAATGATCGGCAGGATCATAGGACTTCTCTTGGTACGTTTCCACAGATATTCACCAAGTGCATCCTTGACTTCTGTTTTGATCTTGCCCCAGTCTGTGATATTGTTTTCCAGGCAGGAATCCAGTGCGGTTTCCACAACCTGTCTGGCATGTTCCATAAGATCCTCGGATTCTCTTACATATACAAAACCTCTGGAAACAATGTCAGGTCCTGCAAGAACCACATTGCTGTGACGCTCCAGGGTCATAACTACGATCATAATTCCGTCCTCCGACAGATGCTGACGATCACGGAGCACGATATTTCCAACATCACCCACGCCAAGTCCGTCTACGAAAATTGCTCCTGTGTGAACACTTCCTGTCACCTTGGCATCCTGTCCATCCAGTTCCAGTACATTTCCGGAAGAAAGGATGAAGATATTCTCTTTCGAAATTCCCAGATCTTCCACAATATGTTTCTGTGCAGTCAGATGACGGTACTCGCCATGGATCGGGATCGCATATTTCGGTTTCACAAGGGAATAGATCAGCTTGATTTCTTCCTGGCAGGCATGTCCGGAAACATGGACATCCTGGAAAATAACCTTCGCACCCTTCATGGAAAGCTCATTGATAACCTTGGATACCGCTTTCTCATTTCCCGGAATCGGATTGGAACTGAAAATAATAGTATCATTCGGTTTGATCACTATTTTCTTATGGATGTTTGCAGCCATACGGGAAAGAGCTGCCATGGATTCACCCTGACTTCCTGTTGTGATCAGCACTACCTGTTCATCCGGGTAATTCTTAACCTGATCGATCTCAATCAGAGTCTGATCCGGAATGCGAAGGTATCCAAGCTCTGCTGCAGTTGTGATAACATTTACCATACTGCGGCCCTCTACTGCAACCTTGCGTCCGAAACGATAAGCTGTGTTAATGATCTGCTGTACACGGTCTACATTGGATGCAAAAGTGGCAATAATAATTCTGTTTGTCTTATATTCATTGAAAAGATTATCAAACACATGTCCCACAGAACGTTCAGACATGGTAAATCCGGTTCTCTCTGCATTAGTACTGTCACACATCAGTGCCAGTACTCCCTTTCTTCCAATCTCTGCAAAACGCTGCAGATCAATGGCATCTCCGAATACAGGAGTATAATCTACTTTAAAGTCGCCGGTATGCACTACGATGCCTGCCGGAGAATAGATCGCAAGTGCAGATGCATCCTGGATACTATGGTTTGTCTTGATAAATTCAATTGAAAAATCACCAAGATTAATGACCTGTCCATGCCTTACTTCCTTTAACTTGGTAGTATTGGTCATATTATGCTCTTTCAGCTTATTTGCAATAAGAGCAATGGTCAGCTTCGTGGAATAAACAGGGACATTTACATCTTTGAGTACATACGGCAGCGCACCGATATGGTCCTCATGTCCATGAGTGATCACAAATCCCTTCACCTTGGAAATATTTTCCTTAAGGTATGTTACATCCGGAATGACCAGATCGATTCCCAGCATATCATCCGCAGGGAAAGACAATCCGCAATCCACCACAATAATACTGTCCTCATACTGGAAGGCAGTAATGTTCATACCGATCTGCTCCAGACCGCCAAGCGGTATGATCTTAAGCTTGGATGTTGTTCTGCGGCCGGTTTTCCGACCGGATGGCCTGCCGCCGGTCTTTGCCGGTTTCTGTGTGTTTCTGCTGTTTTTTACAGCGCCACCGGCTGCTGTTTTCTTTGCTGTTGGCCGGAAAGGCTTATCCTGACGGTTTTTGCTGCCACCACGATACTGTCTTGTTCTTGATCCGGCATTCTTTTGTCTT
>ERZ827522.523-NODE-523-length-47477-cov-9.430307_pt1 | contig 47477 bp, 46 predicted proteins | sample MGYA00519580_ERZ827522 | MGnify/ENA primary metagenome ERZ827522 (study PRJEB31778, sample SAMEA3449340) | human gut metagenome | biome: human gut; feature: human-associated habitat; material: faeces | place: United Kingdom | collected 2010/2012 ... | reverse complement strand
TAACAAAATATTGTGATGCTTCTAATAGCGTTAGTACAACAGGAACAAAAGAAGGATGTATGAAATGGTATGCTTATAGTGATGATGGAACAAACTATACAATGATATTAGATCATAATACAACAGCAGCAGTAGCATATAATTCAACAGGAAGTAATAGTGAAATGAAAGAAGTAAAAGAAGCTCTTACAACTGATACTGGAAAATGGAATAGTAGTCTAAATGCAAGATTAATTACAGCCGATGAAGTTGCTAAAATAACAGGTAATACAAGTTTTAATAGTTTAAATGCTACAAATAGTGATTGGTTTTGTTTAGATACAAATCAATCAGATACTAATAATTATTGCTCCAAATCACAAGGAACAAGTAAATATGCATGGCTGTTTGATTATACAAATGAATGTACAAATAATGGCTGTAACATAGCGGATCCTAGTAACTCTGGATACTGGACAAGTACACCGGTTTTCAACTTGAATTCTCATATATGGAGTATGAGTAGACATGGACACTTGTATAACGACAATGCTAGCTATACTGGTCGTGGTATACGCCCAGTTATAACAATTTCAAAAGATATTATTCAATAAAATAAAAAGAAAATGAAAAATTTTCTTTTTTCCTTTTTTAGAATATAGTATAATAAGATAAGGTGATAGAATGAAAGAAAAACTAATAAAATTATTAGACAACTCATATAGTCCATATTCTAAATTTAGAGTAGCGTCTATTGTTATAATGAAAGATGGAAGAGAATTTAATGGTGTAAACGTTGAGAATGCTTCTTATGGAGCAGCAATATGTGCAGAAAGAAGTGCTATCGTTAGTGCTATTTCAGCAGGATATAAAAAAGGAGACTTTAAAGAACTTTATGTAATGTGTGATAGCCCTAAAATTAGTTCTAGTTGCTTTATTTGTAGACAAGTAATATCAGAATTCTTTAACTTAGATGATAAAGTTACTTTTATGAGTAATTTAGGAGAACAAAAAACATACCTTGTAAAAGAAATTTGCCCAGTTCCATTTAACGAAGAGGATTTAATATGAAATCAGGGTTTGTAAGTTTAGTAGGTAGACCTAATGCTGGTAAATCTACTTTATTGAATAGTATCATAGGAAAAAAAGTAGCAATTACTTCTAATAAACCACAAACAACTAGAAATAGTATTCAAGGTATTTATCACGAAAAAGATACACAAATTGTTTTTGTAGATACTCCTGGAATCCATAAACCAAATCATAAACTAGGAAGTTATTTAAATAAACAAGCATATTATAGCTCTACAGATGTTGATGTAATACTATTTTTGATCGATGCTTCAACAGAATTTGGAAGAGGCGATGAATTCGTCCTAAACAAAATAAAAGAAGCAAATAAGCCAATTATTTTAGTAATGAATAAAATTGATAAATTGACAAATGAGCAAATTTTAGAAAAAATCAATCAATATAAAGAAATTTATGAATTCGCAGATATTGTTCCTGTTTCCGCTTTGAAAAAAAATAACACAAAAGAACTCATCAAAACAATTAAACAATATTTGACCGATGAAATAAAATATTATGAGGATGATCAAATCACAAATAAACCAATCACATTTCAAATTTCAGAAATAGTAAGAGAAAAAATATTTGAACTTACAGAACAAGAAGTTCCACATTCCCTTACTTGTATTGTAGAAAACATAGAAAAAGACAAAAATAGTTATCATATTAATGTGGCAATTATTGTAGATAGAGATGCTTTAAAAAGAATTGTTATTGGAAAACAAGGATCTATGATTAAAGAAATTGGAATTAGATCTCGTAAAGAATTAGAAGAATTTTTAGGAAAAAAAGTTTACTTAGAAACTTATGTTAAAACAATAAAAAAATGGAGAGATAAAGAAAAATATTTACAAGAATTTGGCTTTAATGAATTTGAATAGGAGATATTATGAGCAACTTAGATGAACAAAAAATTGACCAACTATTTTTAACTATTAGTTACATAAATAGTTTAGAACAATTGTTAATATGTTTAGAAACATCAGAGAATTCTAAATTAGAAATCAAAAAAATTTGCCTGGAATATTATGAAAAATTAAAAACTATTGTTCCAAATTTATATCATTATCAAAATATCATTCAAATCGTATATCAAAAAATGATAGAATTAAAATCATGTAAAGAAAAATATGAATACGAAGTAATATGTGATTTTTATAAAAGATATAATCAAGAATTTTTTGGATATCAAAAGATTAAAAAATAAAAAATGAACCATAATATAATAAGGTGATAACATGAAAAATTTATTATGGGATTTATTTATAACAACAGGAAAAATAGAATATTATATGAAATTTAAGGAAGAAGAAAAGAAAGAAGAATAAAAGATGGATCACGTAGTAATTGTAGGAAAAACATATCGTCATTTTAAAGGAAAAGAATATAAAGTTTTATGTATCGCATTAGACAGTGATAATAATGATGAAGTAGTAGTTTATGAAGCTTTATATGGAAGGCATTTAATTTGGACAATGTCATACGATCTTTTTACTTCTAAAGTTGACCCTGAAAAGTATCCAGATAGTCAAGAATATCGTTTCGAATTAGTAGGGTAATATGAAGGAATTAATAGAAGGTATTGTGATTAAAGAAACACCTTATAGTGAAACTAGTAAAATTATTCAAATTTTAACGAGTGAAGGAATTATTAGTTTAATGGCTAAAGGAGCCCGTGGATTAAAAAGTAATTTAAGAGTGGGAACAACAAAGTTAATAAAGGGTGCTTTTTGTATCAATCGTAAACCAGATAAATTGTCTTTATTATCTGGTGTAGATATTCAAAATGAATTTAGAAATATTCGAAAAGATATTCGTAAAATTAGTTATGCTACTTTTTTATTAGAACTTTCAGAACAAGTAATGCGTCAAAATAATAATCCTGAAATTTATACACTTCTAATTTCCTCCTTAGAAAAATTAGAAGAAGGATTTGATGCTTCTATAATTACTAGTATCTTAGAATTAAAATATTTGGATTACCTTGGAGTAATGCCTGTTATTGATATGTGTAGTGTATGTGGATCAAAAACAGGAATCGCTACATTATCTAGTAGTCGAGGCGGATATGTCTGTAAAAATTGCCTTAGGAATGAAAACATTGTTAGTGAAAAGACAATTAAGTTAATTCGAATGTTTTACTATGTTGATATTTCAAAAATAAGTAGTTTAGAAATTAGTAATCAATCAAAAAAAGAGATATCAGATTTTTTAGACGACTATTACGATCGTTATACAGGCCTTTATTTAAAAAGTAAAAGCTTATTGAAAAATTTAAATAAGGTGGGGTGATTTATGAAATACGTTTATATTATTTGTCCCTTTACAGCACTTGTTATTTGTCAGTTAATAAAATTCACATTAGAATCAATAAAAAATAAACGATTAGATTTTGAAAGATTATTCAATGGTAGTGGTGGAATGCCTAGTTCTCATACAACCTTTTCTTGTTCTTTAACAGCTTTAATTGGTTATCAATTAGGATTTGATACCCCTATATTTGCAGTAGCTTTAATCTTTACCTTAATTACGTCTTATGATGCCTTAGGTGTTCGTTACGAAAGTGGAAAGCAAGCAGTTGCTATTAATTACTTATTAAAAGATAAAGGAAATTTCAAAAAATTAAAAGAAAAATTAGGACATGAACCCTTAGAAGTATTTATAGGAATGTTACTTGGTACATTTGTTAGTTTTTGCTTTAGTTTATTTTTATAAATTAAAAAATCACATTTATGAAAAAAGATGTGATTTTTTAATTTACTAAAATACTTATTTTCGCATATTATAAACTCATTATTTTATAAATTACTACCTACATATATTAATACTAGGAAGTGAAGCTATGGAAATTATAAATAAAAAAAGAGTTGGTGTATCTACTAGCGAAGAATTAAAAGATGTTTTAGAAAATGATAATGGTTATGAATTGATTTATTTAATGGCTGATATTACTTTAAGTAATGGGATTAAGATTAATGAAAAGAAAGAAAAAGTGGTAATAGATGGTACTTATAATAATACTAGATATACTTTAACAGGGATGAATAGTACAGAAGCAACAGATACTATTGTGGTATCTAAAACTAATAAAGAAATCATAGTGAGAAATATTAATATTAATTATTCTAATACTTGTGGTGTCATTTATGTACCATTAGATTCTAATTATTTTGGTATTTTAACTACTTATGATCATATTAACTTTCATGGTACAAGACTAGCTTATAATCCTTATGGAAATATTAAAATAATAGATAGTTATATAGTAATAGAAGAAACAAATGGAATAGCCTCTCAAGAAATATGCCTGGGAAATTATGTGATTATCGGTGGTAAAACAACAATAACTAGTAGTAGTACAAATAGTTCTTTATTCTATTTTAGAAATAATTTAACTCCATCTATTGTTTTTCTATGTCAAAGTGATGTTAGTATTTCAACGGATACAAAAGAGTTTATGACGGGAACCAATAAATTAAATTTTACAATATTACATGATACAAAAGTAAATATTGTAACAGCAAACGGTCTTGGACCTAATCCAGTATATGGTACGAATAATGTTTTAATAGAGGAAAGAGCCACCCTTGTTTTTATTCAAAAAAGTCATCAAAGGGTTCCAATGTGGGCGACTTATGGTAATTTTATAATGAAAAAAGATTCTAATTTAGAATTAATCAATTCCTATGATAATACACCTGCTGATAATTATAATATTCATTTTAAGGGTAGTAATTGTAAATTGCTATTAGATAATCCTAATTCAGTTATAATGTATAGTAAAAATGCGAGTGTCTTCTATACAAATAATACTTTAGAATATCAAATCAAATGTAAAAGAATCAATTTATGGAGTAATTCAAAAACTTTAACAAGCGCTGGTAATATTTATGATTTACCAGAATATTCTTGGTATAAAGAGGGAGATTTACTAGAAATAAACGGTACAGCAACCGCAACTACTACAACCATTACAAGTCATAATTTAACCGAAGAAGAATTAAAAAAATTACCAAACTTAAATAACTTTCTTCTTCAATCCAAAAAGCAATTTTCAATCGGTGACAATATCATAAATATTCATCAAGTGGATAGCAGTAAGAAAAAAATAAGTGGCCACACTACTAATATAGCTGATGTATTAATTAAATATAATGGTAATGAAGAAATAATAGAAGCCGATGATGATGGTTATTTTGAATATAGTATTACAGATACAATAACAGATGGTACAGAAATTGAAGTTACTTCCAATGTGGCTAGTAGTTTTATTTATGGAACTAAAATAGTAACTTCTCCTTATGATGGTGAATTATCATTAATGGAGATACCAAAAGCCTTTACTTTTTCTTTAACACCACTTTCATCAAATCCTAATATTTTAGCAAAAAATCAAAGTATATCATTAAAAGTAGTAGATAGTAGAGTAAATAGTTCAGAATGGAAAGTTTATGCTTATATAGAAAAACCTCTCACTAGTCAAGGTGGGTATACGTTACCAGACACTTTAGTATTTAAAAAACTTGATGATGAAGTGATTATTTTAAATGAAACACCATCTTTAGTATTTACGGGTACAAATAATAATGGAGATGCTCAAAGAACATTAATTACTTGGTCAGAAGAAAAAGGCCCACTTTTAGATTTAACAAATGATGGATTAGAAGCAAATGAAGAATATTTTGCTGAATTGATTTTTATTTTGGAAGAATAGATATTACCTTATTATGAGAAATAAAAAAATAGCAAGTAATAATTGACTTTATTTTTTAAATATCGTAAAATGATTGTAAAGTAGGAGGGTAATATGAAAGAAAATGGTTGGACATTAAGAGATAATATTTTCTTAATTGGCTTAGTTAGTGTGTTTACTCTTTCCGTTACAAATTTGTTCGGAGGTTATATCCGTGACAATATGACAAAAGACTCTTGTAGTTTTGTAGATAAAGTATACGTGGAAGGATTAAAACCAGGGCAAGCAATTTGTGTAAATAAATAGGATAGTAAAATATCCTTTTTTTATAGAAAATAAAGGAATTAATTTACATCATCTAGGAGAAATGATATAATACATATGTTTAGAAAAGAGGTATTTTTATGAAAAATGAAGCAATTACAGCAAGAGATGTTGACTTTGCTAAGTGGTATACAGATGTTTGTTTAAAAGCAGAATTAATGGATTATTCCAGTGTAAAAGGATTTATTATTTATCGTCCTTATGGATACGCTATCTGGGAAAATATTCAAAATTATTTAGATAAAAAATTCAAAGAAACAGGACATCAAAATGTGTATATGCCCATGTTGATACCTCAAAATTTATTGAATAAAGAAAAAGATCATGTTGAAGGGTTCGCTCCAGAATGTGCAGTTGTTACAAAAGGTGGCTTAGAAGAACTTGATGAACCTTGTGTGATTCGACCAACAAGTGAGACATTGTTTTGTGAACATTATTCTAAAATAGTTAAATCTTATCGTGATTTGCCAAAATTATATAATCAGTGGTGTAGTGTTGTTCGATGGGAAAAAACAACAAGACCTTTTCTAAGAGGATCTGAATTCTTATGGCAAGAAGGACACACTGTTCATGCAACTAAAGAAGAAGCCGTAGAAGAAACTTTAAGAATGTTAAATATTTATAAGAATATGGCAGCTAATTTATTAGCAATTCCAATGGTAACAGGACTAAAAACAGAAAAAGAAAAATTTGCTGGAGCCGAAGCTACTTATACCATTGAAACATTAATGCATGATGGAAAAGCTTTACAATCTGGAACAAGTCATTACTTTGGCCAAGGATTTGCGAAAGCTTTCGATATGAAATTTTTAAACCAAGATAATAAACTAGAATACGTTTATCAAACTTCTTGGGGAGCATCTACTAGATTAATTGGCGCTACAATTATGGTTCATGGTGATGATAATGGATTAGTATTACCTCCTAGAGTCGCACCTATTCAAGTACGAATTATTCCAATTCGTGATACAGAACCAGGAGTCATCGAAACTGCTCAAAAATTAAAAGAGGAACTAATAAAAAAACAAATTCGTGTAGATATTGACGAGTCACAAAAATCTCCAGGATTTAAATTTAGCGAAGCAGAAATGAGAGGAATTCCAATTCGTATAGAATTAGGTCCAAAAGATATTGAAAAAAATAAATGTATTGTTGTAAAAAGAAATGATAATCAAAAAATAGAAATGGAAATTGATGGAAATTTTGCTAAAAATATAGAAGGATTATTGAATATTATTCATAATGAAATGTATGAAAAAGCAGTAAGCTATTTAAATGATCACATTACTAGAATTCATACCTTTGAAGAATTTGAAAAAGTCCTAGAAGAAAAGAAAGGATTTGTTCAAGCCCCTTGGTGTGGAGAGACAGAATGTGAACTTGAAATTAAAGAAAAAACAACAGCAACAAGCCGTTGTATTACAGAACAAGAAGTAGAGGAAAATGAAACTTGTATTTGTTGTGGTAAAAAAGCAAAACATATTGTTAATTTCGCAAAATCTTATTAAAATAGGACAAAATCCTATTTTTTTTATTCAAATTAAAAAATAGGAAAGCTAAATAAAAAAATTAGAAAAAAATATCCCCCAAAATCAAAAAAGTATGATTTGTTTTTTTTAAATTTTTTGCTACAATGAATTTGGTTGACATGAAATTGGTAAAAAATAAATAAACTTAAAAGGAGGTTTTTATGAATCTATATGAATTAAAAAACATCGATAAAATATATGGAAACTCATTAGAAAATCATGCATTAAATCATATTAACTTAACAATTCAAGAAAAAGAAATGATAGTCATATTAGGACCAAGTGGTAGTGGAAAATCAACATTATTAAATATTTTATCAGGAATTGATAAACCTACAAATGGGATCATTCTTTTTCAAAATATCAAATTGAATCAATTGAATGAAGAAGAATTAACGGATTATCGAAGAGATTATCTAGGATTTATCTTTCAAAGTTATCACTTAATTCCTAACTTAACCGTAGAAGAAAATGTTGAACTTGGAGCTCATTTATCCAAAAATCCTTTAGATATTGATGAAATTATAGAGGCTGTTGGCTTAAAAGAACAAAAACAGAAATATCCTTATCAATTATCAGGTGGTCAAATGCAAAGAGTAGCAATAGCCAGAAGCTTAGTAAAAAATCCTAAAGTATTATTTTGTGATGAACCTACAGGAGCCCTTGACGAAAAAACAGGAAAAAAAGTGTTAAAACTATTACAAAACTTAAATCAAAAATATCATACAACAATCATTATCGTCACTCATAATCCTAGTATCGCATTAATGGCTAATACTGTCATTACGATGAATAGCGGAAAAATTATAAAAGTTCAAAAAAATAAAACCATGTTAGATGCTGAAGAATTGAGGTGGGCTTAATGAAGCTATTATTTTTAAATTCTTTAAAAGGTTTGAAACATAAAAAAGTACAAATGCTAGGTATTATTTTATTAGTTATGTTATCAACTGGTATATATACAGCAATGACTTCTTCTTTAGATCGAATGGAAGAAGAATATTACCAATACTTAGAAAAACAAAAAGTAGAACATATTAGTGTGAATTATCAAATTAACTATCAAAAAGATATAAGCTTAGAAAAATGGAATCAATTGAAAAACGAAATTGAAAATCCAACCGAAGAAGAAAAACAAATTATGGGACTTTATACTTGTTATTTAGAAAATACTTGTAGTTTTAATAATAACCCAGCTTATTTATATCAACTGGATACTATATTTCAAAAATATGGAATAGATACCATTATTCAATCAGAAAAAATAGGCGAATTAAAACAAAAATACGATTTTGATTATGAATTAGAAAAAAGCAAAACATTAAAAATAAAAGATACTTATACAAAAATAATTCCATATAATTCTTCTAAAACAATTAATCAAATATATTTAGTAGAAGGAAAATTACCAACAAAATCTTATGAAATTACAATGTTACCAACTTATGCGAAAATTCATCATATTAAAATCAATGATACCTATGAAATCAATGATCAAAAATATAAGGTAGTTGGATTTACTTATGCTCCAGATTATATTTATCCTTTAATATCGTATTCTTCTTTGGTATTTGATGAAAAGACAAATAATATTATTTATACAACCTTAGAAGATTATAATTCTATCACTGGAATAGAAGAAAAGACATTCTCTATTTTCTATCATGGAAATATTAAAAGAACTTTTGATTTTGAAAAATTATTAAATAAAGAACATTGGAATGAATCTGATAATGTTGCTAAAATACTTTCTAATGATTCTATCACTGCAGGGATTTTTTCTTCTACAAGAATGGGTAGAATTGCTTCTCTTCAGTTAGAATTTAAAACCAATCATTTATTTGCAGAATACTTTTTATATTTATTACTTGGTATTTCTGTATTTGTAATCGCAATCATTACAAAAAAAAGAATAGAGGATGAGAGGTTACAAATTGGTGTTTTAAAGTCACTAGGTTATAGTCCTTTTAGTATCGCAATTAGCTATTTAGTGTATCCTATTTTAGGATCTTTCATTGGGGGAATTTTAGGACTTGGTATAGGCTTTATTTTTAGTACACCACTTACAAAATTATATTTAAGCTATTTTTTAGTACCAATTGGAACTTTGAAAATAAAATTTAGTTATATTCAAAATGCCATTTTTTTACCAATACTTTTACTTTCTTGTTTAAGTTATTTGATTGCTTTGTTCATGCTTTTGAAAAAACCACTTCAATTATTAAAAGAAGGAAGTAATTTGAAAGTTAATTTTCTTTCTAAAATTGTAAAAAAATTAACTCATAGATTACCTTTTCAATATCGTTTTAAGTATAGTTTAGCACTCCGTTCAATTCCTAAGTTACTCATTGTAGGAATTACTTCATTCTTTACTGGAATGTTAATTGTTTTGACATTAATTGGAATGAATTTAATGAATCATGTTATAGATCAATCATTTGAAGGATTTGATTATGATTATATTGTTTATATGAATACTGTTCAGACAGAAAAGATCAATGAGCAGGATGACTATATTTTAAATAGTTCTTTAAAAATAAAAGAAGTAAGAGATAAAAATCAAAATTTAAAATCTATAAAAAAAGATATTACTTTAAATATTACTGGTGTTGATTTAAATAGTCATTATATAAAAATATTAGATAGTAGTAACAATAATATGATTTCTTTACTAGAAAGTGAAAACTCTATAATTATTAATCAAAACATGAAAGAATTATATGGAGTAGATATTGGAGATACCATTGTCTTAGAATTTGGTAATAATTCAATTTCTTATCAAGTATTAGGAATATCAGAAGAATTTATGAATTTATCAGGCTATGTAGATCGTGCTTCATTCAGTAAAAAAATAGGCTATCAAACTCCTTGTTATACTTCAATTTTATCGAAAAATAATCAATATTCAAATTTAGAAAATTTAGATTCTGAGGATGTTGAAAAAATAGCTACCGTACTTAGTTTAAAAGATATGAAAAATAATATTGAAAAATCGATAGAAAAGTATAATGCTAGTATTTATATTGTGATTCTTTTTGCTTCGATTATGGCTTTTGTAATTATTGCCGTAATTGCAAATATTGTAGTCGAAGAAAATAAAAAAATGATTTCATTAATGAAAGTGATGGGATATCAAAATAAAAAAATAAGTTCTATTGTTTTAAATATTTATACGCCAATTATTATTATTTCTTATTTATTGAGTATTCCAGCAATGACTTCATTATTAAAGAAAATTGTTGCTGTTTTAGCAGGAGATATGGAAATGACCATTCCTATTTCGTTAAGCCCTTTTCTTGCAATTATAGGTTTAATAGGATTAGTAGTTGCCTATTATATTGCCATTTTCTTATCTAAGAAAGTATTAAATAAAATTCCTTTAGCGGTTGCTTTAAAAAGAGAGTAGGTGAATTATGATTGAACTAAAAAATGTTTATAAATCTTACAAAACAGGTTCTATTAAAAGAAAAGTATTAAATGATATTGATTTAACGATTAAGGAAAAAGAAATTATTATTATATTAGGAGCTAGTGGAAGTGGTAAGACTACCTTACTCAATTGTATTTCAGGATTAGATAAAATTGATTCTAGAAAAAATAGTTACATTAAATTTGAAGGAAAAGACATTTCTAAATATTCGGATTTTAAAATGACAAAGTTTCGTAAAAAAAATTTAGGCTTTATTTTTCAAACATATAATTTATTAGAACATTTAAATGTCAGAGAAAATATTTTAGTAGGCGCTAAATTAGGAAAAAGAAAAATAGATATGAATGAGTTATTAGATGTAGTTGGACTTCGCAAACACAAAAATAAATATATGAGTGAATTATCTGGTGGGGAACAACAAAGGGTTAGTATAGCAAGAGCTTTAGCAAAAAATCCTAAAGTCATGTTTTGTGATGAACCTACAGGAGCTCTTGATGAAAAAACCGGAAAAAAGGTACTAGAGGCTTTAGTAGATGTTAATAAGCAATATGGAACAACTTTAATTATTGTAACGCATAATCCTGGAATTGCTTTAATAGGAGATCGAGTAATTAAAATGAATAGTGGAAAAATTATAGAGCAAATAAAAAATGAAAAAAGAATACCACCTAAGGATATTCCATGGGGTTAATAAAAACACGAATTTTCGTGTTTTTTTAGTATTAAACAATAAAGGTTGTATCATCAATAAATTGATAATCTGTTTTATATTTTAATTCTCGGATTAGTTTAAATAAAGCTTCATCTTTTGCTTTTGCTTCAATCATAATGTCAATATCCCGGTCATATATTTTTATTTTTTCTAGAAATGAAATAAAATCATCACTATTGATATAATCGTGGTGACTTCTAAATTCTTTTTTTAGTTTACTTTTAGGACTAGAAAAATGTACTTTTGGATTTTCTTTTTTCCAGGTAGAAAAAACTTGGTCGATTTCCAATTTAGAAGGGTTGCAAGTATAATGATGGTAGTCTAATACAATAGGAATTTGTAAAGATTGATGAATTTCTAAGCAATCTTCTACTGTGTAAGTTTTATCGTCATTTTCAATAACAATACAGTCTTGTAAATATTTAGGTAACTTTAAAAAGTTGTGAATAAAACGCGTCATCGAATTTTTCTTTCCTAGGACACTACTTCCAATATGTAGTACTAATATTTTATTTTTTACCTCAAGAGCATCTAATAAATGGTAATGATATTCTAATATTTTAAAAGCATTTTCTACAACTTCTTGTTTGGTGCTATTTAAAACACAATATTCACTTGGATGAAAATCTACTCGCATAGATGTTTCTTTAATTTTAGAAGCTATTTCATGATAAATAGGTAAGAATGGTGTAATATAATCGATTTTAATATCTGGGATAGTAGCAAGTGGAATCAATTGTGAGGATAATCTAAAAAAATGAATATTATTTTTAATGTTGTAATCTATTAATTGATTTAAGTGATTTAAATTGGATTCTATAATATGGTTTAATTTATCATAGCTTTTTTCTTTTAAAAATGTAGTATAAGGATAAGTACTAGATGTAGTTACATCAATTGTTTTGCTAATGCAAGCGTATCCTAATCTTACTTTCATAGTATCACCATTATTATTATGGAATGAATTAAAAAAATATAAACAGTTGATTTTTAAAATATTTTTTGTTATTATAAAGACAATAGGAAGTGTGGTAAGATGAAAGAAAAAGAGTATATGGAAAAATCAAATCAAGGAAATAAACCAAGTAATAGTCCAATTATTGTTATGTTATTGTTAATTATAATCATTTTATTAATTGGCTTAATAGGAAAACAAGCGATTGAAAGTAATAAAAATTCATCTAAAGAAAATAATACAGAACAATCAAATAAGAAAGATAAGTCTAGTAATGAAGAGAGCTCCGATAATGAAAAAACAAAAGAAGATGATTCCTCTTTAGCAAGCAATTTATTTAATCAATATTATAATAAAGCACTTGAATTTGTAGAAGCTTATGATATGGGAACAGAAAGTTTTGAATCTTATTTATCAAAAAATATAGCAAATTATAGTAGTGAACAATCAGATGATTTCATAGTCACTAATGTTACAAAAGAAAAATTTGTTCAACAATTTAATTTTTTCAGTTCTGAATTCTTAGATAAATTTTTAAATAATCAATACCAAGAACTTGTAGGAGGCAATTCTGTCCCTTCTATTCAAACAATAACTTTTAAAAATGGATATTTAAGTTTTGATGGTGGTATTAGAGGAAAAAATATTACATATGAACAATATAAAGATTTTTCAGTTACATCAAAAACAGATTCAAAAATAATTTATCAGGTTAATCATTCTTATTTGTCAAATGATGTTTCAACAAACTCTTCATTTTCATTTGTTATGATAAAAGAAAATAACAATTGGAAAGTAAATCAAATTGATATAGTTTATTAAAAAAGAAAATTTTTGATTTTCTTTTTTTTATTGATGTGTTATAATAACTAGAAAATTATCTAAGAAGGCGTTTTATGAATGAAGACTTAAAAATAATAAAGAAAAAATATGGAGAAAAGATGATGAAATTATGTAGAGAGTCATTTCCTACATTATTGGAGAGTGAAGGACTACTCTCTCAATTAATGTTAGAACATTTTGATCCATCTCACGTTTTGTATGAGAATATTATTTCAGATGAATTGGAAGATGAATTTAAAGATTTTATTTATAGTTTGATTGAACTAAAAAAAATAAAAAAAGTAGTAAATAAAAATTCAAAAGAACTACTAGAAGAAGCTGGATATGATTTATATGAATGTCGTACGGAAGAAGAAATACAAAGCTTTAGAAAATATTATCAAACAAATGAAATGTTATGTACTTTTGAGGAAAATAGATTAAGTAGATGTTATGTATTTTTTGCCGTAAAAAAAAGTGTGGATGATATCAGAAGAGAAGACTTTAAGAATCCCCAGAGAGAAGATTTATATGGAACATCTGTAATCAGTATTCAGTTTACAAAAAATGAAACACATACTTTATCTATTAAAAATAGATATAATCATACAGTGAATAATCCAGATGCCACGTTTCGTAATAATTTAGATAATATTATTGAAGGATTAACAGAGAGTTTTTCTAGAGATTATGGTATGATACAAACAAATCCAAGTAATGATTTTGAAATACCAAATTATGTAAGGGCAAATGACGGAAGGTATTATAAATATAACTACGAAATTAATAATATATATTACTGTACAAATAATGTAATTATTGATAATTTTGAAGTAAAGAAATTAGAACATAATAAATTACTATTAGATTATTTCGTATTGGATTTGCAAAAAAAGACAATATCATTATATGATGATACAATATTAGATTGTTTTCCAGATGGTTTAAAAGGCATAAAACAAATTCAAATTGTAAAAGAAAAAGAAACAAAAAAGATTGTTATAAATACTAATCAAGAAGATATTATTATTAAAATAGATAATGAAAACAAAATTATAAAATATCAAAATAATACTATAAAAGAAATAAAAAGTTATTTTCTACAATATAATAAATCACTAAATCAAATAAATTTATCCAATGTAATAAAAATAGAAAATGACTTTCTATATCGTAATGAATTATTAAAAGAAATAAATTTACCAAACGTAGAAGAAATAGGAAACAATTTTTTATTTTTTAATAAAGCATTAAGAGAGATAAGCTTACCAAATGTAAGAATAATAGAAGATGATTTTTTAGAATGGAATAGATTATTAATTAAAATAAACTTGCCAAAAACAACAGAAATAGGGAACTACTTTTTATACCGAAATGAACTATTAAAGGAAATAAGTTTACCTAATGTAACAAAAATACAAGATGGATTTTTATATTATAATAAACTGCTAAAAGAAATAAATTTACCAAATGTAACAAAAATAGAAAATTATTTTTTATGTTGTAATAATTCATTAACAGAAATAAATTTACCAAACGTAGAAAAAATAGGAACTCATTTTTTATTATATGATATTGTATTAGAAAAAGTAGAATTGCCATCTCTTCAGCAGGAATATTATCCATTTTTAGTTCCACATATTAGGGAATTGATTTTAATGCCTAAAATTAAAAAATTAGAATAAGAACTATCAAATATAGAAGGAATGTTTATGAATGTTTATGAATGAAGACTTAAAAATAATAAAGAAAAAATATGGAGAAAAGATGATGAAATTATGTAGAGAGTCATTTCCTACATTATTGGAGAGTGAAGGACTACTCTCTCAATTAATGTTAGAACATTTTGATCCATCTCACGTTTTGTATGAGAATATTATTTCAGATGAATTGGAAGATGAATTTAAAGATTTTATTTATAGTTTGATTGAACTAAAAAAAATAAAAAAAGTAGTAAATAAAAATTCAAAAGAACTACTAGAAGAAGCTGGATATGATTTATATGAATGTCGTACGGAAGAAGAAATACAAAGCTTTAGAAAATATTATCAAACAAATGAAATGTTATGTACTTTTGAGGAAAATAGATTAAGTAGATGTTATGTATTTTTTGCCGTAAAAAAAAGTGTGGATGATATCAGAAGAGAAGACTTTAAGAATCCCCAGAGAGAAGATTTATATGGAACATCTGTAATCAGTATTCAGTTTACAAAAAATGAAACACATACTTTATCTATTAAAAATAGATATAATCATACAGTGAATAATCCAGATGCCACGTTTCGTAATAATTTAGATAATATTATTGAAGGATTAACAGAGAGTTTTTCTAGAGATTATGGTATGATACAAACAAATCCAAGTAATGATTTTGAAATACCAAATTATGTAAGGGCAAATGACGGAAGGTATTATAAATATAACTACGAAATTAATAATATATATTACTGTACAAATAATGTAATTATTGATAATTTTGAAGCAATGAAATTAGAGCATAATAGATTGTTACTGGATTATTTCATATTAGATTTACAAGATAAGATAATATCATTATACGATGATACAATATCAGATTGTTTTCCAGGTGGTTTAAAAGAGATTCAACAAATTTGGATTATAAAAGAAAAAGAATCCAAAAAGATAATTATAAAGACTAATCAAGAGGATATTATAATAGAAATAGATAATGACAATAAAATTATAAAATATCAAAATGATAATATAGAAGAAATTAAAAATAATTTTTTAATATATAATGAATCGTTAATTAAAATCGACTTACCAAATGTAACAATAATAGGAGATAATTTTTTATATTTTAATGAATCGTTAAGAGAAATAAACTTGCCAAATGTAGTAGAAATAGGGGACTGCTTTTTATATTATAATAAGTCATTAAAAAAAGCAAAAAAGTTGAATAAATCAAAAATGGATTATCATAGTACTTAGATAAATTGAGGTGTTTTAATGAATCAAGATTTAAAATATAAGGAGAAAACAAACATGAAAAAATTGGTTATTAAAAAAATTGATCATTATGATTATTTATTACAAGATGGAAAAAAGAAAAATTACATGATTAATATCCAATTTTATGATATTAATACTATTATAGAAGTTAACAGTATTCTTTATATGGATGAAAAATTATTAAAAGAAAAAATGTTAAATATAGGTTTATTCAATGATCCTTGTGGAAGAAATATAGAAACTTCTGAAGATAAAGATATTGTAATTCTTCAAACAAAACAGAATCGATTTTATTTAAAAAGAATATACGGATAACGAAAGAAACAAATTTGTTTCTTTTTATTATGCTAAAATATATGATATAATAGACTAGAAATGAGGCTAGAAATATGGAAAAAATAATCTTAGTAGATGGAAATAACTTATTATTTAGAAGTTATTATGCAACCGCATATAATGGCAACTTTATGAATAATAGTAAAGGGTTTCCAACCAATGCTTTATTTGGATTCGCAAACATGATGAATAAAATTATCCAAGAAGAAAAACCAACTTATATTATAGTAGCATTTGATAAAGGAAAAACATTCCGTCATGAAAAATATCAAGACTATAAAGGCGGTAGAGGGGAAACTCCAGATGAATTAAAAAAACAATTTCCAATTGCAAAAGAAATGTTGACCTATATGGGAATTAAATACTATGAAATTGATAACTATGAAGCCGATGATATTATAGGAACATTTGCTGATTATTGTGATAAAGATCCAAATTTTATTGGAACAATTATCAGTAGTGATAAAGATTTATTACAATTAATCAGTAATGATATTGATATCAAACTATTAAAACAAAAAGATTATATTCGTTATAATGAAGAAACATTTTTTGAAGCTTATGGTATTGAACCAATTCATATTATTGATTTAAAATCCTTGATGGGGGATGCTTCTGATAATATTCCAGGTGTAAAAGGAATTGGTGAAAAAACAGCTTTAAAACTATTACAAGAATATAAAACATTAGATGGTATTTATGAAAATATTGAAGAAATAAAAGGAAAGCTAAAAGAAAAATTAGAAACTGATAAAGAAAATGCTTACATGAGCTATGATTTAGCTACAATCAAAAGAGATGTTCCAATGGATATTTGTATTGATGACTTAAAATATAAAGAGGCTGATCATGAAAAATTAAATGCATTATATGAAGAATTAGAATTTTATTCTTTTATCAAAAAAGAACAAGTAAAAACTGAAGAAAAGATTGAATATAAAATTATTCAAAATATAGAGGATATAAAAGTAGAAGAACCATCAGCTGCTTATTTAGAAATATTGGGATCTAATTATCACACATCTCCAATATTAGGTCTTGCTATTTATAATAGTAAAGATAGTTACTTTATACCATGGGAGATATTAAAAGATATTAAAAAAATTGATCATATTACCTGTACATATGACTATAAAAAAATGTATGTAGCTTTAAAATGGCAAGGAATTTCTATCAATGAAGTTTCATTTGATACCATGATTGCTGCCTATTTATTAGATTACAATGTAAAAGATGATGTAAGTTATCTAGCAAATACAATGAACTATACAATCCCATTTTATGATACTGTTTATAAAAAACTAAAAAGTAAAGCTATTTATGAAGCTCCAAGTATTGAAGAAGTTAGTAAATATGCTATATTAAAAGCTAAATTTTTATATGAAACAAAAGACTATTTTGAAGAAAAAATAAAATCTGAAAATATGCAAGAATTATTTCAAAATATTGAAATGCCTTTATCGAAAGTACTAGGAGATATGGAATTTGCTGGAATTTACGTAGATGAAAAAGTACTAGATGAAATGGGACAAGCAATTTATGATAAATCGAATGAAATCGAACAAGAAATCTATGAATTAGCGGGAGAAGAATTTAACATTTCCTCTCCGAAACAATTAGGAGAAATATTATTTGAAAAACTAGGATTAAAACATGGAAAGAAAATAAAATCAGGATATTCTACATCCATTGATATTTTAGAAAAAATAAAAGATACTCATCCAATTGTAAGTAAGATTATTGAATATAGGATGCTTACTAAATTGTATACAACCTATATAGAAGGCCTAAAAGGATATATTTTGAAGGATAAAAAAATCCATACTATTTTTACACAAACATTAACAAGAACTGGTAGACTTTCTTCTATAGAACCTAACTTACAAAATATTCCAATTCGTTATGAATACGGAAAATTAATTAGAAAGGCATTTATACCAAGTCCCAATTCTATTATTGTAAGTAGTGATTATTCTCAGATTGAACTTCGTGTGATGTCTCATATGGCGAATATTGAATCTTTAATAGATGCCTTTAAAAAAGATATTGATATTCATACAAAAACAGCAAGCGATATTTTTAAAATTCCTAAAGAAGAAGTAACAAGCAATATGAGAAGAATTGCTAAAGCTGTTAATTTTGGAATTATTTATGGAATCAGTAAATATGGATTATCTGAAAACTTAAGAATTACATCACAAGAAGCAGGAGAATTTATTGATAATTATTTAACGACTTATCCTGGAATTCAAGACTATATGGATCATACAATACAATCTGCCCATGAATTAGGTTATGTCACAACTTTAATGAATCGAAAACGATATATTGAAGAATTAAAAAATAAAAATAAACTAATTCAAGCAAGTGGAGAAAGAATTGCTTTAAATACACCAATTCAAGGAACAAGTGCTGATATGATTAAAAAAGCCATGGTAGATATTGCTTTAGAATTTGAAAAACAACATATTCAGTCAAAAATGATTATACAAGTACATGATGAACTAGTATTTGATTGTTTAGAAAGTGAAAAAGAAAAAGTCTTTAATATTATTAAAGATAAAATGGAAAATGTTATAAAATTAAATGTTCCATTAAAAGTAGATATTGAATATGGAACGAACTGGTATGAAGCAAAATAACATGTATATTTTAAAAGAAAAATATGTTATACTTGTTGATAGTAGGAAAGAGGTTATAATATGGGATTAATTAAATCGATGATTCATGCAATTGGAAGTGAAATGCATGATCAATGGAAAGACTTTATTCAATGTGAAGATATGGATATGAACACTTTAATGGTTAAAAAGACAACTTCAAATGGTGTTATATCAAAAGATAGTGCAATTATGGTTTCTCCTGGACAAATTGCGGTAATTTTTGAATCAGGAAAAATTTTAGATGCAACAGCAGAAGAAGGAATTTATACTTTTGATGCTTCTACATCACCAACTTTTTTTGCAGGACAATTTGGTGCAGTATTTAAAGATATGTGGCAAAGATTTACTTATGGCGGAGCAACATCCAAACAACAAGCAGTATTTTATATTAATGCAAAAGAAATTATTGATAATAAATTTGGAACTGTAGCACCAGTACCATTTCAAGATTACTCACATGCTATACCAAATCAAATGACAGGTACTATTACTCCACTTAGAGTTCAAGTTAGATGCTTTGGTAAATATACTTATAAAATATCTGATCCAGCACTTTTTATGCGAGCTTATGCAGGAACAGCTGATAGGGTAACAAAAGAAGTAATTAACGAACAAATGAGAAGTGAAGTTTTAGCAAGTTTTCAAAATGTATTAAATGAACTAGGAAATTCAGAACATAAAGTTCCAGTATTAGAATTGCCAAGTCAAACAGATGAAATTAAAAAAACCATGGATGAAAAAGTATTTGATGAACCTATTAGAAATCGTGGTATCAAAATTACTGGTTTTGCTGTAGAATCTGTTACATTAGATGAGGAATCTAATAAAAAGATTGATGAATATGAACATAATTCAAATTCTATGATGCAACAAGGAAGAGTACTAGATGTTATGGAAAAAGCTGCTTCTAATGCAAATGGATCTGCAAATGGTTTCATGGGTGTTGGTATGATGAATATGGCATCTGGTGGAATGAATACTGCAGTGATGCAAAATGCTTTTTCAAATCAACAAAACAATACGAATTCAGAGTCTCAAGAAAACGTTAAATTTTGTCCTAATTGTGGAGTAAAATCATCTGGTGGAAATTATTGTATAAATTGTGGTACAAAATTAAATTAATATGAAAAAAATAAATATATTTTTAATAACAATTCTTTTTGTGATTGGAATCATTTTAAATATTAATCCAAAAATAGTGAAGGCAGACTCTGGTTTTGATACTAGTTACGATTCTGGCAGTTCCTCTGATTGGGGAAGTTCTTCAGATTGGAGTAGTTCCTCTGATTGGGATAGTTCCGGAGAATCTAGTGGTTCTGATGGTGATTTAGCATTTATTATATTTCTTATTATTTTGATTGTAGTAATTGGAATTAAAAATTCAAATCAAAAAAATACATCATCTAATTCGATTGATAGCTTTAGCATTGATCATAGTGATGAAGTACCAGATGATGAAATCAAAAAAATAATACCAGATTTTAATAGAGATATATTTTTTAAAGAACGTTTTAATGATTATGTAGTGATTCAAAACGCCTGGACAAATTTTGATTATGATACATTAAGAGGTATATTGACAGATGAACTTTATAATCAGTATGTAATGCAACTAGATACTTTAAAGATAAAAAATCAAAGAAATGTGATGTCAGGATTTGAGTATAGAGGAGCGAAAATAACAAAAGTAGTCAACATGAATAATCAAATTATGGTAAAGCTTGAAATGATTGTAAGTTTTTATGATTATATTGCACAAGGTAAGGTTATTGTAAGAGGTAATTCTAATGTTAAAGTGATACAACATTATGAAATGACTTTTGTATGTGGTATGAATAAGTTAGATACTTGTCCAAATTGTGGAGCTAAATTAGAAGGAAATGCTTCTAATAAATGTGACTATTGTGGAAGTATTGTTAGTGGATTATCAGATAAATGGGTTATGAGTAAAAAAGAGTCCAAAAGACAAAAATAATGGAAATAAATGAGATAATAGTTTTATAGACTATTATCCTTTTCCTTATTTCTGAGATGAATAAAAGTAGAAGGAAGCGAAGAGATGAGTATAGAGGAATTCATTCAAAAAGACAACACTTTTTCCGAAAATAGTTTTATTGCAAAAGTAGATAATACCTTTATTATGCTATTAACAGCAATTATGACAGATAATTTGCAAAGAGTAGAGCATAAAATAAGTAGTGAGTTATTTAAGCATTATTCAAATGTAATCAGTCAGTTAAATGCTAATAATGAAAGACAGTTATATGATGAATTAAATGTGAAAAAGACTTCTATTGAAAAAATTGAACAAGTTGAAAATAAATATAGAATTTATGTTCTATTAACTTCTAGATATATGGATTATAGAGTTGATAAGACAACAGGCAATTTCAAATCAGGAAATAATACAAGCAGAATAGAAAAAGACTTTTATTTAACATTTGAAAAAAATATAAATGTAAAAGATGAACAAAACGCTAAAAAGTGTCCTGGTTGTGGAGCTAATATAGATGTTAATTTTTCTGGAAAATGTGATTACTGTGGGGCTATTTATGATACGGAAAATTATGATTGGATATTAACAAGTATTCATTAGAATTTAATAAATTGAAAGACTAAAACAAAAAAATACACGAATAAGATTCAAAAAATGTTTGTTTTTTACTTTGAATGTGTTATACTAATATTGATATAAAAGAATAAAAAAGGAGAGGTTATAATATGAATATGGAAAAAATACAAGATTTTTCTGTCAATCGTGATGAAATGAAAGATCAAACAAATGAAGATGTAATTGAAGAAGTTGTAGAAGATGTAGATTCAAATGCTTCTGAAAATCATAATGAAACAAAAAAAGTAGGTACTAAACCAGCTGGATTTGATAGCTTATTTGAAAATTTATATAGCGATGTAGCAGGTGCTAACAACTTTATTTCTAATTTAATTGAACAAAAGAAAAAAGTTGGAGTAAATGAAGCTTACTTAGAAGAAGAAAAAACTAAATTAGAAAAAGAAAGAGCAGATTTTGAGACATTCATGTCTTCTCAAAAAGAAAGTATTGCTTTAGAAAAGAAACGTATTGAAGAATACGAAAAAGCTCAAAAAATTCGTTTAGAAAACGAACAAGCAGCATTCAATGAAGAAGTAACAGGAACTCGTAAAGACTTAGAATTAACAGCTACTTCTAATAAAAACGAAAGTGAAAAACTTGCTCAAGAAAAGAAAAGCTTTGCTGAATATAAAGCTGCTGAAGAAGAAGCTTTGAAAATTGCAAACGAAAAATTAACAATGGAAAAAGAAGAATTTGAAAAACATTCTGAAATAGAAACAAAAAAGATAGAAACAGCAAAAAATAAAAATGCTTTAGATCGTGAAACATTTGAAAAAGAATCAGCAAATACAAATGAAAGAATTCGTTTAGGATGGGCAGAACTAGAAACAGCCAAAGCTGAATTTGAAAAATACAAAGAAGTAGAAAAACAAAAATTAGAATTAGAAAGCAAAAATCTATCACAAAGCTGTGCTCGTTTTAAAGAATTAGTTTCACAATTTAACTCTGGATTTAATAAATTACCAGATAGTGAATAGGAGCGTCTTTGAACGAATTTCCTTTAGAATCTTTAGATGATATAAAAACAGATATATCAGAAGAAGAAACTCAACCAGAGAATCAAGAAGAAAATAAAATGTCATCTATTAAAAAAGTTTTTGAAGCTGCAAATGATAATGTAAAAGCAGCTACAGAAATATTTGATCGATGCGTCAATATGAAAAAAAAGTTAGATGAAGAAAAAAAAGAACTAGAAGAGCTTCGTAAAACTCATGAAAAAAAATGTAGTGACGAAATCGAAAAAGTAAAAAAATATAAAGATGATGTTTATAGAGCTTTGAAAGAAAAAAAAGCTCAACTTGATAGTGAAGCAGAAGATTTAAAACAAAGAGAATTAGAATTATCTAACAATCGTAATAGGTTAGAAATGGATAAAAAGAAAGCTTATGAGAAAATCAGAGAAAAAGAAGAACAACAAAAAGAAAACTTATTACAAAAAAATAAAGAGTTAGATCAAAGAAAAAAAGACTTGGATGAGGAAAAGAAGCAAATTGAATTAGAAAAAGAAAAAGCAGATCAAACAGCAAAAGAACTAGAACAAAACTTGTTAAAGTTTAATGATGTGGTAAAACAATTTACTTCTGGCATAGATGATTTAGTACTATAAAGATAATCGATAAGGTTATCTTTTTTCAAGGAGAGATTTATGATTCAAAATAAGACTTATGAAATTGGAACATTAGGATATAAAATTGCTTTATTTGGAGATTTACATTACGATATAGATTATGATTTAACAAAGCTAGATTTAATTGTAGAGAATTTAAAATTAAATCAGCCAGATTATATTTGTATTACGGGGGACATTTTAAATCAAAGTAGTGTAGTGAATAATCAAGAAATAATGATTCCTTTGAAAGAATTTTTTCGTAAATTGGGTGAAATCGCACCTACAATTGTAACACTTGGAAATCATGATATATGGTCTGATTATCAAGCAGATATCGACAATGTTCAAGAATGGTTTCTAAGTTTAAATACCATGGAACGAGTAACTTATTTATATAATAAATCATTTATTAGAGATAATATTTGTTTTACTGCCTATAATCCTCCAGCAGAGTATTATGGCCTTCATCATGAAAATACTAACATATTTATTAAAAATATCGATACTTCTATTCATTTAAAGCCACAATACTATAATATTTTATTATCTCATAGTCCTATGTCTGTTTTTAAAACAGAAACATTTCAAGAATCTAATGAAATAAATAAAGTAAATTTAATTTTATGTGGACACATGCATAATGGATTAGTTTTGAAGTGGTTTGATCATAAAGGAACAATAGGTTTTATTTCACCTTACAGAAAACTATTTCCAAAATATGCAAGAGGATTATCTACTAAAATGATAAATAATAAAAAAATATCTATGATAGTAAGTGGTGGAGTTGTGAAAATTTCCAAAAATCACTCTAAACGCCTTAGCATTTTTAATAAATTTTATCCTATTCACATTGAATACATTAATATCTAAGATACTCTAATAATAAAGTCTATAATTTAGTAAATATTTTGTAGACTTTATTATTTTTTTGTACTATAATAATTTTCAAATTTAGGAGGTGTCTTTTTTGAAGTATGATTTACCAGTAATTATTTTAAAAGGTGTTGTTTTACTTCCTAATAATGAAGTGAGAATTGATGTCAATGTCAATCAGAATATTTTAGATACTAGTGAAATGTTTCATGATAATAAAATACTTATTGTTACGGATTTAAATAAAATAGAAGAAACAATTGATTTTAATTCTTTAGATAAAATTGGTGTCGTAGCTAAAATTGATCAAAAATTAGAACTTCCTAACCATTTGATTCGTCTTCATTTAATAGGACTAGAAAGAGTCCGAATAGAAAGTTTTTTAAATGATGATCAAATACTAGAGGCTGTTGTTCAGAAAAAAATAAATAATGAAAATTCATTAAAAGAAGCAACGATTATCAAAAAACTAATAAAAGAATTAGAAGAATATATTAAGACGATTCCTTATGCTTCCAATAGCTTATTAGAATCTATTCGAAATGAAAAACAATTAGATGTAATAACTGATTTAATTGCTCCTAATTTACAAATCAATCAAGAACGTTTATTACAATATTTAAAATGTTTTTGTCCTATAGAACGTTCTAAAATGATTTTGGAAGATATCTATCAAGAAAAAGAAATGTTTCAAGTTGAACGTAACTTAGATTTGAAACTTCAACACGAGTTAGATGAAACTCAAAAACAATATTTATTACGAGAAAAAATAAAAGTAATTAAAGAAGAATTAGGAGATTCCTCTTTGCTAGAAAGTGACGTCAAATTTTTAAATCAAAAATTACTTCACCTAAAAGCTCCTCAAAATGTAAAAGACAAAATTCAAAGAGAAATACAGCGATATGAGGCAATCCCAGCAACTTCTCCTGAAATTAGTGTTGTTAGAAACTATATTGAATGGATGTTAGACCTACCTTGGGATACTTATACGATTGATAATGATAACTTACTAGAAGTAAGAGAAAAATTAGACTCTTCCCATGATGGCTTAGAAAAAGTAAAGACTAGAATTATAGAGTATTTAGCAGTAAAACAAGTAACCAATTGCATTAGAGGACCAATATTATGTTTAGTAGGACCTCCTGGTGTAGGAAAAACGACCTTAGCATTTTCCATTGCTGAAGCAATGCATCGTAAATTTGTTAAAATATCAGTTGGTGGAATTAGTGATGAAGCCGAATTAATAGGGCATAGAAGAACTTATTTAGGCGCTAATCCGGGTAGAATTATTTCCTCCTTAAAAAAAGCTCAAAGCTCTAATCCAGTATTCTTAATCGATGAAATTGATAAAATTATGAAAAGTTATAAAGGAGATCCCGCTAGTATTTTACTGAGTGTTTTAGATCCAGAACAAAACAAATATTTTTGTGATAACTATATAGAAGAAGACTACGATTTATCCAAAATTATGTTTATTGCGACTGCAAACTATATAGAAGATATTCCAGAAGCTCTAAGAGATCGTTTAGAAATCGTTAACTTATCAGGATATACAGAATATGAAAAATTAAATATTGCGAACAAATACTTATTACCAAAAATTTGTAAAGAACACGGTATTAATGAAAAAGGCGTTGTCATAAAAGAAGATGTTTTATTAAAAATTATTCGTAATTATACAAAAGAAGCAGGGGTTAGAGAATTAGAACGTATTTTAGCTTCTATTGTAAGAAAAATTATTACTTCTTTAGCAACCAAACGAATTACGATGAATAAATTTATCATTGATTCTAAAAAAATAGAAACTTATTTAGGTCAACCAATTTATTTTTATCATAAAACACAACATTATGATATAGGAGTTGTAAATGGCTTAGCTTATACATTGTCTGGTGGAGATATCTTACCAATTGAAGTAACTTCCTTTAAGGGATCTGGAGAAATTGTTTTAACAGGAAGTCTAGGAACAGTAATGAAAGAAAGTGCCTTAGTTGCTGTCAGTTATATTAAAACAAATTATCGAAAATTTCATATAAATTATGATGATTTAGTTAAAAATGATATTCATATTCACGTCCCTGATGCTGCCATTGCAAAAGAAGGACCTAGTGCTGGAATAGCTCTTACGACATCTTTAATTAGTTTATTTACCAAACAAAAAGTTGATTATAAAATTGCTTTCACAGGAGAAATTACCCTAAGAGGTAAGATCTTACCAATTGGTGGTTTAAAAGAAAAAGCAATTGGTGCCGCTCGTAGTGGGATTGAAAAAATTTATATTCCTTTTGATAATCAAAAAGATTTAGAAGAAATCCCAAAAGAAATCAAAGAAAAAATAGAATTTTATCCTGTAAAAGATTATAAAGAATTGTATGAAGATTTATGGAGGAAACATGAAAAATAATAAGAAGATATTAGAAAAATATCAAGATTTGAGTAAATCATTATTTTTAGATTATTTGATATTTACAGATCAATTTGATGAAATATTAGAACAATCGAAAAGTCAAATTATAAATTCTAATTTCTTAATTGACTTAAAGAAAAGAATACATTTAATAGAACATATTGGAATTTATCCAATAGAAGCAAGAAAACGTATTGGATTAATATTAGATTATATTGAGGAACATAATGAAGGCTTAGAACAAGAATTAGACGAGTGTTATTCAGAATTAGAAAATATGGTTACTTTTTCTTATCAAAAATATGAAGAAGAATTTTCCGTTCGTCAAGATTTCTTAAACCATGAAGATCAAGCTACAATATGGGCTTTAAACGACTTAAAAGAATCTATTTGCTATGATTATATCGTTTTAATGTCATTTTCTAGTTCTAATAACCTTTATATTGAAACATACCTTCCTGATTTTATTTTAAATCGTAATTATATATATAGCATCAAAAAACTTGCCTATATCTTTCCAGAATTATTAGAACAAAATAAAGAAAAGATTTTACCTATCTTAAATTTGGATTTAAAATTATTAGAAAATCCCAATCAAGAAATATTAAAACAGTATCTATCTAAGAATTATCACTATCAAGAAAAAATAGAATTTCATTTACAAGAATTTGAAGAAGTAAAAAAAGAAATTGCTTCAACAATGGATCAAGTCAATCATTTGAATTTAAGATGTTTTGATAAAGACTTCTTTGAATTTTATTATGACTTTTTAAAAATCGAACAAATTCTTCATTTCGATTATAAGAGGGACTTCTCCATTTCTGATATTGATTCAATTTACGCAATAATTGAACAAAATAATGAGAAACCTGAAATAAATGGTAAGCAAAAAGAATACTTAATTAATTTATTAGATCAAAAAAAACAAACTTTAAAACCAGAAGAAAGACAAGAGTATAATGAGCATTTAGTAATGTTAAACGCAACTCCAGAAGCAAATCAATCTGATGTTGCCAAATTTTTTGAGCGTTGTACTGTGTTAGACTATTTAAAAGCATTATATTTTTGTTATTTTAAGAAAGATGCCTCTTATTTTTATCAAATGATTACATCAAAAAAATATGATTTACAAAATTTTGAAAGCTATTTGTTAAGTGAAGAAGAATTTAGAAAAAATATTGAAAAATATTCAAAAACATATTATCCAATTAGTGTAAGAAAATTTATGAAAGATTGTCCTATGATGTTTACAGATTTAACTGTTTATAACCGTACTTTAGAAGTATTGAGTCAATATCAAGACAAAGAAACACAAAAATATATTAAGAAGCTTAAAAAATTAAGAGAAAAGTAATATCATTCTCTTTTTTTTATATAATTAATTAGATAGGAGTGAAAGAATGAAAAAAATAGTTCCTTTTAAAAAAGATATTATTTTCAAAACGAATTTAGCTGAAATTATTAGTATTTCTTTAGAACATACTTTGTCTGTAGAAGAAGAACATATGATTAAAGGAAAATTTATAATCAGTGGGGAATATAAAATGTTAGAAACAAGTGTGAATACCGATCCTTTTTCTTATGAACTTCCATTTGTAGTCGATATGGATGAAAAGTATATTTTAGACCGTGCTGATATCGATATTGATGATTTTTATTATGAATTAATAAATGATAATGTATTATCTGTTCATATTGATGTAGTAATCGATAAATTAGAAGAAAAGAAAGAAGAAATCAAAGAGGAGAATATTATGGAAGAAAAAGAACTTGTTAGAACAGAGCTTCCTTTAGAAGAAGAACCTGTTGTAGAAGAAAATAAATCAATAGAGGAAAAACGCTGTATTGAAGAAGAAGATATTCCTAACATTTTTACTAATGTAGAGGAAAAAGAATCTTATAAAAGTTATACCGTATATATTATGAGAGAAAATGATACGATAGAAAGTATTATGGATTCTTATCATGTATCCAAAGAAGAATTAGAGATTTATAATGATTTAACAGAAGTAAAAATTGGTGATAAAATTATTATCCCTTCATTATGATAGAAATTAATGATGTTTTAAAAAAACATGATTTAAGAACGTATTCTTATCGAAAAAACGGAAAAGTTGTTATTATCGATAGTAATAAAGGAAAATTAGTATTAAAAGAAAAAACAAATCAATCCATTTATGATTACTTAGATTCTAGAAGTTTCAATTATTATCCAAAGATGATGATTGAAGATAATCGGTATGATATTATGGAATACCTAGATGAAATTGAAATGCCGAGTGATCAAAAAATGCTGGATCTAATTCGTTTGGTATCATTGCTTCATAATAAAACAACTTATTATAAAAATGTTGATGTGGATGAATATAAAAAAAATTATGAAGAAATCACTCAAGATATTCATTACTTACAAGGATATTATCAAGATTTAATTACAATCATTGAGAGTAAAGTATATATGAGTCCACCAGAATTACTATTAGCTTCTAATATTTCCATTATTCTTTCTGCTTTGAATTATTCTAAAATAGAATTAGAAAAATGGTATGAATTAGTAAAAGAAAAAAGAAAACGACGTTATGTCGTTTTGCATAATAATTTAAGTTTGGATCATTTTATTCGTAACAAAAGTGCTTATTTTATCAGTTGGGATCATTCTACCATTGATATTCCTATTTATGATTTATATAAACTTTATAAAAAATACGCTTTAGATTATGATTTTGAATCCTTACTAAAAACTTATGAACAAAATTATCCATTATTAGAAGAAGAAAAAAAACTATTCTTTATTTTGATTAGTTTACCAGATAAAATTACATTAGAGGATTCAAATTATAATAATTGTTTAAAAATTAATCATTTAATTGATTATTTATATCGAACAGAACATTTAGTATCACCACAATATTCGGAAAAAACAAAACCAGGTAAATAAGCAAAGAATTAATAGAATCAAAAGATTAAAACGCGTTACAATAAAAAAAGTTAAAATCAACTGATAAAAAATTAAAACAGAAGAGATAATTAAAAAAATAAACCATTTACCTCTACCACACCACCAATTTTTATTGTACATATTATCACCTAATATAGTTTATTCTAATTTAGATGCAGGATATAGTTCTTTATCACAAAAGTAAGTAATATACTTACTTTTTCATTGTTTTTCAATATTCGGTGTGTTAAAATGTTTATAGCCAAGGAGTGAGATTTATGGAATATTATGTACCAGATGTTTATCAAGAAAGCATTTTTAAAGTGAACTACAAAAAATTATATACAACAGGGATTCGTTTATTATTATTTGACTTAGATAATACAATCGCTCCTTATAGTCATAAAGATGTAGATGATCAAACAATTCGATTATTTAGTATGTTAAAGAAAAATGGAATGACACCAGTTTTATTTTCTAACAGCCCTAAAAGAAGAGTAGAAGGATTTGCGAAAAAATTAGATATTGATTATGTTAGTTCAGCTAGAAAACCACTTTCTAAAAAATATCTAGAAACAATGAAAAAATACAAATTTAAAGTTACAGAAACAGCAATTATTGGAGATCAATTACTAACGGATATTAAAGGTGGTAATAAAGTAGGAATGATTACAGTACTAGTAAATCCTGTTAGTAATGAAGATCCTATATGGACAAAGTTTGCTCGTATGAGAGAAAAATCATTAAAAAGCAAAATGCGTGATATGGGACTATTTAAAGGAAGATTTTATGATGAAAAAGTGTAAGGGATGTGGATCTAATTTACAATTCAAAAATCCTCAATTAGAAGGTTTTATTCAAGAAAAGAACTATGAAAAAAGTGATTTATGTGAAAGATGTTTTCGAATTAGAAACTATGGGGAATATAAGAAAGTAGAAAAAACAAATCAAGATTTTTTTCCAATATTGGATTCTATTGCTAGTACAAATGATTTAGTTGTATTAGTGATTGATTTATTTAACATTCCTAAAAATTTAGAAATTTTGAAGCGTTTAAAAAATGATATTTTGTTAGTTTTTACTAAAAGAGATATTTTTCCTTTATCATTACAAGATGAAAAATTATTAGAGTATATTTCTATTTTAGGACTTCATCCTGTTGATCAAATTATTGTTAGTAGTAATAAGAATTATCACTTTGATGAGTTAATAGAAAAAATTAGAAATTATCAAAAAAGCAAAAATGTTTATGTGGTAGGGTATACGAATGCTGGAAAATCTACGATGATGAATCATTTGATTTATAATTATTCTGATCTAACAGATCAAATTACAACTAGTATTTTACCTTCTACAACACTAAATCAAATTGAAGTAACTTTAGATGAAAATTTAACTTTAATTGACACACCAGGTATTTTAGAAGATGGCAATATTATGAATTTACTAGATTCTAAGAGTTTAAAAAAGATTATTCCTAGAAAAGAAATAAAGCCAATTACTTATCAAGTAAAAAGTCATCAATGGATTGTGATTGATCGCTTGGTAATTATGGAATCAAGTCTGAATAATTTAACTTTCTTTTTCTCTAATGAATTAAAGATTGAAAGATATTATCACAATAAAGAAAATAATCATTTAAAAGAAAATATGATTCGTGTAAAAAAAGGACAAGACATTGTAATTTCTGGTTTAGGATTTATTAAAGTTATGAAAGATGAAGTTATTAAAATTAAAACGTTAGATAAAGTAGATGTTTATACAAGAACTAGTTTAATTTAACTAGTTTTTTTGGTATAATGAAACAGTAGGAGGATTTTATGGAAAATATAATGTGGGGAATTATCATTGTTGTGGCAATATTATATTCTTTATATCGAAATCATAAATTGAAGCAACAATATAAAATGGAAGAACAAGAACATCCTGAATTAAAACAGATGTTAAGAGTTGAAAAATCAAAAATGGATATAGCAGAAGGAAACACTCAATTTTACCTTCCTATAGTTTTAAAATTGTTATTTCTTTTTATTGTAGCTATTTTACTGATTTATCTAATGACTCAATGGAAAGTGACTTATGAAACACAAACAGTTATATTATTTATAATGTTTATAATTTATGGAATTATTTTTATTTTAATTCCTCAGAAAAAGAAAAATAAACAAGTAGTGGACAATTTTTATGGTCTATTAAAGGAAAAATATGGAAGTGTTTTTAAATTAGAATGCCCTCCTAATCAGATGGTAGAGGGCAATGAATTTGAATTAGGTAGTATTAGGAATGAATATCAGATGGTATTTCAAATTGAAAAGTATCATTGTTTACTAACAAATTACTATCAAGAAGTTTGTAAAAAACGTTATGACAGTGATAATTCTTATCAATATTATTATGAAAAACGTAATAATCTAATGGAATATCGTTATGATTTAAGTCAATTTCATATTGATCATTTTTACGAGTCATTTCAAACTAATGAAGTTGTAAAAAGGAATATAGATCAATTAGAGTCAACAAGAAATATGGAGTTTACCATAAGAGATAATACTTTATGGGTAACAAAGGAAACTGTTTTGAAATATTATAATGAAAATGACACACGTATTGATATGGAAGATGTTGAAATACTTTATGAAATGCTCATTAAACCTATTCAAGATAATCTTTAATTTGTTAAAATGTCAAAAATTGACAAATATAAAAAATATGATAGAATAATGGGCAATTGAAAGGGATGCTTGGCTATGGAAAAAGAAACTATATTAGATAAAAATGGTAGAATTCCTACTTATAAGGTTCAGGATGAATTTCAGCTCTTAGAACAGTTAGACAGTAGTAAACCATCTAAGAGAATAATTGAAACAAAAAAAGGTCTAAAGGCAATTAAAGCCCTAATAGACTTAGAAAAAAATCATAATATATCATGGTACAGTTATTTGAAATATAGAAATGAAAATAATATGAATGATTTGGCATTATTTTATAGAGGAAATAAAATATCTTTTAGAGATATGTTTGATAATGCCGATAGAGTTTTTAACTCTATGTTAAAATTAGGATTTAAACAAGGAGAAGAAATAGGTGTTTGTGTAACAAATAGTCCAGAACTTGTTTATATTATCTTGGCAGCTAATAAGTTGGGCCTAAAAGTTAATTTATTTGGTGCTAATTTTAATCAAGATTACTTATCTTCCATTCTTGATGAATTAGATAAAAAGTGTATTTTTATATCAGATGATGTTTACGATAAATTGGAGCAGATTGTATCTGACAAATCTTTTGATAAAATTGTTTTAACTTCTCTTTCTAGTTCATTACCAAAAAATCCAGAGCAATGTGATGAATATGAACCAGATTTAAAACAATATTATTATTATGAAAGTAAAGTCGAAAATTATAAAACAGATTTCAAAGTTAGTTCTTTTAAAGAATTTGTTTTAGACCGTGTTGATTATAACATCGATTATGAAGAAAAAGGGAATTTAGAAACAGATTTTTTAGTAACTTATACAAGTGGATCAACAAAAATTGGCTTTCCAAAACAAATTATCCATAAAAATAGAAGCTTAATAACAATGGGAAGATTTCATGACCCAGAATTGTGTGGCAATCCAAAGATTCCTAATTTGAGAGGTTTAGCGCATATTCATCCAGAATCTAATACAGATATTATAACTTGTATTTCAGATAATTTAATGCAAGGGTGGTCTGTAGCTTTAGAACCAGAATATGATGAAAAAAAGGCTTTAGATTATATTATGCTAAATAAACCTAATTATTTAGATATCACAACTAGTTTTATGATTGAAGCGTCAAAACAATACTTAATTGATAAAAAATTTCATCAGGCTGGTGTTGGTCGAAAATTACCTTTTCTTTTAGCAGCATTTACTGTAGGAGAATCAACTCAAAAGGGTGAAGAAAAGTTCATTAATAAATTTTTGAGAGAAGCTAGGGCTGGTAGTGGTATTAATATTAAAGGTTTAAAAATGCCATTTACAACACTTTCAATAGGTGGTGGCGATTGTGAACATGGAGGTATTTATTATACTTTATGGAAATCACTGTATCAAAAATTATATTACCCCATTTTAGGTAAGCATGATTTGGGAATGCTACCTGTCCCTTTTGCTGTGGTGACAGCTCTAAAAAAAGATCAGTATGGTCAATATGTAGAATGTGATTATAACGAAAATGGAATAATAGTTGCTAATTCCTATACAAATTTATCTGGATATAAAAATAATATAAAAGCGACTGAAGACTTAATCCTTCAAGATAATTTAGGTAGAAATTGGGTAACATGTAATACATATGGGTATATAGATAAAGTTGGTGGGGTTCATGTTAAGGGACGTATTCCAGCAAAAAAACCAAATTATTGTCAAAATTTTGAAATTGATGATTTGTTGACTCAGGATACTAAAAATATATTGTCTTGTACAACAGTAGAAGTGAATGAGAATAAAATAATTAATATTCAGTTCCAGCCTTTAAAAAGTGTAAATCAGTCCAAAATGATTTCTACGATTTATAAAAGATTGTCTAAAATAATACCAGAGGAATATATGGAGCACATTTTTATTCGTATTATTCCAACTAGACTTTCATTTCCTTTAACAGGATCGGGAAAAAGAAATATAAAAGCTTTGGAAGATTTAGGAATAAGTAACTGTATTAGTTTTTCTAAAATAGATAACAGTGTTCAAAAACAAAAAAAATTAATTTTAAAGTAATAAGAATATCTTATTACTTTTTATTGTTTTGTGTGGTATAATTCAATTAGGTGGTAATCGATGATATATATTTTTGGTATTAGTTTGGTATATATTTTGCTCATATCTATAATTTATTTTTCTAAAAAACGAATAGATAACTATGATAATAAGATTTATTCTGTTATTATACTAGTTAATATTGTTGGTATTATTATAGATGTTACCCAATGGTCATTAATTAAGATTGAAGCAAGTAATTTAGTAATTTCTATTGTTGGTAAAATGTTTTTGTCTTATGTTACTTGTTGGACGTTTTTGTTTTGCTCTTATATATTAAGCTTAGGAATAAATTCTAATCTGAATAAAAAATTAAGAAAAATAAGGTATATTCCATTAATTATAAGTGTATTAGGAATTTTTTTGTTTCCAATTAGTTACTTTTATGATGGACATGATATGTATACCTATGGGACTCCAGTAAATTTAACTTATATTGTAGTTTGTTTATATATCGTAATTATGATCATCAGTTGTTTTTCCAACTTGTTGAGAAATAAACGGGAAATAAAAAAATATATTCCACTAATTTTCTTTTTATTGACTGGAACTGTAATACTTGTTACTCAATATATAAGCCCATCCATCTTATTGACATCTCCATGTGAAACTTTGGTTACAATTTTGACTTACTTTTTTATTGAAAACCCAGATATTAAAATGATTAATGAACTAAATATAGCCAAAGAACATGCTGAAAAAGCAAACCGTGCAAAAACAGATTTCTTATCTAGTATGTCCCATGAAATCAGAACACCATTAAATGCAATTGTAGGATTTTCAGAATGTATTGAACAGGCAAACAATCTAGAAGAAGCAAAAGAAAATGCCAACGACATTATTACAGCTTCCAACACATTACTTGAAATTGTAAATGGTATTTTAGATATTTCAAAAATAGAAGCAGGAAAAATAGAAATTACAAATTCTAATTACAATACAAAAGAACTATTTGAAAGCACTGCTAAATTGATCCAAGCAAGAATTGGAGATAAACCTTTAAACTTTAAAGTAGAAATAGCAGAAGACATCCCAGATGTTTTATATGGCGATAAATTTAATATCAAAAAGGTAATGATTAATTTACTTACTAATGCTGTTAAATATACTGAATCAGGCTATGTAGATTTTAAAGTAACTTGTGTAAAAAGTAATAATATTTGTCGTTTAATTATTGCTGTAGAAGACTCTGGTAGAGGAATTAAACCAAAAGACATTGATAAATTATTTACTAAATTTAATCGTTTTGATGAAGATAGAAATACTACAATAGAAGGTACAGGACTAGGTTTAGCAATTACAAAACAATTAGTAGAACTAATGAATGGAAAAATAGTAGTTCAAAGTGTTTATGGAAAAGGTTCCAGATTTACAGTAGCTCTAGATCAAAGAATTACTTTAGAAAAAGCAGAAAATACAAAATCTGTAGAAACTAATTTGAATTTAGATTTAACAGGTTATAAAGTATTAGTAGTAGATGATAATAAATTAAATTTAAAAGTTGCTTCAAAAATATTAAGCAATTATAAACTAACTATAGAAACTGTAGAAAGTGGTTTTGAATGTCTAGATTTAATTCATAAAGAAAATCATTATGATCTGATTTTACTAGATGATATGATGCCTAAAATGCGTGGTACAGAAGTAATAAAAGAATTAAAACAAGATCCTAATTTTAAAATACCAACGATTGCTTTAACTGCTAATGCAATTTCAGGAATGAAAGAAAAATATATACAAGATGGCTTTGATGACTTCTTATCTAAACCTATTGAAAAAGAAGAATTATATAAAGCTCTTTACCAATATATATATTTGAATAAGAAACAAACTCCTGTAGAAATAAAAGCAGAACCTGAAGTTCAAAAAGAAGAAGAAAAACAAGAGCTACCAAGAATAGAAAATACCATCAATTTAACAGGTAAAAATATATTAATTGTAGACGATAATAATCTAAATATTAAAGTAGCAAGTAATTTAATAAAAAAATATGGACCAACGATTGATTCAGTAAATAGTGGACAAGATTGTATTGATAAAATTAATAATGGTGCTACTTACGACTTAATATTCATGGATGATATGATGCCTAATATGAGTGGAACAGAAACATTTCATCATTTAAAAGAAAATCCTAACTTTCATATTCCTGTATGTATGTTGACTGCAAATGCTATAGAAGGAATGAAAGAAAATTACTTAAAAGAAGGATTCGATGATTATATGTCAAAACCAATTAATAAAACAGAACTAGAAAGAGTCCTAGTAAAATTTTTGAAGAAATAAGCAAATGCTTATTTTTTTTGTTTTAAAAAAACTACATCGATTAAGTACCGATGTAGTTTATTATGATTTAAAATTCTTTTATTTTTTCTCTTTATAACTGTCACACATTGTATTTTCCTTTTCGCCACATCCATGACAATTACAAACTTTAATGGATTTTAAATTACATTCATCACATTCACAATTACAATGTTTACAATCATGAACATCACATTTAATTTTTTGATCTTTCATAATTCACCTCATCATTATTTTTGTCAAAAAAACGCCTTTTATACATAAAGACTAATTTTAAAAATAATATTATTTAGGTGAGACTATGAAAAAAATAAAAATTGGGATTCCTAGAAGTTTATATTACTATTATTATGGAGATTTATTAAAAAATTTTTTTGAAAATTTGAATTGTGAAATTATCATATCTCCACAAACCACAAAAGAAATTATGAATCAGGGAATAAAATATGCTTATGATGAAATGTGCTTAGCTTTAAAGAATTATATTGGTCATATCGATTATTTAAAAGATAAATGTGATTATATTGTAATTCCTAGAATTGATAACTTTGGAAGTAATGATCAAACATGTACCAATTTTTTAAGTACTTATGATATTGTCCAAAATTTATTCAAAGTATCTATTATTAATTATAATATTGATTACGATCATAAAGAAACAGAAGAATTAGGATTTATTAAAATGGGAGAAACATTAAACTTTACAAAAAAGCAAAGTAGATTAGCTTACGAAAAAGCAAAAATAGATACAATGAATCAATTAGAAAAAAGAATTCGAAAAAACTGCTATCAATTAAAAACCGACAAATTAAAAATTTTAGTAGTAGGACACGCCTATAATATAGAAGATAATTATATAGGAAAACCTATTTTAAAAATGTTAGAAGATATGGGAGTTAATTTAATTTATAGCAATCTTTTACCACCTGAAAAAACAAACTGTTATAGCAAAAAAATATCCAAAGACTTATATTTTAAATATAATAAAGAAAATATAGGCGCTATCGAAATGGTAAAAAGACAAATTGATGGAGTTTTATTTTTTACAGTATTTCCATGTGGCCCAGACTCTATTGCAAATGAACTTGCAATGAGAAAAATAAAATTACCATATTTAAATTTAATTGTAGATGACTTAGATAGTTTAACAGGGTTTGAAACGAGAATTGAAAGTTTTATTGATATTATTAAAGAAAGGAAGAAACAATGTCAAAAATAATTGCCTTTCCCCAAATGGGAAATTATAGTATTCCGATTAATTACTTTTTAAGACATACTGTTCATTCAAAAATTATGGATTCACCAAAAATCACAAGCAAGACCATTGAACTAGGAAATAAATATAGTCCTGAATTTGTGTGTACACCATTTAAATATACCTTAGGGACCATGATTGAATGTTTACAAAAAGGCGCAAATGTAGTGGTTCAAGCTGGAGGTGGATGTAGATATGGCTATTATAGTGAACTACAAGAAGAAATTTTAAAAGAATTAGGATATCAATTTACAATGGTAAACTTTGTAACAGAAGGAAAAACAAAATTTAAAAAAATCAAACAAGAATTTTTAAAAATAGAACCACATCCTAATATTTTTAAATTACTTTATTATGGATTCATTACACGTTATATGATTCGTTATATGGACTCATTAGATGATTATGTTAGACAAAATATAGGCTTTGAAGTAGAAAAAGGCACCTTTGAAAAAGAAATGAAAAAAATATTAAATCAGTTTCAAAAAGTAACTACTTTTAGAGAATTGAAATTAACGTATAAAAGAGGTTTTAAGAATTTAAAAAAAATAAAAATCAACAAACCTATAGACCGTTTAAAAGTAGGTATTATTGGAGAACTTTATACTACTATGGAACCATTTTCTAATTATTTTTTAGAAAAACAATTAGCAGAATTTCATATTGAAGTAAAACGATTTACAAATGTAGAATATTTATTATTCCAAAAAGGAAAGAAAATTAAAACTTATTTAAAACATGTAAAAGAATACATTCGATATAAAATGGGAGCAGATGCGGCAGATAATATTGCTAGAGCTAAGTACTTATGTCAAAACAATTATGATGGAATTATACATATCAAATCTAGCTTTTGTACACCAGAAATAGGAGCAATGCCCATCATTAATAAAGTATGCCATGATTATAATGTGCCTGTAATTTTTTTCTCCTTTGATGCAAATACAAGTGAAACAGGAATAAAAACGAGACTAGAAGCATTTTACGATATGATAGAAATGAGGAAGAAAAATGAAACCATGTTATCTAGGAGTTGATATTGGCTCCATCTCTACGAAAGGAGTAGTGATTGATGAAAAAAATCATATCATTACTTCATCTTATATTTGGACAGAAGGAAATCCGATTGGTGCAGTAAAAAAATTAATTGAAATTTTAAAAAATAATTTACCTAAAGAATATGTTTTAAAAGGAATTGGAACTACAGGTTCTGCTAGAAAACTAATTGGGCTAATGTTAAATGCAAATGTTGTAAAAAATGAAATTACAGCCCATGCTGTAGGAACAAGTTCATTATATCCTGATGTTCATACTATTTTAGAAATAGGTGGCCAAGATTCTAAAATCATCTTGTTAAATAATGGAATTATTACAGATTATTCTATGAATACATTATGTGCTGCTGGAACAGGAGCTTTTTTATCTAGTCAAGCAGAAAGACTGAAAATTCCAATTGAAGAATTTTCCAATATGGCCTTAAAATCAAATAATCCAGTTAAAATTGCGGCTAGATGTACTGTATTTGCTGAATCCGATTTAATTCATAAAGCTCAAATAGGATATCAAAAGCAAGATATTGTAGCAGGGCTTTGTAAAAGTATTGTCCAAAACTATTTAAATAATGTTGGAAAAGGAAAAAAGATCAAATCACCAATTGTTTTTCAAGGTGGTGTCAGTAAAAATAAAGGTGTAAAAAAATATTTTGAAGAAATCTTAGGAGAACAAGTAATTGTTGATCCAAATAGCCATTTGATGGGAGCTTTAGGAATTGCAATACTGGCTCATCAAAATGAAATTGGTAAAACGTATGATTTAAATTTAAAAGATATTAAATTTGAGACAAAGGGAATGGAATGTTCTAGATGTGCGAACAATTGCGAAATTTTGAAGATTTTGAAGAATGATGAACTAGTTGATGTATGGGGAAGTAAATGTGGCAGAAATTTCACAAAATAATCATTGTAAATCATTCAGCGTAAGCGTATAATGTTAAGTTGTGTGTGGGGTGATATTATGAAAAAAATAGATGTTAATGAGTTAGTATTAAAACAAGGATTTGAGGTTTTTATTCAAATTTCTAGTCAAAAACATGATAATTTTATTGGTTACGTTTGGGTAGAAAATACAGATGTAAATGCTAATAAAAGAATTGTTATTGACCAAGACAAATTAAACGAAGCCGGCTTAGAAAAAGAGTATTATTATCGTTATTACATTGCTTTAGCCCTTTCTTATTATCAATTATCAGGCAATGCCGAATCTTTCTATCAACAACTTAGAACTAATGTTCATGATATCGAAGTTGAGAATCTAGCTTCTGAAATGTTGATGCCATCAAAAGAATTTCAAAAGTATTCTAAAAAATATAAAAAAGATATTATTCGATTAATGGATCGTTTTGAAGTACCAAGCACTGTAGTAGAAGAGCGTTTATCCAAACAAGAGAAAAATAAAGTAAAGGTTTTAAAAAGATAATTTGACAATCAAAAATGAATAGTGTATAAGTATCTTAGAAAAGTGAGCGTGAATTATGACGAAATTAGTAATCGTGGAATCTCCAGCAAAAACAAAATCTATTGGAAAATATCTAGGTAGTGACTATTTAGTAGTTTCTTCAAAAGGACATATTAGAGATCTTTCAACCAGAGGAAAATATGGATTTGGTGTAGATATCGAAGATCATTTTAAACCAAATTATGTTACTATCAAAGGAAAAAAGAAAGTAATCGATGAATTAAAAAAAGATGTGAAAAAAACAGACTTTGTTTATCTTGCTACCGACCCCGATCGTGAGGGAGAAGCTATTTCATGGCATTTATATGATGTCCTTGGATTAAAAGAAAATGAGTATGATAGAATTGTATTTAATGAAATTACAAAAAATGCCGTAGTAGATTCTTTAAATCATGCTCGTAAAATTGATCAAAACCTAGTAAATTCGCAAGAAACAAGAAGAATATTAGATCGTATTATTGGCTTTCGTTTAAGTAAACTTGTTCAAAATAAAACAAGTGGTAGTAGTGCTGGAAGAGTTCAATCAGTTGCTTTGAAATTAGTTGTAGATAAAGAAAGAGAAATTGAAGCTTTTAAGCCAGAAGAATATTGGACAATCAAAGCAATTTTTAACGACTTTGAGGCAGATTTATTTAAATATAAAGAAAAAGATATAAAACCAAAAACAGAAGTTGAAACCAATCAAATTTTAAATCAATTATCAAACTCTTTTAAAATAGAATCTGTTGATAAAAAAGCAAAAAAGAAAAATTCAAAACCACCTTTTATTACTAGTACTTTACAACAAGCTGCTTCTAATATCCTAAACATGAGTGCGAAAAAAACAATGAGTGTTGCTCAGAAATTATATGAAGGAATTGAATTAGAGGATGAAACAGTAGGTTTAATTACTTATATGCGTACAGATTCTATTCGTTTATCCAATGATTTTATTAAAGAAACAATATCCTATATTGAAGGAAAATATGGAAAAGAATATGTTGGATCTGTTAAAGTCAGCAAAAAGACAGAAAATATTCAAGATGCCCATGAGGCAATTCGTCCAACGAGTATTAAAAGAACACCTATTAGTGTTAAAAAATACTTAACAAATGATGAATTTAAATTATATAGCTTGATATATGCTAGAGCACTTGCTTCTTTAATGGCGTCAGCGGATACTTTAAATACAACAGTTGTACTAGATAATAACGATTATAAATTTAAAACAACAGGTCAAATTATTACATTTGATGGATATTTAAAAGTATATCGTGATTATGAATCAGCAAAAGATGATGTACTTCCTCCATTTGATACCTATAAGTCTAATGTAATTGTATCTAATGATATAGAAAGTGAACAACATTTCACGCAACCACCTGCTCGATATACAGAGGCAAAATTAATCGAAGCAATGGAAAAATTAGGAATTGGACGTCCTAGTACTTATGCAACTATCATGGATAATATTAAATCTAGAGGATATGTCAATGTAGTGGATAAAAAATTTAATCCTACAGAAATAGGTATTGAAGTAACCGATAAATTACAAAGCTGTTTTTCGAATATTATCAATGTAGAATATACAGCTAATATGGAAACAGAGCTAGATGAAATTGCTGAAGGAAAACTTGTTTGGTATAAAACGCTAGAAGAATTCTATAAAGAATTTGAACCAGCTTTAGAAGAAGCATTTGATAAATTAGAAAAGAAAGAACCTGAAAAAGTAGGAGAAGACTGTCCAAATTGTGGACACCCATTGGTAAAAAGAAAAGGAAGATATGGTGAATTTATTGCTTGTAGTAACTTCCCTGAATGTAAATATATTAAAGCTGATGAATCTAAAATTGTAGAGGTTTGTGATTGCCCTAATTGTGATGGTAAGATTGTAGAGAAAAAAACAAAAAGAGGAAAATTATTTTATGGCTGTAACAATTATCCAACTTGTAAAACAGCTTATTGGGATAAACCAACAGGTGAGAAATGTCCAGAATGTGGTGGTATGTTGACTACTAAAAAAGATAAAATTAAATGTTCTAGCTGCGACTATGAAAAATAAATTTTGTTGAGAGAAAAATAAATGAATTTTATTGAATCGTTGCCTTTTAATAAAAATGTATTATATTCAGACGCATACATCTATAACGGAGAATCTCAAAAAATTTATTTTCAAAAGTCTGTTTACAAAGGAAGAACACAATATTTCTTTAAATCTTTCTTACAAAAAGGAGATATTCAAGATTGCCAAGGTTATATATATTTTTACTTAGACGCAGGACAAAAAACAAGTGATTTTATAGGAACTTATGTAAAAGAGGAATATCGTAACCATGGAGTTGCTTCATTTTTAGTAGCCAATTGGATTCAGTTTTGTCTCAATTATGGTTATCATTTTTTGGGAACAAATAAAGCTCAAAGAAAACCTTTTCTAATTTATTTGCTAAAGACGTATGGATTTGAAATATTGGGAGAAAATGTTTATCAAAATTCTAAGCATGTAATTCACATTTGTCAAAGTAAAAATGACCTTCAAAAATATTTAATATTTGAAAATAAAAAACAGGAACAGAATTTTATGAACGGAAAAATCGCAAAAGAAGATAATTATGTAGCAATTGATTCTATTACAGAGGATTTTAGATATTTAGATAGCGTGATTTTATCTAGAATTTATAATTTAGAAGATGAATATTGTGCAAATGAAAAATCATCTCTTGTTTTGAAAAGAAATAGAAAATAAATATTAAAATCAAAAGAAAATAAACTTTTGATTTTTTTGTTAATACTTAAAACTTAAAATATTTTTTAAATAAATTGATAAAAAATGAAAATTTGACAAAATAGAAAAAACAATTATAATAAGCAACAATTCAATTCAATATTTGTTTTGAAAAAAGAGGGGGTTAGTAGTGTGAATGAAAAGCAAGATTTAAAAATCTTATTAGGTTTTCATAAAAATGATTTTGTAATTATTGATTTAAGCAAAGAAGATTATCTAATCGGATTAATGCCGTATTTAGATGAAAATATTAAAATGATGGCATTTAAAACAAAAATGTTAGAAAATCAGGTGAAAGAATATCATTTAGAAAATAAAGTTTATTTTTTAGAGGATAATGAAGATTATTTTAAAATATCAAATTTAGGAATTGTTACAGATTCTAGTGACGAAGAATATTTAAAAAAGGCAATGTCTTTACAAATACCATTGTTAGCTTTAAATTGTAAAAATAAACAACAATTTATTAAAAATGATGTAACTGGTTACGTTATAAATAGTCAAAATGAAATGATTAATATGATACATTTTTTAAAAAATAATAAAAAATATAATTATAATTTAGGAATGAATAGTTATTATTATTTAGAAAATAGTATCACACAAGTTTAAAAAGGGGGATTATTATGGAAGAAAGAGAATTAGATTTTTCTGATATTTTATCAGCAATTAGAAAATGGTTTTTATTAATTTTATTATTTATTATTTTAGGAGGGTCAGCAGCAGCTTTTTATAACTATGGTGCCCCAATTCGTTATCAAAGTACAACAACATTATATGTGCAACCACAAGTAACAGCAAGTGAAGTAGATTATCAAGGAATTTTAACCAATCAACGAATGGTTAAAACTTATGTACAAATTATGAAAAGTCGTAAAGTTGTAGAAAAAGTAATCAAACAATTAGAATTAAATCAAACTTATGAAGAATTTTTACAAAATGTAACAATTACTTCTTCTGATGATACTCAAATGATATCTATTTCGGTGAAAAATTTAAATAAGGATTCGGCTGCTTTAATTGCTAATGAATTTGCTAGTACATTCATAGAAGAAATTAAAGAATCTATGAATATTACTAACATTGTAGTAGTAGATGAAGCAATAGCCAATGGTAATCCAGTAGAGCCAAGAATTATTTATAATTATGTTATCGGAATTGGACTTGGAGCTGTTATAGGACTTATTTTAGCTTTCTTATTAGATTCTATGGACAATAAAATTAAGAATCACGAAGATGTTAAAAAATATTTAAAAATTAAAACTTTGGGAGTTGTTCCTGATCATTCCATAGATGCTGAAGTAAAGAATAAAAAGAAAGTTTATGTAAAGCCAAATGAAGTAGATATTAAAATTTTAACAGATCCAACAAGTGTTATTTCAGAATCCATACGTATGATTCGTACGAATTTAAATTTCATGGATTTAAAATTAATTAATATTATTTCTACTTTGCCTAGTGAAGGAAAATCAGAAGTAGTAACGAATTTGGCAGCAGCTTTTGCTCTTTTAGACAAAAAAGTATTGGTAATGGATTGTGACCTTAGAAAACCAAAAATTCATAAAAACTTTGGATTACTTAGAAGAAATGGTGTTTCTGACATTGTATTATCAAAAGGAACAATGGACTATAGAACAGCAATTCAAAAATATGAAAATAAAGATGTAACGATTGATGTCTTAACAGCAGGAAGTAAAATTTCAAATCCATCAGAGTTAATTAATAGTAAAGGCTTTGCTGCTTTATTAGAAAAGGTAAAAGAAGATTATGATTTAGTACTAGTAGATTGTCCACCAATCTCTTCCTTAACAGATGGAGTACTTGTTTCTAAATTATCTGATGGTACAGTTTATGTAATAGAATCAGATCGTATTGATCATCCTGTAGTTGAAGAATGTATTGAAGAATTACAAAACAATAAAGCTTTTCTTTTAGGTGCTATTTTAACAAAAGTAAATATTAAAACACAGAAAAAATTATATGGATATAAATATGACTACTATTATTCAAATTATCACAATTAATGATTGATATTCATACTCACTTATTATTTGATGTAGATGATGGTTCTAAATCTTTAGAACAATCTATTCAATATTTAAAAGAAATTCAAAAAATAGGAATGAATAAGGTAGTTTGTACACCACATATAAAATCAGGAAATCGAGAAAGAGCTTTAAAAATAGTTAACCATTTTAAAGTTTTAAGAGAAGAAGCAAAAAAATTAGAAATTGATCTTTACCTTGGTAATGAAATTATGTACTCTAATGAAACTGTCGATTTATTAAATCATAAAAAAATTACAACAATTAATCACTCTAGATATGTTTTGGTAGAATTTAAAAGAAATGAATCTATGGAATTTGATCAAATATTATTGTTTTTAGAGGGATTAATAGAAAATGGTTATTTTCCTATATTAGCTCATCCAGAATTATATCCAAATTATCGTGATATTAATAAAATGAAAAAAATTAAAGAAACAGGTACAATGCTACAAGTTGATGCAACTAGTTTATTTAGACACTATAGTACTCGTAAAATTCAAAAATTTACCAAAAAGTTATTTCAAGAACGACTAGTTGATGTTGTAGCAAGTGACTCTCATTGTACCAAAAAACGTAATTTTAAGGTTTTTAAAAAAGCATATCATTTATCAAATAGAAAATATGGAAAAAAGTATACAAACATTATTTTTTATAAAAATCCATTCGATATATTAGAAAATAATTAGATTAAAAATACTGAAAGTTGAGGGGATTGAATGAATTCTGAAAGAATTACCGAAGCATGGAAACAAAAATATAATTTAGCTAAAATTTATTATGAACATTATGGTGATATAGAAATTCCTAAAGACTTTAAAACGCTAAATGGCTATGAATATGATGAAAATGGTATTTGCTTGGGAAGGTGGATATTGGCACAAAGAAATGCTTATAATAAGATAAATACTTGTGTTATTAATCAAAGACAGATTGAATTATTAAATATGCTGAAAATGCGTTGGAATTGTCTTAGTCCAACGGATAAATGGAATAAGCGTTATAATTTAGCTAAAAAGTATTATAATTATTATGGCAATTTAGAAATCCCAAAAAGTTTTAAAACATTAAATGGGTACGTTTATGATGAGAGTGGATATCGATTAGGAACTTGGCTTATAGCACAAAAAGAAGCTTATAACGATAATGAAAAGAATATACTTACCTCTAAACAAATTGAATTATTAAATCAAATTGGTATTGTGTGGGATAACGTACGTCCCATTCAAACTTGGATGGAAAGTTATAATTTAGCCAAAAAATATTATGAACATTATGGTGATATAGAAATTCCTAAAGACTTTAAAACGTTAAATGGCTATGAATATGATGAAGATGGATTTAAATTAGGAACTTGGATAACTACTCAAAGACAGTATTATAAAGGGGTAGGAGGCCAACTTACCTCAGAGAAAATAAGACTATTAGAAGAAATTAAAATGAGATGGTTTACTGCAAATGGTGATTTAAAATTCCAAAAAAAAGAGATTAATCAGAAAAATAAGCACCAAAAACAAGTAGAAATTTTAAATAGAGTTCGAAGTTTTTTAGTTCAATATGATTCAGAACAACTTCCATCAAAAGAAGAAGTTAATCAAAAATTTCTAAATGAATTAGATAAAAATTTAGTCAAAAGAAAATAAAGAAACTTATCAAAGAATCAAAATGATTCTTTTTTTGTAATTTAAAAAGGAAAAATAAAAGTTATGTAGAATAATAAAAGTAGAGGAGGTGAAAAATGAAACTATTAGAACTAACTAGTGATGTCGTATTTAAAAGTTTTATGATGAGTGAGAAAACCAATCCATATAAAGCAAGATTAATTCATTTGATTACAGGGATTCCAGAAAGTGAATTACTAAATGCTACTTATCAATCGATTGAATTACCTGTAA
>ERZ827522.517-NODE-517-length-47614-cov-8.406253_pt1 | contig 47614 bp, 37 predicted proteins | sample MGYA00519580_ERZ827522 | MGnify/ENA primary metagenome ERZ827522 (study PRJEB31778, sample SAMEA3449340) | human gut metagenome | biome: human gut; feature: human-associated habitat; material: faeces | place: United Kingdom | collected 2010/2012 ... | reverse complement strand
TAAGCACGCCGCCAGCGTTCATCCTGAGCCAGGATCAAACTCTCTGATAAAATGTTTGTTCCAAGTTCAAAATCAACATACTAGCTAATTTATCCCTTTTACTGTTTTAAAGGATCTTTCGATCGTTTTGAATTACTTATTCAGAACTTTCGAGGATGTGTTTCATTGTTTAATTATCAAGGATCTTTGCCGCTCCGACTCGGATCAGCTCGCTTATTTTACCACAGAGCTTTTCGTTTGTCAAGAACTTTTTTGATTTATTTTTTGAAGTTTTTTAACTTCTTCGCCGTTCTTTCGATCAGCAACTCGTTTATTTTATCAAACTCATTCGCTTTTGTCAAGAACTTTTTTAATTTATTTTTTTGGATTAGTTTTTTCAAACCTATCACCAACTCTGCTATCTTATCAGATGTGAAGCTGTTTGTCAAGAACTTTTTCCACAAAAAATATCATTTTGTTTTTGGCTTTCAAACGGAGAAGGAGGGATTTGAACCCTCGCGCCGGTTACCCGACCTACACCCTTAGCAGGGGCGCCTCTTCAGCCACTTGAGTACTTCTCCAAATGCCTAAATATAAAATGATATGTGCGGTCACTCATTCGTGACGCATGGTTTATTATACAAAAACCTTACGTTCTTGTCAACCCGTTTTTTCGAATTTTTTGTTTTTTTCTTACTATTATAGAAAATATGCCTTACAGAACCCAAATCAGCCCCCAGAATAGCAGAAAAGAGCGCATATCACGCTCTTTTCTGAAACCGCTACGCGGTTACGACGGCTTCAATTCTCTTCTTTACCATCTCGGCAATCTCTGTTGTCTTCATTCCCTGGTATTCCTCGTATGGGATCGGGTCGAGAAAATGGACTTCTACCGTTACGGGACGGACGGTATTGGAGTCAAACGGAACAAAACAGTTTTTTAACGCAACCGGCACGATCGGGCATTTTGCTTTTACTGCGATCTTGAAGCTGCCGCTTTTAAACTCCAGCAGCTGGTTTCCCTTTCTGCTCCTCGTTCCTTCCGGAAACAGAATGACGTTTTTGCCTTCTTTTACGACATCGGCCGCCTCATTGATAACCTGCATTGACTGCCGCAGATTTTCCCGGTCCATAAACAGCGCGTGGATGCACGCAAAGACCTGCTTTAAAAACGGAACATGCTCTACTTCTTTTTTTGCAACAACCGTAAAGGTACGCGAGCATGCTCCTGCGATCGCCAGCACATCGTACAGTCCCTGGTGATTCGGATACATCACAAAACCGTCCTGCTCCGGAAGATTTTCTGCTCCATAGGATTCCACAATGACGTTTCCGCCTTTGTTCGCCCGCTGTACAATAAAGCGCAGCATTTTAAAGTGCTCTTCCAGACTGTACTTGTCCGGATGCGCTGCATGGTAACAGAGCCGGCACCACATCCACGGAACCAGAAGCAGATTCCGCAGCACCATCAGTAAAATTCGTTTCATGTTTTTCTTCCCTTCCCCAAACGAGCAAAACGTGCCTGAGCTTTTTTCTCTCAGGCACGTTTTGCGACGCTGTATTATTCCTGCGTTTTCTCAGAAGCCGTTTCGTTCTCTTTCTCCGAAACCGGAGTCTCCTCGGACGCCTCTTTGTCTCTTACTTTTGCAATGCTGGCAACCTTGATTTCGCCGTCCACATCCATCAGCTTAACGCCGGATGTGATCCGTCCCATCACAGAAATGCCGGAGCATGGCGTACGGATGATGATTCCCTCTGTGGTAATCATCATAATCTCATTATCCTCATTGACTGCCTTGGAACCGATCAGGTTTCCGGTCTTTTCGGTAATCTTATAGCATTTGACACCCTTGCCGCCGCGGAGCTGTACGGTAAACTCTGCCATCGGCGTCCGTTTGCCCATGCCGTTTTCGGATACGACAAGGAGATAGTCTCCCTGCGTGCAGATCTGCATGCCGACTACTTCATCGCCGTCCAGAAGGTTGATGCCGCGTACACCCATGGAAACACGGCCTGTCGTACGCACATCGTTTTCCTTGAAGCGGATACACTGGCCGAATTTCGTTACCAGAATAATCTCTTTCTCGTTATCAGTTGTCTTAACTTCAATCAGTTCATCATCATCGCGGAGCGCAATGGCAGCAAGACCCGTTTTTCTGACGTTCTCGTACTCTTCGAGCGGCGTCTTCTTCACCAGTCCCTTTTTCGTTGCCATAAACAGATAATGGCCCTTCTCATATTTGCGCATTGGAATAACAGCGGTAATCTTCTCTCCCGGCTGCAGCTGGAGAAGGTTGACAATCGCCGTTCCTCTTGCGGTTCTGGACGCCTCCGGAATCTCGTATGCTTTCAGACGGTAGACTCTTCCCGTATTCGTAAAGAACATGAGGTAATGATGGGTCGTCGTCATCAGAAGCTCCTCGATGTAGTCGTCCTCGATGGTCTGCATGCCCTTGATTCCCTTGCCGCCACGGTTCTGGCTGCGGAAGTTGTCAACGGTCATACGTTTGATATAGCCCAGTTTCGTCATGGTGATGACGGTATTCTCGCGCGGAATCAGATCCTCCATGGAGAGATCGTACTCATCAAAGCCGATGGAAGTTCTTCTGTCATCGCCGTATTTTTCGGATACGGTCAGAATCTCCCTGCGGATAACGCCAAGAAGCACCTTGCGGTCTGCGAGGATGGCTTTTAACTGCTCGATGCGCGCCATCAGCTCTTTGTACTCGTTCTCGAGCTTCTCCCGTTCCAGACCGGTCAGAGCGCGCAGACGCATGTCTACGATTGCCTGGGCCTGGGCATCACTCAGATCGAAGCGTTCCATCAGGTTCTTCTTTGCCTCTGCCGCATTCGCGGATGCACGGATGATATGGATCACTTCGTCAATATGGTCAAGCGCTTTTAAGAGTCCTTCCAGAATATGGCTTCTCTCCTGCGCTTTGTTCAGGTCGTATTTCGTTCTTCTCGTCACAACCTCTTCCTGGTGCTGCAGATAATACGTCAGCATCTCCAGAAGGTTCATGACTTTCGGCTGATTGTTTACCAGTGCAAGCATGATCACACCAAAGGTATCCTGCATCTGGGTATGTTTGTACAGCTGGTTTAAGATGACGTTTGCATTGGCGTCGCGGCGCAGTTCGATACAGATGCGCATACCCTCACGGTTGGAGTGGTCCGCAATGCCGGTGATGCCGTCGATCTTTTTATCTCTTACCAGCGCGGCGATGTTCTCGATCAGGCGCGCCTTGTTTACCATGTACGGGATCTCGGTTACGATGATCTCGCTCTTTCCGTTCGGCAGTGTCTCGATGTTTGATACCGCACGAACACGGATTTTACCGCGGCCGGTACGGTAAGCCTCGTCGATGCCGCGGGTGCCGAGGATTTCTGCTCCGGTCGGGAAGTCAGGGCCTTTTACAATGCCGAGAATCTCCTCGAGATCTGTCGTACGGTCCTCCTCGATGATATTATCAATAATTTTTACAATGGCACTTACCACCTCGCGCAGATTGTGCGGCGGGATGTTCGTTGCCATACCGACTGCGATACCGGAAGTACCGTTTACCAGAAGGTTCGGGTAGCGGGCCGGCATAACAACAGGCTCTTTTTCGGTTTCATCAAAGTTCGGGGCGAAGTCTACGGTGTCTTTGTTGATATCCGCCAGCATCTCCATCGAGATTTTGCTTAAACGTGCCTCGGTGTATCGCATAGCCGCAGCGCCGTCGCCGTCGACGGAACCGAAGTTTCCATGGCCGTCCACCATCGGATAACGGGTTGCCCAGTCTTGTGCCATGTTGACGAGTGCTCCGTAGATAGAGCTGTCGCCGTGCGGGTGATATTTACCCATCGTATCACCGACGATACGCGCGCACTTACGGTGCGGCTTATCCGGCGTATTGTTCAGTTCACTCATGGAGTACAGAATACGTCTCTGTACCGGCTTTAAGCCATCGCGGACATCTGGAAGTGCACGGGATGCAATTACGCTCATCGCGTAGTTGATGTAGGATTCCTCCATCGTGTCTTTCAGATCGACCTCGTGAATTTTATCAAAAACATTATCTTCCATCTTTTCCTCCACTTCAGTTCACAGGACTTTTAGATATCCAGGTTGTTTGCGTATTTTGCTCTCTCTTCGATAAAGTCACGGCGCGGTTCTACCTTGTCACCCATGAGTGTATTGAAGGTCAGGTCAATTTCAGAAGAATACTCTTCGTCGAACACAACGCGGCGCAGAACACGGCGTTCCGGATCCATGGTGGTCTCCCAGAGCTGCTCCGCATCCATCTCTCCCAGTCCTTTGTAACGCTGGATCTTATTGTCTCCACGTCCAATCTCATTGAGGATCTGATTCATCTGATCGTCATCGTATGCATACCATACTTTTTTGTTTTTTTCGATCTTAAACAGCGGCGGCTGTGCCAGATAAACGTGGCCCTGTTTGATCAGTTCCGGCATGAAACGGTACAGGAACGTCAGCATCAGGGTATCAATGTGAGCGCCGTCGACATCGGCATCGGTCATGATGATGATCTTGTCGTAGCGCAGTTTTGTGATATCGAAATCGTCGTGGATTCCGGTTCCGAATGCCGTAATCATCGCTTTGATCTCGGCATTCGCATAAATTTTATCGAGACGTGCCTTCTCTACGTTCAGAATTTTTCCACGCAGAGGCAGGATTGCCTGCGTTGCACGGCTTCTTGCGGATTTTGCGGAACCACCCGCGGAATCTCCCTCAACCAGGAAGATCTCACAGTTTTTCGGATCCTTGTCGGTACAGTCTGCCAGTTTTCCAGGCAGGGACATGCCATCCAGTGCGGATTTTCTTCTCGTCAGGTCACGCGCTTTTCTTGCGGCCTCTCTGGCACGCTGGGAAAGCAGGGATTTTTCGATAATCGTCTTTGCAACAGCCGGGTTCTGCTCCAGGAACAGTTCGAGCTGTGTGCTCACGATATTATCGACAGCTCCTCTCGCCTCGCTGTTTCCGAGTTTCTGCTTCGTCTGGCCCTCGAACTGCGGCTCCTCGATTTTGATGCTGACAATCGCCGTCATACCCTCGCGGATGTCTTCTCCGGTCAGGTTCGGCTCGCTGTCTTTTAACAGTTTATTTGCTCTTGCATATTCATTAAAGGTTTTCGTCAGCGCATTTCGGAAGCCCACGATATGGGTACCGCCCTCCGGTGTCGTAATGTTGTTGACAAAACCATACGTATTTTCCTGATAGGAATCGTTGTGCTGCATTGCAACCTCAACAAGAACGCCGTCTCTTTCTCCCTCGCAGTAGATGATGTCCGGGTAGAGCGCCGTTTTGCTCTTGTTCAGGTAGCTGACAAACTCTTTGATACCGCCCTCGTAGTGGAATGCTTTTTCCACTACCGGATCCGTGCGCAGATCGCGCAGAACAATGCGCAGTCCCTTGGTCAGAAATGCGGTCTCGCGGAGTCTTGTTTTTAAAACGTCGTAATCATAAACCGTCTCCTCGAACATCGTGTCATCCGGCAGGAAACGGACCTCGGTACCTGTTTTTTCGATCGGACAGGTATCGATGACCTCCAGCTTATTCATGGTTTTTCCGCGCTCATACCGCTGGAAGTAAACCTTTCCATCGTGATAAACGCGCACCTCAAGCCAGTTGGACAGCGCATTTACAACGGATGCACCAACGCCGTGCAGACCGCCGGATACCTTGTACCCTCCGCCGCCGAACTTTCCGCCTGCGTGCAGCACCGTAAAGACAACCTCAACGGCCGGAAGGCCCGACTTATGATTGATGCCGACCGGAATACCACGGCCGTCGTCGATGACAGTGATGGAGTTGTCCGGGTTAATCGTAACGTCAATATTTTTGCAGTATCCTGCCAGTGCCTCGTCTACCGAGTTGTCGACAATCTCATAAACCAGATGGTGAAGTCCCCGTGCGGAGGTACTGCCGATATACATACCTGGGCGCTTCCGTACGGCTTCCAGACCCTCCAGAATCTGAATCTGGTCTGCACCATACTCTGTCTTTTCCATGTTCTCTGTACTCATTTAGATTCCTCCTGTTTCTTTGTGAAACACAGATCCCTCGACCACCTGGAATACGCTGTTTGCCTCAAAATGATTTTCGACAAACTCGTCCAGTCCGGTACAGGTAATCAGTGTCTGTATGCTGTGAATGCTCTGCAGAAGATAATTCTGCCGGCTGCCGTCCAGCTCCGACAAAACATCATCCAGCAGTAAAACCGGTGTATCGTGAATTTCCTCCTCGACCAGACGGATCTCCGCCAGTTTCAGCGAAAGCGCCGCCGTCCTCTGCTGCCCCTGGGAACCGTATTTACGGATATCAATGTCGTTGACCCGCACACAGAAATCGTCCCGGTGCGGCCCGGTGTAGGACTGTCCGAAACGCAGATCACGCTCTCTTCCGGCTTTTAACTCTTCGGAAAACGCTTCCTCGGACACATTCGGTTCATAGGTAATCAGAATCTGCTCCTTTCCTCCGGTCAGATTCTGATGGATCTCGGATAAAATATCATTCAGGCGGCTGATAAATTTTTTCCGCTCGGAAATAATGCTTGTTCCATAGCGGACCATCTGCTCATCCCAGATCTCGAGCGTATCCGCCATTCTGCCGGAAAACGAAATCTCTTTAAGCAGCTTGTTTCTCTGCGCCACCACTTTATTATAATTGGCAAGCTCGATCATGTATAGTCTTGACAATTGACAAATTTCGCTATCCAGGAAACGCCGGCGCTCCGCAGGACCGTTTTTGATGATATTCAGGTCCTCCGGAGAGAAAAACACAATATTTACAATGCCAAAAAGTTCCGACGCTTTGCGGATCGGAACTCCATCGATGGCGATTCCCTTGGATTTATTTTTTTTCAGATGCATATCGATTTTATGCGTGCTGCCGTTCCGCTCCACCATCATCCGGATATGGGCTTCCTCCCGGTCAAACTGGATGATTTCGCGGTCCTTGCTGCCGCGGTGCGATTTTGTCGTACCCGCGAGATATAAAGCCTCGAGAATATTCGTCTTTCCCTGGGCATTGTCGCCGTAGAGAATATTCGTTCCGGGGCTGATATTTATGCATAAACTCTCATAATTCCGATAGTTCTTCAGTTCTAAAGATTTGATATACATGAGCACTCGTCCGTGAAAAATCAGCTTAAGTTTTTAAGCCTTATTTTTTAATTTGTATCTCATTTCCATTGTAGCAGACAACATCTCCGTCATAGAGCTTGCGGCCGCGGCGGGTATCTACTTCACCGTTTACGGTCACTTCGCCGTCCTTGATGACGAGCTTTGCTTCCACGCCGTCTTCTACCAGAGCAGCAGCTTTTAATGCCTGGCCCAGTTTGATGTAATCTTCACGCAGCGTAATAATTTCCATTTTTTCCTCCTGCACTGCCGTACCTTTTTCTCTCGTAAGTTCGCAGTTTTCAACCTGTGTGGCTGTAAAACCGCTGAAAGTTCTTTCAGAAAAGGTTCCGGCAGATTTCAAACTTATGTGACTTATCTCACGGAATTGAAGTTTACCGGCAGAATCAGATAGATATAGCTCTCTTCTTCGTTCCGGATAAAACATGGAGCCTTCGGGTTGACCAGATAAATCGAAATTTCCTCGTCGTCAATAACACGAAGTGCATCGATCAGGAATTTCGGGTTAAAACCGATCATAATATCCTTGCCTTCTTTGTTGATATCGATCTCTTCTTTCATGGAACCCATCGCGGAGTTGATCTGCAGTTCCATCGCTCCATCCTGGATGTCGATGATGATCGGTTTTTTGTCGCCTTCTTTGACAAGAAGCGTCGCACGGTCGATACAGCTTAAGAATTCTTTTTTGTTGATCGTCACTTTTGTCTCGTAATCACTCGAAAGCATCTGGTCGATGCGGAAATATTCACCGTCGATCAGTCTGGAAACGACCGTTGTATCATCGAACTTGAACATAATGTGGTTTTCCGAGAAGTAAATATCAATCTGATCATCCATCTCGCCGGACAGAATTTTGCTGATTTCGTTCAGAGTTTTTCCCGGAACAACGACTTTTCGGTCCAGATACGAATTTTTCAGCTCAATTTTGCGGATCGCAATACGGTGTCCGTCCAGAGATACGACGCGAAGTGTGTTATCTTTGATTTCAAACAGCTCACCGGTCATCAGTTTGTTGTTCTCATTGGCTGCAATAGAGAAAATGGTCTGACGGATCAGTTCTTTTAAGGTGAACTGGGAAATGGAAACACAATCGGAAGTTTCCAGAATCGGCAGATAGGAAAAATCTTCTCCTGACTGTCCCGGAATGTTGAATTTTGCTTTTTCACACGTAATCGTGGTTACCAGATTTTCATCTGTTTCTATTGTAACCTGATTATCCGGAAGTTTTCTTACGATCTCAGAAAAAATCTTTGCATCCAGAGCAACAATACCGCGTTCCAGAATCATACCTGTGACAAGGGTCTCAATTCCGAGTTCCATATCGTTGGAGGTAAACTTGATCTGGCTGGAAGATGCATCAATCAGGATACACTGCAGAATTGGCATCGTAGTTTTACCGGAAACAGCTTTCATCGCAATGGCAACGCTTTTTACAAGGTCTGCTTTGTCAAACACTAATTTCATAATTGTGGATAACTCTCCTTTCCTCACAGCTGGGTGAGTATGCTTATAAAGAAAAAATATAGTAAAAATCCGTAGTCTTAGTCGTAGGGGCTGTGGATATGTGTATAACCCCTTCGAGAATGCGGAAATACTGGAAAAATGGATCTGTATAACTCTGTGAATAATCGAACGTGAACCTGTGTATGAAATGTTGATAACTTCAGGCTCCAAATTTGTCCACAATTTATCCACAGGCTTTCCACATCGGTTTGTGCATAAATAAGGGCCTGTAAACCGATGCGTTTCTTCTTATATAAATGTAGATCGGTTCGAACTGTTTTGACAGAGTTACAGCTATGCCGCTTATTTAGACGGGTTGATCTTCTTCTTTAAGATGTCTACCGTGTTGCGGACACTGTCTTTAGCACTCATTTCCTTTTCGATCTTCTCAATGCCGTGCATGACAGTGGTATGATCGCGGTCGCCCATCATTTTTCCGATTCCGGTCAGCGGGGCATCGAGCATTTCGCGGCACAGATACATTGCGATCTGGCGCGGGAATACGATTTTGCTGCTCCGCTTGCTGCCGACAATGTCGGACGGCGTAATATCGAAGTGATCTGCAACGGTGTCGATGATAAATTCCGGCGTGATCACCTTCTTCTCGTTCGGGGAGATGATGTCGCGCAGCACCTGCTCTGCAAGATCAATGTTGATTTCACGTTTTTCAAGGTTTGCGTATGCAATGATTTTGTTGAGAGCGCCTTCCAACTCACGGATGTTCGATTTAATATTGGAAGCGATGTATTCGATCACATCGTCGCTGACGGAATAGCCGTCTAATTCCTGTTTCTTTCGGAGAATGGCGATTCGCGTCTCATAATCCGGGCTCTGGATGTCGGCAAGGAGTCCCCATTCGAAACGGGAACGGATGCGGTCTTCCAGGATATCCATGTCTTTCGGGGGACGATCCGAAGAAAGGATGATCTGTTTGTTGGCACCGTGCAGCGTATTGAAGGTATGGAAAAACTCTTCCTGCGTGGATTCCTTTCCTATAATAAACTGCACATCATCGATGAGAAGTACGTCGATATTGCGGTATTTCTCACGGAATTTGGTCATTGCGGTGTTGTTGCTGTTTCGGATGGCCTCGATGACTTCATTGGTAAATTCTTCACTCGTTACGTAGAGAATCCGCGAAGACGGGTTTTTCTGAAGAATAAAATGTGCGATCGAGTGCATCAGATGGGTTTTGCCCAGTCCAACACCACCGTATAAAAACAGCGGATTGTAGATTTCTCCCGGGGATTCGGCCACGGCGAGAGAAGCTGCATGGGCAAATTTGTTATTGCTGCCGACCACGAAGGTATCAAAGGTATACTTTGGATTCAGGTTCGGCACATAGAGATTTTTCTGGACGGGAGCAGGCGCTTTTTCCTGTTTCACTTCTTCCGGAAGAATAAAGCGGATCTCATAGTTGACACCTGTGATTTCCGCGATTGCCACTTTAATAGGAAGAGTATATTTTTTGCTCACGTAATCGAGACCCATTTTTTCGGATGGAACCAGGATTGTGATCAGATTGTCCTCAACCGAATGGATCGTAAGTGGTTCAATCCATGTAGTAAAGGAGATCTCAGATAATTCGTGCTCGTCCCGCACTCTCTGCAGTATTTCTTTCCATTTATCTTGTACGATTTCCATGCTTTTTCTGTCGCTCCGCTTCTATAATCATTGCTTTTTGGGGATAACTTCTGTCTGGAAAACGAAATTTTCCCCGAATAGTCGCATTTTTACTTCTATATGATATAATAAAATGCCGTTTTATTCAACCCAAAAATGTGGATAATTATTTTTTATCCACAGAATGTGTAAAAAATTTTCCTGTTGATGAAATGGAGGATAGTTTGTGGATAACAGGGAATCTTATGTTGATAAAATTGTGGATAGAGGGCTGGAAAAACCGAAATGTGTAAAGTCTGGAAAACTTATATACACATTATACATGGCGTAAATACTGGAAAAATTGGAAATGCCCACAGGTTGTACACAGCAAAACCGAAAGTTATCCACAAGGTTATCCACAGATTGTGGATAATGTTGATTACGGTTACAAGATATCGTGTGGAAAGCGCAAAAATCGAACTGGTATTTGTACGCGTGCGGCGGACAGTGTGGATAAGTTGTGGATAAACCGAAAATCAGCACACGGAAGGCACGGGCAGCGGCAGACCGGAAAAGCGCGTCAGAGCGGCATTTTTCCCGAAAAAACTGCGAAAATTATTGATTTTAGGGTTGACGAAATGGGGGTTTATGAATATAATTGAAATGATGTTTTCTGTCATACATGTAGTGAAATACTGCCTTGCAGGCAGTTATTGATTAGAATTTAAAGGAGGTGCCTTATCTTATGAAAATGACATTTCAGCCGAAAAAAAGATCCAGAGCTAAAGTTCACGGATTCAGAGCAAGAATGAGCACAAAAGGTGGAAGAAAAGTTTTAGCTGCAAGAAGATTAAAAGGAAGAAAAAAATTATCAGCATAAAACCAAAGGCCGCATAAAATTTATGTGGTCTTTTCTTCTATCTAAAGCTATTTATGGAAAGAAAATTTAGACAAATCATGAAGGAAAGAATGGATTCATGAAATATTCGGAAAGCCTGAAAAAAAACAGAGATTTTCAGCTGGTTTATAAGCAGGGAACATCGTTTGCAAACCGATTTCTGGTCATGTATGTGAAGAAAAATCAGCTGGGACGGAACCGGATTGGAATTTCAGTAAGTAAAAAGGTGGGAAACAGCGTTGTGCGCCACCATCTGGCGAGACTGATCCGGGAGAGTTATCGTCTGCATGAAGAGGAATTTCAGTGTGGAATGGATGTAGTTGTGATCGCAAGAGTTAATGCAAAAAACTGTACGTATTTCGAGATAGAGGGAGCACTTTTGCATCTGGGAAAACTACATCATATATTAAAGGAAACAGAAAAATGAAGACGGTATTGATAAAAGGTATCCGGTTTTATCAGAAGTACCTGTCTCCTCTGAAGAGGGTGCACTGCCCTTATACGCCGACCTGCTCGCAGTACGGGCTGGAAGCGATTCAGAAATATGGTGCTTTCAAAGGAAGTCTGCTGGCATTATGGAGAATACTGAGATGTAACCCGTTTTCACACGGAGGTTACGACCCTGTGCCGTAGATAAATAAGGAGGAAAAGACGTTTTGGATATCGTACTGAGTAAGTCAACGTGGCCGATTATCGGGTGGGTATGCCAGATCCTCGGCTGGCTGATCAATGGAATTTATTTTTGCCTGGAAAAAATTGGAATTCCGAACATCGGTATTGCGATTATTCTGTATACGATTATCATTTATCTCGTTCTGACGCCGCTTCAGATCAAGCAGCAGAAGATGTCGAAGATGATGAGCGTAATGCAGCCGGATCTGCAGAGAATTGAAAAGAAATATCAGAACAAAAAAGACCAGGCTTCTCAGATGAAAAAATCTGAAGAAACCATGGCAGTTTATCAGAAATACGGTGTCTCCCCGACAGGAAGCTGCAGTACACTGCTGGTTCAGATGCCGATTCTGCTTGCACTGTACCAGGTTATCTATCATATTCCGGGATATATCGGAAGTGTCCGCAATGTATTCCAGGGACTGACAACACAGATGATGGGTGTATCAGGATATTCTGACATCCTGACACAGTTTATCACAGATAACCGTGTTACCATGTACAGTAAAGTAAGTGAAACATTAACCGAAAATAACCTTCTGGACATGTTTTATGTGCTGAAACCGTCCCAGTGGACGAAGCTGGCCGATATCAGCGAGTTCTCCGGTATTGCGGATACCATTACAAAAACCGCCGCGGAGTCCAAGCATATCAACATGTTCCTTGGATTTAATATCACACAGTCTCCGATGGATGTCATCCGCGAGGGTATGGCAAACGGATCTGCTCTTCTGATTGTAGGAGCAATTCTGGTGCCGGTTCTGGCATGGTTTACCCAGTGGCTGAACTACAAGCTGATGCCGCAGGCACCATCTTCCAACAACGGAAATAAGACAGCAAATTCCATGGAAAATTCCATGAAGACCATGAACACGGTAATGCCTGTTTTCTCCGCATTTATGTGTTTATCGTTCTCCATCGGTATTGGTATTTACTGGATTGCAGGTGCGCTTGTTCGAAGCGTACAGCAGGTTGTGATCAACCGTCATATGTCCTCGATTGACATGGATGAGGTGATCCGCAAAAATCAGGAAAAAGCGGCCAAGAAGAGAGAAAAAGCCGGCCTTCCGCCGCAGAAAATCACACAGGCTGCAACGCAGAGTGTGCGTAATATTCAGGTACAGGAGAACGAAGAGCCGTCTGCTGAGGAAAAAGAGGCAGCAAGAAAGGCTTCGACTGAGTATTACAACAGTAATCAGGAATACCGCGCCGGAAGCATCGCTGCGAAAGCAAACATGGTAAAACAGTTTGATGAAAAGAACAGCAAAAAGAAAAAATAGGGGGTAAATCTTTATGGAGTTTATCGAAGTATCCGCAAAAACAGTGGACGACGCTATTACAAAAGCCTGCATTGAGCTTCAGGCTGCCAGCGATAAACTGGAGATCCAGGTCATCAGCGAAGGCAGTTCCGGATTCTTTGGAATCGGAAGTAAACCGGCTGTGATTCGTGCCGCTGTAAAAGCCGCACCGGAAAAAGAACCGGAAGCACCCCAGAAACCAGAGAAAAAAGAGGCAGCTCCTGCACCGGTAAAGGAAGCGCCGAAAAAAGAAGCTGTAAAGAAAGAAACGGAAAGAAAATCTGCTCCGCGTCAGGCAGAAACTGCAAGACGCTCCGAGCCAAGAGAAGAGCGTGAAGTAGTTCAGAGAACAGACGAGGAAATCGCCCAGATCAAGGCAACGGCACTTGAGTTCTTAAGCGGTGTATTCAAAGCCATGGAGCTCCCGGTTGAGATCCAGATGGAGTATAATGCCGAGAACGGTTCTCTTGAAGTTGATTTTGCCGGTGAGGATATGGGTATCCTGATCGGAAAAAGAGGACAGACACTGGATTCCCTTCAGTATCTGACCAGCCTTGTGGTCAACAAAGAGCAGAAGGATTACGTTCGTGTCAAACTTGATACGGAGAACTACCGCAAACGCAGAAAAGAAACACTGGAAAATCTGGCAAGAAACATCGCTTACAAAGTGAAAAAGACCAGAAGACCGGTTTCTCTGGAGCCAATGAATCCTTACGAGAGAAGAATCATCCACTCTGCACTGCAGGGAAATAAATTCGTGGAGACCTACAGCGAGGGCAGCGAGCCATACCGCCACGTAGTTGTAGCGCCGAAACGATAAGAAAGCGTAAAAAATATGCAAAAAGACGGTACCTGTTGAAAATACGGGGTACCGTCTTTTCTGGTTTTCTGCTAAAATGGAACTATTCAGAGCCATGCGAAAGGAAAGAAAAAATGTGGATCTGAATACTGGGATCCCCAAAAAGAGAGGTTTTAGAAAGGACTGGAAACAATGGCAGGATTTCATTTGGATGATACAATTGCCGCAGTGTCCACAGCGATGGCGCCGGCGGGAATTGGTATTGTAAGAATCAGCGGAAACGATGCGTTCGAAGTGGCGGACCGCGTATTCCGTGCAAAAAAAGAAGGAAAAAAGCTTTCCGCGGTCAAATCCCATACGATTCATTATGGATGGATTACCGAAGGGGAGGAAGTGATTGATGAGGTCCTTGTCATGGTGATGAAAGGGCCGAAAACATATACGGGCGAGAATACCGTCGAGATCGACTGTCACGGCGGGGTGCTGGCGGTGAAAAAAGTGCTCGAGGCAGTCTTAAATGCCGGTGCGCGGGCGGCAGATCCGGGTGAGTTTACGAAACGGGCGTTTCTGAATGGAAGAATGGATCTGACGCAGGCCGAGGCGGTTATGGATGTCATCTCGGCAAAGAGTGCGTATGCCTTAAAAAGCTCCGAGAGCCAGCTTCGCGGAACGGTGAAAAAGGCGATCCGGGCAATCCGCGAGAAGCTGATTTACGAGATCGCATTTATCGAGTCAGCGCTCGACGACCCGGAGCACATCAGCCTGGACGGGTATCCAAAGCGGCTGGCCCAGGTTGTTGCGGAGCAGAAAAAGCAGGTGGAAAAGCTGCTTGCATCTGCGGATGAGGGCAAGATGATCCAGGAGGGCATCAAGACGGTGATCCTTGGAAAGCCGAATGCCGGAAAATCATCGCTTTTAAATCTGCTGGCAGGCGAGGAAAAAGCGATTGTGACGGATATCGCCGGAACGACACGCGATGTGCTCGAGGAAAATCTGGTTTTAAAGGGCATTTCCCTTCGGATTCTGGATACGGCGGGGATCCGAAAAACGGCGGATATGGTCGAGAAAATCGGTGTGGACCGTGCTTTGGAGCATGCAAAGGACGCGGATCTGATTCTCTACGTGGTGGATGCATCCGTGCCGCTTGATGAGAATGATGCAAAAATCATGGAAATCCTGAAAGGGCGCAAGGCGATTGTGCTGTTGAATAAGTCGGATCTGACTGCTGTGATCGAAAAAGAGGAGATGGAGCAGAAAACAGGCGCTCCGGTCATCAGCATTTCCGCGCGGGAAGAGACAGGAATGGAAGAGCTGGAGGAGCAGATGAAAAAGATGTTTTTCCAGGGCGAAATTTCGTTCAACGATGAGGTTTACATTACGAATGCGCGCCACAAGCAGGCACTCTTTGCAGCAAAAAAGAGTCTGGAACTGACGGCAGAAAGTATCGAAATGGGTATGCCGGAGGATTTCTTTTCCATTGATCTTATGAATGCGTATGAGGAGCTGGGTTCGATCATCGGTGAAGCGGTGGGAGAGGACCTTGTGAATGAGATTTTCAGCAAGTTCTGTACAGGTAAATAAAGGCAGCAAATACAGATTACGAAGATCTGCCGGAATAGAGTTACAAGGAACGACAGCCGGATTTTGACAGAGTAGAAAAAGCTTAAGGCAAAATTCAAAGCTGTAGATAGAGAAAGAGGATAAAAGAAAAATGGCAGTTTTAGAAGAAACAATTGATATTGCCGTCATCGGTGCGGGCCATGCGGGATGCGAGGCAGCACTTGCGGCAGCGCGGATGGGGCTGGAAACGGTTGTATTTACGGTAAGTGTCGACAGCATCGCGATGATGCCGTGCAATCCGAACATCGGAGGAACCTCGAAGGGACACCTCGTAAAAGAGATCGACGCGCTCGGCGGCGAGATGGGTAAAAATATTGATAAGACGTTTATTCAGTCGAAAATGCTGAATAAATCAAAGGGACCGGCGGTGCATTCGCTGCGTGCGCAGGCAGACAAGCGGGCGTACAGCCAGTCGATGCGCGAGGTTCTCGAAAATACCGATCATCTGACGATCCGCCAGATGGAGATTGCGGAGCTGATCGTGGAAGACGGCGTTCTGACGGGCGTAAAAGCCGTTTCCGGTGCAATTTACCACTGCAAGGCTGCAGTGCTCTGTACCGGTGTTTACCTGAATGCGCGGTGCATTTACGGTGATGTGAGCACATATACGGGACCGAACGGCCTGCAGGCGGCAACACATCTGACGGATTCGCTGAAGGCAAACGGCGTGGAGATGGTGCGCTTTAAAACAGGAACTCCGGCGCGTATCGACAAGCGGAGCATCGACTTCTCCAAGATGGAAGAGCAGTTCGGCGATGAGCGGGTTGTGCCGTTCTCGTTCTCGACCGATCCGGAGAGTGTACAGATCGATCAGGAATCCTGCTGGCTGACGTATACGAATGAAGAAACGCACAAAATTATCCGCGAAAATCTGAACCGGTCGCCACTGTATTCCGGCATGATCGAGGGAACGGGTCCGCGGTACTGTCCTTCGATTGAGGATAAGGTCGTAAAATTTGCGGATAAAAACCGCCATCAGGTGTTCCTGGAGCCAGAGGGAAGATATACAAACGAGATGTACGTCGGCGGCATGTCGAGTTCACTGCCGGAGGATGTGCAGATTGCGATGTATCACACCGTGCCGGGCCTGGAACACGCGAAAATCGTGCGGAATGCGTATGCGATCGAGTACGACTGCATCAACCCGAGACAGCTTCTGCCGTCCCTCGAGTTCAAGGCGATCAAAAATCTGTTTTCCGGTGGCCAGTTTAACGGCAGTTCAGGATACGAGGAAGCTGCGGCACAGGGCCTGATCGCGGGCATCAATGCGGCGCTCCGCGTGCAGGGAAAAGAGGAGCTGGTGCTCGACCGTTCCGAGTCGTACATCGGTGTTCTGATCGATGACCTCGTAACGAAAGAGAACCACGAGCCGTACCGAATGATGACGAGCCGCGCGGAATATCGTCTGCTGCTCCGTCAGGACAACGCGGATCTGCGTCTGCGCAAATACGGCTACCGCGTGGGTCTGATCAGCGAGGAGCAGTATGAGGCACTGAAAGTAAAAGAACAGCGGATTCAGGAAGAGATTGAGCGCGTGGAGAATACGTATGTGGGAACGAGCTCGAACATCAATGAGCTTCTGGAAGAGTATGGATCAACGCTGCTTTCCGGCGGAAGTTCGCTCGCAGAGCTGATCCGCCGGCCGGAGCTGAATTATAAGATGCTGGCGGAAGTAGATCCGAAAAGACCCAAGCTGCCGGAGGATGTGCAGGAGCAGGTCAACATCAACATCAAGTACGACGGCTACATCAAGCGCCAGATGAAGCAGGTGGAGCAGTTCAAGAAGATGGAAGAGAAGAAAATCCCGGAGAACATCAATTACGACGAGATCCAGAGCCTGCGCATCGAGGCGAAACAGAAGCTGAACCTGTACCGCCCGATCAACATCGGCCAGGCGTCACGTATTTCGGGCGTTTCCCCGGCGGATATTTCGGTTCTGCTGGTGTATCTGGGACATAAATAAATGACAGATATGCATGCCTGAATTACGTTCTTATGCAGCGAAGCAGCAAGTGCTTTCACGCTGTGTGAATCGTAACAAAAAGTGCAGCGGGCACTTGGAAGAATAGAGTAGAACGGAGAACAACATGAAAGAATACAATCTTGAAGGATTTGAGCGCGGCCTTTTTGAGCTTGGAATCAAACTTTCCGAGGAGCAGAAAACGCAGTTTCTGCAGTATTACGAGCTGCTGGTGGAGTGGAATTCGTTTATGAATCTGACGGCGATTACGGAGTTCGATCAGGTGATTACGAAGCATTTTCTCGACAGTCTGTCGCTGGTGAAGGTCTGTGATGTGGCACAGGCGGGACGCATTCTCGACGTGGGAACGGGAGCCGGTTTTCCGGGAATCCCGCTAAAAATTGCGTTTCCGGAGGTGGAAGTTGTATTGCTGGATTCACTGAATAAGAGGGTGAAATTCCTGAATGAGGTGATCGGACAGCTTGGCCTTTCGAAAATCACAGCGGTTCACGGAAGAGCTGAGGATTTCGCACGCCAGAAGGATTACCGGGAGCAGTTTGATCTCGTGGTATCGCGGGCAGTGGCGAATTTAAGCTCCCTTTCGGAATATTGTCTGCCATATGTGAAGGTGGGAGGACGGTTTGTCTCGTATAAATCGGGCAAATTGAATGAGGAGCTTACTGCGGCCCAAAAAGCGATTCATGTGCTTGGCGGCGAGGCAAAAGAGCCGGTTTATTTCCAGCTTACGGGAACGGAGGATGAGAGATCGTTTGTCTGTATCGAGAAGGGGAAGGCAACGCCGAAAAAGTACCCGAGAAAAGCGGGAACACCGGCGAAGGAGCCGATTCAGTAAAAAATTCAAAGAAAATAAAAGAAGCGCTGCAAAGAACAGAAGAAAAAAGTTCTTTGCAGCGCTTTTTGACGTTCTGAAAACGTTTAGGATGCCATACAGCAGCCCGGAATCAGAAATCCGATATAGCTGATGAGGAACAGTACCAGCCAGATCGTTCCAGGCAGGAGTGTCAGATGGCAGGAGGCGCGCTTCCACTCGGCGGGAAGTTTTGCGGTGAGAGAAGAGTAGCCGTCGTCGATCCAGATCATCAGAGGGACGAGCGCCGGCATCAGGTAGCGGCCCTGAGACTGGTAATCGCTGAAATACGTGTTGTACATGTCCATGAACAGCGTGATCAGGCAGGCGAGGAACAGCATCACAAAGAGGAGAAGCTGCGGCTTTTTGCGGAACCAGTGCGGAACCATGCCGAGGAACAAAAACACTAGGAATCCGAATGCCATCAGGGCGCCGTACAGCAGATAAAGCACCATCGGGAGATGGACGGTCATGTAGGAGAACGAGCCGATGAAGCTGCTGACGGTCGAGAACAGCCAGTTGGAGGTGCGGCCCTCCGGGGTCTGTAAATACGTCTGCTGGAAGCTCCAGCTTTCGGATGCCGGGGTCTGACGATTCTCTGGTTTGTATTCATCGGCTGCGTACAGCGATGCGGATTCATTCGAGGTGCGCATGCCGAGCAGATCGCCGTCGTGGATGACGGCATTGCGGATGAAGAACCAGCCGCCGATCAGGAAGGCGATAGCAAAGACCAGAAGAGCTTTGGCGAAGATCTCCTTTGCCGGTTTCCTGAAATGTATCATCAGCACGAAGAACAGAAGAATGCTGCAGAGCAGGTACGCGTAGGCGTTGTAGTACGACAGCGCGCAGAGTCCGCAGCCTGCTCCAAGGCCGATGCAGTCTTTCTTGCAGAATGCGCTTTTCATGCCGCGGATCCAGAAGTAGATGATCAGTGCGACCGTGAAAACAGCAAAAGAATCGTTGTTTACATAGCAGGAGAGGAACACGAACTGCGGCAGAAATCCGACGAAAATACCGCCAAGCAGTGCCGATTCGCGGCGTTCAAAGAGCTCTTCTCCGATCAGAAAGACAACGATCAGTGTGCCGGTGCCGGAAAGGACGCTGGTGAGGCGGGCGGCAGTTAAGAGAACCGCTGCACTTCCGTTGAACAGCGCTGCAATGCCCATAAATACCGCGCTGATGAGTGCGGTCAGATACGGATACAGCGCATAGGAAAAGCCCCACAGCGGGTGGCGCACCGCTTCCTCCATGCCGTTCGGCAATGCGTGGTGTGAGACGATGTATTCCGGAATCAGCATCCGCATCGCTTCGTCGGGGGCGTGTTCGGTTTTCAGAAAAATGGAAGTGCCGAAGCAGATGCAGAAAAAGCCGAAAATCAGCATATACTTGGCCCAGTAATAGTCTTTTTTATTCATAGAGTCTCCTAAAATCTCCAGTCCCGGACGGGAAAAGTCCGGCGTAATGTTTCGCGGCGGAACAAAAATGGAAAAGCGTCCGTCCGCGGATACGTTATAGTATACATGATTCTTATGGTAAAAGAAATTGATTTTTCGTCGAAAAACAAACAAACTGCTCCATGGCTTCACCGTTTTTTCACAAATTTTCCAGCAAATTATCACATTTTCAGAATAAGATAAAGTGTCTTTAGAAAATGAGAGCATCTCCGGCTCTTTCACCCCCAAGGGCGGGCTGGGACTGCTTTAAGAAACAAGGAGGAAGGAACATTGATAGAGGTTAAAAATCTGGTGAAACGCTATGGCGACCACGTAGCTGTCAACAACCTGAGTTTTACCGTAGAAGAAGGCCAGATCTATGGTTTTCTTGGCCCAAACGGTGCCGGAAAATCAACGACCATGAACATCATCACCGGCTATCTGGCATCTACGGAGGGCGAGGTGCTGATCAACGGCCACAATATCCTGGAGGAGCCGGAGGAGGCAAAGAAATGCATCGGCTATCTGCCGGAGCTGCCGCCGGTCTACACGGACATGACCGTTCTGGAATATCTGAAATTCGTGGCGGAATTAAAGAAAATTCCAAAGGATCAGAGAAAGAAACAGATTCTTGAGGTCATGAATCTGGTGAAGATCACCGATATGCAGAACCGTCTGATCAAGAACCTGTCGAAAGGATACCGTCAGAGAGTCGGACTGGCACAGGCGGTGCTCGGTTATCCGCCGATCATCATTCTCGACGAGCCGACCGTAGGTCTGGACCCGAAGCAGATCATTGAGATCCGCGATCTGATTAAATCACTGGGCAAAAAACATACCGTTATCTTAAGTTCCCACATCCTCTCCGAGGTCAGCGCTGTCTGCGATTACGTCATGATTATTGCAAAGGGACAGCTCGTTGCGAGTGATACCCCGGAAAACTTAAGTAAACTGATGCTTGGATCAAACACGGTTACATGTACCGTTCACGGAACGAGAAAGCAGCTGGTTCCGGCGCTTAATGCGCTCGATGCAAAAGAGATCCAATATGAAAATACGCCGAATGAGGAGCAGATTAAGGTAAAAATTACCACGGAAAAGGATAAGGATATCCGCGAGGAGCTGTTCTATGCACTGGCAAAGGCCAACTGCCCGATCCTCGAGCTGACTTCCTCCTCGATGTCTCTGGAAGACGTCTTCCTGGAGCTGACCGATGATTCCGGAAAGGCTGCAAGAAAGCTGAAAAAAGCAGAGAAAGAACAGCTGAAACAAAAAGAATGTGAAAAAGAATGTGAACCAGAAGCAGACAAAACGGCTGTCGGGGAAACGTCTGAAGAAAAAAGCACAGATGCAGCGGAATCAGCCGCTGAAACAAAACAGGAGGAGGGAGACGCACAATGACGGCGATTTATAAAAAAGAGTTAAAAAGCTATCTGACAAGCATGATCGGATATCTGTTTATGGCGTTTACTCTGGCGCTGTTCGGCCTGTATTTTACGGCCATCAACCTGCAGCAGGGTTACCCGGAGATCGGATACGCGCTGCAGAATTCCGCATTTATTCTGCTGATCGCAGTACCGGTTCTGACAATGCGTGTCCTGTCGGAGGAGCAGAAAAATAAGACGGATCAGCTGCTCCTTACCGCACCGGTAAAAATTTCCGATATTATCCTTGGAAAATATCTGGCACTTCTCACCATTTATGTGATTCCAGTGCTGATTATGTGCCTGTATCCGCTGCTTCTTGGAACCCACGGAACAGTTTCCTACGCTGTATCCTACACTTCGATCCTTGGCTATTTCCTGCTGGGAGCAGCCTATATTTCGGTCGGTGTGTTCGTTTCCTCCATCACCGAGAGCCAGGTCATCGCAGCCGTTGTCGGCTTTGTGATCCTGTTCCTGTGCTACGTGGAGAGCGGTATCGCAAACTTCTTCCCGGAAGGAGCCGGAAGCTCTTTCTTTGCTTTCTTTATCATCATTGCACTGGTATGCCTCTGGATCGGCAGTATGATTAAAAACCCGATCATTACAGGTGTGATTGCCGTGATCGGCGAAGGCGCGCTGACGGCAGTTTACTTTACAAAATCCACCCTTCTCGAGGGCAAAATCCAGGATCTGCTCGGTGTATTCAACATGGCAGGCCATATGGATAACTTTGTGAACGGTATTCTGGACATTGGCGGTGTTGTTTACTACCTGTCCGTCATTGCAATCTGCACTTTCCTTGCAATGCAGTCCCTGCAGAAGAAACGCTGGAATTAGGAGGTGGAGACGATGAGCAGCGAAAAGAAAGAAAAGAAACAGCATAAAATGAATTTTAATATTAAAGAAAAGCTGAAAAAGACGTTCTCCAAAGAACATCTGAAGGAAGTGTTTACCGGCGAGGAGCAGAAAAAGCATCTGAAACAGGGCTCTTATTCTTCGATTATGACGGTGATTGTTCTGGCTGTGATTGTGGTTATTAACCTGATTGTGGCGCAGATTCCGACCAGCAAAACACAGATTGACCTGAGTACGCAGAAAATGTATTCCATTACAGATGAGACGAAAACGGCATTAAAGGATCTCGATCAAGACGTTACCCTGTATTATATTGTGCAGAAGGGCAGTGAGGATGACACCATCGAGAAGCTGCTGGAGCACTACGATGAGCTTTCTGACCATATCAAAGTAGAGACAAAAGACCCGGATCTGTATCCGAAATTTACGAGTCAGTATACCGATCAGACGGTAGCTGCAAACAGTGTAATTGTCGTATGCGGCGATAAGAGCAAGGTGGTCAGCAACAGTGATATGTGGGAGACTTCCATAAACTATCAGACCTATCAGACACAGACGACCGGCTTTGACGGCGAGGGTCAGATTACCAGCGCCATCACGTATGTGACGAGTGAAAACAACCCGAAGGTTTACTGGGTAACCGGCCACGGCGAGGCTTCCGAGAGCGATCTTTCTACGAACTTCAGTGATGCAGTTAATAAAAACAATGTGGAAATCAGTGATCTTGCCCTGATGACAGACGATATCCCGGAGGATGCCGAGGAGCTTGTGATCATGTCCCCGACCACCGATTTCTCCGAGGATGAGGCAAATAAAGTCATTACCTACCTGGAAAACGGCGGAAAACTTCTGATGTTCACCAGCTATACCGGAACGGATATGCCGAATCTGGATTCCATACTGGAGAACTACGGCGTGAAACGCTCCAGCGGAATTGTTGTGGAGACCGATTCCCAGCATTATTATCCGCAGATGCCGTATTATCTGCTGCCGAACATTCAGAGTGATGACATTACAACCGAAGTAAAGAGTAATTACATTCTGATGCCGGTTGCACAGGCAATTCAGAAGCTCGATTCTTATCGTGATACCATTACGATCAAGAGCCTTCTGACGACCACCGAGGACGCTTATATTGAAAATGACCCGGAGAACAGCACCTGGTCGAAGAGTGCGGACAGTGAGACGGGCGCATTTGACCTTGGTGTTTCCATCACAGAGACTGTAGATGATAAAGAGACACAGATCATTTATTTCTCGAGTGCATCGATGCTGAGCAGCCAGATTGACCAGGCAATCAGCGGTGCGAACTCGAAGCTGGCAGCGACTGCACTGACCTCCATGTGTGATGTGGAGCAGACCGTTGTTATTCCAAGCAAGAGCACAAGCTATACAAACCTGGTATTTACACAGGGAGCAGTTAACACCTGGTCTATTATTACCATTGCGGGAATTCCGCTGGTACTTGTTGTGATTGGCGTGATGATCTGGATGAAGAGGAGAAAACAGTGATGAAGAAAAAAGGAAAGATGGCGGCCTGCCTGATCCTTTTGGTACTGCTTCTTGCCGTACTGGTGGTGCTGACGAAGAAAAACAGCACCGCCGATGCGGACAGCGGCAGTTCGGATTCTGGTGCAGACGCCGAAAAAGTGGTTGATTTTTCAAAAGATGATGTAACAGCGCTTTCGTTCCAGATCAACGGAGAGACGGTGTCCTTTACGAAAACAGCAGGAGACGATGATACCGATATCTGGACATACGATCAGGAGGATGGATTCCCACTGGATGAGGGCAAGATAACGAACGTTTTAAGCTCTCTTAGCAGCATGACAGCAGAAAGAGTCATTGAAGGCGATGAAATCGATTCTATGGCCGATTTTGGGCTCGAGACGCCGTCTCAGGAGGTTGTAGTGACTGCGGGAGACGAGAAAACGACGATTCATGTCGGAGATAAGAACAGCTCGAGCAGATACTATATTTATCTGAACGATGATACGAGTAAGGTTTATCTGGTAAGCACATCGCTTGGAACGATGTTCCCGTCCGATATGATGGAGTGGGCGACAACGGAATCCATGCCATCTGTGACGGCGGAAAACATTACAAAGCTGCAGGTGGAGGGTGAGAACGGATATACGCTGACAAAAGAAGTAAGCGCTGCTGATTCGGCACTCCAGACGGATGAATGGCAGGTTGTGGACGCAGATGGAGCGGCACATGGCGGTGATGCGGATTCGATCGGCACCATGACAAGTGCGGTGGCATCTCTTAGCTTTGGAGATCTTGTTACGTACAACGCATCGGATCTTTCCCAGTACGGACTGGATCAGCCAAAGACGACGATCCGCGTGCATTACACAGAAGAGCAGGAGGTTGAGACTGACGATACAACAACGGCAGATACTTCCTCGGATTCCACAGCAGATTCTGCATCAAGCGACAGCACTGCAACGAGCTCTTCTTCCGAAACGACAACCGTTACGGTGGAGAAAGATCTGGTATTGTATGTCGGCAATGCAAATGAGGACGGCGGTTCTTATTACGTGAAGCTGGACGGCTCGAATGAAGTTCATCTGATGACGGCTTCGAACGTTGAAACCTTCACCGGAAAGAAGGCATCTGATTTCTGGAACATGTATATCGGCATGGAAAATGTATCGGATCTGACGAGCCTTGATATTACGTATAACGGCGAGACCAAGACGTATGTACGCCATATGGAAGAGAAAAAGGATGACGACAGCGATTCCACAACACAGGAAATCAGTTACACCTGTGGCGATGAAACGATTGATAAATCAACGTTTACCACCTTCTATTCTTCACTCATTGGCCTGAAGGCACAGACGAAGGATGAGAGCCTCGTACAGGCCAAGGATGCCGAGTTTACCGCAGTCTTCCATATGACAGACGGCGACCTGACATTCGCTTACAGCCCGTATGATTCGAGCTTCTATTACACGGTAGATGAGGACGGAGTGCCGTCTCTTGTGAATAAAAATAACGTGAAGACCATGGTGGAAAATTACGGGAAACTGCTTGCGGCAAAGACGGAGGATGACAGTTCTTCGGATACGGCGGAGTAAAGAGCCATTAAAAGCTGGTTAAAATTGAAAACGGAGGATTTACTGAGAGTGAAAAAATCAGTAAATCTTCCGTTTTTTTATGGGAAAATGAAAGCGGAAAAAGTATAATGGGAGTATAACAAAGACGGTGGATGGGGGTGAAAGGATGAAAAGGGTTTGTTTGACAGTATTGTGTATTCTGCTGGTGGGCTGCGGTAATGCAGAAACGGCGAAAACAGAGGAGAAAATGCGGTTTGAAAATCTGGATCCGGCAAAGGTAAATATGCAGTACGGAGGGTTGAAGGAGTGGGATCGGTTTTATAATAGCTTTTATGAGCAGAAAGAGGGAAGCGATCTCATTGTTCTGGGAACGGTAGAGGATTATAGCTGTTTTGCCGGGGGAATTGAGATTGCAACCGATATTTCACTGCGGGTGGACGACGTTTTGAAAGGTGATATGGAAGCCGGAGAACATATTACGGTTCGAAAGCTGGGCGGAGCAGTTACGGTGGAAGAGTATCTGCAGTCCATGGAGGACGCGGGAATTACGTACTGGAACGCAGAGGAGCTGAAAGCGGAGTATTCGGAGGAGGAACGGCGGGAGAACTATATACAGATCAGCTTCTGCGACCTTGATCCGGTGATCGGGCAGAAATCCTTGTATTTTCTGGAGAAAGATGCGGAAAAGGAGCTTTATTACCGGCTTTGCGACGGGTTTGGACAGTATATAGAGACTGCGTCGGGTGAATATGCAAACGCGTATGAGATTGCAGATGAGAAAAGAAATGCGGATGAGCCAATGATGCTTGCACTGGGAGAAACGGTGGAATTTGACCCGGATGCAGCGCTGGAGGAGAGAATTAATATTTATACGATGGATGAAATAAAAGAGGGAATGGAAACGTATACAGCGCCGCCAACGGATTATCCGGGCGCAGAGGAAGATGCGTTGGAAATGGACTGTGAGCCGGGTTAAAAATGGAAAAACGGAGGATTTACTGACATGGAAATATCAGTAAATCCTCCGCTTTTTTTGTCTCATTTTTTCGCTCGAGGCCGGGAGCAGAAGGGGTGTTATTGTACCGGGGCGAAAAAGATCTGGATCTGCTCTAAGAGGGCCTGCGGGGCCTCCATCTGTGGCATGTGCTTTGTTTTCGGCAGGATCTGGGTTTCGATGGAGGTGTTGAGCGCTGTGTACAGCGCAAAGGTTTCTGCGATGCCCGGTTCCTCCTCGCCGCCGATGAGGAAGATGCTGTTGTCAATGTGTTTTAAGGCGTGGCCGATGTTGAGGTTCACGTAATTGCCCACGAGGCTTGCGAGAAGGTACTTTCCGGCGCTGTTCTGGAGGTGTGCAGACTCGTAGAAGGCGTCTACGTCCTCCGGTGAGCGGTGGAATGGGTTGTGATAATAGCTCTCAGTGAATAAAAGCTCGATGTTGGAGCGGCCGGTGAGCGTGTGGTACAGCAGCGTGCCGACGAGCGGGAGTTCAATCATGCGTTTCAGGAAGCGGCTGCGTTTATCCGGAATTTTGTTGAGCTTGGCAAGGTCGGTCGGGTTGATCATCATGATTCGGCCGAAGCATTTCGGGGCTGTATTGCAGGCGGTTACGACGAAAGAACCGGATAAACCGGATGCAATTACGTCGGTTGGACATCCGATGACCTGTTTGATAAAGGTGACGATGAGCTGTACGTATAAAAAGTTCGTGTACGTGATCGCCGGCTTGTCGGAACGGCCGCAGCCGAGGAGATCAAGTGTGTAGACGGTGTGATCCTTTGCGAGAGTATCCTCAATATACTGCCATTCGCGGCCGCTGGAGGCACAATGTAAGTCATGAAGTAAGAGCATCGGGGTTCCGGTGCCTTTTTTTGTGTAAAAAATATCGCCGAACTGCCAGGAAAAGATCTCTTTTTCAGCCGAGGCGAGCAGGTTTTTCCGTACGGCGGCGGTATCGAGCGTTTTATTCAGAAAGTAAATCGCTGCGCCGGACATCGTGGTGAGGACACTCAAGGTGACCAGTTTTTTGCTGTGTTTCATATGATAAAACTCCTTTCAGGGGTCTCCCGGAGGGGAGGAATCGGTTCGAAACGTTGTGTTGAGCTTATTATAAGCGAAAAAAGGGAAAGATACAATGCAAAAATTAAGGGAAAAATGAGAAAAAGAGACGAAAATAAGACGCAATTTGACGAAAAGCGTAGACAATTCCAGGAGAACTACGTTATGTCAACTACTGGCGAATGGCATATTTAAATAGTTTACATAACTGCAAAAAACAGAGAAAAAATGATGCAATAATACACATAAAAGCATGAAAACGGCACTATGGGATAAAATCCTTCCAGATTGGTAAAAATCCATGAAAAAATGGTCCCAAAATGCGTTTAGTAAATGGTTTGGAAAATCCGAAAAAACGAATGTAAAAGTTCAATTCATACGAAAATATAAAAATATAATTAAATAATTTAATAAAAGAAAGAAAACAGAGACGAAAAACCGCGTGAAACGCGCGAAAATACAGGAAAAATGTAGAAAAGACGGAGAAAATCAAAAATAAAATAGAAAATACGATTGTTTTAAAAATAAGAGAGGTGAAAAATGAGAGTGATTTTCGAAAAGCTGGGAAGCAAATCGCTTCTCACTGATCGCCGAAGACCGAAAATCGTAAAAAACGATGTTTCACGTGAAACATTTTGAGAGACGTGAAACGTGAAAAATGAGACGGGGAAAGTGACATAAGTAGAAACGAAAAAATGAAGGACGATCTAAAAAAATGGCAAAAAGAGGGTGTAAAACGATGGAAGAGGCGGAAAAAGCAAAAAAGATAAAAATGAGTTGAGAAAAGGCAAAAAACGACTGAAAAGGGGAAAATGTAGTATAGACATGGGCGAAAAGAATAAAAACGGGAGGGAGAGGCAGTGAAAGGCAGTGAAAGGCAAGAAAATGGTGTGAAATGGCGATGAGGGATAAAAAACGGAGAGAAGAAATAAAAAATGTTGATAAAAGAGAAAAAGTGAGATTGTTTACAAAAAAAAGAGAAAGGTAAGCCAGAAAGATGGAAAAGAGGATAAAAGACGTGGCAGCGAGAGAAAAATATTAAAACCATAAAAACAGAAAAATTATAGTGAAATCAAATAAAACAATAAAAAACAGAAAATGTGCAGCCTGGCCTGTAAAATAAAAAAATCAAAGAAAAACCGCCCGGAAAGAGAAAAACTGGAGAAAAAATGAAAAAGAGGATGTCTCACGGATTATGTCTCTTACTGATGAAAATAAAGAGAAAAATGCTGAAAATTTGAAAAAAGCGAGGAAGAACGATGAAAAAACAGAGCCTGGTGAATAAAAATACATTTTATATACAAAAGAGACATTTACGATCACCGAACAACCATAAACAGTTTTGATTCCTGATCTATGTATCAATAATATCCTGATAAGTTGATTTTTTTCTTTCTAATCACCTGAGATTTCCTTGAAAAAGAGCATCACACGATTAAAATAACGTTTCCAGTATATTTATACCTCAAAAACGTCAAAAATTAGAATGTTTCACGTGAAACATTTTATAAAAACTGTGTGAAACAGAAAAAAATGTTTTGACATTGCAGAATTACTTGGAAACCATCAAAAAATGCAAAATCATCGCTGAAAAAATTCCAAAAAACATTTAAACAGCGTAAAAATCGAGAAAAATTATTGTAAAACAGTGCTTTTCAAAATGTTTCACGTGAAACATCGCCAAAAATCTCCAATTTTCTTATGTTTCAAACCGCCTAATCATGAAAAAATGCAGAAAATGTTTCACGTGAAACATTTCCAGTAGTAAAATCCGGCGTAGTATGATAAAATATCTTTGTCCCAAATTGGGGCAATTTTGAGATAGAATCTGAAGAATTCCTCAGATAGACTGGCATAGAAAAGGAGATTTTTCCTATATATATGCCAAAACACCTGCCGCATGAATCATTTTTTTGAAAGAAGTGCCGGCAGGTCATTTCCTGTAAAAAGGAAAAACTGCAAATGGAAAACAAAAAGATGAAAGGAGGCAATACATATTTTGGGAAGAACAATTGCAATTGCAAACCAGAAAGGCGGCGTAGGTAAATCTACCACCGCAATTAACCTTTCTTCCTGTTTAGGAGAAATGGGACAAAAAGTTCTGACCATTGATATGGACCCGCAGGGAAATACCACCAGCGGAATGGGAGTAGAGAAAAATGAAGTGGAAAATACCATCTATGAGCTGCTTCTTGGAGAGTCAAAACTGGAGGACTGCATCATTCCTCTGAATTTTGACAATCTTTCCCTTATCCCTTCCAATGTCAATCTGGCCGGAGCGGAGATCGAGCTGATCGGGGTGGAAGACAAAGAATTCATCCTGAAAAACGCAATTGATCAGGTTCGCGATCAGTACGACTTCATTATTATTGACTGTCCGCCATCCTTAAATATGCTGACAATCAACGCGATGACCACCGCGGACACCGTTCTGGTGCCGATTCAGTGTGAATATTACGCACTGGAGGGCTTATCCCAGCTTATGCACACGATTGAGCTGGTGCAGGAGCGTCTGAATCCGGAACTGGAGATGGAAGGCGTTGTCTTTACCATGTACGATGCGAGAACGAATCTTTCTCTGCAGGTAGTAGAAAACGTAAAAGACAGCCTGGATCAGAATATCTACAAAACCATTATTCCGAGAAATGTCCGCCTTGCGGAGGCACCGAGCTACGGTATGCCGATCAACTATTACGACAAGCGGTCCACCGGTGCAGAGAGCTACCGTCTCCTGGCAGACGAAGTGATTCACAGGGGGGATGAAGAGTAATGGCAGCGAGAAGAGGAGGATTAGGCAAGGGCCTGGATTCCCTGATTTCACCGGGACATTCGGCCAAAGCAGAAGCAAAAGAGAAACCGGCAAAACCGGAGGTCAAAGTAGTCGAGAAGGTTGTTGAAAAAGTTGTCGAAAAACCAGTTGAGATGAAACTGAAAATCTCCGAAATTGAACCGAACCGCGAACAGCCGCGAAAATCCTTTGACGAGGACGGCCTGATCGAACTTTCGGAATCCATCAAACAGTTCGGAGTTCTACAGCCGATTCTGGTGCAGAAAAAAGATGATTATTATGAGATCATCGCAGGGGAACGGAGATGGAGGGCTGCAAAGCTTGCCGGAATCAAAGAAGTACCGGTCATCATCAAAGATTTTACCGAGCAGGAAGTTGTCGAGATTTCCCTGATTGAAAATATTCAGAGAGAATCCCTGAACCCGATTGAGGAGGCACACGCATACAAACGCCTGATGGAAGAGTTCCATCTCCGCCAGGATGAAATCGCAGAGCGCGTTTCCAAGAGCAGAACGGCGGTTACAAACTCGATGCGTCTCCTGAAACTGGACGACAGGGTACAGCAGATGGTTGTCGATGAAATGCTGACAACCGGTCATGTGCGTACGCTGCTGGCGCTGGAGAATAAAGAGCTCCAGTACAATACGGCAATGAAAATCTTCGATGAAAAGCTCAGTGTCCGTGAGACCGAGCGCCTGGTCAAAGAGATCCTGAATCCGAAGGTGAAGAAAGAAAAGAAAGTCAATCTGGAAGAGGAAGCCATCTACGAAGGTCTGGAAGAGAAAATTAAGAGCATCATTGGTACGAAGGTTTCCATTCACCGCGGGGCAAAGCACAAAGGAAAGATCGAGATCGAGTATTATTCCCAGGAAGAGCTCGAGAGAATCATGGATCTGTTTGAATCAATACAGTAAGAGGTAGAATAATGAGCGATTTATTTAGTAAGGTAGGAATTGACCTTGGCGTTGTTGTACTTCTTCTGATTGTACTGATTATCGTGATGATGATTATGACGGTCAGCATGTCGCTGCGTCTGAGCAGACTGAACCAGAAGTACAGAAGCTTTATGAAGGGAAAAGACGCCCAGTCACTCGAAAAGCTGTTTCATCAGCGGTTCAAGGAAATTGACAAACTGAACAAGCAGAATGAGCTGACGAAAAAGAATCTTGCGGATCTGAAAAAGATCCAGGGCATGACGCTGAACAAATACGGAATCGTAAAATATGATGCGTTTGACGATGTGGGCGGAAAGATGAGTTTTGCGCTGGCAATGCTCGACAAAGAAAACACAGGTTTTATCCTGAATGCAATCCACAGCCGTGACAACTGTTTTTTATATCTGAAAGAGATCGTAAAAGGCGAGTCCTATATCATGCTGAGCGCCGAGGAAATCGACGCGCTGCGCCAGGCAATTACGATGAATTCGATCGATCTGATGTAAAAGCGGACCGCAGAAAAACAGCATGAAAGAACGCTTGAAAAAATGCATATACTGTTATATGATGGTACTGGAACGCGCCAAACCCGCATAAATGCTGGAAAAACGGCAGTGGTTCCGGGCTGGAAAGAACAAAAAGAATCCCGCCAAAATGAGGGGATAAGATCTACTAGGAGGAAATTATGTTAGACATTAAGTTTTTAAGAGAAAACCCGGAAGTTGTAAAACAGAATATCCGAAATAAATTCCAGGATCAGAAACTGGAGCTGGTTGATAAAGTCATCGAGCTGGATAAAGAAAACCGTGACATCAAACAGGAAGTAGAAGCACTTCGTGCAAAAAGAAACAAAATCTCCAAACAGATCGGCGCACTGATGGGCCAGGGCAAGAGAGAAGAGGCTGAGGAAGTAAAGAAACAGGTAGCTGTTGACGGTTCCCGCATCGAGGCTCTTTCTGCAAGAGAAAAAGAAGTAGAAGAAGAAATCAAGAAGATCATGATGGTAATCCCGAACATCATCGATCCTTCCGTACCGATCGGAAAAGATGACAGCGAGAACGTAGAAGCAGAGCGCTTCGGCGAGCCGGTTGTACCGGATTTTGAAATCCCGTATCACACCGACATTATGGAGTCCTTCGACGGAATCGATCTGGATGCAGCAAGAGAAGTTGCAGGAAACGGATTCTATTATCTGATGGGCGACATTGCACGCCTCCACTCTGCCATCCTTTCTTATGCAAGAGATTTCATGATCGACCGAGGATTTACCTACTGCGTACCGCCTTTCATGATCCACGGCAACGTCGTAAACGGTGTTATGAGCTTCGCTGAGATGGAGTCCATGATGTACAAAATCGAGGGCGAGGATCTGTACCTGATCGGAACCAGCGAGCACTCCATGATCGGTAAATTCATCGACAGCATCATCCCGGAGGAGAAACTGCCTCTGACCCTGACCAGCTACTCTCCGTGCTTCCGTAAAGAAAAAGGAGCACACGGCATCGAGGAGCGTGGTGTTTATCGTATCCACCAGTTCGAGAAACAGGAGATGGTTGTTGTCTGCAAACCGGAAGACAGCATGATGTGGTATGACAAACTGTGGAAGAACACCGTAGACCTGTTCCGTTCCATGGATATCCCGGTTCGTACTCTGGAGTGCTGCTCCGGTGACCTGGCTGACCTGAAAGTAAAATCTGTCGATGTTGAGGCATGGTCTCCGCGTCAGAAGAAATACTTCGAGGTAGGAAGCTGCTCCAACCTTGGTGATGCACAGGCAAGACGTCTGAAAATCCGTGTCAACGGCGAGGACGGAAAGAAATACCTGGCACATACCCTGAACAACACCGTAGTTGCTCCGCCGCGTATGCTGATCGCATTCCTGGAGAACAACCTGAATGCAGACGGAACCGTAAGCATTCCGGAAGTTCTTCGTATGTACATGGGCGGAAAAGAGAAACTGGTTCCGAAACACTAATCGCATAAGAAATACAAAGGAATGAGAGGAGGTGTTCTTATGCACGCTTACCTGAAAACCATTGGATTTTCAAAGATCAAGACGACGAAGGAACTCCAGGAGATTCTTCGTGATGTAGTAGAAAACTACGACCGTAAAAAGATTGTGGAAACAGAAGAACACCACCTTTTTGCTGAATTTTCGAAAGAATATGCATATGACTGTGGTATCACGGTCTGTGGGGAAATTGATGAGAACAACCGTTTCCAGATGGAATATTATTATCCCTATTTCGAGGGCGGGCAGATCAGCTCCTACGAGGAGGTATCGGTGGAGCGCCACGTCGATAAGGAATCGTTTGCAGGCGCCTGCGACGATATGCGGCTTGGCATCACGATGATCTTTTATCTGACGCATGCAGCGGAATATCTTGAGATGAAACAGAAAAATGCGCTGCAGCCGCTTCCGCTCCCGCTTTCTGTCTCCGGTCTTGCAGCGGAAGGAACAATTCTGCTTCCGATCCAGAAAGACCCGGAACAGGTCGAGAAGGAGCGCCGCAGCACGCAGCAGAAGAATTCACTGATCTCGGCTGCCAGAAACGGGGATGAGGATGCGATGGAAAGTCTCACCATGGATGATATTGACACATATGCCATGATTTCCCAGCGTCTGACGAAGGAAGATGTCTTTTCTATTGTAGATAGCTTTTTCATGCCGAGCGGTCTCGAATGTGACCAGTACAGCGTGATGGGTGAAATTACGGAGATGAATACAACGAAGAACGCGGTAACGGGCGAGCGGGTGTATGAGCTCAGCCTCGTCTGCAACGATGTGCCGATAGACATCTGTATCAACGAAAAGGATTTATTTGGAGTACCGGAAGTGGGAAGACGTTTCAAAGGCCAGATCTGGCTGCAGGGAATGCTGGAACATCTGTAAGGGAAAAATAAAAAGAGCGAGGACGGAAAAAGAGAAAATTCAGTCCTCGTTCTTTTTTTTGCAGATTTTTATAGCGATAAACGGATGTTTACTGGTTCTGCACCAGATTCAGATGCTTACGCACCCGCTCGATCAGCATTTCAAGAGCAACGGTGTTCTGTCCGCCCTCCGGGATGATCACGTCGGCACGGCGCTTGCTCGGCTCTACAAACTGCTCGTGCATCGGTTTTACGGTCGTCAGGTACTGCGTTACAACGCTGTCCAGGGAACGGCCGCGCTCTTTTACATCGCGCAGGATCCGGCGGAGAATCCGCACGTCCGCATCGGTATCGACAAAGACTTTGATGTCCATCAGATCGCAGAGATCCTTCTCAACGAAGAGGAGAATGCCCTCGAGCACGATAACCGGGGCAGGATGGACCAGAATCGTTTTATCCGAGCGGTTATGCATGGCATAATCGTAAACCGGCATCTCGATGGATTTTCCGGCTTTCAGCTCGAGAATGTGCTGGCATAACAGGTCGGTATCAAAGGCATCGGGATGATCGTAATTTAATTTGGCACGCTCCTCAAAAGGAATATCGTCATGGCGTTTGTAATAGTTGTCATGGCGCAGAATGCTCACTTCATCGCGTCCAAAACTTTCTACCAGCTTATCTGCCAGTGTCGTTTTTCCACTGCCGGTTCCTCCGGCAATTCCTATCAGTATCGTATCCATAAGAAACTCCTTTTTATCCGATGATAGCCAGTGTTGCGCTTGTTCCGAGACGGCTTGCGCCGGCATCTACCATAGCCTGTGCCTCGTCTGCGTTGTGGATTCCGCCGGAAGCTTTTACGCCCATATCCGGGCCTACGGTCTTTCTCATCAGGGCAACATCAGCCGCTTTTGCACCGCCGGTAGAAAATCCGGTGGAGGTTTTTACGAAGTCAGCGCCGGCTTCTTTTGCGAGCTCGCACGCTTTTACTTTCTCTTCATCGGTTAAAAGGCAGGTCTCGATGATGACTTTCAGAACGATGTCCTTGCCGCATACTTCTTTTAAGGTCTGGATATCGGAGCGTACGAAGTCGTATTTGCCGTCTTTGAGGGCTCCGACATTGATGACCATATCAACCTCCTGTGCACCGTCTTCGATGGCTGCACGGGTCTCAAACGCTTTTACACGGGTATCGGACATGCCCAGAGGGAAGCCGACAACGGTGCAGACTTTGACGTCAGATCCTTTGAGTTTTTCAGCAACGAATTTGGTGTAGTACTGGTTGACGCAGACAGAAGCAAAATCATGTGCAAGTGCCTCGTCGCAGATCTTTGCAACCTGTGCTTGGGTTGCGTCTGCTTTTAAGATGGTGTGGTCAAATAATTTGGTGTTCAGCATAATTTTTTCCTTTCTTTGATGAAAAATAAATCAGAATGATAGAGAAAAGGCAGAGCCGAAAAAACACAGTTCGGATTTAACGGCTCTGCCTTTAAAAATTGTAACTATTCAGAGCCACATCTCGATTCCGCTGCGCTGCATCTCGATGTGGCTGCTCGCCATATGAAATTCCAGAAAAAACCGCTCATTCATGCAAGCATGATTCGCAATTTTTTCTTCCATTTCACATGGCTCTGAATAGTTACATATTATCTTGCGCCCTTATCGTATGGAATACCTTCGGCTTTCGGAGCCTGGGAATTCTTGGATGTGAAGGCGAGAATAATCATGGATGCGATAAACGGCATCATGCTGTAAATGTTCTTGGACAGTCCCAGATGGGAGAGGACGGTGGAGTCCGCAATGTTTGCCAGGGAACGGAATACCGCAAAGAATACGGCTGCTCCGGCAATGTGGAACGGTTTCCACTGACCGAAGATCATAACAGCGAGGGCAAGGAATCCGGCACCGGCTACGCCGACTTCGAAGTTCCAGGTGGTAACGGACGGAACGATGTAGGCAAATCCGCCGATACCGCCGAGTGCACCGGAGATGATAACACCGGTGTATCTCCACTGGTATACGTTGATACCAACAGAGTCGGCTGCCTGTGGATGCTCACCGCAGGCACGCAGGCGCAGTCCCCATTTCGTTTTGAAGAGGAACACGTAGCTGCAGATCAGAAGGATGATGCCGATGAACAGGAAGATGTTCACGGTAAATGGTCCGATCTTGTAAATGAAAGCGGCGTTGGTGTAGTTCAGCTTTGCGGAAGCTGCACCGTTTCCGGCATCCGAGCCGTTGTTGAATGCTTTTACCAGGACGATGGCAATGGCAGTAGCCAGCATGTTCAGCGCGGTTCCGCCGATCGTCTGGTCTGCTTTCAGTGTGATGGCGGAGAAGCCAAGCAGCAGAGAGTAGATCATACCGGATACGGCGCTCGCCAGAATGGAAAGTGCCACAAGTGCAGGAGCCGGGAGATCCGGGAACAGAACCAGGACGAAGACACCGGCAAGGCCGCCGATCGCCATGATTCCTTCCAGCGCGATGTTGATGACACCGCTTCGCTCGGAGAACATACCGCCCATCGCAACGAGCATCAGAACAACGGCGTACAGTAAGGTAAATTTAATTAAAAGGAACATTATTTCTTCTCCTCCTTTCCGTTGTCTGCATTGGCATTTGCTTTCTGCTCTTTTTTGCTCTTGAACAGGTTTGCAACGATGCCCTTGAACAGGGTAACGAATGCGCAAAGGTAAATGATAACGGCAACGATCAGGTCCGCGATCTCCGGCTGATAATATTTCGTAGGCAGGTAAGCACCGCCGACAGAAATATGAGCAACGAAGAGAGCAGCGAAGATAACGCCGATCGGGTTGCTAAGTGCAAGAAGCGCAACCGGGATACCATTAAATCCGATGGCCGGGAGTGCTGTCGATACCTGCGGGTTCCACTCGGATGCACCGGAGAGGAAGTAGAGGCCTGCACCGATTCCGGCAAGCGCACCTGCGATGGTCATGGAGAGAACAACGTTTCTCTTCTCGTTGATGCCGGCGTATTTGGCAGCATCCTTATTGAACCCGCAGGCTTTCAGCTCATAGCCGAAGGTTGTTTTGTTCAGAACGATGTAGATGATGACCGCAATGGCAATCGCAATGAAAATAGCAATCGTTGTGGAACTGGTACGGAAAATGGAGTTCATGCCGCAGTCCGGAATCAGGGATTTCGGAGAAGCGGAGCTTAATTTGTAAGTACGTGTGGTCTTCTGATCATACATGCCCGGGATGGTGTTGTACATCAGCTCATTGACAAGATAAAGACCAATCCAGTTGAACATGATGGAAGTAATAACTTCATTTACGTTGAAGTATGCTTTGAAGATACCAGGAACTGCTCCCCAGATGGCTCCGCAGACCATAGCAGCCAGAAGGCATACATACCACGGCATGTGGAGGATGATGGCAAAATACAGGGCGCCGAAGACACCGACGGTGTACTGTCCGGCAGCACCGATGTTGAACAGACCTGTTTTAAAAGCAAATGCAACCGAAAGTCCGGTCATAATCAGGGGAGCGGACTGAGCGATTTCACTTCCGATTCCTTTCGGCTTTAAGTAAAAGCCGCCTTTGATGATTCGTGTAAATCCATCCACTGCGTTCTCCGCGTTGATGCAGTATAAAATGATAAATCCCACAAGAAGACCGATCACAATACATACAAGAGAAGCGACAATGGACAGAAGAGCGTTTTTCGTTTTTTCGTTCATGCTTTTCTTACCTCTCTTTTATACTTCTTCGGGAACCGGATCCCGTTTTGCACCTGCCATGTAGAGACCGAGTTCTTCGACAGAAACGGTTTTCGGATCCAGCTGGCCGACCAGCTCTCCTTCGTACATAACAAGAATACGGTCGGAAACATCCATAACCTCATCCAGTTCCAGAGAAACCAGAAGAACGGCTTTTCCCTTGTCGCGCTGTGCAACGAGCTGGCTGTGAATGTATTCGATGGCTCCGACATCAAGACCACGGGTAGGTTGTACCGCAACGAGAAGATCAGGATCTTTGTCGATCTCACGCGCGATGATCGCTTTCTGCTGGTTTCCGCCGGACATGCTGCGGGTGATGGTCACAGGACCCTGGCCGCTGCGGACATCGTACTGCTCGATCAGGCGCTCGGCATATTCGCGCACGGCTTTTGATTTGATAAAGCCGAAGAATTCAAATTCCGGCTGCCAGTAACGCTGCAGCACCATGTTCTGTTCGATGGAGTAATCCAGCACGAGGCCGTGTTTATGGCGGTCCTCCGGGATGTGGCTCATGCCCATCTTGGAGCGGTCGCGGATGGAAGCTTTCGTGATGTCCTGTCCGTTGAACAGAATTTTACCGCCGGATACTTTTTCCAGTCCCGTGAGGCCCTGAACGAACTCGGACTGGCCGTTTCCATCGATACCTGCGATGCAGACAATCTCGCCTTTTCTTACATTAAAGGAAACATCTTTGACGGCGTTGTTTCCGTGCGCCTTGCTCGGTACGGTCATGTGCTCTACTTTCAGAACGGTGTCGCCCGGTTTTGACGGCTTTTTGTTGACGGAGAAGCTGACGTTTCTTCCGACCATCATGCGGGAGAGCTCTTCTTTGGAAGTTTCGCTGATGTTGACGGTTCCGATGTATTTTCCTTTGCGGAGAATCGTACAGCGGTCGGCAACTTCCATGATCTCGTTGAGTTTATGGGTGATGAAGAGGATGGATTTTCCTTCTTTTGCGAGGTTCTTCATGATCTTCATCAGCTCGTCGATTTCCTGCGGCGTCAGAACCGCGGTCGGCTCGTCGAAGATCAGGACTTCGTTGTCACGGTAGAGCATTTTCAGAATTTCGGTACGCTGCTGCATGCCGACGGTGATATCTGAGATCAGAGCGTCCGGATCGACCATCAGACCGTATTTCTCGCTCAGCTCCATGACTTTTGCACGGGCATTCTTTTTCTCGAGGAAAAGGCCTTTGGTCGGCTCTACGCCGAGGATGATGTTGTCGAGAACCGAGAAACATTCGACCAGCTTAAAGTGCTGGTGCACCATACCGATGTTGAGATCGTTGGCGTCGTTCGGCGTGTTGATATGGACTTCCTGCCCATTCTTCTTGATGATTCCGGAGGTAGGCTGATACAGACCAAAAAGAATACTCATCAGGGTTGATTTTCCTGCACCGTTTTCTCCAAGCAGAGCATGGATTTCTCCTTTTTTGAGCTGTAACGTAATGTTGTCGTTCGCCTTGATACCCGGGAATTCTTTGGTGATGTTCAACATCTCAATAATGTACTCATTTTCCATATACATATTCCCTTTCAAGCGTGGTTTTGCAGGACTGCCGAAGGTATGGAAAACAGGGCAGAACTGCGGGCTTTCATTATGTCTAGTATAGCATTTTGCATGGCAGAAAAAAAGGGGAAGAGAAATAATATTCTCTTCCCCAAAAGGCATATTGTTACAGAAACAGTATGCACATTAGCTGATGTAATCAACGGTTACGTGAGAACCTACTTTCGGCTGATTTTCTGTATCGCTGGAGATTTCGATGGAACCATCGCGGATACCAGCCAGTACAGTTTCATACTGATCCTGTGTGAAGGTTGTGAATCCCCAGGATTCGGAATCGGTAGGAAGGCCGATGTAATCTCCGTCTTTCAGTCCAAGCTGCTGAGCAGTTCCGCCAAGTTCAGAGAAGTTTCCGCTGAAGTAGGAATCCAGAGCGTTGTTGATGGCGCTTGGAAGACCTTTCATAGCGGAAGTCAGGCAGCGCTCGCCGATTTTGGAACGCTGGTCAACGTCTACACCAATAACTTTTCCGTCGTGTGTCTCAGCTGCATCCAGAGCAGATGTCCAGATACCGCCGCCGCAGGCGAATACAACCTGTGTTCCGTCTGCATACCAGCCCTCCATACGGGCGGTGATGGAGTCATCGCCGTAGAACTGGCCGCCATAGTAATATTTTACGTTTACATCTACGCCGTCTTCTTCAGCAGCAGCGTTGATACCCTGTACATAACCGTAACCGAAACGGATAACGGCAGGAACAGCGATACCGCCGAGGAAACCAAGGCTTGTGTAGCCGTCTTTTACTGCAGCGTATCCAGCAAGGTAGCCGGCCTGCTCTTCTTCGAAGGAGCAGATGTACACGTTCTTTCCGAGATCAACAGCTTTGCCGTTTTTTACAATATCACCTTCGGTAACATCGACTGCGATGAAGGTTACATCCGGATAGGTGTCCTGCTCTTCAGCGATGGCAGGTCCGAACAGGTAACCTGGCATTACAACAACGGTAGCACCCTCGGAAACAGCAAGATCGATGGAGTTGATACGCTCTTCATCGGTATCCTCTGCCGGTTTGTAGTACTCGTACTCTACGCCGTTTGCATCGCCGTAGGCGCATACAGTTTCCCAGGTGATCTGGTTGAAGGATTCGTCGGTGATATCTCCGGAGTCTGTGATCATGGCAATTTTCTCACCTGCGGCGTCTTTTTTTTCTCCGTCTGTGGAAGCAGAAGCGGAAGTTGCGCTGGTGGAATCGGCGCCTGTGGATGCGTCGGAGGAAGAGGATCCGTTGGAGGAACCGCATCCTGCGAGTGCAGCAGTTGTCATGGCGGCTGCAAGCAGTAAGCTAACTACTTTCTTTTTCATAATAGTATTCTCCTTTCAATAGGTACAGCGTTTTTGCGTGTATGGCTACATTATAATATAAAAGAAAAAAGTATGTCAAGCAAAGGAAAAACTGCGTGAAATCCACTAATTATCTGCATGCGAGCCGGAAATTCTTCGGATAATGGCGTTGGATCTTGCATAAATTTCTTCCGGGTCAAAGCCGATGCGGAATTCGCCGTTTTCGTAGAGGATTTGACCGTTTACCATGGTAAGCTTTACGTTCTGTTTGCTGCCGCTGTAAACGAGGTTTTTGATCAGATTATTCTCCGGCTGCATGTTCGGCTGGTGCAGATCAATCATGACGAGATCCGCCTTTTTGCCAACGGCGAGACGGTCACAGTCATCGATCTGCATCGCGTGTGCGCCGCCTGCGGTTGCCATGTAGAGTATCGCATCAGCCGGGATTCCTGCGGCGTCCATCTCACGGACTTTGGAAAGACCGGTGGTCAGGAACATTTCGCGGAACATGTCGAGGCAGTTGTTGCTTGCCGGTCCGTCGGTGCCGATGGCGAGGTTGATGCCGTTATCGTAAAAATGTTTCAGCGGACAGATGCCGGACGCGAGCTTCAGGTTGGAGGATGGATTGGTAACGGCCGTCAGTTTCCGGTCGCGGAAAATTTCGAAATCGCGGTCCTCCATCCAGATGCAGTGGTAGCCGCCGCCTCCGTACTGGAACATGCCTAAGCGTTCCATCAGCTGTGTCGGGGTGAGTCCCCAGCGCTCTTTACAGCCCTCGACTTCGCTTTTTGTTTCGGCGTTGTGTGTCCAGACAGGGGAATGGTATTTTTCGGCGAGTTTGGCAACGGCTTCAAGAAGCGGGCCGCCGGTCGTATATTCGGCGTGGAAACCGAGCAGATACGAGGTGCGGTCGGAGAGTTCGTTGACATAGTTATACATCTCTTCGAGAATTTCCGGGCTGTCGACGAAGTTGTTGAGACCGCTGGTAAGAACGGTGCGGAATCCGGTGTCGACCGTGGCAGCGATGCTGTTTTTCTGCTGGATGTACATGTCGAAATTGGAGGTGATGCCGCTCGTCAGATATTCCATGATGCCGAGGATATTGAGCCAGTAAACGTCGTCCCCGGCGAGCTTTGTCTCGTTCGGGAAGACCTGGCGCTCGAGCCATTCGTGGAGCGGGAGATCGTCCGCGTAGGAGCGGAGGAAGGTCATCGGGGTGTGCGTGTGTGCGTTTTTAAAGCCCGGGATCAGGAGATTGCCGCGGGCGTCAATTTCGCGGTCGAAAACAGGGGTCTCTGCGGCATCTGGATCTGCTTTTCTACCAGGTCCGATATAGGTGATGGTGTCGCCGGTGACATGAAGTTCGTCTTCGGTGATGGAAAAATGGTTTTCAGCGTCGAGTACGAGAATTTTGGCGTTGTAAAAACGTGTATTCAAAAAAGATCTCTCCTTTATTTTACGTGCTGTTTTCAGCGGCCGGGGCCTGCTTTTTTTGACAGACCCCGGCCGCTGTGTGTTTACAGTGTCTTTGCGATGCCCTGAATCGTTGCGGCAACGAGTTTTTTGAACTGCGGTGCAACCATGTCAGCTGCCTCCTGAACTTCCGCATGGCACAGAGGCTGCGGGGAGATGCCGGCGGCAAGATTGGTAATGCAGGAAATACCGATGACGCGCATGCCCATATGGCGTGCAGCGATGGCTTCGCAGGCGGTGCTCATGCCGACCGCGTCTGCGCCGAGGGTGCGGCACATGGCGATTTCCTGCGGGGACTCGTACTGCGGGCCAGTGAGCTGCAGATAAACGCCTTCCATCAGGTCGATATCAAGGCTGGCTGCGGCTTTCCGTGCGATTTTCTGGAATTCAGGGTCGTAGATCTGGCTCATATCCGGGAAACGGGTGCCGAGCTCGTCGATGTTCGGTCCGATAAGCGGAGATGGAACGAAGCAGGCGATCTGGCCGTTTAACAGCATCAGAGAGCCTGGTTTTGTACCCTGCTTGATGCCGCCGGCGGCGTTGGTTAAGAACAGTGCTTTTGCGCCCATCAGCTTCATGAGGCGGGTCGGGAGAACGACGTCGGTCATCGGATAGCCTTCATAATAATGAACGCGGCCCTGCATGCAGACAACCGGCACATCGCCGACGTAGCCGAAGATAAAACGGCCCGCGTGGCCCGGAACAGTGGAAACCGGGAAGCCTTCGATATCGTGGTAATCGAGGGTTGCGGTAACGCGGATATCATTCGCAAAATCACCGAGGCCGGAACCGAGAATCAGTGCGACTTCCGGCTGGAAATTGATCTGGGAGCGGAAGCTCTCGTAGCATTTCATCAGTTTTTCGTAAACAGGGTTTGGGGTGTTGCTCATAGGAAAAACCTCCTTAATATAAATGATTTTCTGCTTTTTGAGTCTTTTTTCGGCTATTTTTAGGGAAGAAAAGCCTGCCACAGAGATGTGAGTCCCGGAGGCAGGCTTTTCTTTTAGAAAAAAGATCATCTGGTAGTTCTATTGTAGTATAGAAAGCGCGGAAAAGCAATGATTTCAGTCATCAAAAATATTCAGATGCTGTTTCATGATATTTCCCAGCCATTCAATGACCGGACCGAGGGTAATAACCATCAGCACGGTGACAATGCCGAGTTTTCCGCCGAGCAGAACGGCGATCGCGGTGACAACGAAGTCGTAGACGATGCGGATCACACGGAACGAAACGTTCGGCAGGTGGGTGGAGATAATGAAGGATACTGCGTCGTACGGTGCAGTTCCCATATCAACATCCATATAGAAGGATGCGGCAAGGATAAACAGGATCAGCGCCGGGATCAGCACGGCGATTCGCACACCCATCGAGGTGAAGAGGTCTGCCGGAAGGACTTTCGCCCAGATCCAGGAGAAAAAGTCGATGGAATATCCCACGAGAAACATGTTTGCGAGGGTTCCGAAGCCTAAGTTTCTGCCGCCGAAAATGATAACGAAGATGAGCAGGACGGTATTGAAGAGCGCCTGCCAGTTTCCGATGCTGATGCCGAGGCGGGTGGAGATGGTCTGGTTTAACAAGGTACACGGATCGGTGCCGAGATCGACGAGAAGCAGCCATGAGAGCGCAAAGCCCATCAGGATGACGGCAGCGATGACCAGAATCAGGCGGGTCCAGAAATGTTTCTTCTGGTAGAAGCCCTGGATGATTTCTTTCATAGTATGAGTTCCTCCCTGTAAAATAATACAAAATGTATTTTCATGTTTTCCGGACTGATCTGCAGAATTTATTTTCTGCTTTTTTGCCCTTTTTCCCAGAAAAATCTCCGCCGTTTTTTCGCCCGGCGGAGATTTGCCTGTTTCTTATTTTAGTATATTTTTTTCAAAATGTAAACAGTTTTCTTTTGCTTGTGTTAACAAAAATGTTCAATAATAAAGTGAACTATAGTGAACGTAAAATAATAAAAAATAATTTTTTTGAAAACAATGTTCACATGAAGATTAATAAAGTGAACACCAACATTAAGATGTGTTTGCACCATGCGCTATGTTTCTGATTAGGCCATGCAGACAGGTACAGCAATCACGTGATTCGTATAAGCGTATTATTCTGCTGGTGAGAAGACGGCAGGAAATCTTGGAAACAAAGAGCTGTACGAGATCCGGGTTGAACATACGGCCTGCGTTGCAGCGGAGATCGGCGAGCATATCGGCAAAATTTTTGCTGGAGCTGTAGGCGCGTCCGACGGAATCGGTTGCCGCATCGAGGCAGTCGGATCAGGTCAAATTCCTCATTGAAAAGGGAACGCGCAAACTTTTCATAATAATGGCGGAACGGAATGCCGCCGTCGAGCTCGATGTAGGAGTTCATGATGTAGCTTGTGAAACGCTGCATGCATTCGTAAGCGCCCTTGTCGCGGGAATTTTTGATGTATTCGAATGATTTGCGCTGGCCTTCGAGCAAAAATAAGCGGCAGGTGTCGGTCCATTCCGGGCGGGCTTCGCAGAGCCAGAAGGTGTAGAGCATCGGGAGCAGGTTGTTTTCCACGTTCATCCAGTCATACTGCGTCGGATCGGCGCCGTTCAGCCAGTTGACGTAGGTGTCCAGCATCTCGGAAATCGAAATTTCGCCGAGATAGCCCTGGATTGTGTGTAGTGTTCCAAGCAGGGTTTCTTCGTTCTGGCGGAAATTTTTGTTTTCTCTGGCATAGGCGAGGGCGTCTTCGGCGGCTTTTTTCAGGCGGAGCAGAATGTCCCCGGGTACTTTGTTCCAGTATAAATATTCATCGACAAGGGAGAGGTAGGAGTTTGCGGAAAACTCTTCAAATTCAAAATCAATCTCCGGCGCTGCGGCACGGATCTGCGGATTGCGGACGATCTGCAGAAATTCTTCATAACAGACGATCTGCTTGCGGACCATTTCTTCCTCATAATAAAGACGCTCGTAAATGGAAGGGCGGAACAGCAGTGTTCCCAGCAGATTTTCCTTACGTTCTTTAGAAAGACAGGCAAAGAGTTCCGGGTTCTGCATAAAGTTTTTGCGGTTTCTGCAGCTTCAATGGATACACTGCGGTAGATGTCATTCAGTTTGTTCGTCGCGCGTCCCTTGTCGGAACCCTGGATCACGTTGTAGCCGACGGTGACGACCTTGAAAATGCAAAAGATATATTCCTCAAGAACGGATTTGTCCTCGTTTTCCTCATACTGTTTTTATAATAATAGTAGAGCGCCCGGAGAATCAGCCAGGCAAGCTGCACATCCACCATCTCCAGCGTCCGCGTATTGGCAAGTGAGCTGGCATGCGTTGTGAGTTTGGTGTAAAAAACTCTAATATGTTTATTATACAATAAGTTGAGGGAAAAGGGGGGAGAAATTGTTGGTTGCGGGTGAAAGATGATCACAAAATTTCATCGACATCCGTTATTATACACGCTATAATAAAATATATCTAACACGTATTGCATTATGAAAGAAAGGAAGTTTGCAGCCATATGGGATTATTTGTGAATCCGGATCAGAGTGCGTTTCAGAGTGCTTTGAATGCCCAGATCTACGTTGATAAATCCGGATTAATTGAATACACGAACAGCGTTTTGGAATCTACAGATGCATTTATCTGCAACAGCCGTCCGCGCAGGTTTGGAAAATCAATTACGGCGGATATGCTGACAGCTTATTACAGCAGAGGCTGTGATTCCAGAGCTATGTTTTCGGCTTTGAAAATCAGTCAGACACCGGATTGGGAAGTGCATTTAAACAAATATGATGTCATTCATTTTGATGTGCAATGGTGTATGGAACCCTCGGGCGGACCGGAAAATCTTGTGGATTTTATCACACAGAATACACTTCAGGAATTGAGAAATTTATATCCGGATGAGCTGCCGGAAAACATCACTTCGCTGCCGGAAGCATTGTCCTTGATCAATGCTGCGACACAGAAACGCTTTGTCATTATTATTGATGAGTGGGATGTTCTGATTCGTGATGCATCTGCTGATACAAAAATCCAGGATTCGTACATTAATTTTTTACGCGGCCTTTTTAAAGGAACGCTGCCCACCAGATATATTGCGCTTGCTTATCTGACCGGTATTCTTCCGATAAAAAAAGTGCAGACACAATCTGCACTGAATAATTTTAATGAGTTTACGATGCTGGACGCACGCGGTTTTGCGAAATATATTGGTTTTACAGAAGAAGAAGTGAAAACACTTTGTGCCCAATATCATCGGGATTTTGAAAAGGTCAAACGGTGGTATGATGGCTATCTGTTGGAGAACTGTCAGGTTTATAATCCCAAAGCTGTTGTTGAAGTCCTTCGTTGGAACAAATATCAGAGTTACTGGTCCCGCACTGGTACGTACGATGCGATAGTTCCGCTCATCAATATGAATTTTGACGGATTGAAAACTGCTGTTATCACTATGCTTTCCGGATCGTCGGTTGAAGTTGATGTTTCCTGTTTTCAGAATGATATGATCAATTTTTCCAGCAAGGATGATGTCCTCACTTATTTGATTCATCTGGGTTATCTTGGTTATGATCAGAATACGCAGTCTGCATTTATTCCAAATGAGGAACTTCGTCAGGAACTGACTGCCGCAACCCGGCGGAAAAAATGGGATGAAATGATTGCTTTTCAGGTGGCCTCGGAGCAGCTTCTCAATGCGACGCTTGATTTGGATGCCAAAACAGTTGCTGCTGAAATCGAAAAAATTCATTCGTCCTATACGTCCGTTATCGCGTACCATGATGAAAATTCGCTGAGCAGTGTTCTGACAATTGCTTATTTAAGCTCCATGAAATATTACTTCAAGCCGATTCGTGAACTGCCGACAGGAAGGGGCTTTGCAGACTTTGTTTATCTTCCGAAACTGGAATTTCGCAGTGATTACCCGGCACTTCTCGTAGAACTGAAATGGAATCATTCTGCCCATACGACACTGAATCAGATCAAAGAGAAAAAGTACATTGCATCATTGGAACCTTATATTGGAGACATTCTGCTGGTTGGAATTAATTATGATAAAAAGACGAAAAAGCATGAATGTCTGATAGAAAAGGCTTAAATGAAAAAGAATAAAATAAAAAAAGCAAGGCAGTATGTCACAGGAAAATTCGTGGCATGCTGCCTTGCTTTTTTATTGCCATGCATATCAATAATTGGTCCGGTGGACTAATTTTGATTGGGAGAATAATTGTCAGATAAGCGAGCGTAATATATCACTATACAAAAATATGTGTTCTTAAAGATGTTTTATCATAACGTGTGTGAAAAGAGATGTCGATGAAATTTTGTGATCACAAGTTTCATGTCGAGTATGTAAAATTTCCTGTGATGCAAAATTTTATAAAAGAAGGGAACACGCTATGAATATTTATGGCTACATACGAGTAAGCAGCCGGGATCAAAATGAGGACCGGCAGTTATTATCGTTAAAACAAATTGGTGTTTTGGAAAAGAATATTTATCTGGATAAGCAGTCGGGCAGAGATTTTAACCGTCCGCAATATCGGAAAATGGTACGAAAATTAAAGAAAGACGATTTGCTGTATATAAAAAGTATTGATCGATTGGGAAGAAATTATGAGGAAATTTTGGAACAATGGCGTGTACTGACAAAAGAAAAAGGCGTTGATATTGTTGTTCTTTGGTGCTAGAATATAAATAGTACAAGCCAAAATGAGAAATTCCAAATATACATAAGCATGATACAATAGAGGCATGCTGAAGGAGGATCTCATATGGCAAAGCAACATGACAAACAATTTAAACTTG
>ERZ827522.515-NODE-515-length-47746-cov-7.137594_pt1 | contig 47746 bp, 36 predicted proteins | sample MGYA00519580_ERZ827522 | MGnify/ENA primary metagenome ERZ827522 (study PRJEB31778, sample SAMEA3449340) | human gut metagenome | biome: human gut; feature: human-associated habitat; material: faeces | place: United Kingdom | collected 2010/2012 ... | reverse complement strand
CTGTTTCGCTTAAAATTTTCTTGCATCACCTACTTGACTTCATACCATTGGACTTCCAAAAATTTACGCCGCTCTGTGTCCCCAAAGACAAAGAGCGGCGTATGTAAAAGCCGGTTGTTTCAGCCGTGAGCCATCAGCTTCAACAGCAGGTCGTTCACCGGCCCAGCGTCCCGGCCCTGGGCGGTCAGCTTGTTCCGCCAGTTCATCAGGTACATCCGCACAAGGCGGCGCTCCGCGTCCGTCAGTTCCAGATACACTTTCTTTTCCCGTTTGAACATTTGAAACAACTCCCTTCTCTCTGCCCATATCGTACAGGAAAGGGCAAATGGATTCAAATGTGCGAATGGGTATGTAAGCGGCCCGCTGGGCGGGCCGCGGGGGATGCGCTTAATAACCCGTCCGGGGCAGGGGCTTGGAGGGGGCGTAGACCTTCGTCACCCACCGGGAGGTAGCCATGATCCACTGACCGTCATAGACGCCGCCCACATCCGCCTGATTGACGAATTGGCTGCCGCCTTTGACCCAGGACACCACGGAGCAGTCGATCATGGGCGTTTCCACCTGCCGGAAGTTGGAGGGCACGACGCCAAACACGAACATCACCTCTGTGACATACTCGTTGGACCCCAGCCGCAGGGCCACAGGCGAGGCGTCCAGCACATAGTTCTGCTGCGTGTTCAGGCTGTCCGCCAGCACACGGTACTCGCTCCCGCTGAGATTGGTCTTGTAGACGATCTTATAGCTTCCAGCAGCATTGTAGGTGCCGGTGGTGATCTTCGCCAGCCGCACCGCCTCCACGGGCAGGGTATCGCGCCAGTAGAACGATGTGAGAGAAGTCGTGGAGTTGTTGGCGATGCCGGAGAAGGTGTAGCGGATATTCTGGCCGGGCATGACCTCGGCATAGCCGGTTTTCTGGATGGCTACATTGGTATAGAGGCTCTTGTTGGTCATGGCCGCCTTGACGATCTGGCCCTCATGCTCGATCTCCACCTCAATGGGCGTTTTGTCCAAAGCATAGAAGTCCGCCGCCTGGGACTCCACGATTTTGTACCGGCCCAAAGGCAAGGGCTTAGATACGGCCACACCGTTTTTATCGGTGCGGATGGTGTCCACAAGGTTCCCGGTGCGGGCATGGTAGACTTCAAATACGGTGCCGGGGATGGGGGTGCCGGCAGGCCAGCCGTTCATGGAGTTATAATCGGCGCTGGTCTTAGTCACCTGGATTTGGCCGGTGACGGCGGTATTCTCCCAGGTGATGGTGGTGCAGCCGCCGTACTTCACATAGACGGTCTTGGGCTGGGTGTCCAAAAGGTAGCCCTCCGCGCACTCGATCTCCTGGAGGGTGTACCGGCCATCCTCCAACTCGTGGTCAATATAGACATAGCCCTCGTTGTCGCTCTCATAGGTGCCAATGGGGTTGCCCCTGGCGTCGGACAAGAGGAATTTCACGCCGTAGATACCCTTGCCGGTCACGCTGTCGATTTTGTGAATGAGGGCGCTCCCGGTCTGCCGGTTGGTGATTTCCAAAGTGGCGGTCTGGCCGTCCTTTATCTCAATCTGGTGGGGCGTATCGTCCAGACGGTAGCCCTCGGCGGCCTTCAGCTCCACCACCTGATACCAGCCCTTTTCCGCTTCGGGCAGGCGGATGACGCCGCTCTTGTCAGTGGTGTAGGTGCCGATGATCTCTCCATTCAGCTTGCGGACCTCGAACTGGACGCCGCTAATGCGCTCCCCGGTTTCCTCGTCCTTTTTTATGATGGTGAGGCCGCCGCTCGGTGTGTTGTAGAAGCGGAGGGTTTGGACCTCGCCGGCTTTGATCTGGATGGACTTGGGCGTGGTGTCCAGGACATAGCCCTCCACCGTCTTGACCTCCCGTGCGGTGATGGTGGTGCCAGGGGTCAGGTCATTGATGACAATGCAGCCATTTTCGTCGGTGATAAACTCGCCGTTGGAATTACCAACCACTGAACCGCTGCTGTCAGTGACAAGGAATGTGACGCCTTTCAACGGGGTCGTGGTGCCCTCAATATACTTCTCAATGACCAGGGTGGTGCTGGGGGTGTTGGTACAATGGAGCGTCTGGGTGTCGTTAGGGTTCACCACCACGGTCTGAGTCCGTGTGGCCTCATCAATGGTATAGCCCGGAATGGTGGCCGTTTCCGTCACCACCAGCGTCCCCACCACGCCATTGATGGTGATTTTGCCGTCCTTGTCAGTGAAGTACAGGCCGTTGCTGCTGATCTGCCCGTTTTCATCCGGTACAAACTCCCCTGTGGAAGTAGTCACTTTGAAAGTGACGCCCTCCAGCGGCTCGCCGGTGAGGGAGTCCCGCTTGTCGATGACCAGCGTTCCGGCCTTGGAGTTTTTCACAATGACGGTCTGGGTGTCGCCGCCCTCCCCGATGACCACATTGGTGGAGGGTGTATCAATGACATACCCGCCATCCGGGGCCTTGATCTCCGTCAGCACATACGCGCCGGGGGCCAGGTTGGTGATCTTGATCTCGCCCTGGGCGTCCGTGGTAAAGATGCCGTTCTGGGTGAGGGTGCTGTCACCAATCACGCCGTCCAGCCCTACCTCACAGCCCGCCGCTGTCGTTACCCGGAACTCCGCGCCGGGAAGGGGCTGGCCGGTGGCGCTGTCCCGCTTCTGGATAATGAGAGCGCCCTTTGGCTGATTCTTAAAGGTGAGGGAAACGGTGCGGCCCTCCTTGATCTGGACGGTCTGGCTCTGGGTGTCCAGGATGAAACCGTCCGGGGCGCGAGTTTCCGTCACCACCACGCTCTTGCCGGGTTTCAGACCGGGGATGCGGATCTCGCCGTTCTCGTCGGTGCGGTAGACGCCGTTGCTGTCCCCAATCAGGGTCCCATCGGCATACATGACCTTGAACTCGGCGTTGGGCAGGGTCACGCTGGGGTTGGTGGCGCAGACCTTGCGGATCAGCAGGATGCCGTCCGGCGCGTTGTCAAAACGGACGGTGACAACGCTCTGCTCCCCGCTGTCCGCCAAATATACCGTTTCAGATGCGTTGATAATGGAATACCCGTCCGCAGGGTCTACTTCCTCCACGATATAGGCCCCGCTTTTCAGCCCGGTCCAAATGGCGGTGCCGTTTTTCCCGGTCACTTTCTGACCGATGGTGGTGCCGCCCGTGCCGCTGACCCCACCCAGATACTTCAGTTGGAAGGTACAGCCGGGTAGGGCCTCGTGGGTCACGCTGTCGTACTTCTCCACCACAATCGCGTTGAGCGGTTCGTTCTGGAATGTGACGGTCTTGCTCTCGCCTCCATGGAGGATGATGGTCTGCGTGGTCGGCTCTTTCATTTGGAAGCCGGGAGCCGGTTCCACTTCTGTAATGGTAAACTCGCCCGGATAGAGCCTCTTTCCCTGCTCATGGAGCTTGATTTCGCCGTTGGCGTCTGTCAGAATTTTTCCGTAGTCGATGGTGGCGGGCGCGTCCGACGCCTCGCCGTTGCTGGTATAGGTCACATGAAAACGCGCCCCCTCCACGGGAGCGCCGGCTACGCTGTCCTCCTTATAGATAGTCAGTTCCGGAGCCTTGTGGTTCTCAAATACCAGCCGCTTTTCATCCCCGGCGTTCAGGCTGACCGTCTGCTCCCGGTCCGCGTCCTTGTCCGGCAAATAGTAGGGGGCCGGAACGGACTGTTCGATCACCTTATAACTGCCGGGGGCCACCCGCAGGGACACCGTACCGTCCTCGCCGGTGGTCACATCGTTTCGATAGTCGCTGTCAATACCTTCAATAGTAAAGGTGGTGCCGGGGATGGGGGTGGTGGAGTCGGCGGCGTCCACCTTGGCGATGGTCAAAAGAGGCTGTTTCAGGTTATCAAAAATCAGTTCCCGTTCCTCGCCGGGGCCGAGGTAGACGGTCTGGATGGGTTCATCCCCCACCACATAAGGGTCGGGAACGGATTTCTCCGTCAACTCATAGCTGTCCACAGGGATATGAGAGAGGGTGGCCCTGCCATCCTCTCCGGTGGTCACATCGGTATGGTAGCCGGAATGGATGCCCTTGACTTCAAAGACCGTACCGGGAATGACCTCTTTGGTCTGCTCATCCCGCTTGAGAATGGAAAGGCTGGGCAGCTTCTTGTCTGCCGCCTCCACGGTGATGGTGCCGCCTCCCTCCACAGTGGCCTGATCCACATGGACAATGACCGGATCAGTCAGGCAGGCGAAAGGCGCAGGGGCCGAAACCTCCACAAAGGCGTACATCCCCTCGGTCACATTAGGAACGGTGATGGAGCCGTCCGCTTGGGTGGCCTCGGTGCCGATGATCTGGCCGTCCCTGACGATGTTGAATACTGCACCGGGGAGGGGATCGCCGCTGTTGTCGTACTTGACCAGTTTGACCTTTACCCTGGCGTCGTTCTCAAACACCAAGGCCACATCATTCTTTCCGTCCCAGTAAAACTCCTGCTTGACCTTATCCGGGTCCGGGCTGAGGGAGTACCCCTCCGGGGGCGTGACCTCCGTCGCGGTAAAGCTACCGATGGGCAGGGCGTCCCAGGGCACATCCTCCAGATAGCCCCCCGCCCCGGTGGTATAAGTGCCCACAAAGCTGTTGTCGGTGCCTTCAATCTTGATGACTGCTCCGGCCAAGCCCTTGGTAGGATTATCCGCATCCACCTTACGGATGTTGCCTTCGCTGGTGATCTCCGGGCTGTCCAGGAAGGTGACGGTCACGGTATTGCTGCCGCCATTGGGCAAAGCCACATACTGCGGCCCCGCGTTGTCGATCTCATAGCCCTCCGGGGCAGCCAGTTCAACGACGGAATATGTGGAGGCGTCCAGACCGGACAGGGTGTAGGTCCCATCGCTCCCGGTCACGACCTCCTTCTCGTAGGTCCCGTTTTCCGAGCGCACGATGAACCGCGCTCCGGGCAGACCCTTGTTGGGGTTGGTGGCGTCCACCTTTTTCACGGTCAGATCGTATTTCTCGCGGATAACATTCAGCTCCCCGATCATAATGGCCTGCACATCCTTGGCCTGATGGGAGCTGGTGCTGGAGCCGGTATAGGCGTACTTATGGACGGTACAATCGCCCCATACGCCCTGTTTGCCCAGGTCTAGGATATATTGGGCACGGTCGCGGAAGGACATCCCATCCAGCAGGTCATCTACACCGCTGTAATTGCCGTGGTGCAGGTTATTATAAACGCAGACCAACTCCTCGGCGCAGGCGGTGGCCGGGTCCGTCAGCAGGCCAGCCTGATAGCGCCAGATGATAGCCTGCACCCAAGCATTCATAGTCCAGGAATAATCGCTGCCCCACACCTCGTCTACGCCCAGGGCATGAGCTTGGTCGGTAAACACGCCGGTGGTATGGGCATAGTAGTAGGCCATCATGGTCTGCACGGTAGGGTCGGTGATGGGCTTGGGGTTGCCCCAGGTCTGGCCCTCCAGGGACCAGCCCATGCCTTTCCCGTGCTCGGCACAGAAGCCGATAGTGCTTTTCTGGTTGTAATCGAAGGTCATCTGATGGAGCCAGCAGGTCCCCAGGCTGGGAGATTCATAGTGGACGCCATTGTGGGTGCAGTCCTCCAGCTTAATAGAGCTGGGGGCGTCCGCCGCCAACGCCGCGGTGGGCAGCAGGCCCAGCATACACACCAGCACGAGCAGCAGGGCCGTCATACGGGTGAGAAAACGGTTTTTCTTCATCAGTGAAAAACTCCTTTCCGTTTTTGGGCATAAGAAAAGGCCCTCCAGCCTGGGGCTGAAAGACCTCTCCGTGTCCGTGTTCAGTTCTCAATTATTCGTAGGGATTGTGGGTGTTTGGGCGACCCACGAACAGGTAGCAATAGGTCACGCTGCCGCTCTCTGTCACGCCCACGCCGATGCTGTCACAGTCCGGCTTAATCATAGTTTCAAAATGGCCGGAGGAGTTGAGCCAGTTGTCCAGGGCGTGTTGAGCGGTGTCCTCCGTGGAAACGCCGGTAAACACAGTCAGATTTACGCCGAAGCCATAGGGATAGCCGCAGGCCAGGGCCACCTCGCATTCCTCCTTGGTGTGGTGCCAGGTGTACTTCTTATCGGAAATGGTTTGGGCGGCGCTCATCAGGGCCTCACTGACAGGCAGTTCCGCCACACCGTTCTCCCGGCGCACCTCATTGACCAGCCGTACCAGCTCCAGCCGCACATCCGACGCCTCTCCTTGGTCGGGGCTACTCTCGACGGTGGGAGCCTGCGGAGCATGGGAGCCAACGGTCAGCGTCAGGGTGGCGGTTTCCCCGGTCTGGTTGGAGACGGTGATCTCCGCGCTCCCCTCCGCTTTGGCAACGGCTGTCCAGAAGTTCATCACCTGTTCCACCTCCACCGTGTCCGGGTCGCTGGAAGTCACGGTGTACGCCGGCCCGCCGGGACCAATCACCAAGCCGCTGCGCTCTCCCACCTCCAGCGTGGTGCCCTTGTAGCTGCCTACCCGGATGGGCTGATCCTCCGCCGCCCGCGCGGGGAGAGCCAGGGCAGCGGTCAGGGCTGTGCAGGCAAGGACTGCGGTAAAGCGTTTCAGACTGTTTTTCATCATGGAATGACCTCCTCGTGATAGATTGGGATGCCGCTGTCCCAACTGTACCATAAGATGGCAAAAACTGTCTAAGGTGCAATTTTCTTTTCAGCGGGTGGTTATGACACCTCCACGGCTCGGACCGCCCAACGGTAGGCGCTCTGGTTGCGGACACAGGTAAAGAGGGTGATACAGTTCTCCGCAGTGGGAGACAGCAGGGAGTTGTCCAGTTCGCTGATTTTGTTCACACTGGTCACGGCGTAGGTGCGCTTGCCCAGCTTGGTGGTCAGGGTGATCTTATCTCCTACATCCAGCGTATGGATCTCCCCAAAATGGTCGTTCACGCCCCTGTTATGGGCGGCCAAACAGACGTTTCCGGCCCAAACGCTGGTGTCCTCAAAATGGCCCGCACCCTTTCTCAGCACGGCGCTTCCCGTCCCCTCATAGACCTTCACATTGACATCAATGCTGGGGATTTTTAAGGTGGCGAGGTAGCCGCCCTGATAGTAGAGGTCTGATGTGACCTCCGTGAAGCCGATGGTGGGGAGGACGCTGGATGTGCCGCCGCTGGGGAAGCCGGAATAATCAGGCGGAGCGACGGTGGTGCCGGCGCTGCCATTGATAACGGCACCATCGCCCAGCATATAGCCGGGGGCCAAATTGGGGGTCAGCGGAGTGCCGGTATTCAGGGTGTAGGCGGTGGGGCTGCCAAAGGCGGGCGGGACCAGAGCCGCGTTTTTGCTCACATCCACATTGGAAAGCTCACCACGGTCCGCCGTGGCAACAGGCTCCACCGAAGTAGGCTTGCCATACTCCGGGTCGCCGGGGGCGGCGATGTCATACTCTAACGCGCTGGCGGGAACAGCCAGGGCCGCAGTTAGGCACAGCAGAGACAAAAGCATGGTCAGTTTCTTCATATCGTATTACCTCCGTCGCTTGATGAAGTAGAACGCCCCGCCTCCAAGCAGCACCGACGCGACAACGGCCACAACCGGCAGGATGCTGTTCTTCTCTCCGGTCTGGGCCTCCTGCCCGGTGGAGTCAGTCTGGTCGGCGGGGGTGTTGGGGTCGGAAATATCTTCAGGGGTTGAGTCTAATGCTGTGCCCTCGAAGATCGCCACATAGCGGATTTTGTTCAGGTTGATACGGCTCACGGTGCCCGCGTAGTCGGCGGTGACGGTATAGCCCTTCACATAGGAGCTGGTGGCGGAGCCGGAGTAGGAGGCCATAGCAGTAAAGTGACCGTCTCCCTCGGTCTGCCAGTTAACGGTCTGGAGGGTCATGGAATTTCCGCCGTCCTGGATGGTCTTGGGGATATACTGCGTGTCCTGGTTGGCAAGGCCGGGGTAGGTGCGGGTGGCGGTCACGGTTTTGGTGGAGCTGCCATACCCGGCCACCTCCACCTTCACCGTATCCAGTTTCAGAGTCAGCACCCCGGACAGGCCATCCTCCGTGATAAACTCCTTTGTCTGCGGCAGCAGGGCCAGCACCGCGCCCATGTCCTTGCTCTTGCTGTTCACGGACACGGTTTCTGTATGCTGGCGGCTCTCGTTGGCGGGGAGTTCCTGTTTCAGCAGGTCCGTGAGGGTGTAGTGGTAGCCGTCCTGTTCAAAGTCGGACCGGGGGATGCCGCCGGGGTCATCCTCCGGCCCCAGGTCGTACATTTTCCTGATCTCAGTACCGTCCTCGCTCCGGGTGACGGCGGTGGGATAGCAGGGGGACGGCTGGGTGGGTTCAGACGGGTCGGCGGCAAGGGCGGCAGGGGCTAGGCTCATGGAAAGAGCCAGGGCGCACAGCAGCCGGGCCGCGTGGGTCAGGGGTTTCCGCTTCATAATTAAACTACCTCCATGTTTTTGATTTTGGGTACAAAAAAATCCTCATGGTGCGCCATGAGGTCCAACAATGCCTGTGTTTGGTTTTCTTGCGCGCTGTTCTCCAAAGGTTTTTACCGGCTGAAAAAGGATAGACAAAGCCTTTCTTTTCAGCTGGTACAGCAGGTTTCGGGGGAGAGTGTGAGAGGGGGGAGCGGCAGGCGTACCGGGGCCGTAAAAGGGCAGACTTTCCTCTGGGCGTAAGGTTCATCGCTCCATCTCCCTCTGCCGCTTGCGGTACAGCTCCAAAGCCTTCACGATAGTGTCCTCGATTTTCTGCGCGGGCGTCCCCGGCTTGAAAAACTTGTCGATCCGTTCCCTGGGAATTTTGAATTGCTCCACCTGATTGGGCTTTTCCTCCTGCATGATGGAGAGGATCACATCAGGGTTCAACTTGCCTTGCTCGGAAAAGCTCCGCATTTTGATGGCCTGGGCATGGGATGGGGTGCGGATTTCTCCCTCCATGACCTCCAGCAAGGCGGTCTGCTCGGCCTCCGACAGATAGGACAGCTCCACGGCGGGGCGCAGGGCCATTTGCAACTTGCCGGCTTCTTTCAGCACAGAATTATCCACCATGTCCAGCAACTCTGGGATAAGGTTGGTTAGGCGGATATATCTTTTAATTTGTGTCACACTATCGGGGCTTTGTTCAGACAGTTCCTTGTTAGAACGCAACTTCGGACCCACTGGGGCCGAAGTTAAATCTGTCCGCATACCTTGCCGTTTCATGGCTTCCAGCTTCATCTTATAGGCAAACGCCTTTTCGGATGGCAATATCTGTTCCCGCTGAAGGTTGCTGTCCACCATGACGATGATGGCCTCATCGTCTGTCAGCTCCCGGATGATACAGGGCACCGTGGGCAGGCCCGCCAGCTCCGCCGCCCGCTTGCGCCGGTGGCCGGACACCATCTGATAACTGCCGTCCGGCATGGGCCGCACTAGCGAGGGGACCAGGACGCCATACTGCTTTACACTGTCTGCCAGCTCCACCATGCTCTGATCCATCCGCACCTTGAACGGGTGGTTAGGAAAGTCGCTGATCTCCGCGGCAGACAGGTCGGTTACATAACTGCGCTGGGCATTGTCCCGTTCCTCCTGGGTGGTGAATATACTATCTACCGAGGTCAGAAGTCCGGCTGCGCTCCTTTTGCCCAATTTCCAACACCTCCTTTGTCAGTCTGCGGTAGGCGTCCGCCGCCCGGCCCCTGGGTTCATGCTGGAAAATGCTCTTATCCGCCGTACTGACCTCCGCCAGACGCACCGTGGATGGGATCACCGTGTCCAGTACGGGCAGACGCCGCCCAAAGTTCTCCTTCACGCTGTTCACGATGTCCCTGCGGAACGCGGTTTCATTCGCCATGGTCAGGAACACGCCGCCGATCTTCAGCTTGGGGTTGATCTGACGCTGGACGCTCCGCACCGTCCCCACCAGCTCCGTCATGCCCTCTGCCGCCAGATAGTCCGCCTGGACGGGGACAAGCACATAGTCCGATGCGGACAGGGCGTTGATGACCAGCATACCCAGCGAGGGCCGGCAGTCCAGCAGAACATAGTCGTACTCCCGCTTCACGCTGTCCACATACCGCCGAAGTACCGTTTCCCGGCTCATCACATTCACCAGCCCTACCTCCACGGCGGACAGGCTGCGGTTTCCCGGAACAAAGTCAAAGCCTTCATAGTGGTGCATGATCTCCGGGTGGCCGCGGGGCGTTGTCCCAGATACTACATCGTTCAGGACATTGGCAAGGGTGAGGGGCAGATCATGGGGCTTGCGCTGGCCCAGCATCTTGGTCAGGTCGCCCTGGGGGTCCACATCCAGCAGCAGGACTTTCTTTCCCTCCAGCGCAAGGCCGGCTCCCAGGTTGTAGACGGTGGTGCTTTTGCCGACGCCGCCCTTTTGGTTTGCTACGCTGATTACCTTTGGTTTCGCCATTTTGGGAGTTCCCTCCTTTCATAGATTTAGCCGCCTGCGGCGAAACAGGCGGCTATGTAAGTGCATGAAAAAGCCGCCTTCTCCATTCGGAAAAGACGGCCTATCCAGTCGGGAGATATGTGATTTAGAGAGCAATTCAAAGAGCGGCGCTAAACCGTATGTCCGCATTTCTCTGTGTTTCGTCGCATCAAAGTTCATTCCTTAGTAGTAAATTCGTAGTAATTTGAGTGTCTTGTTGTCAGGAAATGCGGTGTAATGCGCTGTTTCACAGGGTTTTGCCAGTTCTCACAAAATATTTGTATTTAATTATTGCTCTCAAATGGGATGACTTCCACCGTTTCAATTTCAAGCCCTTCCGGCAACTTCGTGGGCACTACTTTTTCTGTTATTCCATAGGCCGCCAAAGCATCTTCGATCCTGCTATATTGTACATCCTCCTGCGGCTGCAGTGCATTTGTCCCAATTTCTTGGGGGATCTTTCCTTTATACGCATTCTCGAAGGTAAACACCTCAGATGTCCACTTGCCAACCATTTGGAAGAATCTTGCAAATCCGCCAACAGAGCAGGCGGCCAACACAAGTGCACACGCCAGGGCAGCGGCAATGAGCAGCGCCTTGCGGAGAATGGTTTTGTGAGATCTCTTTCCATGCGATGCTTTTTCAGGCTCTAATGGTACATGTATGCTTTCTGCCTCGCCACTGGGATACAACTGAAGTCCCTCGCCCTCCGGCGTTGCATACGTAGAGAAAAAATCTTCCAAAGCGGCAGCGGCTTTTTCTTTATCAGAACCGCCCTCACGTTTTTCAATCACCTCCATGATGTACATAACCATATCCAGATCTCCACCGTCTGGAGCTTCCGCATCTTTTTGCAGGAGACTTTCCAATTCCTGCGTACTCAATTGGTCCAGATAGGAGTACATATCGTTATTTTTTGATGCAGCCATACTCTGAACCTCCTTCGCTAAGTATATGTATGCGCCAATCTGTTGCTGACAAAAAATTCAGCTAAAAATCCGGGAACGCGTCCTTTATTCTTTTGCGTATCCGCTCCAGCCGCTTTTGGCTTGTCCAGACTGTTATCCCGAGTTCCTCCGCAGCGTCCTTATGGCTCCTGCCATCTATCAGAACCCGCTGGAACAGGAGAATATCGCCGCCCTTGAAATTAGCGTAGACAACCTCCTGTATAGCCGAAAGCACAGCGCGCGTCATGATCGTATTGACAAAATTGTCTGGCGCAGCAATATCCTCTGTTCTGTCCACATACTCATCAAACACCTTAGCGTCCCGCTGCCTCGCCCGCGTGTAATTCCGCATTTTGTTCTTCAGCGTCTGCATCAGCCAACCGCCGATGTTTTCGTGGTTGACTAATTCATTAAACTTGCTCCAAGCATCATGGAATGTATCCTGGACAAGTTCCTCGGCAACTCCGGCGCAACTCTTGTTCGCCTTGGCATAGCGCAGCAGTTTAGACCAGTTATTGACATATATCTCACCGAACAACTCGCGTTGTGCGCTTTGCTCCGATGCCATAGTGCCCGCCCCCGTTCCTTCTCTTTATATATCTCTCGGTATCGCCTGTGCTCCGTGTTACTTAAAGCGTACTCATCGCGCCGCTTACTTCAGAAAATGATCGTTGACATATTGGAGAAGAGCGAACAGACGCTGCGAATCTTCCTCATCTACAGATGCGAGCATTTGCGCAATATTCTTCTTTGCACTATTTACGTCGCTATCGTAAACCAATGTGTCCACACTGACATGCAGCGCCTCGGCCATGCGCACAAGGCTGGGAACGCTCATCATCTTGTCGCCGCGCTCAACCTGTGTAATATGCTCAACTGAAATTTCGGCCTTTTCTGCCAAAACTTCCTTTGTATATCCGCAAGTTTTACGGGCGTCCCTGATATTTTTGCCGATAGTACATTGTAGATCCTTTTTCGACACGGCCATGCACATATACCATCCTTTGAAATTCCTATTGGTACTTATTATATTGCCCAAATAGGGTCGGCGGAATGTGCCATCAGGGTCTGTTATAAGTCCTGTCAGGATTAGATTATAACACAGACGACAAAGATTTTCCTTATTTTTGTCAGCTTTTATTTTTCTGCCAAATACAACTCAATGAAGGCGTCATCAGGCAACGGCAATCTATGAAAGGAGGCTCACCCTGCACCGAGCGCATGCCGTAAGTATTGGTTCGCCAATTAGAAAAAAGAGAGGAAAATCATATGAAAGCACCACGCATGACAAAAGTCTTGTCATTCCTTATGGCGCTTGTATTCTGCCTTTACCTTGTCCCCACGGAAGCTTTAGCGGTCGAGGTCAAGAAAAATGCGCTTGAGGCAGCAAGCGAGTACGCCCGGGATTATGATCCTGTGGATTCGCCCGACATTGTTTCCGAAATCGTATCCAGCCGCGATGAGTACCAAAAGGAATACATGTTGTCTAACGGGCAGCATCTTCTGACCGTTTATCCCACCGCTGTCCATTATGCGGACGAAAATGGCGAGTGGCAGGAGATCGACAATACGCTCCATGCCACATCAATGGACGGAAAACGGGTTTATCGGAATACGGCAGGACTTTGGGATGTTACTCTGCCCTCCAGCCTTTCCGGAGCCGATCCGGTCACGGTCGCACGTGGTGACAGTGCACTGAGTTTCCGCTTTGCCGGTCAGCTGCTGCAGGACGATGTCCTGACCGCGAAGCTGGCGCGGATGAACGAAGATATTGCCGCCTCTGAAAGTGGGAATAATACATCAGAGACAGAAGGCTCTGCAGAACCGGAACCTGCTGATACATTGGCCGATACGTCTGAACCGCAGAGCGATACGAATAGCGGCGCCTCTGAAGAGGCATCCTCTGCAGACGAGAACACCGCAAATCCCACCGAGTCCCATATTGCGGTCACTCCTCCGGATACTACAGCAGGCGCCTCTTCTCCCGAAAGCGAAAATGACGCACAGCCCGAGGCTCCTTCTTCTGGGGAGGACACGGCCAATGAGTCGCCGGTTTCCGGGACTGCGGATGATGCTGATGAATCCGCGGCACCCGTTACCAAAAATGACACAATCGACGTTATTGCAGAGAGCCAGTGGGAGACCGCCACTACCACAAAAATGGGCGATACCATTTTTGGACGCACGCAGGTGCAGCCCTCTCAGCTCACGCTAAAGGATTCGGAGATCGTCTTTTCTCAGAACGACAAAACTCTGCAGGAGACTTTCTCCGAAAAGCTCAGCAGCACTGCGGAGTACGCCTCTGTGTTCAATGGCGTCAATGTGCGCTATGATCTGAACTCCAATTCCCTGAAAGAATCCGTTATTATTGCCGCTGCTCCTACCGGGCGGACAGGCTATCAATATTTGCTGGAAGCCAAAAACCTCGTGCTGGAATTGCAGGAGGACAACAGCATTTATGCGTATGCCATTGGCCATACCGAGGGAGATGAGTCTGTCTTTTTCATGCCGGCACCGTATCTGTTCGATCAGGATAAGGCATATTGTGATGACATCGAACTTATCTTGAAGGAAACAGACGAAGGATATCTGCTGACGTACCTGCTTCCGCAGGAGTGGATGGCGGACGAAGACCGCGCCTATCCTGTTGTCCTGGATCCTGTGGTACACGCCGAGCTTAGCTTCACCAATATCGCAGATCAGACAGTCTTCTCTATTACGCAGCTCAGCTACACATGGTCGATGCTGTGCATTGGCCAGGGTTCTTATGGCATTGGCCGTTCTTTTGTAAAGTACAAGAATCTGCCCGCGTTGACATCGGCAGATGTCATTGTCGATGCGAAGATGGCGCTTTATAAGATCCAGACCAGCAGTTCCACCTCTGAAATTGATGTTCACAGCGTCTATGACACATGGGAATCAAACACCATAAATTGGAGCAACAAGCCTGATTATAATCCCATTGTTGAGGACTACCAGATCGCCGGTGCGCAGGGCTGGTACTACTGGGATGTAACGGATATTGCCCAGGGCTGGTACGCCGGCGAAAATACCGGTATGATGTTCAAAATGGAGGATTCTCAGGAAGCGGCTGCCCGCGGACTGTACCGCGAATTCTGCTCCTCCGACTATTCTGCAGGCACCCTCCCCTACTTGAGCATCGCCTATATCAACAACTGCGGTTTGGAGAGCATCTGGGATTATACCTCTCACAGCGCAGGCGCCGCCGGTACCGGATACATCAACGACTATACCGGAAATCTTGTTTGGGTATACAATGGTTTGGGCTTCTCTGGCAATCGCATGCCTGTCGCCATCAACCACGTTTACAATGCCAACGACAAGGCCAACAATGATTTTGGCATGGGCTATGGCTGGCGAAGCAATTACAACCAGCTTGTATATCAGTGGTCCACGGACAGTTCTTACTATGTTTGGGAGGACGAAGACGCCACCCGGCACTACTTCAAATACAAGTCCTCCGGCACATATGAGGATGAAACAAATCCGACTCTAACCCTGACCACCACCGGCAGCGGCACGACCAAGTACTGCATTACTGACAAGAACGGAAATAAGAGCTACTTTGACACCAACGGCCGTCTGACAAAAATCAACAATAATCAGGCCGCTGTCAGCAGCATTACTATTACGTATTCCTCTGGCAAGCAGATCGCCAGCATCACGGATGGCGCTGGGCGGAAGTATCAGTTCAATTACAGCGGGGCAATGCTCAGCAGCATTTCCTTCCTTGGAACAGGCACTTCTTCCCTCGCAACAGAAAGCTATACCTATAGTGGAAACGAATTGACCGGCATCTCCTCCACCCTGCTTTCCTCCGCCAGCTTCTCCTACACCAGCAATCATCTTCTGTCGCAGGCGGAAGATGCAGGCGGGTATCGACTTGCCTACCTTTACAATACCACAAGCAGTACTAAGCCCAATCGTGTTATCCAAATCAGTGAGCACGATGGGAACACTGACGGTGACGTGCTGTGTATCTATTATGCGCATAAGCAGACCATCTTTACCGACAGCAATAACAATCAAGAGGTCAAGCAGTTCAACAACTACGGCAGCACGGTCTCCATCCAAGATGGTCAAGGCAAGGCTCAGTTTTACAAGTATAAGAGCAACAATGATGTGACAAAGGCCAGCCAGCTGGCACTTTCTTCCAAATTGCAGAATACTGTTGCCAACTGGGTTCGCAACAGCAGTTTTGAACAGACAGGCTTCTGGACAGCAGGCAGTGGAAATGCCTCCACCGGCTCGTGGTCCTATACGTCTACGGGGTACATCGGTTCCAAGTCACTGGCCATTTCCCGCACCTCCAGCAGCGGCACTATCCGCGTGGATTCTACGCAGGCGGCCTATTGTCCCGCCAACAGCAGCTACACGCTCTCCGCTTATGTGAAGACTACCGGTATGAGCGGAGGCGGACTGGGCGCTCAGCTTGTCCTGATGTCCTCCGGGAATGTTATCGCCAGCAGTGCACCTATTACGACCAACACAGATTGGACTCGCGTGGAGGTCACATACACGAACACTACCGGAAGCGACATCTCCGACCTTACAGCGGGAATGCGGAATGGTACCTCCGGCACGGCTTACTTTGACTGCGTGCAGTTGGAGGCCTCCGCCAACGCCAGCCGATATAATCTGGTCGATAACGGGGATTTCAGCTACAATTCCTCCTTGGGATGGAACAAGAACAGCGCATGCACTTCCGCTGACGGCTCCAGCTCGAACTATTACCGCGCTCCTGCGCTCAACGATTCTTGCCTTAAACTTGTTGGCGCCGCCGAAAAGGACAAGCAGGTTTCTCAGACCATCACTGTTTCCGGCAGCGAAGGAGATGTGTTTTCTGTCGCAGGCTGGGCATTAGGTGACTCTGCCCCCATTGCCAACGACAGTAACCGCCGCTTTGCCATCAGCGCAAAATTCAACTACACGAATGGTACAAGCGATGCTACTCTTATCGCATTTAACCCCAACGCCATTGGATTTGTAAATTGGCAATATGTGGCAGATCGTATCGTTGCGAAAAAAGCTTATAACTCCATCACTATTTCCCTACTTTACAGCTACAACGTAAATGAGGTATACTTTGATGGGATTCAGCTGTTCAAGGAGGAGTTCGGCCACAGCTACGTCTATGACAGCAGCGGCAATGTAACCAGCGTCACCGACTTGCAGAAAAAGACCACCACCTACGAATACAGCAGCAACAATCTCACGAAAATGACGCTGCCGTCCGGCGCCAGCCAGACCTACACCTACGACAACTATCACAACGTACTGTCCGCCACCAGCCCCGAGGGTGTGGTGTCCAACTTCACCTATGACAGCTACGGCAACAACACCAAGGTCACCGTTGGCAGCGGTACGAAGAAGGTCACGTCCTCTGCGACGTACACTTCTAATGGCGATCAGCTGGCTACCGTTACGGATGCGCTGGGGCAGGTTACCGCTTACGGCTACGACACGCAGACCGGCATTCTGAATTGGACGCAAGCACCCGGCGAAACGACTGCTACCCGCACCAATTACAGCCACGACAGCCGTTACCGCACCACCGGCGTGGCCAAGGGCAGCTCCGCAGTGAACTACACCTACAACAGCGACCTGCTGTCCGCCATCTCCAGCGCTTCCGGCACGGACTATACGTTCACCTACGGCGCATTTGACCTTGTGAACAGCGTCAAGATCGGCAGCCGCGCGCTGATCAGCCACACCTATTCCAACGACTCCAGTCATTGGCTGACACGCTCCGACTACGGCAATGGTGACTACATCACCTACAGCTACGACCGCTATGGGCGCACGTCCGCCATCGGCTACGAGGACAACGCCGAGGCTGTCAAGTACACCTACGACAACAACGGCAATCTGGGCATCCTGACCGATAACATCTCCGGGCGCAAGACCAAGTACGCCTACGATTTCCAGGATCGCCTGATGCGCTACGAGGAGACAGGAAGCAACTACAGCAACACCGTGCAGTGGGGCTATGACGACAAGAACAACCTGTCCTCGCAGACCCAGACGCTGAACGGCACCAGCTATACGACCAACTACTCCTACGACAACGACAACCGGCTGAAGCAGGCAACAACAGGCGGCAAGAGTGCCAACTACACCTACGATGTCTACAGCCGCATGACCGGCATTACCGCCAAGAGCGGCAGCAGCACTGTTGTCAGCACCGGCATCACGTACAAGGATCCCACTTCGGCCACCACCAGCACGCAGGTTTACAAGTGGGCGACCGGCGGCACGACCTATACCTACACCTACGATGCACGCGGCAATATCACCGCTATCTCCGACGGCACCAACACCACCAGCTACGTCTACGACAGCCTCGACCAGCTGACCCGCGAGAACAATCAGGCGGCGGGCAAGACGTGGGTCTACACCTACGACAACGGTGGTAATATCCTCACAAAGAAGGAGTATTCCTACACAACTGGTACGCTGGGTACTGCGCTGGATACCATCTCCTATGGCTATGGCGACAGTTCTTGGAAGGATCTGCTGACCAGCTACGACGGACAGGCATTGACCACCGATGCCATCGGTAACCTGACCAACGACGGCACATGGAGCTACAGTTGGCAGCATGGCCGCCAGTTGGCGCAGATGTCCCGTCCCGATGCTTCCGGCGACACGGAAATAATCCGCTTCCGCTATGACTCCAGCGGGCACCGAATCGGCAAGGACAGCGGCGTCTATCACGCCAGCTATTCCGGCGGTGAAATCGTCTACGCGGGCGAGACTACGCGGACAAGCTACTCCTACCTCGGTGACACGCTGACGCATGTCAACATTGACGCGCCCACCGGCAGCACGTCCCTGCACTTCACCTACGACGAGATCGGCCCCATGTCCGTCACCTATGATGGCGCGGAGTACTTCTACCTGAAGAATGCACAGGGCGACGTGACCGGGCTGGTCAACAGCAGCGGCACGCAGGTGGTTACTTATACCTATGACGCATGGGGCAATCCGCTGACCACCACCGGCACCATGGCCGGCACGCTGGGTAAGCTGAACCCCTTCCGCTACCGCGGGTATGTCTATGATGCCGAAACGGGACTGTACTACCTCCAGAGCCGTTACTATAATCCCGAAACCGGACGGTTTATCAATGCGGATAGTGTTATAGCTGGAGTAGGTGGGTCGGTGCAAGGCTATAACCTGTTTGCGTATTGTTTCAACAGCCCTGTAAACATGTCCGATAGCTCGGGGCATTGGCCACAGTGGATAAAGGATGCAGCAAACTGGGTAAACAATAATATTATTCAGCCAGTAAAGAATTTCTTCTCTTCATTGAAGCAGGGCAATGTGGTAAATGCATCTTCTCGCGATGCTAATCGACGCCCATACACCGGCAAACCCGGAAGTACTTACCGAGCACCTAATGGCGATTCGAGAACTTATGGGCCGGATGGCACTCCTGAACACGATTATGACCATGATGACCATGGAAGGCCAGATAAACATCCACATGATCCTAACGGGGGTCATAATCACGATTGGAAAAACGGTGTTAGAGGTCCGGCATACAGCATCGGATGGGAGCCAATTGCGGGAGTTGCATTGGTAACTGTTTGTGTGATTGGAATTGTTATTGTAGCTGCAGATGATGCTACCGGAATCGGTGTTTCTGACGATTTCTTGTTTGGACCGTTAGGTGCCGGTGTTCGAGAAGGCTTGATTCTGATATTTGGTTAGCTTGAGAAAGGGAGCATTTATGTGGGAGATAATTCACACTAACGTCGAAATATTGAAGTTTATGGAGAGTATATGCTATTTTCACGATAGTTGTATAAAAGAGATCAGTTACATAAGCGGAGCATATGTCGGTGAAAACCTTTCAATGCATCCCTTGAATGATCGTAGGGTTTTGCGAGTTGTAATTCAACGGCAATACGAAAAGGACTCTATGATAGAGATGGAATTTCAAGGGTTAAAGCACTTGAAACTTTTTCCAGTTGATGAAAGTTATACCTGCGAAATATTAGATTCTACAATGATTATGAAAGACGGGAACTTTTACTGGTGTGACTGCGGTAATGTGTCAGAATCTGATTTAGATAATTATGCGGGGACTTTGATTTGTGCCTCAGGGTTTAGATGGCGTTCCATCGAGAATCATATGGGGGAAAAAGAGTTCTATCATTCTGCCGTGTAAGGGCGAATGAATATACACTACGCCGTAAAGAAATGCCTTTGTGCGACAAAAGGCAGACTGTTGGGATAATTCCAAGCCCTTAAAGGAGGATTACTCCTGACGAGTTTTGCCTTTGTGGTATCGCAACGGCGATGCTTGCTGGTACATAGCATGCAGTTCACAACATGTAAACATTTTGTGAACATTCAAAATTGAGACTTGCTTTTTTGCCGTTAAGTGCGGAAACAGTTGGAGGGATACGATTCTCTTCAACTGCTTCCTCGCAAAGAGAGATTTTGTTTGCACCACCGGCACGTTGGGCGCAGCACTGGACACCATCTCCTATGGTTGCGGCGACAGCGAGTGGAAGGATCTGCTGACCAGCTATGACGGACAGCTGCTGGCATCGGACGAGATTGGCAATCTTGCCAATGACGGCACATGGAGCTACAGTTGGCAGCACGGCCGCCAGTTGGCGCAGATGTCCCGCCCCGATGCTTCCGGCGACACGGAAATGATCCGCTTCCGATATGATTCCAACGGGCACCGAATCGGTAAGGACAGCGGCATCTACCACATCAGCTACTCCGGCGGCGAGATCGTCTACGCGGGCGAGACTACGCGGACAAGCTATTCGTACCTCGGTGACACGCTGACGCAGGTCAACATTGACGCGCCCACCGGCAGCACGTCCCTGCACTTCACCTACGACGAGCTGGGGCCCATGTCCGTCACCTATGATGGCGCGGAATACTTCTATCTGAAGAACGCGCAGGGCGACGTGACCGGGCTGGTCAACAGCAGCGGCACGCAGGTGGTTACTTATACCTATGACGCATGGGGCAATCCGCTGACCACCACCGGCACCATGGCCGGCACGCTGGGTAAGCTGAACCCCTTCCGCTACCGCGGGTATGTCTATGATACCGAAACGGGGCTGTACTATCTCCAGAGCAGATACTATAATCCCGAAACCGGACGGTTTATCAATGCGGATAGTGTTGTTGACACAGAAGATTTATTAGGCGGCAATTTATTTGCATACTGTGGTAACAGCCCGGTTGCAAGAAGAGACACAACAGGTCAATTCTGGGATACGGTGTTTGACATTGTCTCGCTTTGTATAAGCGTGAAAAATGTCATCAGCAATCCTAAGAGTGGATCAGCATGGCTCGGTTTGGCAGCAGATGTTTTGTGTTTAGCAATTCCTGGACTTACCGGGGGAGGCAGTGCTGTCCGTGCAGCAAAGACAATTAATCGAGCCGTGTCTGCGGCAAAGGCAGCAGACAACATTTCTGATGGCGCACGTTTGGCAAGGGCTGCTGATAAAATTGGAGACTCGGTTAGACTGTCTGAGCGTGCCAGTGGTGCAGCAAAGGTTGTAGACACCGCACTTAGCGCAAATAACTGCAGCAAATCCGGACTTTCTTTTGGCATTAAAAGTTATAGCACCCTGAAGAAAGAAACGAAGGGATTAGGCTTGGAAGTGCACCATATAGTAGAGAAGCGATTTGCTGATAGTCTTGGTGTGGTAAAAAATTCTATGCCCAGTATTGCATTGACACATGACCATCACGCGGTTTACACGAAGGCATGGAGACAGAATTTGCCGTATGGACGCACATACTCTCCAACCGAGATATGGTCAGCAGCACAAAGGGTATACGCAAATGACCCGGAGCTATTAAACGCGAGTAGAATAACGATATTCGGGAGTTGAATATGCACAGAAGAGCAGAAATTATATATCAACCATTACAACATGATAAACTCGAAGAGTTGCTTGTAAGCAGCAACATTCAATTCAAGGATAGCGGCAATATCCGAAAGTTTTTTTTGAACGTTGATGCGGCAAGCAGTGTTCCGATTATTAAAGAAGCTGTTTTTCAAAAGGCGACTATTCTGTACTCTTGGCAGTTCGATCCTCGTGAACTGGAAAATGCAGAATGGTTTTTGATGGAGTCACGTTGTGGAAAAATCGACTCGGCAGATGATACATATACCTTTGCGTATTCCTGCGTAAAAGGTGTGGACGTATTTGGTGTAGAACATTATCATCATAAACGACAGATTGCCCCTTACTGCTTGCGCCGTACCGTAAAGTGGAACAATAAGCATAATATATACAGTGATACAAATGGAGGAACACATACGTTTTTTTGTAGCTCTGTTGCAAAGGAAGCGTTCGAGCAACAACTTGGCGGTATAGAGTTTGTTCCCGTGTTGAGTGTAAAGGATAAGTGCCCCATTTCAGATGTGTATCAAATTTGTGTTCTGCATCACCTTCCAAGCGAAGCAGTTATTCTTCCAAAAGGGGTGACTTTTGAAAAATGCCCTTACTGTGGCGAAAAGCGAATATACTTTGAGCATGCTGGATTGGATTATATTTTTCTGAAAAAGGGATTTCTGGACAAGGGAATTGATATTTATGAAACAGAAGATCTCTTTGGCTGGGGATTCGGATATCCTTTAGTTGTCATATCCAGGAAGATGTATTTGCTTCTTACAGAGACGCTTAGGGAACGAACGTTGCACTTTACTCCCATTTCTGCTTTGTGATGAGTGATGAATAAGTATTCGAGAACTTAAAACCGTCCTCGTAGTAATTGTGTAAGATTCGACGATATTCACAACATACAACATAAGAGAATTACGTCTGGTACAGCATCGCAAAACGACGAAAGCCGCATCTTAAGGCAATTAAGATGCGGCTTTCGCTACGGAGGAGAGTATTCTTCAATTTTCAATTATTAATCCAGATTTTTTGTTATAACCTGTCAGCATGTAACAGGTTTTGACATATAACAGCAGATGGTAGATTATAACCGACAAGATTTTGCGCACAATTGTAGATCTATAAAGCTATTCTACATGGTGCAACGACTGGTGCAGGGCCTATGCCAGCTAAACACTTCGCGTTGCAAATTCTGGCGAAAGGTGTCTACTGTAATAGCGTTTCTTTATCCAAGTTGCCCAAATACTATGTAGCTCGGAGGGAAAATCATGGAATTAAAAGATTGGTGCGAACTGGCAAAGGCTCTTGTTACTATTGGCACACTAATATTTACGGCCATTCAAGCACTTCTCCTACGAAAACAAATGAAAAAAGAACACGAGAAGCGCAGGAGAGAAAACACTGTAGATGTAATGTACAACTGGTGCAATTCCTTAGAGAAAAACACCAGTTTGGCCGTTGATGTTGCGCAGCAGCTCAGTTCACCGCAGTGTCAAAGCCTTTATAACAAAAATTCTTTTGAAGTCACTTATGATATCAAAAATGATATTTGTAGGTTTTGTGGATTTGCACAGAATAGCAAAGATCAATCCTGTCACAACTGCGAACTGGCGAAATCCAACGAAAACGGTCAGTGGATCGTTGACGGGCGAATACTGCGTGAATTGCGGTGGCATGTCGTTTCTTATTTAAATGCCCTTGAAACCGTTTTCGTTTCGTGGCATTTAGGGCTTTTAGATGACTCAACTATTGAAGAACAATTTGAATATCTGCGAATTCCCGGAAAAGGTGATGGTCTTGCTAATTTTAGACATGCTGCGGGAGGTTATCCCATTACAGAAACGTTTATTGACCGAATTAAGGAAAAGCCTAAAACTAATCACAAAAAGCATCTGTGATACAGCACACCAATTTAAATTGGAACTATCAGCATATTTGTAAAATCCGAATCGAAAAGCATTTACACATAAGAAACAATAGCCGCCAAAAGGGAGAAAATATGATTGGATTAATACTTGATATTATCGGCGTAGCCACTGGTACGATCGGTATGGTCGTCGCGGGTCTTAGCTATCGGGACAAGCGCTTTATCGCTGCAAAACAATACTTGGAAGCGTTCGGAGACCCAGACTTTTTAGGAGCTCGTAAACATGTCTATAATACTCCTCCATGTGATATGGATATCCGTGATGAACAAGCTTCCTTAGTCGTAAATTTTTTCCATGAGTGGGGGTTATTAGCCAAACGGCGCTACCTTCCCATGTGGGTTTTCAAGGATGCTAATAAGGCTGCCGTTATCCGGCAGTACGAAATGCTCTCTCAAAACATCCAAAAGAAACGTGAATCCCTAAATGATGATACTTATGCCGCAGGATTTACTTGGCTGTATAAAAAATTAGGCGGGAATGCCATAATGGATTAAAAATGTGCCGACAACCCTGTGCATCTGATAAGCTGACGCTTATTTATATAGAGTTATGGTATACATTGAAAGCCGCATCTTAAAACAATTAAGATGCGGCTTTTGCTGCAGAAGAGAGCAATCTTTCAATTTTTAATTGTTCTGTTTTCTTTGCTATTCGCAGGTTTTTTACTTGTTAGCAGGCACCAATATAGCACTAATTTTCAGGTTAAATCTATTTGTTCTCTTGTCGCAAGAATCGCATGCTGGTACAATGTATTTCCCTGTAACGTGACTACTTGTTTTGTAGATATGAACTTCCAGCTTGACTGCATTGTTACAGCCGCTGGTCGCACACTTGCCTGGCCAAGACTTGCCAGAGAATTTGAGCCAATGGTTTTTCTATGAGCCACACCGTCAGTTCCGATCTCCAGTTTCTTGTTTATTTCTCCCATCATCCGAAGGTGGCGACATGATTAGAACCCTCCGTATAGATAAAAGTAGTAGTGTTTAGGGCCCCTCTCTAATGGTCATTTGGGTATTGGGGAAAACAAATATGATATATTGAAATGAGACAATATATGACATATTTTTCAACGTAATATGCAACTGCATTTATACTGGTGTTTGAAATACTCTTACACCTGAAAGCTGCGTTTATGCTCTTTCTATCTATATGATTGAAACCTCTTGCAGCACACCACATACCTTTGTCGCCCACCGCTGGCATAGGGGTGGCAAGTGATAAGCGTCAGCAGGTCGCGTCCTTGCTGGATTTTGATCTTGTCCACCTCGTGCGGCTGGATGATCCGAATGTCGGCCACTGTGTAAGTCAGCGTTTCCCATAGATTCGTCAGCGTAACAGTATCGCCCGCCTGCAAGCGGTCGATATACCGGAAGTAATCCGCACCGCGCCAGCCCCGGTGTCCGGCAATGACGCAGTTGGTGCTATTGCCACCGATGGGTGCAGATGTGTTTCCAAGCACCGCTGCACCTGCGGCAAGGTGAGCGTCGGACGCGCCCAGATAGACCGGCATGGTCATCTCCATGGTGGGAATTTCCAAGACGCCTATGATCTCATCTTCGATGCCGTAGGCGGTCAGGTCAGCGGCGGGTATCTCGCAGGCTTCGAGGTCGGTAAGATTACATTGCTTTTCCGCGTAAAGCTGGCGGTTATACGCCTGCAAAGCCGCCAGCAGTTCAGGGTACTGCTGCTCCGGCTCGTTACGCTCGGCGAAGAACTCCTGCACAGCAGTTGCGGCACTGCTTTGGAGTCTGTTCCCCGTGAACACCGGCCACAGCATGACGCAGATACCCGCCACGGCCAACAGTACTGCCAGCACAAGGGATGTCTTACGCATGGCGCACCCTCCTCACTAAAAAGTAACCGCCGCCGACCACCGCCACTGCGCCAAGGCCGATGGTCAGGCCGGTAAGGTAATGTCGCGTCCACGAGGAAGTGACCTTCTGTGTTTCGGCAACCTCCGTTTCCTGTTCTGGCGTATACGGCACACGATGCCCTCGCACCAGTAGCCGGTGCGTGTTGATGCCGAACGGGGTACAGGTCACCAATGTTACATAGTCCTTGCCGTCTTCAATTTGGAGCCGCGATGTGTCCGTAGGCAATACCGTGTGGACGGCGTCCACTTTGTATGCCAGCGTATCGCCCAGCACATGGATGTAAAACACATCGCCCGCCGCAAGCTGGTCGATGTCCGAAAACAGCTTGGAGCTCGCCATGCCGCTGTGAGCCGACAGCACCGCATGAGTGCTTTCTCCACCCACCGGCAGAGATGTGCCGACCACATGGCCAACTGAGTTTTCCAGCGTGTCCGCGTCCGTGCCGTGCTGCACCGGCAGATATACGTTGATTTTGGGGATGTCCACATAGGCCATGACGCCGCCCACCGTGAGCTGCTGGGCATAGGCCAAGGGAGGGGCAGATGCCCCTCCCTCAGTGATAGTTGCGCCGGACAGCATGGCGTTGTACTGCTCTGCGGCTTCACGCTGGGCGGTCAGTTCGGCGTCATCGGTGTCCGCGATAGCTGCGGTGTAGGTGGTTTCCACATCGGAATGATACTTTTCATTCAAGAGTTCTCCCACCAATGGGTAAAACAGAAGCCCCAACGCCGCAACGCCGCAAGCCGCCGCCAGTAACCAGCGGTTCACTGCTCGTTCTTGTGCTTACGGCTGCGGATCACGATGAAAGCCGCCGCGCCCAACAGAGCCATGCCACCGATAGTATACATCCAAACGCCGTAGCCGCCGGTCTTGGGCAGGTCGAAGCCGGGGTTGTTAATCACGGTCAGGGGCGCGATGGCGTTGCCATCGGTCATGGTGACATCCTTGCCGTTGACGGTGGCGGAGGCGGTCAGCAGCTTGGTGCCGCACTTCTCGCAGGCACCATTTTCCTTGGTGGTAATGACGATCTTGACCGCGTCCTTCAGCAGCACATAGCCCTTGTCGGTGGCAATTTCGGTCAGAGAATAGGCGTCATCCTCCAGTCCCTTGGCCACGATGTGACCCTGTGCATTGGGAATGAACGTAGTAGCATCAGACTTCTTGGCGGCAAAGCCCTTGGCGTAGTACACGCCATCCTTCAAGTCGGCAATCACGAATACATCATCGGTGTCGTTGTGCAGCCGGAACTTCACATTTTGCAGATTGCCGCCGTTATCGCTGAACTGCTTGAGAACGTCGATGCCGTATGTATACACATGACAGCAATCCTTGAGGGTGTCAAAGTAAGTCGTGTTGGTACGCTTCCAAGTCAGCACGACCTCGTTGGGATTGTCGGTATCGCCCAACTTGGCATCGGCGGTCAGTGTCGCCGCGTAGGTGATACGCATGGTGCAGTCGCTGTAACCGCGCTTCACGCTGTCGATGTGCACGGTGGTCGCCTCATTGATCTCCGCCAGACCGGTATCGGTCATGCGGATGGTCATGGTGTTGGCGGTATCATCGTAACCCACGGTAAATTTGCCGGAGTTCACCGCCCAGGTGGCGATCTTGTCGGTGCAGCCAGCGTCCTTGAAGAACTCGATGACCACATCGTTCTTGTTATAGCGAATACCCTTGCTCATGGTGTCCACATAGGTGTACTCGCTGAGACCGGATGCCTTGGAGGTAATAGTGGGCAGTGTACTGACGATCTGATAGTCCATAATATCACCCACAGACGCGGCAGCGGTGTGGGCATAGCCGTCCTTGATGTCGGTCAGGCTGCCGGTATTCTTGCCGGTGGAGTTCTTGGCCTCACGCACGGTCTTTCCGAGGTCAGGATTTCCGGTCTGGTTCTTGGGGTAAACGGTCACATCGTAGCTCCATGCCGCACCGTCCACGGTGGTCATGGGCAGGGACACGAAGAAGGGATTGCAGGTGGAGGTCACGTTTTCAGGGACGCGGGTTTCCACCACCAGATAAAGCCCCTGCTCCAACTGATCAGCAGAGGCGTGGCCGGTGGCATCCGTTTCGGTCATGGCAACACCGCCGTTCTTGACAGCGGCCTCCAGCGCATTTTTCACGGTAGTGGCATTGGCAGTCAGCGCGGTGGCCAGCTTGTTGTTCAGCATATCGCTGGTGAAGTAGTTGATGCCATTGTCGGTCTTGTGGGCGTCTGCGGCAGGCAATCCGATAGCGGACAGCACGGCATTGGATCGTTCAGAGCTATCGAAGCCGTACAGCACACCCACCTGACGCTGGCCCGCCACGACCTCACTGTTCATGGCGATGTCGGCCACGCGGAGGTAGGTGAACTCCACGCCCTGAATGGCGTACTTGCTCAGCTTGTCGATAGCCGCATCGTCATGCAGGCCGGTGGAAACGTAGGAATCCACATCCCATGCGCCGTCTTTGCTGGCTGTGGTGATGTCGTATTTATAGATGCTCAGGGATGCTTTCTTGCCGGGGTCGATGGTAGGTACAGAACCTGTTGCGGCAAATGCCGTCGTCATCAAGCCGATGGCCATGGGCACCGCCATCAGCAGCGCCAATACGCGATGGATCTTTTTCATTTGGTTTTCTCCTTCATAAAATCAGATTTTTTGCAAAAATAAACACCCGCCATGAGAGCGAGTGCTGCAAACAGGAAATAGGTTGTAAATCCCATACCGCCCGTGAAGGGCAGGATGAAGCCCGCATTGTTGCAGGCGGTGATGGTAATATCTCTGTTATTGCTGTCCAGCGTTCCCGCGAACAGCGGTTCGGTCAGCAGCGTGTACCCTGCGGGAGATTTGGTTTCCGTCACACGGTACTGCACACCGATTTTGAGGTCGTTCCATTTGGCAATACCGGTCTTGTCGGTGGTCACTCTGCCGACCTCCGTACATGCCTTGCCGTCCGCAGAAGTCTCCAGCAGCAGCTCCGCGCCAGCAAGCGGACTGCCCGTCACGTCCACCTTGCGGACGGTGATGCTGCCCTTTTCCTCCACAATATTGACCTTGAAATGAATATACGCCCACACGGGGTCTGGCAGTGAGGTCAGCGCCGCACACGCCTGGTAGCCGCTGCCGTTGCTGGGCTCCAGCAGCACGGACTCTGTGCCCTCCACATCCAGTGAATAGCCGTAGTCGCTGCTGATATAGCCGTTCAGCTGCGCCGCTGCGTCCTTTGTGGCCGTCACGGTCAGTACATTACGCCGCTGGCTGACGGTTACGCCGCTGATATTGGTCCGGAAGTAGTACTGCGACAGCACACCATTGGTATCGGTGGCCGTGCCGGTGTATTTGCTGCCGTCCCACGTCAGCGTAATAGCGTTGGCGTCCGAAAGCTGGTTACGGTACTTCACCGCGAAGCTGGGGATCTTGCCGTGGTTCATAATGCGGTCAATAATGATGTTGTACGCCACCGCCACGTCGTCGCCCGCATAATGGAACAGGTTGGCGCAGGTGGTGTCATACAGCATGTAGGGGTACACCGGGCTGCGGTAGCCGCACACGAACTCCCACACCACCGCCTGCGTCGCCAGCTGCGCGCAGTCCGGGTGCATATTGAAGCCGTAATTGCCGCCGTAGCCGTAGGCCATAGCCAGCGTCACAGCATACCGCTGATTCCACGTCAGGTCGCTCCATGACGTGGAGGAATACTGCAAATCGCCGCTGGCCGAACGCACCTCCGGCTCCATACAGTAGGCCGGGACAGTCTCCCCGGTGTCGTTCCGGGTGAAATACTTGAGCTTGTTGCTGGTGTACGGTCCCCACTGGGACACCGGCGTTTTGTCCTCGTGATAGCGATATTCGTTGCCGCTGCTGACGGTGCCCGTGACCGTGGCTGCGTGGGCGGTCACGATGGACAGACCCATGACAGCCACCAGTAGGCACACAAGTGTCAGCAGCTTGGGAATAGTTTTCTTCATAGCGTTCCTTTCCCCCAACGCAAAAGACCGGCAGCTCACGCTGTCGGTCTTTCGGTCGGGTATTCAGTTGGTTTATCCGTACAGCACCACCACGATGTACTCGTCCGATGCCGCATCGTAGCGGACGGTACAGTTGAACCGCGCATACGCGCTGACCGTCTCTGCGCCGTCCATGGCGGCGAGGCAGGCGAAGGTGGCGTCCACGTTGCCCTTTACAGCGGCGGTCAGTGCCGCCTGCCCGCCATTCTCCGCCAGCCATGCCACGCTGTCCGCCGTGCCGGGGAAGTAGCTGGAGTCGGCGGCGGTCATACTGGTGTCGATGGTCACGCCGTACTGCGCTCTTGCGTACTCGCTGCCCGCTTGAATAGCCTCAGAGATGGAGTAGATGTCCCCGCTGGCGGCAGGCTTAGGCGCAGGGGCAGGTTCAGGAGCAATCTCCTGTACCGGCTGCTCCTGCTCCTCTGCCGGTGTCGGCGCAGGTACGGGAACAGGTTCAGGCTCAGGCGTTACCGGCTGTTCGGGCGTAGTCGGCTGCTCCGGCACGTCCGGCTGTTCCTCTCCGGCGGGTGTGGACGGTGTTTCCTCCGTCTTGCCGGAAGGTGTCGCGGCATCCTTGGTAGGTTTCGGAGTCTCCTCGTCGCCTGCGGGCTCGGCCTCCTCGGTATCCTCCCCAACGAGCAGGCTCTCGGCATTTTCCTGCACCTTGTCATCCACAGGCGCGATGGCCGCTGTCGCGCTCTGCACTGCCGTCACCGGCAGCATCGTCGATGGGGAGCTGTCCCCCGTCTGCCCACAGGCCGTGAGCAGCAGGAGCGTCCCCAACATCAGAGTCAGGATCTTCTTTTTCATGTGCATTTCTCCTTTCTGTGTTTTGGGTAGCACAAACAACTACCACACAACCATCCGTAAGTCAACGGAAAGATTTACAATGGTCTGACAGGGTGGGAGGCCCTCTGACACAAGCCGTTCCCGTGCTCATACCATGCCGCCCATCTGCGGCGTGTATGCCTCATCCTGCCAGTTGTTTCGGCATTCTTCGAAGCGGTTGACCAGTTCTGCGGCGGTAAGGGCTACCGTAGGTGGCTCTATCGTTTCCGAGAAGCTGTCCTCGTCCAGCTCGAACCAGCAGTGATCCACCGCCGGATCATACCGATCAAAGCGGCGTTCCGGCAGACCCACTTGGCTTGGAATGAAGTATTCGCCCATGTCGCAGCAATCTTTGATGGCACAAATTTGCTCCGCAGTCAATGCGCCGGTAATGACGCATTCGTTGACTTTCTTGTAATTTTCGGCATCTCTATACAGATACGAGATTTTTGTGTTCACAGGTAGCCCTCCTTTTGAATGATCATGTCATGCCTCCCATCTCCATGCAACCGCTTTGGCTGCCGTTCATCACTTCCTCCATGCTGTAATAGCCCTTGTACGCGATGTAACCCCGGTCGGTGAACATTCCGTCCTCCTCACTCATGCGCTGCTGGGCGTAGCCTTCGTAGTCATAGAACCCATCTAAATTCTCATCGTAATCAAAATAGCCGGACTGCTGGATCATGTACTTGCCGTATTCCTCCGGCGTGTGCGCGTCGGGAGCGAAGTCAAAGAGCTCGAGGTTTTCCGCAAGTCTTTTGATCTGTGCCGCAGTTTCCGGCTTTGCCATAGCCACCACAGCGCCCAGCTTTTTGAGGTCATCCGTGGAAAGAGTATCCGCTACCTGCGCCAGTGCATTGAGATCCGCAAGGCTTTCCTGTTCCATATCCAGCAGCACGTCTACCTCGTCCGGCAGATGGCTCTCCACCAGCCGCAGGCGGATCTCCGGCGGATCGGTGATGCCGGCACGAAGCAGGGCTCGGTCGATCTCCTCCTGCGTCATGGGGAGAAACAACCAAGTGATGTGCTCGGTGTCCTCCGGCTCGGCTTTGGAGGTCAGCGCAAGGGCGCTGGCATTCGGCTCATAGTAATAGCAGGGAAAGAACTGCCCATCGTAGACCTGCTCCAGCTTTATGCCGTTGTCATAGGCCACGCCATAGGGCGTGATCGTGCCGTTGCCATTCTCAATGAGCTGCCTTGCCGTTTCCTCGCCGTCCAGCGCCTCCAACTCGTCAACTCTTGCGCTGCCGCCGTGCAGATTCATGTAGTGGTCTCGGCCAATGGCAGCAAGGTCAGAAAAATCCGTGATGACTGTAGTCTGCTGACAGCAGAAGGTCAGGTTTATGAAATCCTTCAGCTTGGAGAGTTCCAGCTTATGGGCCATCGCCTGAAACTGCGCGGCCTCGCCGGTGTCGAAGCTGTCCAGCCGTTTGGCGAGGTAATTCAGTTCCTCCACATTGACCGTGAGCATCTCCATGCGCTTAAGAACGGTGTAGAAGCTGTCGATCTCCTCCACCTTGCAGTCAGCTTTGACCGCATCACCGATCTTCAATGCCTCCAGCAGCTCCATGCAGTACGCATACTGGTCATGTGAGATTGGAAACGGAATGGTTGCCACGCCGTATTCCGGGTGCAAAGGGTTACTAAAAACAGCTTGAATCATTCTTCTTTCTCCTCTCGATTTTCTCCATATCTATCCGCAGGCAAGTCCCATCCCGATGCCAGCAGATGACACCGTGGGCGGGATACGGGCATCCGCGGCATCGTTCGTTCTCGGTGCAAAACACCGCCTCCGGCGGCGCCGGCACGAATGCCGTGCAGGTACGTTTGTCTACACTGCGTCTGATTCCATCGCTCATATTTTCCTCCTTCCAACTTTTACCCATAAAATGCAAAAAGGACGAAGTCTGCTCCTTCAAACTTCGTCCCTTGTCAGTCTCTATTACATTGTTTGTTCCAGCGCGTCCTCCTGTTGCCGGATGCGTTCGCCCAAATCCGGCACACAATCCTCGATTTGCTGCTGGACACTTCGGATCATCTTTTCCTGTTCAGCAGTGAGGTCAAAAAAATCGCCGTCCACAGAGTCGGCGCAGCATCGGTATATCTCTGTCATCTGCTCCGAGCTGAAAAGCTGCTCCTTGTGGATGAGGCCGCTTCGTATGGCAAAGTCCCGCTTGGCCCCGTCATAGTCCTCCATGAAGTAGTGCCCGTGGGACACGCCCGTGCGATTATAGTCCCAATCCCATGTGACGAATTGGACGCCGTGTTTGCTATGTGTTCCCGCCAGCACTGTGCCGTTGAAGTCGGCAAGGATTCGATAGTCGCCCTCCAGTCCACTGGCTTTGAGCTGCGGGGCAGTCTCCATAGCAAGCATATACTCTCTCGTCCGTGCGGCGATGTCCTCGGCCTGGCGGAGAGCCTCCTCGGTCTGAGGTGTGCCAACATCCTCCCGCCGATAGAACACGCTGCCCTTGCCGGTGATGCGGCAGAGCTGTGCGCCATTCCAATAGACAGGCAGTTGTGAGTCCTCCAAAGGCTGGGTTTCAAATCCTGCCCGTTGCAGGCAAGTGCAGACCTCCTCAAGATAGCGGAGCTGCTGCTCCGTGTTGTGGTTATTCATAGTAAAACTCCTTTCCGCGAAACAAAAAGGCCGGTATCCAAAGTAGGATCCCGGCCCGAAAATATTTGGTTGGTATCAATATATGATAACAACCACTATCTAAAAAAATAATATTTTATTTTGGGAAGGCGAGCGAAAAAACGCTCGAAAAAGCATAGTTCACTTTAGATTAGAACGGGAATGGGCTGTGAATTTAGTTCAAGTCCTGCCTAACACTTTGAAATGCCCTTGTGTATCTATAAAACAGGCTTTGAAAAAAACCGGGCATAAAAACGCTGAAACCCCTGATTTCTCAGGGGTTTCAGGTGAGTGTATCTATTTTGGTCACTCAAGATGGCGCAGTGGGAGGGATTCGAACCCTACAAGAGCTGTAAAAGACGGGTACTAAAGTACCCGCAAATGCTCTGTTTTCAAGGGTTTTCCCCAAATCTGTTGATACCAATGGGATTTCATTTGTGGTCAAATTTGTGGTCAAAATGGGGCGCGACCCGCAGGTGCGAAGCACCGAAAGGAGGCTCCAAATGAAAACAAACGAATACGTTTCAGACAGGGGTGAACGGTTCTGTGTCCTGCCCCCGAAGGCAGGAGACCCTATCAGGGGAGCGCCTTCCCCATCCTCGCCTGAGATTATATACGATATGCGGGTGACAGTCAAGGGTATCGAAAAGAATTTGAAGGCACTGTGTGCTGCCCACAAGAAAATCGGATGGACTTTAGATAATTTTGAGGATGACCTGCAGGTCATTCGGAGGGTTATTGATACCGCAACTTCCGATGAAAATGCCGCCCGAAGAGCGGCTCTGCTGCTGCAGAAAGAGGTTGATGAATTGGCAAATAACACTTGTCTCCCCTTTATGAAAATGTGGGATTTGATGTGCGAGCTTGAGGTCATTCCTCTGCAATTGAAGACCCGCGAAGCGGACATTTCGGATGATTTTTGCGTCGACCTTTTTGAAAAAACACGACGGGAAATGGGTCTGTTTGATGCTTTTGTAGAGGCAGATTTGCTGCTCGTTCGGATGCCGGCACTGCCCTCAATTCGGGCTCACGGCGCGGTCGTAAACGGGCGAAAGATGGTCATTTATGACACGCAAATGTTTGTTGAAAAGGTGCGCGGAGCCGTGCTCTCTGTGGAGGATTCGCTGCCCAAAATCGCCCGGAAATGCGTGACATATGTTTTCATTTATAACAGCCTCACGGCTCCCTGCCTTGACTCCGACAACCACGCAACGAAAGCAATTACCGATGAAATTTGCTCGCATTTCGAGGGTGGGGACGATGGTTATTGCACCGATTTCCGCTTTTACACAAGGGTGTCGGAGACCATTCCGGCGGGGACTTACGTCACGATTTCTCCCATGGAAGGGTCGCTTCCAACGCCGGAGAGTATCATCAAAATGTGGGAACTCCGCCAGCGAAGCGGTGGCACTGCTGCAGGCTCTTAAAAAACCAAAAGTTGTCGCATATGGGCGGCAGAAGAATTGACCGTTTTGATGAGGGTATATTGTACGCGCAACCCACTGATTTTGCTGGATTTTTTAAGGGAAAACGTTAGAAAACGCCGTTGCCAATACTGCCCATAGTACAATTGGCGAGAAACTATGCCCGCCCCAAAGGGATGAAATATTGTTGCTTTACCCTGTTTTTTTAGGGGCGGGCATCCTGAAAATATGAAAAAGGAGGATTGAAATGTCAACCCATTATAATGTAAAGATGAAGATGCTCTACACCCTCGCGATATGCGGGCTTGTCCGCCGGGATGACCTCGCGATTTTCGCCGAGACGACGAATGCCGGCTCCCATGATGTCATGGATTTAATAAGTGCCGGCTTTGTGAAGGAGTCGAGTGCCGAGGTCGATATTCGAATTGGGGGAAGAAGCCGCAAGCGGGTGCGCCGCGTCTGCCGCATCACAGACACGGGGCTTGCTTTCCTTTTGGAGTTCGGCGACGCACTGTTCCCGTGGCTGGAGTGCATCCCCAAGAACATTGTCGGAAATGTTAACCTGCGCGGCGGTACGCTGGCGCGGAAAGTGCCGCTGGACCGCCGCCTGAATCTGGCTGGTGCTAACTGCTTTTATGCCGCCGCAGGCTTTGAGATTCGCCCGCTGGTATTCGGTGACGCGGAGGATAGTCAGAAGCCTGCGCTGTCGGCCATTATTGCAAACGCAATGAGTGATTTCACTCCTGAGGAAAGTACGGTGTACTACAATGCCATTGAGGTGAAGCGGAAGTGCTTTGATACAGGCGCAGAGAACTCACTGCCCCAGCGCTTTACTCGGCAAGTCGGATTTGCGGCATATTCAGAAAGTGACTTTAACATTTACGTAATTCCGCAGGGCGGCATGACATGGAAAACGGAAATTGCCAAAAAAGAAATGTACCTGTTTTCTACCTACCGCAGCAAAATCCGTATGAATCAAATGAAAGATTGCTGTGCTGTCCTCCTTGCTCGTAACCCCCGTGATTTTGCGGCATCGTTCCTTTCTATCAATGATTTTTCCAGCAAGAAAACTAAAATGCAGCGCATATACGTTGTTCCGATGAGGTGCGAGGGGCGTAAGGACAACGTGATAGCCATGACATCTGGTTTCGATGGTGAACGGGAGAACTGCATTATTGAACTGGGAGAAGATTTTGAATTTGAACGAGATGCGAGGTCATTTATCTTTCCGTTCCGCATGTGTTGGGAGGGGACGACCTATCACGTGGCGATAGGGACGGTGATGGAGCTCTACAACATCCGCAATATAAAAGAAGATGTTGAGGCCGGAAAGCCCGTGATGGTTTATTGTTACCACCATCAGACACCGTATTATCAGGCGATATTCGGGAATAGCGTAGGTTATATTTTTGCAGATTGAAAGGCGAGGGGTGATCCGCTACGCGGATAACCCCTCGCAAAGATGGCAGCCGGCTGGCTGCATATTGGTCACAGAAACATTGCCATGTAGATGGGCAGATGGAGGATGTTATCGGAGCGCATGACATCCTTTGTGTAGAGAATATAGGACTCACCTATTTTCGAGGAAAACTTTGCGCGGAATTTGTCCAACGATGCGTGGCTGCGGTAGTTGCCGGACTTTACTTCGATGGGGGCTATTTTTTTGCCCTCGGCAATCAGGAAATCGACCTCCATGTGGTTTTCCCGATGCTCCTTATCACAGCGAGAGTAGAAGTAGAGCTTATGCCCACGGCACCGGAGCATCTGTGCCACCATGTTCTCCAAAATCATGCCCTCGTTTACATCCAGCTTGTCAAAGAGGATGGCTTTATACAGCTCGTTGTCTGTATAGCCCTTGTCCATGAATGTCTGTGTCACCAGAAGTCCCGTGTCCGCCATGTAGCATTTCTGTGTGGTGTGGTCGGCACTGAGGGCAAGCCCTACATTGGGGTCGGTGGCATTGAAGCAGGTGTTGACCACCATCGCCTCGTTCAGCCAGATAAAGGAATCCTCATAGGAACGGAAACGCGCATTTTCGCCCAGCGAACTCAGGCGATATTTCTTTTCTTTTTTGGATAGCTGACCGGGGATGCCATCGAAAACCGCATAAACCTTATCCTCGTATCCCTCCGCAAACTTGGCTACGTCGTCGCGGTAGAGCCGCAGAATGTTTCGCTTCGCCATGTCGGAAGCGGCAAAGTTCTTCCCGTTCAGGTAGGCGAGGACGGACTGGGGCATCCCGCCTACCAGCAGGTACTGCCGGAAGCTATTCATAACCTTTCGATGCACCGCCTGACCCAAGGGCTTTTGCGCCTCGAATGCCTGCCGGATAAACGGAACGGTGACCTCATCATCCAGTGCCCACAGAAATTCTTCAAAGTCCAAGGGGAACATCTCCAGATGTTCCTCCTCCGATGGGATGATAATGTCCTTGACGTTCTTCTTGAGCCGGATGAGAGAGCCTGTTTCCAGATAATCGTAGCGACCATCCGCCACAAGGTATTTGATGAGCTGCCGTGCGCGGGGGAACTGTTGCACCTCATCAAACACGATGAGGGACTCCCTGTTATAGAGTTGGACCCCGAAGAAAACGGACAGCTTGGCGAAAAACATATCGAGGTCGGTGCTGTCATTTTCAAAGATATCCAATACATCCTTCGGGACATTCCCGAAATCAATAATGATGTGGCTTTTATACTCGTTTTCTGCGAACTCCTTGGCAATGAAGCTCTTGCCAACGCGCCTTGCGCCGTCAATCAGCAGAGCTGTCGTTCCGCCGCTTCGCTGCCTCCACGCAACGAGGGCATTATAAATTTTCCGCCTCAGCATACCGATTCCTCCTGACTTTCAGAGTCGTGTTGTTTTCCTTAGTTTAACACAGGGATGCACGAAAAGGCAAGTTAAAAATGTCGATATTTGCACGAAACGGCAGCTCTACGGTTTTTGCTACTGCACGAAACGGCAGGTTTAACGCCTGCCTTTGCAGCAGTCAAGAAAGACAGGCCGCATGATCTGTGCGGAGGCACAGATCATGCGGCCTGCGTTGCGTGGAGTGAAGTAAAACTATTCGACGGGCTTTTAGAATTTTCAATCATGCTGTCGTGTTATATATGACTTAACACGCCCCCTGTGTTTTTAGGACAATCTGCGGTCAATCACTGATTTTCATAGGTTCCGCTTCGCCACGAAAGTCATTATGCTTTGGTGCTCTCGTGGACGCTTAGGAATCCGAAACAACGAGACACCCCCTCAGAACCCCGCTGTGCCACGCCGCAGAGCTGGGTATAGTTTCAGGCACGCGGACAATTCCACGCTTGCCGTGCCCCGTCTGAGGCCCTTAGCGGGTACGCCGCCGCACGCTGCTGATCAGCGGCATAGCCGGAACGCCTCGTATGGGGCGGGAGAGCAGCGGATGCCCGCATAATTTAACAGACACACTCCTTTACGCACGGTGTCTGCCATAAACCTCTCTGCTCGGCGTTCGCTTGAAAAAATAGGGAGGAGTGGGTTGCACTCCTCCCTCACTTTTTGGTTGAGAGTTTTCTGCTGGTTGTCAGCCGTGACATTCCTCATCGGAACGTCTGTTGGCGCAAGTAATTTAAGTCCCTTGCGTGGACTACAACAGTTGCTGCTCGTTGCCAGCCACGGCATCCAGTTAAGATGCCAACAGTTATGGGTGTTTACCCTGTCCCATATCCAGCACAACTTTTTACAGTGCTCTCACACTGGGAAGCATTACTGCCTCTGTCTATATTATATGCACTTTTTCTAAAGGTGTCAATCGTTTTTCGAGTAACTTCAAATTCTCATTATGCTGAGAATGAGACCTTGCACTTAGCATCTCTTAGAGTCTCGCTGCATCGCGTCGTACCATGATAGAAGATAGTACCCAATTTACATCTGTTTTGTGATAGCTAAAGATACATGAGTTGATTGAGAATATGTGAGATAATAAAGTAAATAGCTAATTGGGAAAACGACCAATTTATCCCGCGCAGAGCGCGGGTAGATGGCAGCAGGGAAGATTCGCATGGTTCTACCCACATCATTCTCCCAAAGATTCTGCTGAAGGCACAGAGCATGATTGAGTCAATCCTGTAGGCGAAAATTTTGCACTCCATTTTGCTGAACGGCCAACTCGGAAAAGCGTGCTGGAGGCTGCGAGGTGGAACAACTTTTATCTGACCTATGACATAAAAGAAGAAGCGAGAGGCGATCCGCGTTGCGGATCGCCTCTCGCATAGATGGCAACCATGCTCGTTATGCGAGAAAGACCACACGAGCTGCGCGGAAGCGCCGACCATTTGGCCTTTCTTTTTCGCTATCCTTTAATGCTCCGGCAACTTAGGCTGAGTCTCCGTCAGTGCATTCCTATCGGGCATCGAAAGAACTGCATCATTCCATACCCGCACAACGCCCTTGTCCAACAAATACTGGATGGACTTCATGACACGGGACGGTGCATAGATGTTCTTCTCGTCCAGAACCTCCATCGGCACCACGGCCAAAGCAGCCTCCTTAACGGTCGGAGCGAGGATGGATACGCCGCCGGCATCCAACAGCTTTGTGTAGGCCGACAGCATTGGCGTCCCATCGCTGCCCGGCGCAGGAAAAGGAGATGACTCCAGCAGCTCTCGCACGGAACGGAATTCCCTGCGGTCAGTTACATCAAGGGCAAAGTATGGCATGAGGTAGCCATCAAATGGGTCAAGATAGATATGGTTGTAGTAGTCTATATCTACGATGCTGCCATGCACATATCCGGAACCGCCAAACCGCTTCACCTCTGCAGCAATCTTATCGAGTGCATTGCGATATGGCCTGAAAGCTGCCTGAATCTTTTCGACATATTTCTCCAAATTGGCAGCGTAGTATTCCAGCCCATGAAATACGTTGAGTTTCTGGCCTCCACGCAGCAAATATAGACCAAGGCCATATTGCAGCATGAACATATAGATGCCCTTTTGCTTCAGTGCGTAAATGTCTCCCTGCTGCCGGAAGTATTCCATTTGGATGCCACGACCGGCATTGAAATCCATATACTGCTGTGGTGTTATCCGGTAGATGCCATCCGCCCATGCTTCGAATGGGTCGTAATACTGCTCCAGTGAAAACTGGTTAAGATGCCACTTTTTCGGCTTGTAGCCTACCTGATTATCATAGAGTACGGTTACACCATCCTCTGTTTTTACCAGCCCGTTCTGGTGGGTGTGTCCATTCACATAGACCCAGTTAGGATGCGGGGCATCCGTCGTCCAGTCCTCCGTCTGTGTGTGAGTGAGAACGACCACACGCTTGTTGTCGGCGCAGGACACAACCCTGTCGTACACAGCTCTAAATCGTTTAGAGCGCTCTACGTCTTCCTCGCGGGACACTCTATCTCGGAAAAGACCCGTATCAGCGTTGTAGCGCGGATTGAGTCCACAGAATCCAAGTCCGCCGAGAACAATCATAGAGCATTCATCGAAGAACTCCTGCAGGTCGTCGGTACTGGTGTTCAGAAGCATTTCCTCTGTGAGAACACAGAGACCGCCACGAGGCATTCCTGCCGTTTTGCGTCCAACACCGAACTCATCAGAATTTTGATACATGGAGTTTTTGTAACAGACCAGCACTTCATTTTCAAGACAATACATCTTCGCCTCAAAACCAAACTTGGTTTTGTTAAATTGTTTATATGCTGTTACAACCTCGTCTATCGACCGCTTTTGACAAGATTTGCCATTCGCATACGTACAGCCATCCCACAGCTCGTGATTGCCAAGGACGAAAATGATAGGACCGTGGAAGTGGAAGAAAACCGCATCAAAGAAGATTTTGGCAACCTCCTCGCTGTCGGCTACATCGCCGCCGACGAGCAGGACACCATCCGCCATGTCCTCTTTGCTGAGGCCGCCAAGCATCTCATCAACCTTTTGAGCCACCTTGCCCTTGATTTCATCTGTAGTCATGCCGGTCAAGCCAAGCTGGGATTCAAGGTGCAGGTCGGTGATGTAGAAAAACTTTCCGATGTTCGGAATGTTATCGCCGGCGGTGAGGTCATAGAGAACGGGAAGCGCCGAGGCGGTCGTCGCCAGAGAAGTTCCGGGCACCTCTGGCAGTTCCAGCTCAACAGCACGGATTTCCGGCAGGGAAGAGGCAGCGTCCTTCGCCTGAGTTTCATTCGCAGGATGTTCAATCCCAAAACGGTCCAAAATCTCATCCGACAACCTGTGGAATAAAGTGTTGTCCAGTTCCAGTGCTCGCCGTAGGCGCTCCTCTGTGAGTTGCTCCTCTGTCAGCTCCATCACAACGTCCGGATAGCTGGACATGGCAGCGTCAATCACGTCCTTGTCTTTTTTGAAACGCGGAGGCAAGGAATCATATCCTTCGCCGCTTCGCCTCATAATTGCTACAGAGAGAGCCTTGGTGAGCTTTTGGCGTGGGAAGTACCATGTAACATCACAAAGAGAATATCCCTCAGGAATCGCCTCTGCAGCGTCCATAAGCATCTTTGGGCTGATATACTCTTTGGGGATAAAACTGAGCGACCGCCAATTAGCAGCCACGGCAGTTGCATAGATTTCGCCTCCAAAAGCCCCTTTCAACACTTTCTCAGGCACAGCCGAAAGAAGAGCCCGTTCTCCCGTGACCTCGCCGGTATCTCTGCTCACTGCCTCGAAACATCTCTCCGCAGTTCTATATTCTTCGGGTGTGTAAATGAAGTTCAGTACATTGGCTGCTACAGCCTTGTCACACATTTCATCGGTCTTCAGCCTTTTGGCAGTATATTTTAGGACGGGGGTAGCATACGGCTCCTCATTTTCAAGCGCGAGGAGTACCATCTCCTCCGTCTGAATTGCCTTGGGGATGTTTGAGAGCGTTCTCGCGCAGGGGTACTCATAGAAGTTTTCGGTTGGATTGATGGGCATGAACCCAAAATATTCCTTGAGTCTGTTAATGTGCGCCGTATCCATGAAATATTCCTCGTTTCCAACAGGCTATCTAACATGATACCATGGCTTACGAAGCGGCGCAATAAAAAGCCTCTCATTAATGTTGGTTTCCAATTCAAAGGTTATTGTTATCTTCATCCGCATCGCACCTCCAGTACCGCCACTATACCATGTGTAAGGTGCTGCAGGAAAGAGGCTCTTAAAGAAGCAGGTGATCTGCGCCGATGGCGCAGATCACCTGCCTTGTCTGTTCAGGTAGAGGAATCGTCCTCGCTCATGGCCTTGTCGATGGCGCGGTTGATGTAGGCGTTGACGGACTCGCCGCGCTGTGCCGCGTGCGCCTGAATGATTTCCTTCTTGCCCTTGGGCATACGGATTTTAATTTCGTCATAGTTGTTCTTGACGTACTTGTTGACAGCACGTTGCTGTGCCTTTGAAACGGCCATAAACGGTCTCCTTAAACTATATCAGTTCCATACTATTCTAATCGAAAAGCTATACTGGGTGCAATATACAAACTGCACATATAATGTACCCAATATTTGTTTGTTTTGTCTATTGAATATTGTACCCAATATGTTATAATGAGTATACAAAATAAAATAGCGGCAGTCAATGGAAGCGCCAACTCCCATTGACCTGAGCAGGTGAATGCCCACCTACACAACGGAAAAATTCCGCACCGCAGGGAGTAGTATATCCTATTTTGAAGGGATTTGCAAGTCCTCCCTGCGGACGGATACTCCGTCTCCTTGTTGTTTTTCAACGCACCGTGTAGGTATCCTGCACGGTGTTTTGTTTTGAATAAAACGAAAGGAGTACGCGGGATGTACGAGGACGACAAGTACAAGGTGACGATTGAAGTGACTGACTACGAATGGAAGGAACTCCTCCATATGTGTATCGACCTGCATATGTCGCCGGATGCGCTGGCAACGGCGTTTTGCAAGGAGGTTATCCGCCAGCAAGCCCTGCTGCGAATCATCGCAGCCGCGTTGGAGGAGAAGTACGACGGGATGCTGGACGACATCCGTGAGCTGTGAGAACAGCTCACCCCACCTGAAAAAATACGAAAGGACATAGAATTATGAATAACGAGAAGAAGACCCCCATCGGAGAGGAAATCATCCGTAATAATCCCACCGGTCACGGCTTGTTTGCCGGAATCGGGGACAACTTCAACAGCGTGGCGCAGGTCATCTGTGAGCTGGCAGATGATGCCATTTCCAACCTCCGCGCCAATAGCAACGACCCTGATTTGTCCATGACAGTGGTGTTGTCTTTTGAGGACTTGGGCGATGCGGTGAAAATCGGCGTGGTGGACGGCGGCACCGGCATTTCCGACTTGAACAGTGCGCTGACCATCGCCTGCCGGGACGGGGCGCAGACGCCACTGAACGAGCACGGCTTCGGGCTGAAGCACGCGCTGGCGTCCTGCGACAGCAGCCCCAGCCAGCAGTGGAGTATCCGGACGCGGACGAAAGGGGACGCGGCAGCAGACCGGTACCGCGAGGTTACGGCGCCTTACTCCATGGGCACTTCTGAGGAGGACAAGCCCATGAAGATGCGCTTTTACTCAGGTACGGGCAACCTGCCCCATGTCACCGGCACGGCGGTCTCCGTCCGCTGCCCTATGGTGAAGTTCCAAACGGTGAAGCCTGACCGCAAGGCAGCTCCCTCTGATTTCCACAGCCTCGTGCGGTATGTTATGGAGGAACTACGGTACGTTTACGCGGGTGTTCTGGCGGATACGGATATCGCCATGGAGGTGCTGGAGATCAGCGGCGGTGCAGAAGAACGGCACACACTGACGCCGCTGCTGCCGGCGTGGGAGCAGGGCAGCGTGAAGGATTATGGTGAGATTCCCTGCAATTTGGGTGGAGGCCCGCTGACCATCCGCTGCAAGTACGGCAACATCCTGCCCACCAAGGCAAACGCCGTCTACTATAAGTGCAATATGAGCTCCAGCGGTGTGGAGCTGCGTATCAACGGGCGTGCCATCGAACACGGGCTGTTCGACCGAGTTTGGGGTGAGGCTATTCACCCCAGCCAAAACCGCTTTCTTGTTCAGGTAGACCTGATTACGGACAATCCCGCCGCACTGCCCGCCACGAAGAACACGAAGACGTCCTTCTGTGAAGGTGACCCGCGCCTGAAAAATTTGCTCAGCTGGATAGCTTCTTATGTACCTGCCCCGGCAAAGGATGTGGACTCGGTGGAGCTGCGGTATATCAAGGCACTGACCGCCAAGCGGGAGAAGGACCCCTCCGCCCTGCGGGTGAGCCGCGAGGAGCCAGTATTTCAGAAAATCGGACTGAAGGCGAAGGTAGACCTCTTCGTGGGTTACATCGACCGTGTAGCCATCTACGAGGCCAAGGCAGGCAAGACGAAGGCACTGGATTTGTATCAGCTCCGCATGTATGTGGACGGCTGTGCGCTGGACAACAAGCCTGTGGACGAGGCCGTGTTGATTGCCAAGCGGCATTCGGCAGAGGTGCGGGAGCTGCGGGACATCCTGAATAGCCTGACCGCGCCTGACGGACGCCCCTACAACTTCCGGTTGGCTACATGGGACGAAGAGGGTATTGTCATTCAGCAGAGCGCGTAAGGCAAAGAAGGGGAAAAGTGTGCAACCATTGCACGCTTTTCCCGCCCTGCGCGGCACACGAATTCGATTGTGCGTGTGCGCCTGAATTGTATGGACCGAGGATACGGAGAACGACATGATTATCAAAAACGCCATCAAATGCAGAAAGTGCGGGGATGTTATAGAATCTACCTCGACACACGACTTCAAAATTTGCTCGTGCGGTGCCTGTGCTGTGGACGGAGGACACGAATACCTGCGGCGTTCCGCGCCGTCGCTGGATGACTTCAGCGACTTGAGCGTCGTCGAGCCGGAAGAACCCTCGGATACGCTGTTCTTTTCGTGAAAGCAGAGCAGCAGATCGCGGCGATACCGCGATCTGCTGTATTACTCCAGTATGTCATCTATGATAGCCGCCACGTGGTTGAGCTGCACGGCATTCAGCCGTTTCAGGCGGGACATCATTTCGGAGGCCTCCTTCGGCGCCTGCGTGTCGAAGTCGAAGAAATCACAGGGGGACACGTCAAGATATTCGCAGATATAGAAAAACCCAGTCATGGAGGGCAGCGTCTTCCCGCTTTCGATGTTGCTGATATACCCGGTGTTTTGTCCGAGGGCGAGGCTCATCTCGCGCGCTGATACCCCTTTTTGGACTCGGAGCTGGGACAGCCGCTTCCGCAGTGCGTTGTCGTATCCGTAGCAGTTCATCTATACCACCTCGATGATATATTGTAACCGTTATGACTTCAATTATATTTGATTTGTGCCACCGCGAGTGCTATAATATTGGTTACAAACCCGATTGATGCATTGATTTGACGGAATAAAAACGATGACAAGAATAATGCACGGCAAATACACAGCGAAGAAAGGACAAGAACTATGAAAAAGATGAAGAATTTTATCGCCCTGCTGCTGGCTCTGGTGATGACCATGAGTTTGATGGCCTGTGGCAACAAGACTGGCGAGGAGACCAAGACCGGAGAGGATATCGGCTGTTACGTGCAGACCACCGAGTCCGGTGAGAAGGTTCTGGTGGATAAGGACGGCAACGCCGTGACCGACTACACGCTGGATGCGGACGGCAATGTGGTGGACGCGCAGGGCGTGGTGGTCGTCAAGGCGGCGGACATCACGGCTTACGAGAAGTCCGAGGAAAAGGATGCGGAGAACAAGACCGACGCATCCGAGGCAGATGCTCAGATGCCGGAGGATGCTGCGAAGCCCGATGGTGAGAAGAAGTCCGATACCCAGAAGACGGACGCCAAGGTGGATAACACCAAGAAGGACGAGACCAAGAAGGACGACGCCAAGCAGGAGCCTTAGAAGCCTGCTGACAACAAGCAGGACACCACGAAGCCTGAGACCAAGCCCGAAACGAAGCCTGAGGTTAAGCCGGAGCCCCAGAAACCCGCAACGCCCAGCTACGATAACGGTTCTCTGACCACCGCACAGGTGAAGGAGCTCCAGCGCTGGTACGGCGTAAGCGCGGACGGTCAGTGGGGTGCAGGCTCCAAGAAGGCCGCCGGTGGCCGCACCGCTGATGAGGCGTGGGCATACTACCAGAGCAACAAGCAGATTACCACCCCCGAAAACCCCTCTGGTGGCAACACTGGGAACACTGGTAACACTGGTAACACTGGTTCCACAGGCGGTGGTTCCACGACGCCTACCCCTCCTTCTGAGCCCGCCAAGCCCACCAAGGCGGACATTGACTGCGCGGCTGCTATTGCAACAGGGAATGCTTACGCAGAAAGCATCGGTTTTGAGATTTGGAATGGATGCCGCAGCCATTTCCCTCCCATTTATCTGGAGCGCGATTGCCCTGAATCTTGCTGGAATCAGGAATGGGTTGATGCCACAATCAAGCAGGCTGTTGACTATGTGAAGAGTTCTCTTGAGAACTGTGGTCGTTTTTATGCACACGTGGACGGAAAGGAAGGTGAAGCATCTGCCGTGAATTGTTCTGTTCGGTGGAATGCTTCTGCTGGATACCACGAGATTTATGTTTATTATGCATAAAAGGAAATAATATTGAAGAAGGCAACGGGTTATCCGTTGCCTTCTTTTTTTATGAAAAGAAACTTCTTGAAAATTTGCGAGTCCGGATGTGTTGACAATATGCTTGAATATGCTACCATGAAAACATGGAGGGCAATCCGCCTCCTTACATTATTCGTTTTGAGTTGGCAATAATAAGAAATGGATAAATATAAGAAGGCTGGTTTTCTCTAAATAATTTCATTGAAAGGAGACAAAAAATACCATGAAACACAAGAAGCTGCGTGGCGTAGTAGCTATGTTGCTGACGCTGGTGATGGTGGTCGGATTGCTCCCGACGTCCGTATATGCAGCGGACGCGGATGGCGGTGGCAATTCGGTCGTTATCGAAAGTGTTTCTGACCCTGTAGAAGTATCAAGTGAAAATTAAAGCCACCTGCCGGAGAAGCAGGTGGCTCTTTTGCTATGCGAAGCGAGATGTGGGTTAAGGCTCAGGCACGCGAAACCCTCCGCTGCTGCACGGAGATCAGCAGCGTGCGGAGATGCATCCGCATGGGGACTCAGTTGGGGCGTGGCAAGCTAAGGTATGCGCCTTCCGACTGTGCCGAGGGCGCAAGAAGCATCTCAAAGCATAGCTGGTGCGTTGTGAATAAACTCCCGATGCAAAAAAGCATTATGCAGTTGACTTTCACGCTGGTTTTGTCGTATAATATCAGCGTGAAAGTTGGTGATAGGCTTGAAAAACGATGTAATCGAAAAACTGTCTCTTGAAAACCAAGGCGTTCTGAAAACCTCCGATGTTTTGGCTGCCGGTGTCACGAAAGACGCTTTCTATCGGTATATAAAGGAAAGTGGGCTGGAAAAGGCCGCACACGGTGTTTATGTGTCTCCCGATGTGTTCCCGGATGAGATGTACCTGCTGCAAGCGCAGTTCCCAAAAGCAATCTTCTCACACGAAGCGGCACTATATCTGCACAACCTTGCCGAGAAGGAGCCACTGCCGTTTTCTGTTACTGTTGCGGCAAATTACAACAGCAGAGGATTGGTGGAAAAGGGTGTAAAGGTCTATTATACAAAAGCGGACTGGTATGCCATGGGTATCTGTCTGATTTCTTCAAATGGCGGCCATTTTGTCCATGCCTATGATATGGAGCGGACGATTTGCGATATAATCCGCAAGCGGTCAGACATGGACAGCGCAGCATTCAACTATGCAATAAGGGAATATATGAAAAAGAAAGACAAAAATCTTGTCAACTTAAGCCATTATGCATCGGTCATGCGAATGGAAAAACAAGTGAACGAGGTGATGGGGGTGTTGTTCTGATGATTAAGACTTCACGGCAGCTTAAGGACAAAGTCCGAAACATGGCACGAGGAGATAGTGCCAAGGCACAATTACTGATACGCAATTATGGTATGGAACGATTCTTAGAGCGAGTATCTCTGTCGGAGCATAGGGATAATTTCATCTTAAAGGGCGGGATGCTTGTATCTGCCATGGTGGGCCTTGAAAACCGCGCCACTATGGATATTGATACGAGTATTCGCAATATGCCGCTGGATACGATAGCCGCAAAAGCAATGGTTGAAGAAATCATTGCTGTGCCTGTTGATGACAATATCCGCTTTGAAATCAATGATTTTGGGACGATTATGGATGATGCGGAGTATAGCGGTGTCCGTATTTCCCTCAATGCGTTTTTAGACGCAACTCGAATACCGCTGAAAATCGATATATCCACGGGAGACGCGATTACGCCAGCCGCTGTCAACTACCAATACAAGTTGATGTTCGAAGAGAGGTATATCATTCTTTGGGCGTATAACCTTGAAACGGTGCTGGCGGAAAAGATAGAAACGGTATTGTCGCGCTCGGTTCTGAATACGCGGCTGCGCGATTTTTACGATTTGTATGTTCTGCAGGATACAGGACTGGAGATTGACAAAGCCACCCTTGCGGCAGCCCTTACTGCGACTGCCCGCAAACGAGGCAGTGAGCAGGTGCTGGTGCTATATGAGCGAACGCTTGATGAAATTCGAATAAGCCCCCTGATGCGGGAACAATGGAAAAGATACCAAGAAAAAAACAACTATGCAGCAGGTATTGTTTGGGATGATGTGATAAGTGACATTCGTGCTCTTTGCGATGACTGCTGCAAGTAGCACCGATTCACGAGGTACACGCTTTGCGCCCGTACAGGGGCTCAGACGGATGGATAAGCGTGGGCTACCCGTGTGCTCCTTGTCCTACTGGCTCTCGCAGTATGGCTCAGAAAAGCTCTAAAGGACAGTTGATGCTTCGCAGAAGACTCTCAGGCAAAAACAGGAAGG
>ERZ827522.511-NODE-511-length-47974-cov-4.428598_pt1 | contig 47974 bp, 42 predicted proteins | sample MGYA00519580_ERZ827522 | MGnify/ENA primary metagenome ERZ827522 (study PRJEB31778, sample SAMEA3449340) | human gut metagenome | biome: human gut; feature: human-associated habitat; material: faeces | place: United Kingdom | collected 2010/2012 ... | reverse complement strand
CATAACCGTCCTGATCGTAAAACCTGGAAAAGAGCCATTCCGGTGCCTCCATCTGCGTAGGCTTTAAATCATTTCCCTGATTGTCTTCATCCCAGATATCGGAGGTGTTTACCCACACTCTTGAAAATTCGATCAGTGAAAGTTCCCGGTACGAAAGTTCGCCGTCCACAAAAAAACTTCTCTGAATGGAGGAACCGTTTCCCGCTACCGGATAGTAGGAAATACCAAACTCATACATGCCTTCCTCCGCAATGTCCACCTCATAGGTAAGCATCCCACTCTCTTCCGTGTAGACAGAGGTTCCTTCCATCCCCTCATAATCGGTAAGAACTTCCGGCTCCATGCCCTCACATGTCACATAATCGGCTCCGTTGATCTCATAAGACGTCTCCGGTCTTTTTACATTTTCAAGTCCCTCTTTATAGGCTTCATACCCCTGATATTCTGCCGTATAATTGAGCACTTTTTTATAATCCTCATACGTCTTTGCCTTTGTCTCTGCGTGAATCGTCACACTCTGCCCCACGCAAAGCCCTCCGGATGTCAAAACCATCACTGCCGCCAGTGCACCCGAAAACCCCTGTTTCAAAAATCCCATTCTCACGGCTATCCCCCTCTTAATTTATAACAATATTTCTTCCCCTCAAACCCTTCCAGCTAATTTTATTAGTCCTATTAACTTTTAAGTTATCGTTAACTTAATTTTAATTATATATATTGGATTATTATATGTCAATATTTGTGATTATTTTTGTGTAATATGCACATTTTTCTTTTCTGCTTTTTGTAGAAGATATTTTATTGGATTTTCACACTTTGTTCACATTTACTTAATTTTTTATTTTTTAAGTTATTTTCGTGCCGCTTTTCGTTCAATATCCACAGAAACCGTTGTGTGGTAAATAAGTACTATTTTATATTTTTTCTCTTATTTCCGCGTCATATTGCGTGTTGTCTGATAACTTTAGGTAAAAAAATTTTTGTTTACCACATGTACTTTTTTCATTTGTCGACGCAGATTTCATTATAGCAGTTGTCATTTTCCGGATATACGGTAATTTTCAGACTTTATTCGCATGTATTTTTGTGAATTTGCGTTTTTTGACATGAATCCCAAAAAAAGCATGCCGCTTCTAAATTTATATAGAACCGCATGCTTTTTGCTTGCAACTATAAGTCTTTTCATTTACATTTTTCTTTATTGAAATCAAAGAGCCGGTTTCGAGATAACTATATTTCCCATCCAAAACAAGATGCTTTATTGCCTGCCTTGCTTTAGGAAAAAGTTGTACTTCATCAAAAATGATCAATGACTCATGTTCATATAATGTCACTCCGGTTTCCGCCTGAAGTCTCAAAAAAACATGTTCAAATTTCCTATATCATCAAAACATTCCCGTATATTATTCGCTGTTTTTGAAAAATCTATTAAATATATGATTTATATTCATTTTGGGCAAAATTTTCCGCGATCGTCGATTTTCCAACCCGTCTGGCACCTTCAAGCAAAACAGCGTATTTATCTGAATAAGTCTTTTTCCATTCTAATAATTCGTTATATACTTTTCTTTTAAAATACATAAGTATCTCCCAAATATAAGATCACAAAATGTGCATTTCTTCAAAATTTTCTGTTTTTATCCATACATTTTTTCGATCTGTCCGGGTTCCATAGTCTGTTCCGGCACAAAACGCTCTGACGCGGCATACTGATACAAACTGTAGAACAGCCATTTTGCCGCGATCTCATCTTTATGCAAAAGATCCGGCTGACAAAACAGTACGCTTCCATTATCCACTTTCGCCTCATAGATCAGTCCAAGCCTGTGATTGCGGGCAAAATTGTCGATTACCCAGACGATCGGTTCAATGTCTGTCCCGTCTACAATTGCATTTTTTTCCTCTGTTACGATATCCCACCACTGCGGTGTCTCATATTCCTCCGTCACAAACTCCGCCAGCGCCGGATGCTCTGAGCGGATGTAAAGTCCCATCGTTCCAACCGGTTTTGGTCTGTTCATGCTCTCGGAGATCGATGCAAACATCGGGTAGCACCAGAAATCCGTGCAGTATTCCGCCGGAAGCTGCCCTTCCGCGCTCGGCACAACAATCGCCGCGCCGTCCGCCTTCTCTTCTGCGGATACAAACGTCACCATCCGCCCGTCCTTCTCGATGCCCTCGCGGGTGATGCGGATGTCAACCTGCGGAATCAGCCAAATCGGGTAATGATTGCGCGTGCCGTCCGCCAGTGTCAGCGCGACGGTCAAGCCCGTGATGCGCTCCTGCATGGCGTCCCGATAGCACTCCGCCGGGAACGTGACGGACACTGCGTCCGTCAGCCGCCCCTGCCGTGCACCCGGCGTCACGTCGCAAGCGTACAATTCGCGCTCACCGTCCATAAGGGTACAGCGGATGCAGGTATGCTGCTTTTCCGGGTCGCATTCGCTGATTTGCACATCAAAACGGATGTCCTCGCCCATCACGCCTGTGAACGACGCAAATTCGCCCAGCACAACCGTTCCGGCGCAGAACTCGCGCCACTCCTCGGCGGAAATCAGCCCCTTGTTCTCCATCATCGCGTTCAGCACGCCGACAAGCGCCGTCCCCTGCCCGGTGTAGTCCTGCAAATCCAGCAGCTGGAAACCGGACACCTCCCGCGACCGCAGCAGTGTTTCAATTTCCCGCTTGTAGCAGTCCACCGCCAGATGCCCCGTCTGCCGGAAAAAGGCTTCATGCTCGCCGTACAACCCTGACCACTCCAGCTTTTCGCGCATGGCTTCGATGTTGCGCGGCTTCAGCGGCCCGGTGTAATGCGGAATCTCCGAGAAATCAGGATAGAACACATACTGCCCGACCTCGTGGCTGATGACGGGCACATCCGGGATGAGGGCGTCCGCGGACTGCGCGTCCACTTCCTTCACGCCCGTGCCATACTGAATCTGCACCTTGCCGGCTTCACCCGACTGCCCCAGCGTTTCCGGAACGATGCTGACATCATAATTGCTGACGGACTCCGGCGCGGTCGTCTGCACGATGCCCTGCGGTGCGTCACACATGGCGTAACTGCCGCGAATCAGCCGTTCGCGCCCCAGCCTGACGCCGACGAACACATTTTCCTCGTCCAGCACGTCCGGCACAAACTGGTAGTTGTTCGCGCCGCTGCTGTACAGCTTGGTGTCGTCCGCCTCGCGGTAGGCGCGCATCATGCGGTTCAGCACGTCCTTGCTGCCCCACAGCTCATTGCCCAGCGAAAGCCACAGGAACGACGGATGATGCCCGTATTCGCGCAGGATACGGAAGCCCTCTTGGAAGAGGAAGTCGCGTTCGCGCTCGTCGTAGCCTTCTTCGCCTTCTTCCGCGACCGTCCCCCAGAACGGCAGCTCCGGCGCCATATACACGCCAAGCAGATCCGCCGCCGTGAACGCCGCATCCGGCGGACAGGCGGTATGGTAGCGGTAATGGTTGATGCCATATTCCTTGGCAATGCCCAAAATCGTCATCCACGACGCGACGTCAGTTGGCGTGTACCCGGTTTTGGGGTACAGCAGATTATCAACCTTGCCGCGCAGGAAGGTTTCGCGCCCGTTGATGAGCAGCCGCCGACCGAGCGTCCGCACATCGCGCAAGCCGAATGTCGTTTCATACACATCGCCGTCGAGGTCAATGGAGATGGTGTGGATTTCGGGGTGCGCTTCGTCCCAGAAGGCTTCATTGCCCTTGAGCGGGCATTCCCCGTCCAGCACGCCCCGGCGGTACGGCAGCAGATGCTCCATCTGCCCCGGCAGCACGATGCCCGCCACACCGTCGGGCGCGCCGATGATATGCCCATGCACACGCAGGCAGCCGCGCCGCAAGTCCGGGCGCACGGTCAAATCCGTCAGCAGTGTATGGGCGACGGTCAGGCTGATTTCGCCGGTGATGCCATTCCAGTTGCTCTGCGTATCGGGGCTGGTCAAATGCCCGCCGCGCGTGGGATAATCGGTATTATCCACGCGGATGACAAGGGTATGCTCGCCAGCGTGCACAGGCGGCAGGAAGTAGCGGTGCGGCGTGCATAGGCTCTCCTGATGCCCGATGGGGCGACCATCGAGGTAGACGGTGGTTTTGCGGGTGCGTTCCAGCGTGAGCATCGTCTGCTCGCCCGTCCAGTCTCCCGCGGTGAACGTGCGCATAAACCACGCCGCGCCTTCAAAGCGATACGCGTCGGTCAGGCAGCCCGTTTCCTTGGCGGGATTCGGCATTCCAAGCCCCGCCGCCGATGTCGTCCCCGGCAGCATCATCGTCTCCGGGTACGCTTGCGGCATGGTCTCCTGTTTTTCCGCGTCCAGCTTCACCTGCCACTGTCCGCTCAAGTCGATTTTCATCATGGGTGTTGCAGCCTCCTTTCAAGCCAGAGGCTCTGCCTCTGGACTCCGCAAGGGGCATTGCCCCTTGACCCTTTCGCGCGATTGAGTTGGTGACTTCTTCATGCAATTTCCGCGTGTTTCGCTGGGATTTCGTCTCCGCAGAGGCGATTCCCCCTGTTCCAATCAAATTCAGCCAGGAAAAGAAAGACAAGTATGCCAAAACCCAAAAGTTCCTTCACCCAAGGATTCCCTTCCAAGCGAAATCCTTCCCCCACCTTGTGAGGGGCGCGTCTGCCCCAACGCAAATCGTCCCGAAGCCTGACGCGCCAATCGAACGCGCGGGATTCTCCGTGCAGATGCGAGCGGCATTCTCCGGCGTCTGCCCGTAGCGCGCCATCAGGTTCTGGAACGCCTGCCGCATCAACAGCACCGAGCCTGCCAGCGTGCCGTCGTGCAAACGTGCCTCGTGTCCGCGCACCGTGACCGCTTGCCCGCCTAAGGCGTATTCGCCGTCCGGCAAGCCCGCTGCTTCCATGCTGTCCGTAATCGCAACGGCTTTGTCCGCCCCCTTGCAGCGCAGGAGCACCTTCACCGCGTCGTCGTGCAGGTGAACGCCGTCGCCGATGAACTCCGCAAACAGGCGGTCATCCGTCAATGCTGCGCCGGGAACGCCGGGTGCGCGGTGCGTGAACGGCGTCTGTGCGTTGTAGGTGTGGGTGACGCGGGTCGCGCCCCAGTCCGCCGCCTGATGCACCTGTTCGTCGGTCGCTGCCGTGTGACCGATGGAAACGTGGATGCCGTTCTCCGCCGCCTTGCGGATGAAATCTTCCGCGCCGGGCAGTTCCGACGCCATCGTGATGACGCGCACTGCCTGAATGTCGCCGCCTGTCAGATCAAGGAACGCCTCCCAGTTCGGATGCAGAAAGAACTCCTTCCGCTGCGCCCCTGCCCTCTCCGGCGATAGGAACGGCGCTTCCATATGCGCCCCCAGCACCCGTGCCGCGCGCTGCTCCGGCGTATCCATCACGCGGCGGACGGCGGCAATCACCCGGCGCGTATCCTCCACGCTGGCGGACATGGTCGTCGGCAGGAACGCCGCAACGCCCTCCCGATACAACTCCCGTGCCATCTGGCGAATCGCGTCCTCGCCCTGCATCGTGTCATGCCCGCGGAAGGCGTGGATGTGCGCATCGACAAACCCCGGCAGGACAAAATCCCCCTGCAGGTCTATCACAGCCTCGCCAGCCAACGGCGCTAAGCTCTCGCCCATCGCTGTCACGCGCCCGGTTTCCAGCCGGACGCACAGATTTTCCCCCAAATGGCCATCCGCAAAGAACAGCCCATTCCGCAGCAGCACCGTCAACGCACCTCGCATTCATTTTCTCATGAAACTCTCATGCAATTATCATACCACAAAGAAGGGTTTTTTTCAATCGGCGCAGAATTTCTTATAGGTTGAAACCATGCGATTTTCGGATGAAAATGCGCCAAGACGCAGGCAGCGGGCGCAGGTGAATCCGAAAATTGCAAAAATGCGGGTATCCGCCGAATTTGTTGCGGTTTCTTCTTCATTTGTTCACATTAGGCTCAAATTCGGGGTGTATACTATGCTCCGAAAGCAAAGGAGGAAATCACCGATGTCCTTTTTCTCGAAGATGCAGAACGCCCTCGCGAACTGGATGCAGGGGCGCAACGGCCCGGATAATCTCGGCTTCACAGCGCTCATCGCCGCTATCGTTTTCAGTTTGCTTTCGCTGTTCCGCCTGCCGCTGGCGAGTTTCCTGTCCATGCTGTGCTATGTGTATGCTCTGTGGCGGATGCTGAGCCGCAACGTCGCCAAGCGGCAGGAGGAAAATCGCCAGTTCATGGACAAGACGGGACACGCGCAGACGGAAATCCGGCAGTTTTTCCTGCGGCTCAGGGGCATAAAGACCTACAAGTATTTCCGCTGCCCGCAGTGCAAAACACGCCTGCGCCTCAAGCGCGGCTGCGGCGAAAAGCACGTCACCTGCCCCAAGTGCCAGCACAAGTTCGACGAAAGGGCGTAAACAATGTTCGGCTATGTCAGACCCGGTCTGGAATCGCTCGATGAGGCGCAGAAAAAGCGCTATCGGGCATGGTACTGCGGATTATGCCAATCACTGGGCGACCGCCACGGCTTCCGCGGCCGCATGACGCTCACCTACGACATGACGTTTCTGGCGATTTTCCTCTCCGCGCTCTATGAGCCGGCGGAAGCGCACGGGCAGATGCGCTGTCTGCCGCACCCGAAGGAAGCGCACGATTTCGTCCGCACGTCGATGACGGATTACGCTGCCGATATGACCATCGCGCTGGCGTATTTCAAGGCGCTGGACGACTGGCAGGACGACCGCTCCCTGCCGGGCGGGCTGACCGCGCAGCTGCTGAAAAAGCGTTACGAGGCGGTCAGCGCGGATTATCCCCGCCAGTGCGCCGATTTGGAGAAGAACCTGCGGGCGCTGAGCGAGGTGGAAGCGGCGCACAGCGATTCCCCCGATGCGGCGGCAAACTGCTTCGGGGCGCTGATGGCGTCGCTGTTCGTGCGCGAGGAGGATTACTGGTCGCGCACACTGCGGCTGTTCGGCGCGTCGCTGGGGCGGTTCATCTACATGGTGGATGCCGCCTGTGATTACGATGCCGACACGCGCAAGCACAGCTACAATCCCGTGCTGCTGATGGGGCGTCAGCCAGAGGATATGCGCGACGTGCTGACGCTGCTGCTTGGCGACGCTTCAGCGGCGTTTGAGTCGCTGCCTATCGTCTCCGATGCGGATATTCTGCGCAACATCCTCTATGAGGGTGTCTGGCAGAGCTACAACGAGTTCCTCCACCGCCGCGCCGAAAAGCAGAAGAAGCACCGCGACCGCACAACCAAAGAGAGCGGGGACGATTCCCCGGTGAAAGGAGGCTGACGAGCATGGTCACAGACCCGCGGAAAGTGCTGGGTGTATCCGAAACCGCCAGCCAAGATGAAATCAAGCGCGCGTATCGCCGCAAAGCCAAGGAGTGTCATCCGGATTTGCATCCGAACGACCCCGACGCGGCGAAAAAGATGAACGAACTCAACGAAGCCTACGACATGCTGATGAACCCGGAGAAGTACGCCAACCGCCAGCAGCAGCAGAATCCGTATGGCGGGAATCCGTATAGCGGGAATCCGTATGGCGGGAACAGCTACGGCGGAAATCCATACGGCTCTTACGGCGGCAATTCCTACGGCGGACAGCAGCAAGGCAATCCGTATGGTCAGCAGGGCGGCTATGACCCGTTCAGCGACTTCTTCGGCGGATTCGGCTACGGCAGCTACGGCGGCTATCAGACGCAGGTCAACCCGCCGCAGGAGCAGGCGGGCGATTCCGAGCCGGTTCGCGCTGCCATCCGCGATATTCTCGCCGGACGGTACGCGTCGGCGTGTTCCATTTTGCAGAACATCCCCAGCACGGGGCGGAATGCGCGCTGGTACTACCTGTCCGGCGTGGCGAACCACGGCGCGGGGAATCAGATTCAGGCGCTGGAACACATGAAGCGCGCGGTGCAGCTCAGCCCGAACAATGCGACCTATCAGGCGCTTTTGCGGCAGTATCAGCAGGCAGGGCAGACGTATCAAACGAATGCATCCGGGTACAACACTTGGGCGATGGATCCGTCGAAGCTGTGCATGAGTTTGTGCTTTTTGCAGATGTTCTGTCCGCTTTGCTGCCGGTGCTATTAAGAAGCTGTGGCAAGCCCCTTGATTTAGCAGAATTTTCCCATGCTGCTTGATTTGTTTTGTTGCAGGGGGGGTCGCCTCTGCGGAGTGAAATCCCCTGCGCAACACAAAAAAACTGTATGCAATGCGCGCAACTGAATCGCGCAAAAGGTCAAGGAATCAGTTTCCTTGAGAAAGTGTAACTTTATGGGCAAAATCATCGGTATCGACTTGGGTACCACCAACAGCTGCGTCGCCGTGGTTGAGGGCGGCAGCGCAACCATCATTCCGAACGATAAGGGCGAGCGCACAACGCCGTCCGTCGTGGCATTCACCGACAGCGGCGAGCGGCTCATCGGCAGCGCGGCGAAGCGTCAGGCAGCAGTCAACGCCGACCGCACGATTGCGTCCGTCAAGCGCCATATGGGCACGGACTGGCGCAAGACCATCGCCGGGAAAAGCTATACGCCGCAGGAAATCAGCGCCATGATTCTTCGCAAGCTGAAGCAGGACGCGGAAAGTTATCTCGGCGAACCCGTCACCGACGCGGTGATTACCGTCCCAGCGTATTTCGGGGACATCCAGCGTCAAGCGACGAAGGACGCGGGGCGCATTGCGGGCTTGAACGTCCGCCGCATCATCAACGAGCCGACCAGCGCCGCCCTCGCCTACGGGCTGAACAACGGCGCACCGCAGAAAATCATGGTCTACGACCTTGGCGGCGGCACATTTGACGTATCCATCATCGAGATTGGCGAGGGCGTTATCGAAGTGCTGGCGACGTGCGGCGACAACCACCTCGGCGGCGATGACTTCGACGAGCGCATCGTGAATTTCGTCTGCGATGCTTTCCAGCGGGAACATCACGCTGACCTTCACCGCGATTTGGCGGCCATGGTGCGCGTGAAGGAAGCCGCCGAGCAGGCGAAAAAGGAGCTGTCCGCCACCGAGATGACCACCATCAGCCTGCCGTTCATCAGCACAGTCGGCGGTCAGGCGGTGCATTTGGAGCAGACGCTGACCCGCGCGAAATTCAATGAATTGACGGCGGATTTGGTTGCGCGGACGGAAGGTCCTGTCCGCAGCGCCCTCAGCGACGCAGGCATTGCCGCCAGCGAGCTGGGCAAGGTGCTGCTGGTCGGCGGTTCGACGCGCATTCCCGCCGTGCAAGAGAAGGTGCGCCAGCTGACCGGCATCACGCCGAGCAAGAGCATCAACCCCGACGAGTGCGTGGCGCAGGGCGCGGCGATTCAAGGCGACACGCTGAATGAACACACGACGCTGACAAACTCCACGGGCTTGCTGCTGCTGGACGTAACCCCGCTTTCGCTGGCGATTGAGACGGTCGGCGGCGTCGCGACCCGCGTCATCGAGCGCAACTCCACCCTGCCTGTGCACTATCAGCAAGTGTTCACCACGGCGGGCATGTTCCAGTCGTCAGTAGAAATCAACGTCCTGCAGGGTGAGCGTCCGATGGCGCGGGACAACAAGAGCATCGGCAAGTTCCGTCTGAAGGGCATCCGCCGCGCAATGGCAGGCGTGCCGAAAATTGAGGTCACGTTCGATATTGACACCAACGGCATCTTGACCGTCTCCGCGCGCGACCAGGACACTGGACGCGCCCAATCCATCACCATCACCGCCGACAACAAAATGAGCGAGGATGAAATTCAGCAGGCGATTCGCGATGCGGAGCAGTACGCCGTACAGGACGCTTTCCGCCGCGACCTGATGGACACCATCAATCAGGCGCAGCACCTCCTGGCGCAGGTAAGCGCTGCCTTGAACCAGTGCAGCAAGCAGCTGGACAAGGACGAGAAGAAGCGCGTCAAGGACGACGAAGCTGCCCTTCGCCATCTGATCGGGCGCGCCAAGCCCGACAAAATGACGGCGGATGACCTGTCCGCCATCAAGAGCGCTATGGCAACCCTCGAAAGCAGCAGCGCCCACCTGATGAGCCTCTTCGACCCGAACGTGCAGAGCGGCGGGCAGTCATGACGAAGACACACCACGTCCGGCGTGCGCTGCTGATTGCCCTGACCATCGTGGCAATTCTGCCGACGCTGCTGGGCAGTCTGGAATAACAATCAAGGGGATTGCGTCCACAATTTCGGACACAATCCCCTTTTTCGTTGCAATAATCATCAGAACAGCAGCAGAATCCCCTGCGCCGCCAGCACCGCCGCGCACGCCGCAAGCGCCACCGTCAGCAGGCTCTTCCCCTTCCACGCGAGGAACACCGCTGCCACCAAACCAACCGCCGCCGTGCGCATATCCCCCGTGGAATACAATACGTCGGGAATCGTCATTGCCCCCAGCACCGCGAACGGCACATAGTGCAGGAACGACTTGATGAACGTTGATTTGATTTCCTTGCGGAAAATCGTCAGCGGCAGCATCCGAATCAGGTACGTCACACCCGCCATCACAAGCAGGTAAATCGGAAAATTTGCCGTCATTGCGCATCACCCGCTTTCGTTTCTTCCTCCTGCACGGGGAAGAGCCACGCGCCCAGCGCCGAGGCGGCAATAGCACAGATGATGATGACAAACCCGCTGGACACCTGCGAGAGCATCGGCACATAACGGAAGCACAGGCTCATCGCGATAGCCATCAGCACGACGATGCGCACGGGCTTCTCCTTGCGCGCGGGCGGCAGGATGATGGCGAGGAACATGCCGAAAATCGCGATACCGAGCGCATTGCGGAGGAAAACCGGCAGCAGCGTGCCCGCGACCGCGCCCAGAATCGTACCAACCGACCAGCCGAGGTACGGCGCGGTCATCAACCCATACAAATACCAGTGACTGACCTTCCCCGGCTGACTGGATGCGACAGCGAATATCTCGTCCGTATTCATGAAAGAGAAGAACAGGCGGCGCGGTGTGTTCATATCCGAATCCATCTTCTGGGAAATGGACAGGCTCATCAGCGCGTAGCGGAGGTTGATAATCAGCTGCGTCAGCGCAACTTCGAGGTACGACGCCTGTGCGAGAATCAGCGGCAGCCCGGCGAACTGCCCCGCACTGGTGACGTTCGTCATGGAAATCAGCAGCGCTTCGAGCGGCGACAAGCCATCCGCCACTGCCTTCATGCCGAACGTGAACGCGACGGATAGGTAGCCCAGCCCAATCGGGATTCCATGCCGGAAGCCCTTCGCAAAGAGTTTACGATTCATCGTCATTGATGCCTTCTTGTCGAAAAAGTCGGAACACAGCGTTTATGATAGCACGAAGTCCGTCCCTTCGTCAACGTCTGTGCAGCAAAAGAACAGCAGGGGACTTCGTCCCGTTTCATTTGTCCCTGCACCCATTTCGCGATTGGCTGATGGCGGAAAAGACATCACCCGACGCGCCGCCGAGTTGTGCGGTATTGCCCATGCAAAACCGGCTGCTGATGGCACTTCATCGGCTGCCGGTTTGCGTCTGTTCCTTCTGCAAACATAAGCAGCCACACACCGTAGCGCATGGCTGCTATGGATATTGATTCAGTTCGACAAACTGGAATTTAGCGTTTTCTTCATATAGACCTCCTTAATTTGGAATTTCTTTTTGAACATTCTGAATCATTTTATTAAAATCTTCATTCATTAAACACTGATCCTCCGGTGAATAATAAAAATGTCCAGAGGTTTGCAAAGACTTGACACATATACAAGGGTTATCCTTAAATAATTTACTACATTTAGGGGAAACCATTTCATCTAACATAGATAGATATATATGCGACGGTGTTCGTAATTTCCCTATGATTCTTCTTGTCTTTCGTATTTCAGAAAACAACTCAAGGTATCTTGGAATCCAACCAAAGTATCTTAAAATATGATTATCTCTTTCTATGCTATACGCATTTTGTGCTGCGAGAGACCATTTATCATCAGGTTTAATATTTCCTGTAAAAACTCGCCATGATGTTCTAAATAAACGAAGGGTAACTCTCACTTTTAACGGAACATTTAGAAGAAATAATTCTTCTACCGGTTTTTCTATCGCTTCTTGTATAGCAAACAGTGTCCCCATGGAATGAGCGACAATAATGATTTTATTGTTGGTTTCTGATAGTTCTTCAAGAGCATTCTTTACTTGCTGCTTCCATTCAGTCATAGAGGCTTGCGAAAAGTCCTTTACACTTCCTCCATGACCTTTTAACGATAGATTGCATATTGACCAATTTGGAGGAACAAGCGATAAAAAAGGTTCAAAATGACTTGTAGTTCCAAGAATGCCATGTATAAATAAAATTGCTATTCTCTCTTGGCCACTCGCCATAAAATCACCTCACCAAATTCCGATTTGTCGCTTTGTTTATGATGCAGATTCTATCATATTGGTTTTTTCTTTATGGAACAGAAGCCCGAAGGCTGCCCCACACGTCAAGCTGCTCCTTTTTCCATAGGTTCATTATCACCTTCGTCGGCGGAGCTATCCGCATCATCAACATCCAGATTAGGCCCTGCCGCTTCCTGTTCTTTTTATGCCAGCTGAAGCTCATACAGCTTCTTGTAAATGCCGTCCTGCTTCAGCAGTTCCTGATGCGTGCCGGATTCGCGAATTCGCCCGTGGTGCATCACGATAATGCGGTCAGCGTGCTGAATGGTCGAAAGGCGGTGCGCGACCATAATCGACGTGCGGCCCTGCATCAGCCGCTCCAGCGCTTCCTGAATCCACTGCTCCGTCTCCGTGTCGATATTCGCCGTCGCTTCGTCCAATATCAGAATTTTCGGGTCATGCGCCAGTGTCCGGGCAAACGACAGCAATTGCCGCTGACCCGCAGAGAACGTCGCGCCGCGCTCCGTCACATGCTCATCGTAGCCGTTCGGCAGCCGCTCAATGAACCGCGACGCATTGGTATATTCCGCTGCCTGACGTACCTGCTCATCGGTAATTTCCTCATCGCGCAGGCGGATGTTGCTCTTGATGTCGCCCGTGAAGATGAACACATCCTGCTGTACCTGCCCGATGGCGGCACGAAGCTGGTCGCGGGTCAGGTCGCGCACATCCACGCCATCGACACGGATGCTGCCCTTCTGCACGTCATAATAGCGTCCAATCAGGTTCAGGATGGAGGATTTACCCGCGCCCGTCGCGCCGACGAACGCCACCTTCTGCCCTGGCTCGATGGTGAAGGACACGTCCTTCAGCACCCAGTTCACGTTATCATACGCGAACCAGACGTGGTCGAACTCGATTTTACCGCGCACCGCGGGCAGCTTCTTCGCGTCTTCCTTGTCGGAGAGCATGGGCTTTTCGTCCAGCAGGGTGAAGATTTTTTCGGCGGACGCAATGGCGCTTTGCAGCGTCGTGAACTGCTCCGCCAGCTCCTGCACGGGCGTGAACAGCTGGGAAATGTACTCCGTGAATGTGTACAGCATACCGATGGAAATCACGCCGTCCAGCACCAGCGCGCTGCCGCCGCCCAGAATAATCGCCATTGCGATAACGGACAGGAAGTAAATCGACGGGCGGAAAATGGCGAACACCATCATTTCGCGTACGCCCGCGCGGTAGAGGGATTCGTTCTTTTCCTCAAACTCGGCGCATTTCTCCTTCTCACGCGCGAAAATCTGGATGACCCGCATTCCCGACAGATGCTCGCTCAAAAAGGTATTCAGCGTCGTGATGCGCGTCTTGACGATTTGGTACGTCTTGCGGCTCAATTTACGGAACACCGCCGTCAGCACCGCCATCACCGGTACCAGCACGAACGACAGCATTGCCATGCGGAAGTTCATCACCATCATAATAATGACAAGTCCGATGATTTTGACGACGTTGCGGAACAGGCGGACAATCGTGTTGGCATACAGGTCATTGACCGCCTCGGTGTCGTTGGTGATGCGCGTAACGATTCTGCCCACAGGCGTCAAGTCGAAGAAGCGCATGGAGAGGCTTTCGACATGCGCCATCAGCTCATTGCGCAGGGTATAAACGATGTTCTGCCCGGTTTCCTGAATCTTCAGGTACTGCAGGCGGTTGCAGATAAATTGCAGCAGCAGAATCGCCACATACAGCCCCGCCGCAATCAGAATGCCCTGAAAGCGCGTTTCCGGCGGCAGATCCTGCGCGCTCTGCTGGGTGATGTACTTGTCAATCGCGTCGCCGATGATGCGCGGGCGGGCAATGTCGAACACCGTCAGCAGCCCCACCAGCACACAGCACAGCGCAACCGTTTTCCAGTAGGGCTTGATGTAGCCCATCAGGCGCAGGAAGGCGTTGCCGTGATACGAAACGTCCTGCGGCTCGTTATCCCCGAACTTACTCCGCATGTGCAGCGCCTCCTTCCTCGTGAAGCTCCTTTTCCAGCTGCTGCTTGCGGTACAGGCTTGCGTACAGCTTGCCGTTGTTCAGCAGCTCCTCGTGCGTGCCGTACTCCTCCACCTTGCCTTCGTCCAGCACAAGAATGTGGTCGGCGTCCTGAATGGTAGAAATGCGGTGCGCTACGATGATGGTCGTGCGACCCTTGCGCAAGCGGTGCAGGTTATCCAGTATTTGCCGTTCCGTGTCCGTATCAACAGCAGAGAGCGCATCGTCCAGCAGCAGAATCGGCGCATCCTTCATCAGCGCACGGGCGATGGAGGAACGCTGCTTCTGGCCGCCGGAAATCGTCACGCCGCGCTCGCCCACCAGCGTCTGGTACTGCTTTGGGAACTCCATGATGTTATCGTGGATGCAGGCGTTTTTCGCTGCCTCCTGCACCGCTTCCAGCGACTTGTTGTCTGAGCCGAACGCGATGTTGTTCTGCAGCGTGTCAGAAAAGAGGAAGTTATCCTGCGGCACACAGGCGATATTCCTGCGCAGCGCCGCCAGCGGGATTTCGCGCAGATTATGTCCGTCGATGGTGATCATGCCGTCCGGTACGTCGTACAGGCGCATGAGCAGGCTCGGCAGCGTGCTTTTGCCCGAACCGGTGCGCCCCAGCACCGCCAGCGTCTCGCCCGCCTTCACATGCACCGACACATCTTCCAGCACCGGCACGGTCGGCTGGTCGGGATAGGCAAAGGACAGGTGTTCAATGCTGATATCGCCCTTGAGCGTCTGAATCGAAGGGTCCACCATGTCGCCGTCCACGATTTCCGGCTTCGCGTCAAAAATCTCCTGAATGCGACGCAGGCTCGCCAGCCCCTGGCTGACGCTCGTGATGCACTCGCCCACCGCCATCATCGGCCACACCAGCATCGTCACATACGAGTTGAAGCTGATAAACTGCCCGATGTTGATTTCGCCGTAAATCGCCAGATAGCCGCCGTAAGCCAGCGTCAGCAGACTCGCTATACCGACAATCAAGTCCAGCAGCGGCATCACCAGCGCCTGCAGGCGCACAACGCCGAGGTTCTTTTCCTTCGTGAACAGCGTCGTCTTCGCAAAAGCGTACAGCTCCTTGCGTTCCTGCACGAAGGATTTAATCACGCGGATGCCCGACACCGTTTCCTGCACTTGGTCCGTCAGCGTCGAGAACGCCTGCTGCTTGGCCAGAAAGCGCTTGTGCATCACCTTGCCGTAGAAGTAATCGCCGAAGATGATGAGAATCAGCGGCAGCACCGCCACACCCGTCAATTTCGGGCTGACATACGTCATCATCTGCCACAGCACCAGCAGCAGCATCACCGTCGCGTCGAATGTGCTGATGACGTTCATGCCCACCAGCGTGCGAACCGCCTGCAGGTCGTTGATGAAGCGCGCCATCAGGTCGCCGGTCTTGTGCTCGTTGTAATAGTGCGGCGAGAGTGAGGATAAGTGCGCGAACAAATCGCTGCGCAATTCCTTCTCAATCGACCGCGCCGACCCGAACAGGAAAAAGCGCCACGCAAAACGCCCCACCGCGATAATTACGCCAATCAGCACAATCTTCCAGACCAGCCCCATCACGCCGCCCATATCCAGCGTGTGCTGATCCAGCCCGTTGGTAATTTCGCCTGTGAACCGCGGCACATAGGTATTCACCTCGTCCACAATGAACAGCGCCAGAATGCCCAGAATGTACTGCCACCAGTGACGGCGGACGTATCGCCACGCCAGCTTCAGCTCCTTCATTGCTGCCTCCTTATGCTTCGTAACGACTCATTGTAGCACATTTCGGCGCAAAAAGACACACATTCGCCGAAAATTCCGCGCAGGTTTACAATCCGGGCGGGCGTTTGTTTCCTTGCGGGATGGAAAGGGAAAAAGATGCCCCCGGAACGGCGGGTTTTGCGCGTTCCGGGGGATTATTTTTTACTTCGCCACGTTGTTGCTCGGCGTCCCATTCAAGAAGTTCCTTACATTCTCCACCGCCGTATCCATCAGCCGCTGGCGCGCCTCGTGGCTTGCCCACGCGATGTGCGGCGTGATAATCATGTTGTCCAGCCCCAGCAGCGGGTTGTCCGCCCGAATCGGCTCGGTGGACACCACGTCCGACGCGGCGGCGGACACCTTGCCGGACAGCAAAGCATCCCGCAAATCCGCTTCGTTGATGAGCCCGCCGCGCGCGGTGTTGAGCAAAATCACGCCGTCTTTCATCTTCGCCAGCGCGGTTTTGTCAATCATGCCGACGTTCTCCGGGGTCTGCGGGCAGTGCAGGGACACAATGTCGCTGCGGGCGTACAGTTCATCCAGCGGCACATAGCCTTCGCCCGATCCGTGGCGGCTGTAATAAATGACATTCATGCCGAACGCGCGGGCGAGTTCCGCCGTCGCCTGACCAATGCGCCCGTAGCCGACGATGCCGAACGTCTTGCCCGCCAGCTCCATCAGCGGATAATCCCAGAAGGAGAAGTCTCGGCAAGCCGTCCAGCGCCCCTGCTGCACCGCGTCGTTATGATGGCCGATGCGGTGGCAGATTTCCAGCAGTTGCGCCATCACGAACTGCGCGACCGCCTGCGTGCCATAGGACGGAACATTTGCGACAACGATGCCCTTTTCCTTCGCCGCCGCAATGTCAATGACGTTAAATCCCGTCGCCAGCACACCGATGTAGCGCAGATTCGGGCATTCATCCATCGTCTGGCGGGTAATGAGGGTCTTGTTGGTGAGGATAATCGGCGCGTCGCCGATGCGGGGGAGAATCTCCTCCGGCGCGGTGTAATCGTAGACAGTCAAGTCGCCCAAGGCGGCGAGGGCTTCCCAGCTCAGGTCGCCGGGATTCTCCACAGCGCCGTCCAGAATGGTGATTTTCATGGGTGTGTACCTCCTGCGGTGGTTTGTTTCGGTTCCTATTATATAGCAGGGTGCGGCAGGATTGCAAGAGGATTTTGCGGATGCGCAAAGTAGAGAAGGAGAATTTAGCTCCCCCCAGAGCACGCACTTTTCGCCTCTCCGGGCTGCTTTTCTCTCATGCCTTGATTTCTGCCCAAATCCGCTCCGCCGTTTTCTTGCACGCATCCCGCTCCGGCGCAAGTTCTCCGAATGCTGCAGCAAACACTTCGTACAGGCATTGCTGCACGTCGGATTCGCATCGGCAGGCCGGCAGCCGTGCGGCAATAGCGTAGGCTTCCGCCTCATACTCGTCCTGCGGTGCGCCGGGAAAAAGCTGCATCACATCCCAATCGAGGAGGCAGCGGTCAACGAGTTGGAATCGCCAGTCAGCCATGTTTATCCTCTCTTTCTGCTGTCATACACCATTTTCCGCAGCTTGTCCATGCACGCGCCGCCGAGTTGTACGGTGGTGCCAATAGCCTGACCGCCGCCGTCCATCCATCTAATTCGCCTTTTTCCGCGAAAAATCCTGCTTTATACTATTTCCAGATAAGAATGCGCCAAGATGCGCCGCGAATTTTTCATTCTGGCTAACGTGAATGAAACGCAGCGTAGCAGCGCTACGCTAAGTGGAATGAGCGGACGCCAGAATGAAAAAGGCGCAAGCAGATGGCGCAGTTGAATCTGGAAATCGTATTACGTCCATTTTTCCCGGACAAGCAGGGATTCCCATCATGCGCTCCTCCAAAGCCGGGCAGACTGCATCTCGGAAGGAGGAATGCCGCATGGACAGAAAACGACCTTTGCACCCCAGTCCGCTGGTGAAAACGCTTGCGGACGCTCAGCGCCGCATGAGCCACACCGACGTGCTTGGCTCGTGGACAGGCGTGCCGTGGGAGGACGCGGACGAAGAACCCGTGCAGGACGCTGATGACCTGTGACGTGCATTTGACGCGCGTGCTGGGGCTTCCCGCCGTGCTGCGCGGGCGCTCACAGGGGCATGTGGAACGCGCCGTGCTCGAAAACGACGGTCACGCGCTGCGTGGGCTGATTGTCCGGCGCGGGTTCGGCGGCGCAAAGTGGGTCGCACGGGACAGCATTGCCTTGCTTGGCGACGTGTCCGTCATCCTCCGCGCCTGCCCAACACACCTACCCCGCAAAACGGATTTCCGCCTGCGCACCGTCAAGGACACACGCGGCTTGACCCTCGGCTGCGTGACGGATGTGCTCATCAGCGCGGACAATCTGCTCGTCAGTGAGCTGGAGGTCTCCCTCGGTTTGATTGACGATTTCCGCGACGGACGGCGGCGCATCCGCCACTTTTCCGCTTCACCCGACGGCGATGTTCTCGTTCCGGAAGGCGAAATTCTCTTGGAAGGGAGGGAAACGCAGTGAACAAGATGCTGATTGGCTCAGCAGTCGGTCTGGCAATGGGTATCGGGCTGATGATGCTGCCCGGCATTCGTCAGGATGTCCAGAAAGGCGCAAACAAAGTCAAGAAAGCCGTGCAGGACATGAGCGAAGGACAGCAATAATGGAGGCGGGCAGGATTGCACCATCATGCGTCCTGCCCGTTTTCCCATCCGCTGCGAAAGGAGGAAAAGCGCATGGAGAAAGCCGTCACGCGGCGCAAATGGACAGCGGGGCTGCTGATCGCGGGCACGGTCGTGCTGGTGGTCGCATTCTGGTCGTTGATCATGTCGATGCTGTCGCTGCTGGCAGTCGCGGGCGTTTTGACGCTGCTGTCCCTGCCGCTGTGCAAAGTACTGGAAAAGCGGCTGCCCGGCGGCGCGGCGGCGGCGATTGCCCTGCTGACACTGCTCGGCGCAGTGCTGGGAATGCTCTGGGGGCTGATTCCGCCCCTCTTGCGGCAGAGTGCGCAGCTCATGTCGCGCCTGCCCGCGCTGCTGGACAGCCTGCGGGAGCTGCTCGCCCGATGGAGTGCTGCGCTCGAAGCGCGCGGTATCCCCCTCGGCGACATGCAGGCGGAGCTGTTCTCGCGCATCAGCGCTGCCGCGGGGCAGCTTGCCGCAACGCTCGTCAGCGGGATTCGCCGCCTGACCGGGAGCGTCAGCCAATGGCTGCTTGCGCCGCTGCTGTCGTTTTACTTTTTGCGCGACCGCAAGCGCCTTTGCCTCCTGCTGTCGCTTGTTCTGCCCGTCAAGTACCGTGCGCGCGGCATCCGTGCCGCCCGCGAAATGCGCCGCGAATCCGCCCTGTACCTGCGCGGACAGCTGATTCTCTCGCTGTTCGTCGCCGCCATGACCGCCCTTGCGCTGCTGCTCACGCGCACACCCGGCGCACTGCTGCTGGGGCTGTTCATGGGCGTGATGGAGCTGATTCCGTACATCGGGCCGTTCATTGCGGGCGTTCCGGCGGTGCTGCTGGCGCTGCAAAGCGGCTGGACGGCAGCGCTATGGACACTGCTGGCAATCTGCCTTGTGCAGCAGGTGGAAGCGAACCTGCTCTCCCCGCGTCTGCTCTCCGGCGCGACGCGGCTGCATCCATTGGCGGTGCTGCTGGCGATTGCCTTCGGCGGCATGGCGGGCGGCGTGGTCGGAATGATGGCGGCGCTGCCGCTGGTTGTGTGCGTGCGCGGCGCAGTTAGAGGGTGGCGGGAGTGAGAAAAGCGCCTTGTATACAACCAGTCCGCAAAAAAATTGGTTCTTCACGGAAAGTTGGGGGAGCAAATAAGGGCTTAGGCGAAGCAACAAAAAGCTGCACGCGGAAGGAGCATGAAAGTGCGACCAACTCAATCGCGCGGAGGGGTCAAGGGGCAATTGCCCCTTGCAGGGTCAAGGGACAGCGTCCCTTGTGGGGTTTGGGGCAACGCCCCAACTGTTGGTCGGGCGACCAGTTTGTCAAACACGCCCAACAAAAGGTGCAGGCAGCGAAGCGTCCCTGCCAGTAACTTCGCGCGTCCGCAGACGCGCCCCCAAGCTGCTCTTCCCCCAAGTTTCCGTGAAGAACCTTTTTTCGTGAGGGGAAAATAATGAGCAATTCGCAATGATAAATTCAGCCATTAGAAAAAGCCCCTTCGCCGTATCGGACGAAAGGGCTTTTTGCGTTGCAATTACTTGGCGTACTCCATCGAGCGCGTTTCGCGAATGACGTTGACGCGAATCTGTCCCGGATACTCCATTTCCTTCTCGATGCGCTTGGCAATTTCCTTGGCGAGAATCTTCGTGCCATCGTCGGTCACGTCGTCGGGCTTGACCATGATGCGCACTTCGCGGCCGGACTGAATCGCGTAGCACTTCTCGACGCCGGGGAAGGAGGTTGCAATCTCTTCCAGCTTCTCCAGACGCTTGATGTAGTTTTCGAGGCTCTCACGGCGCGCACCCGGACGAGCAGCGGAAATCGCGTCCGCCGCCTGAACCAGCACGGCTTCAACCGTCTGCGGTTCGACGTCGTTGTGGTGGGCGAGGATGCAGTGGACGACATCGGGGCTCTCGTGGTACTTGCGGGCCAGTTCGCCGCCGAGGGTGACGTGCGTGCCTTCCGCTTCGTGGTCAACCGCCTTGCCGATGTCGTGCAGCAGACCTGCGCGCTTGGCAAGCTGAACATCCGCGCCCAGTTCCGCAGCCATCAGACCCGCCAGATGGCTGACCTCGATGGAGTGCTTCAGGACGTTCTGTCCGTAGGAAGTGCGGTACTTCAGGCGACCCAGCAGCTTGACCAGCTCGTGGTGGATGCCGTGCTGATTCGTCTCGAAAACAGCGGCTTCACCGGCTTCGCGAATCTGGTTTTCGACTTCCTTCTTCGCCTTCTCGACCATCTCTTCGATGCGGGCAGGGTGGATGCGGCCGTCGTTAATCAGGCGTTCGACTGTCAGGCGGGCGATTTCACGGCGAATCGGGTCAAACGCGGACACGATGACGGCTTCGGGTGTATCGTCGATGATGATGTCCACGCCCGTCGCCGTTTCCAGCGCGCGGATGTTGCGGCCCTCGCGGCCGATGATGCGGCCCTTCATCTCGTCGTTCGGCAGCGGCACGACCGACACGGTCACTTCGCTGGCATGGTCGGCGGCGCAGCGCTGGATGGCGGTGGCGATGATCTCGCGGGCGCGGCTGTCGGCCTCGTCCTTGTACTGGGCCTCGATCTCCTTGACCATGAGCGCCTGCTCATGCACGACGTCGTCCTTCAGGCTGTTGATGAGGAAGGCCTTGGCCTCCTCGACCGTATAGCCGGAGATCTTCTCGAGCAGCTCCATCTGGGTCTTTTTGAGCTGATTGATCTCGTTCTGCTTGGTGTCGATCGCGGCGATCTTCTGGTTGAGCGCGTCCGTCTTTTTGTCGAGCGTGTCTGTCTTGCGGTCGAGAGTCTCCTCCTTCTGCTGGAGGCGGCGCTCCTGCTTCTGCAGCTCCGCGCGGCGCTCCTTGACCTCGCGCTCGTACTCCGTCCGGCTCTTGTGGATCTCTTCCTTGGCCTCGAGCAGGGTCTCGCGCCGCTTGCTCTCGGCACTCTTGTAGGCGTCATTTATGATCTGCTTGGCCTTCTCTTCCGCACTGCCGATCTCGCGTTCCGAGACCTTTTTGCGGTAAAGTCCGCCAAGGATGCAACCAACCACAAGCGCTGCGATGATACAACCGAGTGCTATTGGTAACGACATATGAAATTGTGATCCTCCGTTTCTTCAGATTTTTTCTACGATATTCTTTCAAGTTGGAAAAGGCGGGCCATCAAGCGCACCCGCCGGGAACATAACAATATTCGTGGCGGCGCTCCATCCGCCGCCAAAAATATAATCACATTATTCTAACTTTATTCCGGACAGTTGTCAAGTGCTGCCGCCCCTCCGGCGGATTCTTTTCTGGACAGGGCCGCCGCGCTGTACTATAATATAGACCATCCGGCATTCCGGCGAAGGGAGGGGCAGCGCATGGCAGCGCTCCGGTATATCCTGCTCGCAGCCGCCATCACGCTCACGCTCGCGCTGCTGGCGCATCTGTGTCTGCCCGCGCGCGCACCCCTTCCCCGGCGCACGGGCCGCCGCGGCGGGCTTGGCATCGCGGCGCTGACGGCGGTGTACGCCGTCGCAGCGTTCTGGAATCTCGGCTCCGCGCACGACCCGCAGCGGTTCTGCTCGTTCGAGGCGGGCGAATCCGCCGTGCTCGCGCTCGAGCGCGAGACTGCCGTCGCCTCCGTGTGGTACTACCCCGGCCTGTCCACGGGCGAGTACACCCTCGCCTATTCGACCGACGGCGTGACCTTCACGCCCGCCGGCACGATGCCGCAGGGCTATGCCGACCTCTTCAAATGGCTCCAGCCGGAAATGACCGACGCCGCACCCGCGACGGCGGCCTATGTCCGCATCACGGCGAGCGCGCATATGGAGCTCGGCGAGTTCGCGCTCTATGACCTGCAGGGTGACCGCATCGGCGTGCGCGCCATCACCGGCCCCGCGGACGCGGACGCCCTCTGTGACGAAGCGGACACCGTGCCAGCCTCGTCCACGTACTACAACAGCACGTATTTTGACGAGATCTACCACGCGCGCACGGCCTACGAGCAGCTGCGCGGCGTGTATCCGTATGAAGTCTCGCACCCGCCGCTCGGCAAGGAGATCCTCTCGCTCGGCATCGCGCTCTTCGGCATGACGCCATTCGGCTGGCGCTGCATGGGCGCGCTCTTCGGCGTGGCCATGCTGCCGCTGATGTGGGACCTGCTGCGCCGGATGTTTCGTGACGACCGCGTGGCCCTGTGCGGTGCGGCGCTGCTGGCGTGCGACTTCATGCACCTGACGCAGACGCGCATCGCGACCATCGACAGCTTCGCGACGCTGTTCATCCTGCTCATGTACCTGTTTTTGTACCGGTACTTCACGGAGGGCAAGCTGCGCCATCTCGCCGCCTGCGGCGTCACGTTCGGCATCGGCGCGGCCACAAAGTGGACATGTCTCTACGCCGGGGCGGGCCTCGGCGTGCTCTGGGTGCTGCACTGGGTGTTTGCCGGTGTGCAGGCGCACCGGGCCGGTGACGGCCGCCGGTATGCGCGCCGCCTGCTGGGCAACATCGGCTTCTGCCTCGTGTTTTTCGTGCTCGTGCCGGGCATGATCTACTATGCGAGCTATTACCCCTACGGCGCGGCGCGCGGCCTGCACGGCGCGGGCATGTACTTCACGCGCGAATACGCCGCCATCGTGCTGGAAAACCAGCGCTTCATGTTCACGTATCATTCCGGCCTTGTCGCCACGCATCCGTATTCCTCGCGCTGGTGGCAGTGGCTGCTCGACCTGCGGCCGATCCTCTACTACCTGTCGTACGGCGACGGGACGGTGTCGACCATCGGCGCGTTCGTCAATCCCCTGCTGTGCTGGGGCGGGCTGCTGGCGCTGCCGGTGCTCGCGTACCGCGCGGCGAAGCACGACCGCACGGCGCTGTTTCTCCTCGTCGGCTATCTGGCGCAGGTGCTGCCGTGGGTGTTCATCTCGCGCCTGACGTTCGAATACCACTACTTCGCGGCGACGCTCTTTCTCGTGCTCGCGCTCGGGTACGTGTTCGACCGGCTGCGGCAGCGCGGCTATCTCGGCATCGTATACGCCTTCACAGCAGCAAACGGCGTGCTCTTCGCGCTGTTTTATCCCGTGCTCACGGGTGTGACGATCCCGCGCGACTACGCATGGAATGTGCTCAAATGGCTCCCGGACTGGCCGTTTTAACACCGGGAAATTTCAGAAATCGAGGTACTGTATATGATTGCGATCGGATGTGACCACGGCGGCTTTGCCCTCAAGCAGGAGGTCATGCGCCATCTGGACGAGCTGGGCCTTGCCTACAAGGACTTCGGCACCTACAGCGAAGAGAGCTGCGACTATCCCATCTACGGCGAGGCCGTGGCCCGCGCCGTCGCGGGCGGGGAGTGCGAGCGCGGCATCCTCATCTGCGGCACCGGCATCGGCATCTCCATCTCCGCGAACAAGGTCAAGGGCATCCGCGCCGCCCTGTGCGGCGACTGCTACTCCGCCGAGATGACCCGCCGCCACAACGACGCGAACATCCTCGCCATGGGCGCGCGCGTGCTCGGCCCGGGCCTCGCGCTCAAAATCGTGGACACGTTCCTCAGCACGGAATTTGAGGGCGGCCGCCACGCGCGCCGCATCGCCCTCATCAGCGACATTGAAAACCGCGGCTGACGCCGCCTGACCCAAAGGAGGTGTGCCGATGCGCGCCCATCGCAACGACGTTTACCGCGCCCGGCGCAGCCGGGGCAAGGCCTGGCCGGTGATCTTGTGGATCCTCGCCGGGCTGATCGTGCTGGCCGTCATTCTCTTCTACGCCGGCCAGAAATACATCGTCTATGACAGTGACGGCTCTCTGCACGTCGTCTTCCCCATCATGGAAACGCCCGCCCCCGTCACCGAGGGCGGCCAGCCCGAGACGGTCGACACTGAGGTTGTACTCGAGGACCCGGACTACTCCGGCATCGTCTCCGACGCGGGCAAAGGCCTCACCGAGCTGCACGCGCAGTACCTGACGGCCGATAAGATCACGCCCGACGGGCTCACGCGCGCGGCCTCCGCCGTGAAGGCGGCGGGCGGCAACGCCCTCGTGCTGCAGATGAAGGCCCCCGGCGGCACGCTGAGCTGGAAGTCCGGCGTCTCGGACGCCGCGGCCTACGGCGTCAACGGCACAGCCGAACTTGCCGACGCGATCCGGACCGTCAAGGGGCAGAACATCTACCTCGTCGCCGTTGTGAGCACGTGCGTCGACACGCTCATGGCCGAGCGCTACGCCGCCACCGCGCTGCAGACCGCATCCGGCAGCGCGTATACCGACGGCTCCGGCGGCTGGGTCGATCCGTACAACACGTTCATCCGCACGTACCTCGTCAGCCTCTGCAAGGAGCTGCATGACCTCGGCTTTGACGAGGTCGCGTTCTCGTACCTGCAGCAGCCGCTCGCGGCCACGGAGCTCAAATATGCGTCCCAGAGCGGCACGCCCTCGCGCACGGATGCGGTGGTGTCGCTGGCAAAGTATCTGCGCGTGAACCTGACCGCCACGGGCCTGCGCGTGAGCGCCATCGTGAGCGCGGACTCCATCCTGCAGGACAAGGCCGCGCAGTCCGGACAGGACATGGCCGTGTTCCCGAAGCTGTTTGACCGCGTGTGCGTGTTTGCCACGGCGGACAACGTCTCCACGCTCCAGAGCGCCATCGCGGCCGACAGCAGCTTTGACACGGCGACGCGCTTCGTGCCGTTTCTCGCCCAGGCGCCGGAGTCCGGCAGCTATGTCACCACCGGCTGAACCCCGGCCGATAAAAACCGACCGGCGTGACCAGATGGTCACGCCGGTCTTTTCTCTGCCTCGGCAGCGCGCCGGGCAAGGGATCAGTCTGCGGCTTCTTTCGTGATCACAGGTTTCCCTTCCGCATCCAGCAGCGGCGTCAATCCACCCGCATATCCGCTTACGATAAAGAGATAATTCACGCCCGTCTCTTTATCCACATAGATCGTTTTTGCGCCCATGAAACCGCCTTCCTGATATGCGATCTCAAACCGTTTCTCTTTCTTCATTTCGCCTGACCTCCGAATTGCGATTCTGCATCCCGTCTGGTCTTATCTTATCACGCATCCATACGCAGTACAACAGCAGCCGCAGCGGTCAGGACGCTGCGGCTGCTGTCTGTTTTCTGCCCCGCTTCCCGGCGGGGTTTTGCCGGCCTCTTCATCATTTCAGGAACATCATCCATTCGTCTCAACATATACCGCCTGCTCCAGTGAAATGATGTTGCGCAGATAAGTCATGAGCGTCTCATCCATGGATACCCCGCCTGTTGATTTACCTGATATAAGGATAACCTTTCATATGGTAATGTCGACAGGTAATTCCTTTGGTACACTAACCGGGAATAAGGGGTGTGCAGATGGACGACTATAAAAGCATCGTGTCCTATCAGACACAGGATCACGGATACATCAGAATCAAGCACGGCAGCTGCTCGATGAGCGGCAGGTCACGCGCAGCAAACTGCGCACACTGACCGGTGTGAAATACGACGTCATCAACCGCTACTATCAGGCGGAGCGCGTGCAAATGGCGGACCTCGATTTCCTTGCAAAGGTCTGCTGTGTGTTCGGCTGCGAGATCAGCGATCTTCTGGAATACTGCCCGCAGCCGGAAACCCGTCCGGAAAACGAATAACCAAAAATCAGCCGGGAACCGATCGGTTCCCGGCTGATTGGCATATTGACGCGCTTTACTGCTTCGGCTGCCGGACGGCGAAGACGTGCATCGCCATGCCGAGGCCCGTCACGCCGCAGAACACGCGGTGCATGACGCGGGCCTGCTTCGGGCCGATTTTCTTGGCCGCGGCGTGCGTGTAGTTCAGGCCGAGGATGCCTGAGCCGATGACCGACCCGCTGATGACGGCGGGCACGTCCGTCTTGCCCGTTGCAAACGCCTGCACCGTGTGCACGCCCGCGCCGAGGCACAGCAGCCCCGCGCCCGCGCCGTGGATGAGCATGCGCAGCTTGTAGTGTGCCTTGCCCCACTTCGTGTGCTTGAGCACGGCCTCCGCACCGTCGATGGCGTAGCCCGCCACGCCGATCCACGGCCAGATCTTCTGGTACTTGCCGAGGGTATTCCTGATTTTGCAGTCACATTTTTTCATGGTCGCATGCCTCCTGAGCATTCATTTTTGGTTCTATCTGCAGCCCGGCGCGCAGCCGGGACAGGGCTTCGGGGTCGTTTTCCACCTCGCGCGTGACGAGCACGACGAGCTGCGCGTCCGTGCAATCGCTCACCGCCGCCAGGCAGGCGAGCAGCCGCAGCGTCGCCGCGGCGTACTGCACGGGAAAGACCACATCGCGGTCGTCGAGCGCGTCCATGCCGTGCCGCCAGACGATTGCCTGCGCGAGGCACGTCTGCTGCACGGCCGTCATTCTGGGCGGCGGGCAGGCAGGAAGCGCCGCCACACGCCGGAGCCACTCCGGCCAGCGGGCATCGAGCGGCTCCGGCGACGCGAACGCCGCCGCCAGCACTGCCGGTGTCTCGGGTTCGGGCAGCGCATCCGCCGGCACCGCCGGCACCTTCCCGGCGGCCAGCGCCGCAATGCGGTGCCGGTCGAGCTGGCGCTGCGCCGCACGGGCAAAATCGAGCGCCGCCGCGAGGTTTTCCTCCGCCGTATGCCCCGGCCGCGCCAGCAGCGCGAGCACCCGGTCGCGCACCGCCGTGACGGCGGCGGTCAGCCGCCGCTCCCGCGCGCCGGGCACATAGCCGTCGTCCGGCAGCGGGGCGGAGACAAAGCGCAGCGGTTCGGTGCGCGCGAGCAGCCGCCGCGCGGCCTCCGGGCACGCGGGTGATAGCCCCTGCTCCGACCGGTCGCACAGCAGCACCTCCCAGCGCGGAAAGTTCCGGCACGTGCGGCACAGGCTCTGCTCGCCGAGCGTGCGCTGCAGCTCACACAGGCCGTCCGCGCACAAAAACGGGCAGCGCCCGTCCGTCTGCGCAAAGTACGTATCGCCCTCGCTGTCCACGCGCAGCACGCGCCGCAGCTTTGCCGCCAGCGGATGCTGCAGGCGCAGGTAGGCGTCCTGCGCGTCCGGATCGACGACGATCTCCCACGCGGCACAGCACGTCTGCGGGCACGCCCCGGCAAGGCACCGGAACGCGGGGTAGTCATCGGGTCGGGTCTGGTACATGGCGGCCTCCTTGCGCGTATTTTTTCCATTGTAACACATCGCGCGCCGCAGGAAAAGGGACGTTTCCGTGCCCCGTGCGCAAAAAACAGACGGACACCGAAATGTCCGTCTGTCTGTTGCTGTTATGACCGGCCGCAGCTTACTGCTTGACCAGATCCATGAGGTTGATGATGCCGCGCGGGCAGATATCGGCGCAGTGGCCGCAGCCGACGCATTTGTCATAGTCGATCGTGGACACGAAGTTCTCGATCTTGATGGCTTCCGCCGGGCACTCGCGCTGGCACTTCATGCAGCCGATGCAGCCGACATCGCAGATCTTGCGCGTGACGGCACCCTTGTCCTGATTGCGGCAGCCGACAAGCACAGCCTGCTTATACGGCACCTTCTCAATGATCTTCTTCGGGCAGGCCTCGGCGCAGGCCATGCAGCCGACGCACTTGTCGCGGTCGACCTTGGCGACACCGTTGACGATGTGCATGGCACCGAACTTACAGGCCCTGGCGCAGTTGCCGAGACCGATGCAGGCGAAGCGGCACTCCTTGTTGCTCTTGCCGCCGAACAGCATGGCAGCCTGACAATCCTGGGGCCCTTTGTAGTTGAAGCGCTTGACGGCGACGCCCTCCGCGCCGGAGCACGGCACGAACGCGACCATCTTCTCCTCCGCACCGGCGGAGACGCCCATGATCGCAGCGATCTTGTCGGCAGCTTCCTGGCCGCCGGCGACGCAGCAGTTGACCGGAGCCTTGCCCGCCGCGACCGCAGCGGCATAACCGTCGCAGCCGGGGTAGCCGCAGCCGCCGCAGTTGGCGCCGGCAAGACACTCACGCACGGCTTCCTGCTTGGGGTCGACTTCCACGTGGAAGATCTTGGCGGCGAACGCCAGCAGCGCGCCGAACACGGCGCCCATGATGCCGAGGACGGCGATCCCTTCGAGAATCAAAGTAAAACTAAAATCCATATTTCAGCCCTCCTTAGCCGATCTTCATGCCGGAGAAGCCCATGAAAGCCAGGGCCAGCAGACCGGCGGAGACGAGGCAGATCGGGAAGCCCTCGAAGCTCTCCGGATAGTCGGCAAACTCGAGCTTCTCACGCACGCTTGCGAACAGGCAGATGGCGAGCATGAAGCCGAGACCGCCGAACACACCGTAGACCACGCTCTGCAGGAAGCCGAAGCTGTACTGCGTGTTGAGCAGCACGACGCCGAGCACGGCGCAGTTGGTGGTGATCAGGGGCAGGTAGATGCCGAGCGCGGAGTACAGGGACGGGATGGACTTTTTGAGGAACATCTCGATGAACTGCACGAGCGCGGCGATGACGAGGATGTAAGCGATCGTCTGCAGGAAGCCCAGGCCGAGCTTGACGAGCAGGCAGTTGACGAGCCAGCAGATGGCGGACGCCAGGCCCATAACGAACGTGACGGCGAGGCCCATGCCGGCGGCGGTGTCGATCTTGCTCGAGCAGCCGAGGAACGGGCAGCAGCCGAGGAACTGCGAGAAGATGAAGTTATTCGTCAGCACGGCGCTGAGGATGATGGCAAAAATACTGGTCGTAGAACTCATGTTATGCCGCCTCCTTTTCCTGCGCTGCAAGCGCTTTTTCTTTGGCTTCCTTCTTCTCGGCGGACTTGCGCAGCGCGTACTGCATGAGCGCGATCAGGCAGCCGAGGGTGATGAAGCCGCCGATCGGGAGCGTGAGCACGAGCGCGCCGTACTCCGGCTCAAAGATCTTAATGCCGTTGCCGGTGCCGATGACACCGTCGATGGTGTTGAAGATGCCGGTGCCGAACGTGCCCTTGCCGAGCAGCTCACGGATGACGCACATGGCGATGAGCACGAGCGTGTAGCCGAGGCCCTGGAAGATGCCGTCGAAGAACGACGGGCCGACGGGGTTTTTCTGGCAGAACGCCTCGGCGCGGCCGATGATGATGCAGTTAACAACGATCAGCGGGATGAACACGCCCAGAGACGCGCTCAGTGCGGGGACGTACGCCTGCAGCAGCAGGTCAACGATGGTGACGAAGCCTGCGATGACCAGCACGAAGATGGCCAGACGGATGTCATTCGGGATGACCTTACGGATGAGGGAAATGACCACATTGCAGCACGTCAGAATGACGAGCACGGACAGGCCCATGCCGATGCCATTGAAGAGGCTGGTCGTGATGGCCATGGTGGCGCACATGCCGATGAGCTGCACGAGAACCGGGTTATTGGTAATGAGGCCTTCCTTGAACTGTTGTTTGATATTCATGTTTCAGCCCTCCTTAACCCAGCGACTTGGCCGCGTTGATGACGGTCTGCACTTCGGTAACGACGGCGCGGGACGTGATCGTCGCGCCGGAGATGGCGGTGATGTCGCCGCCGTCTTTGGCAAGCTTCATACCGTCGCCCTGGCCGACGAGGTTCTCGCGCCAGGCGCCTTCGTTCGTGTCCGCCGCCTTGGCGCCGAGGCCGGAGGTCTCGGAGTGCTTGGTGACGTACACACCGGTGCAGTTATAGTCATTATCGAGTCCGACGACCATGGTGATCATACCCTGCGCGCCGGAGAACGTAGTCTCGGCGACGTAGCCGACCTGCTGACCGCCGGCAGTGGCGGTGCAGAGCTTGGTGATGGTGTTGTCGTTCTTGTACTCGGACTTCACTTCGGGATAATCGTCAGCCTGGAGCTCAGCGGTGACCGAGGCATATGCTTTCTTGGTCGTCTCGGCCGCGCGCATGGCGATGGTGCCCTTCGTCAGCTCATTGACGAGACCGAGGGCCAGCGCCATAATGGCGGACACGGCAAAGAGCACGAGCGCGAGCTTGATGATCTGGCCGCCGCCGGATTTCTTTTCAGTCTTTTCAGCCATTTGCAGCAGCCTCCTTTGCTTCTTTCTTCGCAGCCTTTGCAGCGGCCTTCTTGGCCTTGACGTCCTCGCGGCTGACGCCGAACTGACGGCGCTGGGTGTGCTTGTCGAACATCCATGCGCAGCAGTTCATGATGAGGATGGCAAAGGAAACGCCCTCCGGGAAGCCGCCGAACACACGGATGAGCACGGTCAGCGCGCCGCAGCCGACGCCGTAGATGATGCGGCCGGGAGCGGTGACGGGGCTGGTGCTGTAGTCGGTCGCCATGAAGAAGGCGCCGAGCAGCAGGCCGCCGGACAGGAGGTTGTCGAGCATCCACTGGACGTGGGTGTAGCCGCCGCCGTTTTTGCTGCCGAAGATGAGCGTCAGCAGCGCGACGGTGCCGATGAACGACACGGGGATGTGCCAGGTGATGACCTTGCGGCACAGCAGGTACACGCCGCCGATGAGCAGCGCGAGCGCGCTGACTTCGCCGAGGCAGCCGGGCATGGTGCCGAGGAACATGGACTTATAAGTAAAGTACTGCGGCAGCGCCTCGCCGGCCTTCATGTAGCTGAGCGGGGTGGCCATGGTGGTCGCGTCGACGGCGGACGCCAGGCTGCTGGGCACGACCCAGGTGGTCATGAACAGCGCGTAGGAGGCGAGCAGGAACGCACGGCCGGCGAGCGCCGGGTTGAGGAAGTTCTTGCCGATGCCGCCGTAGAGCTGCTTGACGACCACGATGGCGAAGAATGCGCCGATGATCGGCATCCACCACTGGCAGTTGGCCGGCAGGGTGTACGCGAGCAGGATGCCCGTGACCACGGCGGACAGGTCGCCGATGGAGTCGGGCTTTTTCATGAGCTTGCGGTAAGCCCACTCAAAGAACACGCACGACACGATGGACACGGCCAGCGGGATGAGCGCCTGGGCGCCGAACTGCCACACGCCGACGACGAGGGCCGGGAGCAGCGCGATGATCACATCGAGCATGATCTCGCGGGTGCCGCGCTTGGCGCGAACCTGAGGCTGATAGGCAGCGTCAAAGGTAAATTCTTTCGGTGTCATTTCGTTTCAGCCTCCTTTGCAGCGGCTTCCGCGCGGGCCTTTTCTTCGGCCGCACGGGCGGCGAAGAGGAGCTTTGCGGTCTTGAAGGTATGGGTCAGGGGCAGACGGCCCGGGCAGTTGTACGAACAGCTGCCGCACTCGAAGCAGTCGAGAATGTGGTACTTCTGCATATTCTCGAAATCGCGCTTCTGATAGTACTTATACATGTACAGCGGCTCGAGCTTCATCGGGCAGACGGTCAGGCACTTGCCGCAGTGGATGCACGTCGGATTCTCGACAGAGCGGTCTTCCTTATCGGTGAAGAACAGGATGCCCGCGGTGCCCTTGATGTTGGGCGCCTCGAGATTCGTGGCGATCAGACCCATCATGGGGCCGCCGAGGACGATCTTCTTCGGCTCGACGACGAAACCGCCGCACTGCTCGACGATGTAGCTGAACGGGGTGCCGAAGCGGCACTGCAGGTTGTAGGACTTATCGCCCATGGCGCTGCCGGCGACGGTGAGGACACGCTCGATGCTGGGCATGCCTTCGTAGCAGGCGCGGTAGATGGCGTAAGCCGTCTGGGTGCTGATGACGTTGCAGCCGACGCCGGACGGCAGGCCGCCGGGCTTGACCTCACGGTTCGTGATGGCCTTGATCTGCATCTTCTCGGCGCCCTGGGGGTACTTGACGTTCTCCGGCACGATCTCCACGCCGTACTGCGCGGGGTTCTTGGACAGCAGCAGGTCGATGGCGTCCTGCTTGTTCTTCTCGATGCCGTAGTAAGCCTTGTCGAGGCCGGACGCGATGCGCGCCAGCTCGATGCCCTTGAGCAGCTCCTCAGGGTGGTTTTTCATGGTCAGGTGGTCGCCGTTGAGGTACGGCTCGCACTCTGCGCCGTTGATGATGAGGGTATCGACCTTGCCAAGGCCGCCGCGGATCTTGAACGCAGTCGGGAACATGGCGCCGCCGTGGCCGACGATACCGGCCTCGCGGATGCGCTCGAGGATGGCCTCAGGATCCTTCATCTGCTCGGGCGTCAGGGGCGCGAGATCCGTGCAGGGGGTGTCCTGGAAGTCATTTTCGATCACGATCGCGGGAATCATATCGCCCAGTGGGTGGGGTCTCGGCTCAATAGCGATCACCTTGCCGGAGACCGTCGCGTGAATGGGCGCGGAGACGGGTGCCGGATTGTCAGCGATCTTCTGACCCATCTTCACATAATCGCCCACCGCGACCAGCGGTTTGCAGGGTGCGCCGATATGCTGCATCATCGGGAGCACGACCTGCGGCGGAGGCGCAATGACGGTCACCGGAACGTCCGGAGCCTTCATGTAGTTGGGATGAACTCCGCCATGAAACTTAAAGGGCATTTGCATCACCTCTCTATTTTTTGACCCACATATATTAGCACACCAGCCTAACTTCGTCCACCAAAAATGGCGGAAAAACATCAAATTGTACTAATTTAAATATTAACGAACCTGCAAAAATGCTGACAAATCCAACATTTCCGGAAACTTTGCAACATTTTGTGCATATTGGCGGGATTTCTCGCCATTCCGGCGCGCCGGGCGGAAAAAATTCTGTGTTCGGGACTTAACAAGCGGGGAAAAATCCTGTAAAATAGATAGCAAATGCTCTGCCGGCGCCGCCGGCGGCAAAAGGAGGCCACGTTATGCTGACACCCTGGGCGGATACGCTCGACCGCGCGCAGCCCCTGCCGGAGTATCCCCGGCCGCAGATGGCGCGCGACAGCTACCTGAATCTCAACGGCCCGTGGAGCTACGCGATCACGACGAGCGCGCAAAAGCCCGCGCAGGCCGACGGCACGATCCTCGTGCCCTTCTCGCCCGAGAGCGAGCTGTCCGGTGTGGGACACGTCCTGCAGCCGGAGGAATACCTGTGGTACATCCGCACGGTCACGCTGCCGGACGGGTTCAACGTCGGCCGCGTGCTGCTGCACTTCGGCGCGGTCGATCAGATCGCGACCGTGTGGTGCAACGGCGTGGAGCTGACCACGCACACGGGCGGCTACCTGCCGTTCACGGTGGACATCACCGAGGTGCTGGCGAAAGAAAACACGATCCTCGTGTGCGTGCGCGACGCAACGAACCGCTCCCAGCTCCCGCGCGGCAAGCAGACGCTGCACCCGCACGGCATCTGGTACACGCCGCAGAGCGGCATCTGGCAGACGGTCTGGCTCGAGAGCGTGCCGCAGAACTATATCCATTCCCTGCGCGTGACCCCGCTGTTCGACGCGCATCAGGTGGAGATCACCGTCGAGGGCGAGGGCCAGTGCACGATCGACCTGGAGGGAAAGCGCTTCACGTTCCCGGCGGGTGTGCCGGCGCACGTGCCGGTGCAGTCATTCCGCCCCTGGTCGCCGGAGCACCCGACGCTCTACCCCTTCAGCGTGACGCTCGGGGACGACACGGTCTACAGCTACTTTGCCATGCGCAAGTGCAGCGTCGAGACGGATGCGAACGGCGTGCGCCGCCTGTTTCTCAACGGCAAGCCGTATTTTCACAACGGCCTGCTCGACCAGGGCTACTGGCCGGACGGGCTCTACACCGCGCCGAGCGACGACGCGCTCATCTATGACATCCAACTGGCCAAGGACATGGGCTTCAACATGCTGCGCAAGCACATCAAGGTCGAGCCCGACCGCTGGTACTATCACTGCGACCGGCTGGGCATGCTCGTCTGGCAGGACATGCCCTGCGGCGGCAAGCGCTACGACCCGCTCATCGTCTCGACCCCGCTCGTGACGGGCTGGCACCTCGACGACAGCTGGTACCCCCTCTTCGGCCGCACGAACGTGACGGCGCGCAAAGCGTTTTTGAACGAGCTGCGCGACATGGTCACCACGCTCTACAACCACCCGTGCATCGCCGTGTGGGTGCCGTTCAACGAGGGCTGGGGCCAGTTTGACAGCCAGACGGCCGTGCAGGTCATCCAGTCCGTGGACAAGACCCGCACGATCGACCCGGCCAGCGGCTGGCACGACCAGGGCTTCGGCGATGTGCGCAGCCTGCACGTGTATTTCCAGAAGTACAGGTTCCGGCCCGATAAGCTCGGCCGCGCCACGCTGCTGTCGGAGTTCGGCGGCTATATTCACCGCGTCGAGGGCCACGCCGTCGGCGGCAAAAGCGTCGGCTACAAGACGTGCGACGCCCCGCTCTCGCTCGAGTATGCGCTCCAGGCGCTCTATGACGAGCAGATCCGCCCGGCCATCGCGCAGGGGCTCAGCGCCGCGGTGTACACGCAGCTGAGCGACGTGGAGCACGAGCTCAACGGCCTCGTGACCTATGACCGCAGCGTCGTGAAGCTCCCGGTGCAGACGCTGCACAAGATCTTTTATATCGAAAACGCGTGAACAAAACCGCCCGCTGCGATCGCAGCGGGCGGTTGATTTTTGCGTTTCGGGCCCGGCTCAGTACGCCACGCCCCAGTAGATCATGCACTTGGCGGGCTTGCCGCACACGGGGCACACGTCGTCAATGTGCTCCTGCTGGAACGGGATGCAGCGGCTGGACATGCCGGCCTTGTCCTTCATCTCGAGCTCGCAGGCAAGGTCGCCGCACCACATGGTCTTGATGAAGCCGCCGTTTTTCTCCTGCAGCTCCTTGGCCTCGGCCAGCGAGTGCGCGGCATAGGTGTGCTCGTCGAGGTTGCGCTTGGCCTTGTCGAACAGGCCCTGCTGCACGGTCTCGAGCAGCTCGGGGATGCGCGCCTCGAGCTCGTCGAGCGCGACGGTGATCTTCTCGCCGTTGTCGCGGCGGACGGCGACGCAGTGGCCGGCCTCGATGTCCTTCGGGCCGATCTCGACGCGCAGCGGCACGCCCTTCATCTCCCAGTTGGCGAACTTCCAGCCGGGGCTGTTGTCGCTGAAGTCGCCCTGCGCGCGCAGACCGGCGGCCTTCAGACGCGCGATGAGCTCCTCGGCCTTCTCGGTCACGCCGGGCTTGTGCGCCGCGATGGGCAGCACGATGACCTGGATCGGCGCGATGTGCGGCGGCAGGACAAGGCCGCTGTTGTCGCCGTGGGTCATGATCAGGCCGCCGATGACGCGCGTGGACATGCCCCACGAGGTCTGGTGCGGATAGGCCTGCTGGTTGTTCTTGTCGGTGTAGGTGATGTCGAACGCGCGGGCAAACCCGTCGCCGAAGTAGTGGCTCGTGCCGGACTGGAGCGCCTTGTGGTCGTGCATCATGCACTCGATGGTGTAGGTGTTCTCGGCGCCGGCGAACTTCTCCTTGTCGGTCTTGTTGCCGCGGATGACGGGCATGGCCAGCTCCTGCTCGCAGGTCTCGGCATAAATTTCGAGCATCTGCAGCGTCTCCTTGCGGGCCTCGGCCTCGGTGGCGTGCAGGGTGTGGCCCTCCTGCCAGAGGAACTCACGCCCGCGCAGGAACGGACGGGTGGTCTTTTCCCAGCGCACGACGCTGCACCACTGGTTATACAGGCACGGCAGATCGCGCCAGCTGTGCACGATGTGGCTCCAGTGCTGGCAGAAGAGCGTCTCGGACGTTGGGCGCACGCACAGGCGCTCCGGCAGCTCCTCGCTGCCGCCCATCGTGACCCACGCACACTCGGGCGCAAAGCCCTCGACGTGGTCCTTCTCCTTCTGCAGCAGGCTCTCGGGGATCAGCATCGGCATGGCCACGTTCTGGTGACCGGTCGCCTTGAACTTGCCGTCGAGTATCTTCTGGATGTTCTCCCAGATGGCGTAGCCATACGGGCGCATGATGAACAGGCCCTTGACATCGGAATAATCCACGAGCTCCGCCTTGATGCACACGTCGGTGAACCACTGGGCGAAGTCGACTTCCATATCGGTGATCTGCTCGACCTTCTTTTCTTTGGCCATAAGCGCAACACTCCTCTGTATGCCGCGCAGAGATCCCGCGCGGGCGTATTTCATAATGTATGGGGTAACTTATATAGTGTATAGAATCCGCCGCCGCTTGTCAAGCGCCAAGCAGCTCCTGCACCGCGAAAACACCGATCATGACGGCGATGAGAAAGTACATCACGACCGCGGCGACGGAGTGCCGCGCCGGCCGGCGGTCAAACAGCTGCCCCGCGCACCAGAGCACGAGCAGGCCGGTGCCGATCCAGTAGACCGGGTTGAGCGCGATGGCCATGACGGTCACCTCGACGATCAGCAGTGCGAACACCGCGATCTGCCACGTGCGGATGCGCCGCGCGCGGCTGTTGCAGTAGATCTCGCGCCAGGCGTTGGAAAGCTCGCGGCGCTGGCGGCGGAAAAACGGCTCGCGCGGCTTTTTGGGCGCGGCCGCCTCGGCCGCAGTTTCGGCGGTTTCGGTCACGGTTTCGGCGGTTTCGGTCACGGTTTCGGCGGTCTCGGCTGCCGTTTCAGGCTCCGTCTCGGTGTAGGGGCGCTCTTGTTCCATGCGTTCCACTCCTTTCCGGTCTTTCGGAAAACCGGTCCTTTTTCCACAGGATACCCCGCCGCGCAGCGCCTGTCAAGGGCCGGATCGCGGCCGAAAAGTGCATTTCGGGCTTGACCGCACACCATTCGTGCAATATAATATGTAAATTAGAGATGCTATTTCAAAATGCAATCGAACCCCTTGGAGGTGACCATCTATCAACAGACAGAGTTACATGGCGGAGATCAGCAGCCTGCTTGGCCTGATCACCGACGACAATACCCGTCAGGCGCTCATCGCGCAGATGGAGAACATGTTTGACAACGCCCCCGATGAGGAGCGCCTCATTCAGGAGATCGGCAACCCGACGAAGGTGGCCGTCGCCCTCATCCGCTACGCCGACAGCGGCAAGATCACGCCGGCCGCCGCGCCCGTGGTCGCGCCCGAGCAGGTGCAGCCCAAGCGCGCGCCCCAGCCGCGCCCGCGTGCCGAGCAGTACCGTCCCATCGCGCCGCAGCCCGCCCCCCAGCCGGCCTACGCCGACCAGGCCGCGGAGGATGCCTATGACGAGCAGCCCGCCGCGCCCGTGCTCGACGGCCAGCTCTCGTTTGACGAGCAGCCCGCCGACGACGGCTACTACGACGAGCAGCCCGCGGACGATGGCTACTATGACGAGCAGTCCGCCGACGACGGCTACTACGACGAGCAGCCCGAGGGCGACTATGACCCGAACTACGCCACCGACGGCGAGGAAGGGTATTATGACGAGGCCTATTATGAGGATAAGCCGGCCTACAAGACGAACGTCTTTCTGGCGATCCTCTACACGCTCGGCGCGATCGTGGTCGGTGTGCCGGTGCTGGCCGTGCTGCTGGTGCTGGATCTGGCCGTGCTGGCCGTCGGCGCCGCGTGCGGCGCGGGCGGTGTGGGCCTGATCGCGACGGCCTTCATCGGCCTGCCCATGGTGGCGGATATGCTCATTCTGCTCGGCGGCGGCGCCGCCGTGATCGCCATCGCGCTCGTCGTGATCTGGCTGGCCATCTGGCTGTTCATCCGCATGGTCATCGGCTGGGTCCGGCTGCTCGTGCGCACGGGTAAGCGCTGGTGCAGAAAGGAGATCGCCGCATGAAAAAAGCCTGGAAAACCATCCTCATCGTCGCCCTGTGCATCCTGATCGTGGGCGAGATCGTGCTCGGCGTCGGCCTTGCGACCGGCGGCAGCCCCGACCGCATCTGGGAAGCGGCGTATGAGCACTATGACATCGGCTCGATCTTCGCGTTCATCAAGTCCTCCGGCATCGCGGACTTCCTTGCGAGCATCGGCCTGTAAGAAAAGCAAAATATGAGGCGGCGAGCGTAGCTCGCCGCCTCGTTTTGATCTGTTTGGTCTGTAAAAAGCCTCGCAGAGTTTGCGCCCGCAGGCGCAAAGAAATTCCAATCATTTTCTCCTTCTCCGGCGACATGTGCGGCGGAGAAAATACCGCTCGGCTCGGCGCGTGCGCTGCAGCGAGCCGCAGCTCTTCCAACGAGCGCCCAACGCAGTGGGTCTCGTTGGCCCGTCTCACCGTCTCATTTCATTTTAAAGAGCAGCACGCCGCCCGTCATCAGTGCGAGCCCCGCCCACTTGCTCCAGCCGAAGGCGAGCTTTTCCGTGCCCATGATGCCGAAGGCGTCGATGGCTGCGGCCGCAGAAAGCTGCGCGATGAGGATCGTCGCCACGGCGAGCGTCGGGCCGAGCCGGCCCATGCCGAGCATGACCGTGACCGTGATGGCCAGCGCCAGCACGCCGCCGAACCAGCAGTATTTCGGCGCGGCGCCCAGCGCGGCAAAGCTGCCCGTGCGCCAGAACACCAGCACCAGCAGCGACAGCACCGCCGCTACGCACTGCACGAAGGCATTGGTCTCCATCGTGCCGATGTGCTCGCTCAGGCGCGTGTTCATCACGCCCTGAATGCTCATCGCCGCCCCGGCGAGGATGCACGCGAGAAATCCACCCAAAATTCATCGGCTCCTTCCGAATAATCCTTGCACTGCCGCCCGAGATGTGTTACACTGTGTCGTACGGACAAACATTTGCCCGTAGTGCACGTACAAAGGAGGGCCCGTTCATGGCAGCAGGCAGCAAACCGAAATACTATCTCGTGGAGGCAAGCGTCCTGCCCGAGATCTTCGCCAAGGTGATCGAGGCCAAGGAACTGCTCGAGACCGGCCAGGTGCGCACGGTGGCGGACGCCGTGGCGCGCGTGGACATCAGCCGCAGCGCGTTTTATAAATACAAGGACTTCGTGTCCCCGTTTCAGGACATGTCGCGCGGCCATCTGGTGACGTTCAATCTCGAGCTGCTCGACCGGCAGGGCGTGCTGTCGTCCGTCCTCGCTATTTTTGCCGAAAACGGTGCAAATATACTCACCATCAACCAGAGCATCCCGACGAGCGGCGTCGCCCCGGTGACGATCACGGCCGCGACCGAGAACATGCAGACGACGATGGAGGCGTTCATGGCGGCGCTCAAGGCGGCCGACGGCATCATCCGCGTGCACCTTATGGCCGGCTGAAAAGAAAAACAAACAAAAAACATCCCCGGACCGTGTCGGTCCGGGGATGATTTTTTACCTATTTTTTCACTCGAGCAGCTGCGCGCGGCCGCCGTGCAGCCGGATCTTCCCGGCGCAAAAGCGCTTGACCGCCTCGGGCAGGAGCTTCCACTCCGCATCGGTGAGCACGCGGCGCTTGAGCGTCGTGACATCGTCGTCCTCGAGCACGGGCACGGCCTTCTGCAGCAGCACCGGGCCGACGCCGCCGGTCTCGTCCACGAGGTACGCCGTCGCCCCCGTGACCTTCAGGCCGCGGGCGAGCACCGCCTCGTGCACCGCGTCGCCGCGCAGCGTCTCGAACGCCGGGACGAGCGACGGCTGCACCGCAATGACCTTATTGCGAAAGCTCTTTGCCGTCTCGCGGCCGACGCCGGGATAAAACCCCGCGTTGATCACGAGCTCGATGTCCATGTCCTTGAGCTTGTTGCGGATGGCCATGTCGTACGACGTATCGTTCGGGAACATGGCCGGCTCGACGACGACGGTCTCGATGCCGGCGTTGCGCGCGCGCTTGAGCGCGTAGGCGTTGGCGTCGGACGAGATGACGGCGACGAGCTGCAGCTCCGGGATCTCACCGAAGAACACGGAGTCCAGCAGACTTTGCAATTTTGTTCCCTTGCCGGAAACCAGAACAGCACTGCGGATCATATGCTCGATTACTCCTTCCCCAGCAGCCGGGCGGCTGTGGCGCGGTTGTTGTCCTCCTGCCGGTTGAGCAGCTCGGTGCGGCGGCGCAGCTCCTCGCCTCTGCCGGCGAGGGCGACGGCGGAATCGATCAGCTCGGACAGGTCCGTCGCGTTGAGTGCTTCAAACTGCATGTAGTTATTCTGCTCGACATAGTCGAGAAACGCCGTGACCTTCGGGTCGTAGGCGACGCCGATGAGCGGCACGCCCTGCCCGGCGGCGAAGATGAGCCCGTGCAGCCGCATGGACACGACGGCCGTCATGCGCGAGAGCACGCCGATCACCTCGCCCGTGGACATCTGCTCGCCGAGCACGTGATACGGGATGCTCAGGTGCTCCGTGACGAGCTGGCTGGCCTCGCCGTCGGTGCGGAAATTGATGCTGAGGAACACCGGTGTCAGGCCGTATTTCAGGTAGGCGTACACGGCGCCGGCGGCGAACACGGTGGCCTTTTCCTCGATGCCGGGCCACTTGCGCAGCACAAAGCCGATATACTTGCCGTCCGGGTCCATATCGTGCTCGCGCAGGATGCGGTCGATGCGGCTGCACTCGGCGGCCGGCAGCGTGAGTGCGGGGTCGGACGCGAGAATCACTTCCGGGGCCGTGACGCCGAAGTCCGAGAGCGTCTCGCGGCTGTCCGGCTCGCGGAGGGTGATCTTGTCGACGCAGTCGTTGATGACGCGCGCGGCAAGCTTCCGGTCGCGCTCGTACACGATCGGGCCGATGCCGCAGCCGTACATCTGCACCTTGCAGCCGCAGCGGTGCGCCAGGCGGATGGCACTCAGATAGTACCACAGGCTCATGCGGCTCGTGACGTCCTGCATCAGGCTGCCGCCGCCGCTGATGAACAGCTGGCTCCGGCGCAGCACGCGCCGGATGGCCAGATAATGAAACCGGTTGCACGCGTTGACGCCGTAGGCGCTGCGCGTATCCTTCGGCCGGCGGGAGATCACGGTCACGGGCATGTGCGCGTCGATGCGGCGCATCTCGCCGATGATGGCCTGCAAAATGGCATCGTCGCCCGCGTTGCCGAAGCCGTAGGCCCCGCAGATGAGCACGCCGTCGCGCACACCGTCGCGCCGGTTGCGCTCCATGCGGAAAACGGCGTTGTAAATTTCCAGCTGGCGCAGGCCAGTGGCCTCCTCGGAGAAGTCGGCCTTGCCGCGCCGGTAGAGCGCCTCGCCCATCTCATGGCGGTAGTCTTCGTCGAGCGCGTAGCGCGCGAGGTAGGCCGCGAGCATGCGCACGTCGCCGGGCTCGATGAGCAGGCCGGTCACACCGTGCTCGATGATGGCCGGCACACCGCCGACGTTCGAGGCGACGGTGGCCAGATGTGCGCGCGCGCCCTCGGGCAGCGCATAGGGAAACGCCTCCGACAGGGACGAGAGCGTATTGATGTCGAGCGCGCCGTAAAAGCTGTCGAGGTCGTTGACCCAGCCGAGGAAGAACACGCTGTCGGCCAGTCCCAGCTCTTTTGTGAGCGCCTCGAGCTTTTTGCGCTCCTTGCCGTCGCCCGCGATGGCGAGACGCAGCTGCGGGCAGGCCTTTTGGGCCAGCGCCACGGCGCGGATGAGCGTCGGGATGTCCTTGACGGGATCGAGCCGGGCGGCAATGCCCGCGATGACGTCGCCCTCGTGAACCGTATACCCGAACTGCGCGAAATACGCCGCGCGGTCGGTCTTGGGCACGACGTGGGAAAAGTCGAGCCCGTTGTAAATGGAAAAGAGCCGGTTCGGCTCAAAGCCGCGGTCGATGAGCCGCTGGCGGATGGGGTCGGACACGCACACGCGGTAATCGAGCCGGTGCAGGGCCCAGATATTGAGCGTGCCGTAGACGGCGCGGGCGAACGGCCGGCCGAGATAGTCGAGCCGGTAGTCGCTGTGCACGGTGCTGATGACCGGCACGTGCACGCTCGGGCGCAGCATGGCGCCCATGACATTGGCCATGGAGCCGTGGCAGTGCACGAGGTCGTACTCCCCCGCGCGGATCAGCTTTTTGAGCGCGGCGAGGTTCGGCAGAAAGCCTCCGTCGAGCACCATCGTCGGGATGCCGAGCGCGGCCGCACCGTCGGCAAAATCACCGCTGCGGAAGCACACGAGCTGCACATCGATGATCTGACCGAGATATTTCAGCAGGGAGTAGACATGCGTCCGGGCGCCGCCGGTGTCGCCCCCGCTGATGAGGTGGATTACTTTCACTTTGCCCTCCAAAGCACTTGTGCGCGCCGCAAAAACACGGTATAATGCGCTCGTACAGGTGCTGACACATTCCCGCGCGGAACAAAAGCGCGGATTCAGATTATTATACTGTATGATTCCATTATGGTCAAGTTTTGGAGGCCCGCAATGACGAAAATTTATCTGATCCGGCACGCGGAAGCGGAGGGCAACCTCTACCGCCGCATCCAGGGACACTGGGACGGGAGCATCACCCCGCTCGGTCTGCAGCAGATCGACGCGCTCGCGCAGCGGTTCCGCCGCGAGCACATTGACGCGCTCTACTGCAGCGATCTGTCGCGCGCACGCGCGACGGCCGAGGCGATCACGCGCTATCACGACATTCCGGCCGTGGCCACGCCGCGCCTGACGGAGATCTGCATGGGCGTGTGGGAGGGCCGCGCCTGGGGCGACGTGGAGCACGAATTTCCGGAGCAGATGCGCTATTTCAACACCGACCCCGACCGCTGGTCCGTGCCCGGGTGCGAGCCGTTTCGCGATGTGCAAAAGCGCATGAAGCGCGCCATCTCCGACCTCGCCGCGCGGCACGACGGGCAGACCATCGCCCTCGTGAGCCACGGCATGGCCATCCGCGCCTACCTGTGCACGGTGCTGGGCATCCCGAACAGCGAGATGGCCACCCTGCCCTACGGCGACAACACGTCCGTGAGCCTGCTGCTCGTCGACGGGGACAATACGACCGTAGAGTATTATAACGACAACCGCCACCTGCCAGACGCGCTGAGCACCTTCGGCCGCCAGACCTGGTGGCGCGGCAGCGGCAGCGGCGTGGAGGATCTGCGCTATAAACCGCTGCACTTCCCGCGCGACGAGGCGTTTTACCTCCAGTGCTACCGGGACGCGTGGCGCAACGTGCACGACACGGACGAGGGCTTCGTGCCCGAGCTCTATGCCCGCAGTGCCGCCCGGCACGCGCAGGAGCACCCCGGCTCGGTCGTGCGCGTCCTGAGCGGGGACCGCGTGGTCGGCCTCGTCGAGCTCGACCCCGGGCGCGACGAGCAATCCGGCTGCGGCTGGATCAGCCTGCTGTATATGCTGCCGGAGTACCGCGGCCGCGGCTGGGCGATCCAGCTGCTGGGCTACGCGTTCTGGTTTTACGAGAATCACGACCGCACGGCCGTGCGCCTGCACGTGTCGGAAAACAACACCCGGGCCATCACATTCTACCAGCGCAGCGGCTTCGTGCAGATTGGGCGCGACCCCGGCGTGCGCGCGCATCTGCTGCTCATGGGCCGGCTCATCCACAGGACGGTGACGCATGGAACGGTGTGATTTTCTGCCCGTCTCCGCCGAGGAGATGCACGAGCGCGGCTGGTGGTGGTACGATGCGCTCGTCGTCGGCGGCGACGCATATGTCGACCACCCGAGCTTCGGCACAGCGGTCATCAGCCGCGTGCTCGAGGCCGAGGGCCTGCGCGTGGCCGTGCTCGCGCAGCCGGACTGGCACAACGCGGAGGCCTTCCGCGCCATGGGCCGGCCGCGGCTGGGCGTGTTCATCGGCGCGGGTAATCTCGACTCCATGGTCGCGCACTACACGGCGGCCAAGCGCCGCCGCAGCGAGGATTTTTACTCCCCCGGCAAGCGCACCGGCTGCCGGCCCGACCGCGCGGCCATCGTCTACTGCAACCGCGCGCGCGAGGCCTTCGGCCCCGACATGCCGATCATCCTCGGCTCGCTCGAGGCGAGCCTGCGCCGCTTCGCGCACTACGATTACTGGGACGATTCCGTCCGCCGCGCCATCCTCTTCGACGCCCCGGCCGACCTGCTGGTCTACGGCATGGGCGAGGCCGCGACGATCGAGATCGCTCACCGGCTGAAGAAAAAGCAGTCCGTGCGCACGATGACGGACATCCCCGGCACGGGCTACATCACGCGTGACCCCTCCGTGTGCAAATTTGACCACATCACGCTCCCGTCGTTCGAGGACGTGCGCGATGATAAGCGCCTCTATGCCGAGGCCACGCGCACCGAATACGCCGAGCACGACCCCATCCGCGGCCGCGCCATGATCCAGCCGTGCGAGGGGCGCTATCTGATCATCAACCCGCCCGCCATGCCGCTCGACACGAAGGAGCTCGACCGCGTGGCCGAGCTGCCCTATACCCGCGAGTGGCACCCCATGTACGAGCCGCTCGGCGGCGTGCCCGCGATCGAGGAGGTGCGCTTCAGCGTGATCCACAACCGCGGCTGCTTCGGCGGGTGCAATTTCTGCGCGCTGGCGTTCCACCAGGGCCGCATGATCACGAGCCGCAGCCACGCGAGCGTCATCCGCGAGGTCGAGGCCATGACGCACCACCCGCTCTGGAAGGGGTACGTATCCGATGTCGGCGGCCCGTCGGCAAACTTCCGCCACCCGTCGTGCCGCCAGCAGCTGGAGCGCGGCATGTGCCCGAACCGGCTGTGCCTCGCGCCGACGCCGTGCCCGAACATTGACGCCGACCACTCGGACTACCTCGCCCTGCTGCGCAAGCTGCGCCAGATCCCCGGCGTGAAGAAGGTGTTCGTGCGCAGCGGCATCCGCTATGACTACATGCTCTGCGACGATAACGACGCGTTCTTCCGCGAACTCGTGCGCTACCACATCTCCGGCCAGCTCAAGGTCGCGCCCGAGCACTGCATCGACACCGTGCTCGATTATATGGGCAAGCCCCACATCGGCACGTACGAGCGCTTCATGGACGAATACCGCCAGCTCAACCACAAGTATGATAAGGAACAGTACGTCGTGCCGTACCTCATGAGCTCGCACCCCGGCAGCACGCTCGCCGATGCCGTGGCCCTCGCGGAGTATCTCAACCGCCGCGGCCGCCAGCCCGAGCAGGTGCAGGATTTTTACCCCACCCCCGGCACGATCAGCACGTGCATGTACCACACCGGCATCGACCCGCGCACGATGCAGCCGGTCTACGTCGCCAAGACGCCGCATGAAAAGGACATGCAGCGCGCGCTGCTGCAGTGGCGCCGGCCGGACAAGCGCCGGCTCGTCATTCAGGCGCTGCACGAGGCCGGGCGCGAGGATCTGATCGGCTTCGGCAAAGACTGTCTCGTCCGCCCGATGACCGACCGGCGCAAACCCGCCAAGCCCGCCGAACATCAGCCGCCCCAGCGCAAATACGGTAAGGTCTACGGCGGCGGCAAAAAGCCCGCGTCCGCCCGCACCGCACAGAGCGGCAGGGCCGGAAAGCCCGGCAAGCCCTGCCGGCCCGGAGCGTCCGCCAAGCCGGGCGCGCCCCGCTCCGGCGGCAGGAGCGCGCAGCCCCCGCGCGGGAAAGGCGGCCGCCGATGAGCTATCTCTTCCTTTACCTCGCCGCCATCAATGTCATCGCTTTTGCCGCCATGGGCATCGACAAGGCAAAGGCGCGCGCAGGCAAGTGGCGCATCGCGGAGGGCACGCTCTTCGCCCTCGCCGCGCTCGGCGGGGCGCTCGGCGGCACGCTGGGCATGCGCGTGTTCCACCACAAGACGAAACACAAGGAATTTCGCTTCGGCTTTCCCGCGCTGCTGTGCCTGCAGTGCGCGGCCGTGGTGTATCTCATTCTGATCTGGAAGCAGGTGCTCTGATATGACTCCCACCCTACTCGCCTATCAAATCGACCCCGGAAAGCTCGGCAGAATGCAGGTCGTGTGCCTGCGGCTCGGCATCCGCGTGCAGGCGGTCGATCCGGCCGATTTCGGCCAGCCGATCGGCGCGCTGGCCGGTGTGCTGCCGCGCGCAGCCGATGTCCCCGCTGCCCCGCTCCCGGGGGAGATGCTCGTCATGGCGCACTTCCGCCCCGGCATGCTCGAGGGGATGCTGCAGGGGTGGCGCGCCGCGCACATCCCGCCCGTCGCGCTCAAGGCTATGCTGACGGACACGAACGCCGCCTGGACGGCCCCCGCGCTCTATGCCGAGATCGCCAAGGAGCACGCCGCCATGCACGGCGGCGGCCGCGCGCACAAGCCGTAAAAAATTTCGCGATTTACAGCAAAGAACCGATTGACAAGCGCCCGCGCCTGTACTATGCTATGGGCACGGGTGCGCACCTACCGGCAGTCAGGCGAGGAAAGTCTGACTGCTTTTGTATTTGCCGCCGACATTGCCAAGGGGTTCCCGCTATGAAACACAATCAGATCCGTCAAGTCGTTTTCCCGATCCTGGCCGCGCTCATCTGGGGCACTGCCTTCGTCGCGCAGGACGTCTGCGCCGACACGATCGGCACGTTCACGTTCAACGCCGTGCGCTATTTCATCGCCGTGCTCGCGCTGCTGGTGCTCATCGCAGTGCTGAATGCCACGCGCAAGGACCGCCCGCAGCCCACGGAGGCGGAAAAACGCGCCGGACGCAAACAGCTCTGGCTCGGCGGCTTTTGCTGCGGCACGGCGCTGGCCATCGCCTCGAACTTCCAGCAGGCCGGCATCGCCGCCGGGACGGACGCCGGAAAGGCGGGCTTTCTCACGGCGCTGTACGTGGTGCTCGTGCCGGTGTTCGGCCTGTTTTTGAAACGCAAGGTCAGCCTGCCGGTATGGATCGCGGTCGCGCTGTCGGTCGTGTCTCTGTACCTGCTGTGCATCAAGGGCAGCTTCCGCCTCGCCGCGGGCGACCTGCTCGTGCTCGTGTGCGCGGTGTGCTTTGCCGTGCACATTCTGGTCATCGACCACTTCGGTGCAACGTGCGACGGGGTGAAGCTCAGCTGCGTGCAGTTTCTGTTCGCGGGGCTGTGGTCGGCCGTCTGCATCCCGTTTTTCGAGCATGTGGATGCCGCCGCTCTGCTCTCGTGCGCGCTGCCGCTGCTGTATGTGGGCGTGTTCTCGTGCGGCGTGGGCTACACGCTGCAGATCCTCGCGCAGAAGGACTCCAACCCCACGGTCGTCACCATCCTGCTGAGTCTCGAGAGCGTGTTCGCCGTCATCGCGGGCGCGATCATCCTGCACCAGAGCATGACCCCGCGCGAATACCTCGGCTGCGTGCTGATGTTCCTCGCCGTCGTCCTCGCGCAGATCCCGCTGCCGGCCAAAGCTGCCCGCGCGGGAAAGTAAGCACCATTCTCATCAAAAAAAACCGGGCAGCCGGCTGCCGGATGCCCGGTTTTTTTGCATTCTCATGGACACGCACGCCGTAATTTGCTATGCTCTGAAAAAACGTGTAACCAACGCGCCGGAAACGGTGCTTATTCGGGTGAAGGGCCTTCAAAATCACAAGGAAAGGCGATGAGGCTTTGGACGACACCACCATTATCGACCTGTATTTTGCGCGCGACGAAGCGGCGATCCGCCACACAGCCGAGAAATACGGCGTCCGCCCGAACGGCGTCACCCGTGCCAACGACAAGATTTATGTCA